>Ga0315282_10005470_pt1 | contig 21629 bp, 17 predicted proteins | sample YL17G07_20_MG_FD_203693 | JGI IMG/M metagenome (GOLD analysis project Ga0315282, IMG submission 203693) | Sediment microbial communities from Yellowstone Lake, YNP, Wyoming, USA - YL17G07_20 | ecosystem: Environmental > Aquatic > Freshwater > Lake > Sediment | place: USA: Wyoming | collected... | reverse complement strand
TACTCAGGCTCGAGTGTGTTTTTACCAGAGGTCCCTTTGTTTGCGGGTATCCTCCTCCCCCGGGTGATGATACTGTGTGGCAGCTAAGACATATTCTGTTGTAAGGAGTGTCATCGATGTCAGCAGGGGTAAAGCTTCCTCCCCAGAAGGCTGAGTAATGAAGTGCTTCACCATGACAACTTCCACAGGATATGTTATTGCTTGCATTGTGAGGAGCATCAATAACAGCAATGGCAATGGACTGACAAAGAATTGCCATTATAAGTCCTGTGATGACTATAATTGTCGCTGTCTTTATCCTAAATGGTCCACTTCCCTTACATAGAGTCTTCAAAATAGCTTACCTATATAAATTAAAAATTTATACTATTTGTTAATTAAATAATTACGCAATTATTGTGCCAGCTAACAGGATAAAACTTCTTAACCGCACACTCTAACGTATTTTCTTATCCCTCATTATAACAATTTATAATAAAATTGGCTGTCTTGTCTGTCAGGAGAGTTTGATAATATTTACATAGAAGAGTTTAAAATGTATATTTGTAATTATTAAGATTTAGATATATCCTTTGAAAGCGGTATTATATAAGCCATTTCCTGAGTAATTCCTTTGCCCCTTCTTTATCAAGAGGCTGGTTTCCAGAACCGCACTTGGGATCCTGCACACAGGAAGGGCATCCATCCTCGCAGGGACATTCTTCAATGATCTTTAGGGTTGCCGCAAACCAATCTCCGATAACCTCTATCGCCCTCTTTGTAAGTCCTATTCCACCCTCATATCCATCATAAATAAAAATCGCAGGTTGTTTAAATACAGGATAAAATGTATAACTCAATCCTCCAACATCCCCCCTGTCACAGAGTGCAAAAAGCGGTATACATGCTATAGCAGTATGCTCAACTGCATGAAGGGTCCCAGCAAGATCAAACCCTTCTGATTCAATAAAGGATTGTATTGCCCTGTCTATCATGATCCAGAGTCCTTCGGTCTCAAATACATATTCAGGCATATCAAGGTCTTGTCTTGAAATCCTGACCCTGTCAAAGATTCTCTTTTTCTCATAGCCTGTTATCTTTTGTGTCGTCCTAAGGGTTCCCCATTGGACTTCAAAATTTTTATATTTCTTCATCTCTTTTTCTTTTATTACTTCGGTTTCCTCTTTACTCAATGCCTGGGTGTAATAATTTACATCAACCTCCCTGCATATCACCTTTTTCTTCTCAAGATTAAGTTCTGTAATCTGATTCTGCCTTCCCCTGTGGAGATAAATTGCGCCAGGGAATGCATCCCTGAAAACCCTGGCACCGCTCAATTCACCAATCGCCTTCCCTGATTCATTGACAATATCAAAAGGCTCTCCAATCGCCCTGATGCCAACCTCCCTGTGATACATCTTCCGTGAAAACCATATATCTCCTTTCTTGCCGGGATTTAAAATCTCTTCTTTAACAAGCTCTTCAAGCAAAGGCACAAGTTTTTTTACATCATATACACCATCATCTGCCCGCAGATAAACCTCTGAAGAGGCACACGGAATATGTCTTTTAAGGATATTTCTATTCTCAGGATCTATAACTGCCGCTTCATGGCTTTTTTCAAAGAATGCCTCTGGATGACGCATAAAATACTGGTCAAGGGCATCCTGAATAGCTATCATAGCGATCATTGATTCCTGTCCGTGTCTGCCGACGCGGCCTGCACGCTGCCATGTGCTTGCCACAGAGCCTGGATACCCGCAGAGTATGCAGCAGTCAAGCCCTCCTATATCAACTCCAAGTTCAAGTGCACTTGTTGAGATAACGCCGAGGAGCTCTCCGCTGAATAATCTCCGCTCTATCTCACGCCTTTCTTTTGGAAGAAAACCAGCGCGATAGGGACTTATCTTATCCTCAAGTTCCGGCGCATGGTTTATTGTCCATGTATATATAAGTTCTGTTATCTTTCTTGCCTTTGTAAAGACAATCGTCCTCAGCCCTGCATTTAGACATTTTATAAAAAGCCTTGTTGCCTCTGTATAAGGACTTTCTATCGGATTAATAAAAACAAAATGTTTTCCTGCCTGTGGCGCCCCACTCTGAGACACAACCTTAAAAGGTAATCCAATAAGTTCTTCCGCGAGTTGTGCTGGATTGGCTATCGTTGCAGAGGCTGCAATAAACTGAGGATTGGACCCCCAGTATTTACATATCCTCCTCAGCCTCCTTATAACATGGGCTACATTCGAACCAAACACCCCCCTGTAAGTATGTATTTCATCAATAACCACAAATCTTAAATTTTTGAAAAATGTCTCCCATTTTTTATGGAAGGGGTTTATTGCAAGATGAAGCATATCAGGGTTTGTGAATATGACATTAGGGATCGCCTCTCTTATCTTTTTCCGCCTGTAGGCAGTAGTATCGCCGTCGTAAACCTCTCCAAATTGAGTAATCCCCCCTCGCCCCTCTTTAGAAAAGGGGGGATGGGGGGATTTGAAAGAAGATAAAAAAGGATGGGCACTCACAAGGCTCTCATATAGTTCATTAAGGTTTATTACCTGATCCTGTTCAAGCCCTTTTAAAGGAAATATATAAAGTGCCCTTCGCCCGGGGTTTTCGATAATGGATTCAAGTACGGGGATGTTATATATGAGACTCTTGCCGCTTGCAGTCGGGGTCATGACAACAACATTCTCTCCCTCCCTTATGAAATTGATGGCCTCAACCTGATGGCTGTAAAAGTACTCTAACCCCCGTCCTTTTAATACATCTTTGAGCCTGTCAGGTATAACAAGTTTCATATAGCGTGCCTTCACAGGATAGATGTATTTATGTTCGACTATCTGAGTGTTAAATCTCCTGTCATTTTTCATTGATTCAATAAAATTGAGTATTGACATAAAATTGACCTTTATATAGAATTTTACTATGAGAAACAAGATATTGCTCGTTGAAGACTCAAAAGTCGTGCAGCAGATGTACAGAAATAAACTGATATTTGAGCAGTTCAACGTGCTTACCGCAGACAATGGTATGGAAGCCATCAAAATACTCTCACAGGAAAAACCCGACATTATTCTTCTGGACCTTATGATGCCCATCATGGATGGATATAAGGTACTTCAGGTTGTAAAAACGGATCCGAGACTCGCAAACATCCCGGTATTGGTCTTTTCTGCAAAAGGCCAGTCTGAGGAAGTCGAAAAAGCTCTTAACCTCGGCGCTGCCGGTTATATTGTGAAAGCCACAACCAAGCCGAATGAGGTTGTCGAACAAATAAGAAAGGTGCTAAGCCAAAAACCTAAAGTCCAGGAACTCATACACTATGTTGTAGAAATCAGGGAAAATTCCTACGATGCAAAAAAACTTGCCTCAGACTTTGACCTGAATGATCTGAGATGCCGGAAATGCAACGCGCCGCTGCTTCTTGAATTGATCCCTGATTTCTCACACGAAACTCCCTGGTTTACCGGAAAATTCTTATGTCCGAGGTGTCAGAGTTGACTTATGAAAGATAACTATTCACGAGTCTTATCAACTCCTGGGTCTGGATCGGCTTTGTAAGATAGGCATTGGCACCTATAGCAAGTGCCTTATTTTTATCCTCTTCTGCACCTTCCGTCGTAATCATTATTATGGGGATATTCTTATAAGCAGCGCTTCCCCTTACAAGGCTTACTAATTTAAGACCATCCATAACAGGCATGTTTATATCAGCGAGTATGATATCTATCTTTTCGGAAGATAATTTTTTTAATGCATCAACACCGTCTGTTGCCTCAATAATCCTTGATCCGGGAATCCTCTTCATAGCAAAACCTATTAGCTGTCTCATTGTTGGTGAATCTTCAACAACAAGGATATTGGACATCTTTAACCCCTTACCATGGTTTATCTTCTCGGCTTTTCTTTGAGAAGATCAAGGAAACTCTGTATGGTCGTAAGTTTTCTCTCGGATTGTGAATATAGCCTCGAAGAAAATATTGCGGTGGCAGCATGACCGGCAAGTAAATTAAAAAGCTCATAATCTATATTGGAAAACCCGGTCTTCTGCACAAAAAGTGAATATATAGAGATGACACCTATAACGTGTTCTTTTATCTTAAGCGGGATACACACAATTGGGCTAAAAGCATCAACCGTTGATGCATATGCCATATTTTCCGAAAAGTAACTCTCCCCCTCCTTTGCTACTGTTCCTATTGTACCTTCTCCTATCTTCACCCTGGGCATGTCATTAACAGATAAACCCTCTGATGCCGCAGGTATGAGCTCGTTTGTCTTTTCATCAATAAGATATATCGCAAACTTTTCAGCGCCTATCAGGTTAATAATTATCTCAATAACTATCCGTGAAACCTCATTAAAATCTAAGGTGGAATGCAACTGATAGCTTGCTACATAGAGGTTCGCAAGGTTATTGTTCTCTGCCTCTACCTCCACGTATTTTGACGCAAAATCCTTGTTCTCTTCCTCCACTTTCCTGTACCTTTCTAAAAGGGAGTTGAGTTCTTCTTCGAGCATTTTTATCCTGTCTTCATAGAGTTTGTCTTTTCCCTCATTCCCTGACTTTTCAATATTTTCTTCGAGCTGCGCAATCCTGAATCTGAGTCTCTCGTTTTCCTTAATCAGATCCTTTGTAAACTCCTCGCCCTTCTTGAATATCTGAAGAAACTCGTCTGCCTTCTTTGCAATTATGGGCTCTTCTTCCATTAATCCTCCGCTCTACGAGTCATTGACCTGGTCTGTTTCTCTAACTAACTTTATTATTTCAAGAGGTATTTCAGATAGAGGTAAGACCCTCCCCGCAGCACCTGCCTTTATTACTTCTGCCGGCATACCGAATACAACAGCGGTATCCTCAGACTCTGCTATAGTATAACCACCTCTTTTTTTAATTTCCAGCATTCCTTCTGTTCCGTCACTCCCCATACCTGTAAGAACAACACCAAGGGTCTTGGGGCCAAAAACTTCTGCAACCGATGACATCATCATATCAACTGATGGTACATATTTATCTGTATTCTTTGGTTCCTTAATTGTTGCAACTATCCTTCGCCCTTTTTTTCTGAAAAGCAAGTGGTAACCGCCGGGACAGATAAGAACCTTACCCGGTTCCACCTCGTCACCCTCTGTTGCTTCCTTTATTCGCACCTTTGAAATTCCGTTAAGCCTCTCTGCAAATGATGAAGTAAAACCTTTTGGCATATGCTGGCTTACCACAATACCTGCAGGAAAATCGGATGGAAGCCTTGTCAATACTATCTTAAGTGCAGCAGGCCCACCAGTTGATGCTCCGATAGCCACGGCTTCTATATCGTGCGCTGAACCTTTTGGGAATGTCTGTTGATCTCCGTCTTCTTCAAGAAGTTCAAGGTTTTTACTCAGTCTATCCATACGTAAGTCTTTTATACCCTTGACCTTGCTAAGTAAATCCTTCTCCATTTTCTGAAATTCTATTGAGGCTATTTTCGGAGGTTTTGCTATGAAATCAGCTGCACCGAGTTCGAGTGCCTTAAATACAGTCTTTGAGTCAGAATACGAACTGACAATTATCACGGGCGTTGGCCTTTTCTTCATCAGCCATCTGAGGAAACTGAAGCCATCCATCCCGGGCATCTCAAGGTCTAATGTTATAAGGTCAGGCTTGATCTTGATGGTCTTTGCCATTGCATCTATGCCGTCTGCTGAGATACCCGAAACATCGATGCCCGGGTCTGTCTCAAGCATTTTTTTAATCGTCTGCCTGCTATATGCAGAGTCATCAACAATAAGAACTTTAATCTTAGGCATCTGTATGCACCCTTTTTTTTAAAGGCTTCTGATAAACCATATCATGTTTAAAATGCCTCAGGGTAAAGGCAGTGGATAGATTTATAAGAGATTCAGCATGGCCCAATAGAAGATAACCTCCATCCAGAAGCCTTTCATGAAATATCTCCACAACCTTTTTCCTCGACATCTGATCGAAATAGATCAACACGTTCCTGCAGAATATTACATCCATCGTGCCTACTAATCTTACCTTGAAAGGATCAAGAAGATTTAGATGACTGAAATTTACATGCTGTTTTACATTGTCTGATATCTTGAAAAGAGTGTCTTCCTCCTTGAAATATTTATTAACAAAATAAGGCTCTGTTGTTCTGAAGGAGTTTTTTCTGTATATTCCACTTCTTGCAACCTGGAGCACCCTCTGGTTTATATCACTTCCAAATATCTCTATGTTCCATCCATAAAATCTGCCATCCTCGAGCACGAGCATGGCAATGGTATAAGGCTCCTCGCCGGTAGAACAACCTGCAGACCATATCCTCAGGCTCTTCTTATCTCTATTTACGTCCCTGAGCTCAGGTAGTATCTCATCGCTGAATGTCTTAAGCTGGCTTTGTTCCCTGAAGAAATATGTTTCATTAACAGTAAGGACATCTATTATCGATGCGAGTTCTTCATCACGGTTTCTATCATAAAGCAGGTGTCTGAAGTAGTCTCTGAAGCTGCCAAAATGATGATTTCTTACCCCCCTTGAAAGCCTCTTCTCGATGAGATATCTTGACTCGTCATCAAAATATATTCCGGAGTAATCCCTTATCAGGTCCCTTATTAGCCTGAATACATCTTCAGGCAGATGTATTAATTCTTCACTTTCAAACACCGAGACTCTCTTCAACCACCTTTTTCACTATAGGGTCTTCTTCAAAGTCGAGGAGTTTTTCGAGTTCCTTCCTTATAACCAATTTCACTTTTGCCATTTTGCCTAACACCTCAACAGCAGACATCCTGGTCGCCCAATCTTCATCTTTCAGAAAAGGAATCAATTTTTCCTCTACATCATCAAAGGATGAAAGTGCTTTTATTGCGGTTCTCCTGACCTCTCTGTCCTCAGAAACAAGCATCCGGAGTAAGGCAGATCTTGCCTCATCTCCACCTATCTTACTTAAAGACTCTATTGCTGTTGCTACAACAAAACCATTTTTATCAGATAGTAGATCTATAAGGAGTTTAACCGCCCTTGCATCTTTAAGCATACCGAGGGCATTCGAGACCGCAACCCTTACAGAGTCGTCTGAATCAGAAAGAAGCAGAGATAGGGACTCGAAGATGCCTTCACCACCAATATGGCCAAGGCTGAGGGCTGACAGCACTCTTATGTCAGGCTCCTCATCTGTAAGCGCAAGGATGAGAAATCTAATGGACTCTTCTGTTTTAAGATGAGAAAAGGCATCAACAACAGCCTTCCTTACACCAATATTCCCATCCTTAAGTGTAAATCCCAATGCCGGCACTGCTTCAGTAGCGCCTATTTTACCAAGCAGCACAGCCGCATTTTTCCTCAGTGCCGGGTTTGCGCTATCAAGTAAATCTATTAGTTCAGAGACAGAAAGACCTAACCTTAGATTTGAAAGTGCATCAACTGCAGCCTCTTGCACATCCTCATATTGATCAGCTAAAAGTCTTTTTATAGGACTTATAGCTTTAAAATTACTGAGTTTCGAAATTGCTATTACAGCAAGAGAGCGGATATGTCCATCCTCGTCTTCAAGTAGCTTTTCAAGTATGTCGTAATAAACAGGAGAGGCTATTCTACCAGCAACCTCGCATATGAACCTTTTCTGGTAAAGGTTATCTGTATCAAAAAGCTTGAGCAGAGATTCTGGTCTGTCCTTGCCTATAAAGACAAGCGCTTTTTTGACATCTTCTTTGAATTTTTCGTCTTGTGATAGCTCAAGGAGGGGATTGTATGCCCGTTCATCTTTCATCAGGCCGAGTATGAGTATCGCAGATATTCTCACATCAGGTTTTTTTGACCACGCATGAGTAACGAGTATATCCAGGACCCGATCGCCAAGAAGCCTTTTTATCTCACCTGTTATAAATTCCTCGCTGACACCTTTATGGTAAAACCTCTCAATACCCCGAAGGGCGTCTTCCTGTATAGTCTTTGAAGAATCCTCTATAAGGGGGACTACATATCTAAGCGTCTCGGGGTCGGCAATAAGACTCAGGGCCTTTATAGCGGGTTCTCTGAGTGTCTTCTTATCCAGTGCCTTTATTAATGATGGGATTGCCTTCCTGTCTCCGATCCTGCCGAGTGCATCAGCAGCAGGATAGGCTGTCCATATGTCGCCACTTTCGAGTATCTCCATCAGGGCATCTACAACAGATGATTCACCTACCTTGCCGATATGTTCTATAGCTGTAGCCCGGACATTTTCATCATCATCCTTTAATGCATTGAGCATGAGTGGCAGGGATCTGCTATCCTTGAATCCCCCTAAGATGTCTATAATAAATTTTCTAACATCCCTGTTAGGTGTATTGAATGCCTCGATTAAAAAAGGCGTTGCCTTTTTATTAAGTTTAACAAGCGCTTCTATTGCAGAATTTCTTGCGCCTGCATTATCTTCACGGTAAAGTAACTGGATCAATCCTCCTATATATGTCTCGACTGGATGCTCATCGAGAAGAATATCTGTAGCCGAGTTCCTGACCCTCCAGCTCATATCCTCCATAGCGCTCAGGAGCAGATTTATAATATAAGAATTACCCGACTTGCTCCTGAGGTTTTCAAGGGCCTCTCTCCTGACTTCAACATCGTCGTCTTTAAGTAAGCTTTCCAGATCCTGCATCTTCGTCTAAAATCCCTTCTGATTCCTTCAGCATTATTTTCTCCTCCGAGGTAAGAAGATCATCTATGTTAAGAAGGATTATTATCCTGTCGCCTTTTTTCCCCAGACCGGTAAGGTACCTTCTTTTTAACCCTTTGAATATAGACGGTGGGACAGTTATCTCTTCAGTGGCAAGGGAAATTATCTCTTTTATTTCATCTACGAGAAGACCAATCTTTTCGCTATCACATTTTATTATTAATATGTGCTCCCTTTCTGCAGATGACTCAAAACCAAAACGCTTTTTGAGGTTAAGAAGAGGGATTACCTCGCCCCTAACAGTTACAACACCGGATAGAAAATCAGGGAGATCTGGTAGCGAATGTATCTTTTGTGTCTTAAGGATTTCAACAATCCTGTTGATTTCGACACCAAAATCTTCTCCCCCGATCTTAAATACAGCAAACTTTCTCACCTCATCTCCTTTTTACCTTTTAATTAAACTTCTTAACCTTGATTGACCCTGAAAGGTGCTTAAGACCTTATTAACTCTTAAATCAAACCTAATCTTGACATCATATTCCTTACATTCGCATATTCAGAGTCAGATGCTTCTTCAAACGCGGTGTAACGCCTATATATAGAACCGAGGACTGAAGAACCTTCAGGTGTTGCATCTGTCAACGCTGTGAGTGCAACTCTTATAGAAGTTTTATCCCTCTCAGGCAAGGCCTTACTGACACATATACTAAATCCTGGTAAATCTTCAGATAATTTAATTATCTTGATACCTTTGTCCCTGAACTTATATGCTATACTCTCTGTCACACCACCAGCGTCAAAGTTACCTTTAAGCACTGCATTTAATACCGCCTCGTGAGGACCGAGATAATCGTAATAAAGTAAATCCTTCAGGTCTACACCAGCCTCAAAAAGCATAATCCTTGGTGCTATATAATTAGATAATGAGTGCGGATCTCCAAAGGCAAATGTATGTCCTTTGATGTCTTCAACAGAATTTATATTACTGTCACTCTTCGCTATAATGACAGAATGATAAAATGCCTTCCCTTCTGTTAATGCCTTTACAAGGACCTCAACTCCATACTTCTTATTTGCTTCCATATAAGTGGTTGGCGTCATAAAACAGAGGTGTGTTATACCTTGACTTATGTCTCTTATAGCGCCCTCGTAATCAGATACCGCTCTCAGTTCAACCCTTTTACCGATTTTTTTACTAAGGTATTCAGCGAGTGGGTTGAATTTTTTTAATATCTCGACAGGTGATTCACCAATAGGCTCAATACCAAACCCTATAAAATCAGTAGGCAAACTGGTAGCTAAACTCTCTTCTAATAGCTTAATCCCATGCATCTCCTTAGCTACAAGTTCAGTGTTTCTGAATAAACCTTTCAGTGATCGGTTAATATCGAATACAATGTTCATATTTGCCTTTGGAATATCCTTTATCTTCTCGATAGACTTGAATATCTGGATAGAACCCGACTTTTGTTCATTAACAGCCCTGGCAATTTTCTGACTCTTCTCTGACACAAGCTCTATTGCCTCAGATATCTGCTTGGTATTTGTTAGTTGTTCGCCTGTTGCAGATTTAACATGATTAGCAACGTCCCTCATCTTTTCTGTAGCCTTTGTGATAAGAAGGGCGCCCTTGCTTTGTTCCGAGGTAGCCTTTGCAACCTGAGCTACCATATTTTTTACCTTTTCCATGGCCTCTGAAACAAGCCTTGTTGCCCTTGCCTGTTCTGCTGTCGAACGCTCAATGGAAAAAGCCATCTCTGCTGATTGCTTAGCACTCTCAACTATCTTCCTCAAGGCATCTCCTGCATCTCGTGTAACCTTAAACCCATCCTCAACAGACCTGAGACCTTCATCCATTGCAAGGATAGCATCCCTCACTTCCTGCTGTACAGCCTGAATAAGTGTAGCTATCTCATGCGTTGAGAACGATGTCCTCTCTGCAAGATCTTTTATTTCATCGGCAACAACAGAAAAGCCCTTGCCATGCTCACCTGCCTGTGCAGCAAGTATGGCTGCGTTCAGGGCAAGCAGTGTTGTCTGGTCTGTTACATCATCTATAACATTTAAGATCTTGCCAATTTCATTTGACCTTCCACCAAGCTTCCTCATATAATTGGCTGTTTTTTCAACTGATAATTTGATGTTTTGCATTCCTTCTATTGCTTTCTCTACTGAGGACATACCGAATGTAGATGCATCGTTTTTAACCTTCTCAGAGAGCATCGCAGATTCTTTTGCACTCTGCTCCACTTCCTTTACAGAAGAGGAAATTTCTTCTGTCGCTGCAAGTGTCTCCTCTGATGCTGCAGCAAGATCTTCTGCCTTGCTGGCTACTTCCTTTACTGTAGCAGACAGTTCTTCTATAGAGGCTGATGTGGAATCAACAGTCATTGAGAGTTCCTGTGCGCTGTTTGCAACCTGACCTATGCTCGTGACCATTTCTTCCATTGCTGCTGCTGTCTCTTCTGTAGAGGTTGCAAGGCGGTCTGTGCTGCCTGAAATCTCTGTTGCGGCTGAATTCATCTGTTCTATAGAAGTCGCTATATTTGCTATTGCTTCTGATTCAAGCTTGGTGCCTTCTGAAACCTTCTTGAATTCGACTTCTACTTTTGCGGCAACGTCCGAAGCCCGTTTTGAGCCACTCTTAACCCTAAGAAGAATACCTCCGAGAGCCTTCACAGATGTATTGATAGCCTTACTCAGCCTTCCTATCTCATCACTTGTCTTGATATCTAAACTAAAAGAGAGATCTCCATCAGCTAAAGATTTAGCAGCCTTTTCGATAGAGTGTATCGGCACTATCACAAGCCTCCTTAATATGATCCAGAAAAAAAATGTCCCTGCTAAGATGCCAACCATCGAGAGGATTGTAGTCCATAAGATAAAATTCATACTCTTTCCATAAATCTTTTCGAGGGATACTCCGACCTTAACAGCACCCAATATGTCACCTGCCTGAGCATGGCAATTTCTGCAATAAAGAGCGTTTTCGAGAGGTTTATAAAAAACAAGAGACTTCTCAGACTTATAAGATAATGGGGCATTTTTAGCAGAAAGGGTCTGCATAACAGATGACTCGGTTGCTGGTGAATCCTTCATAAATGCCTCTCTGCCTTGTACATTTAATATCTTAATATCCTCAATACCCTTTACAGTCTTGAGCCCTTCAACAATCTGTTTTGACAGCGCTGCTTTTTTATCAATAGACTCATGCATTGCCCTTGTGATATCAATTGCGACTATTGTGGCTGTTGCATCTAAATTTTCTTCAGCTGTAGAATAAAGATTGTCTCTTACGCTAAATGATAAAATGCCGGCCCACAGGATGCCAGCTACTAAGAGCGCAACGACAAAAACCATATACTTTATTTCGAGTCTCTCTTTTACAAGCTTTATGATCTTCATGAAACCCTCCTTCTCACCAATCACGACTTATTAAATCTTTATTGCTTCTTCCATGTGCATTATTGATATGAAACGCTTATCTACCACAGCTACACCTTCGACAAATTTAAGTTCTGTCTCTGTAAGATGAGAAGGCGGTGGCAAGATGTCAGTCTTTGTAATGCGAACAACACCCAGTACCTTGTCTATTGCTGCGCCGATTGGTCCCTTGGGACCTTTGATTATTAATATTTTCCCCTTGTGGTCAATATCTGAGGGTTTGTCTGTAAGGGAGAGTTTGGTCTTCAGGTCTATCACAGGGATAACCTTCCCTCTGAGAGAGGTTATTCCAAGGACATAATTCGGCATCTTTGGGACCATTGTTATCCTCTGATACCTTCGTATTTCCTCAAGCTCAGAGATTTTGAAAGCGAATTCTTCCTTCAAAAGGCTGAAGGTGAGTATCTCTATTATTTCATCTGTCTTGTTCCCCTCAATCTTCTTTTCGATATCCTTTGCCTTGGTTATCTCTTCCTTAACGTCGACACGCTCAGTTCTTATCTCCTCACTCCTTTTTGCGTCAGCTTTTTGATTAGTATCAGCCTCTGCTTTTATTTCTTCGGAGTTCAGCGTTCGGCGTTCGGCGTTTTCCTTATCGGACTTTATACCCTGAGCCTCATGTCCTTCTGTGGGTTTGTCATTTACCCTGGGCTGCTGACTACCGGACGTCTCCGTCTCTTTCAGCTTTTTCCTAATTTTCGCGATATCCATTCAACCCGAGCTCCCTTGCTGCATCATTAATAAGAGATTCTTCTATAATCCGCAGTTCTTTACCAAATCCATCAAGAAGGGCAGAGGTAGCAAGACTGTTTATCACCCTCGGTATTCCGCCTGAGTACTGATAAAGTCGTTTCAGTGCCCCTTCTGTAAACAGAGCCTCTTCCATCCCCGACACCCTTAATCTGTGCTCTACATAGCCTCTTATCTCACTCTCCGTTAAGGGTCCGAGATTATAGAAAAGCCCTATCCGCTGCCTTAATGGAAGGTATGTCTTGTGGTTCAATCTCCTCCTCAGGTCTGTCTGGCCCACGAGTATAAGGCTAATAAGGTTTGTGTAGTCAAGCTGAAAGTTTGTAAGGAGCCTTATCTCCTCAAATGTATCTTTGTTAGGTATCAGCTGTGCCTCGTCTATTATAATTACTGGTGATATCCCTGCCTCGTAGTCTTTGTAAACTTTTTCATAAATTATATCAAGCAGGTTATCCTTAAAATTGTACGGGACATTCATATCATAACGCTTTGCAACCGTCCTCAGAAATTGAACCGGTGTAAGCCGTGGATTTATTAAAAGTATTATCCTGTATTTCTCGCCGAGGGAATCCATCAGTGCCCGTGTGAGTGTAGTCTTGCCACTGCCGACATCTCCTGTAAGCAAAATAAGCTCTTTTTCCTCGACAGCATATTGTAACCTCGCCAGGGCTTCTTCATGATTTTTGCTTAGAAAAAGGAATTTAGGGTCTGGTGTTTTGGTAAAAGGTCTCTGTTTTAGCCCATAGAATTCCTCATACATATGACATGCCTTCCTGTTTTATTAAAGATTTTTCTATAAGAGACTCAACATCAAGGACGAGGATTACCTCATGCTTCCCTATCTCAGCAGCACCTGCAAAACCGCTTAAGCCTTTAAAATATTCCCCAAGCGATTTTATGACAATCTCAGGCTGCCCAACGAGCTCATCCACGAGAAGTCCTAATTTTCTCATACCAAGCCCTACAACAACAGCAAATGACCTGTCACTTTTATCAGTTCCCAGGTTAAATATTTTCCCGATGTTCATTATCGGGAGCATTTCGCCTCTGATGTAATAAACATCCTTCCACTCTATAGTTTGAATATCTTTATGCTCTATTACAACCGTCTCAGATATCGCTGTCAGTGGCAAAGCAAACTTCTCTTTCCCAACTCTTACAATAAGCGCTTTTATTATTGCAAGGGTAATCGGGAGTGTAAGTGCAAAGGTTGTCCCTTCATCCTTTTTCGTGTAAACCTCTGTAAAGCCGCCCAGCATGGAAAGTTTTTCCTTTACAACATCCAGTCCGACACCCCTTCCGGAAATCTCACTCGCGACCTCTTTTGTGCTAAAACCAGGAGCAAAGATGAAATCAATAATCTCCCTTTCTTCGAGACTGGCATCAGGTTCGAGCAGCCCCTTTTCTATTGCCTTCTTCCTGACCTTTTCAACATCTATGCCCCTGCCGTCATCTATCACCTCTATTACTACATGACTTCCCTTCTGGAATGCCTTTAAAACAATATTGCCATGTCCTTTCTTGCCCTTCATCGTCCTCTCTTCGGCTGGCTCTAAACCGTGATCGATCGAATTCCTCACAAGGTGCATGAGTGGATCAACTATCTCTTCAGCCAATGATTTATCAAGCTCTGTATCTTCGCCATACACCATAAGATCTATCTCTTTTTCTATCTCCCTTGAATAACGCCTGATCACCTGTGCAAGCCTTGAGAATATCTGGCCTATTGGAACCATCCTTATCTCAAGGACCTCATCCTGTAGATCCGCGAGCCTTCGTTCAAACGTTTGCGAAATCTTATAGACATCGCTTACAAATGAAGAATAGCGTGATGCACCAGCCATCTCCGACCCAATCCTCTTTACAGCGTCTTTTGCAAGAGTAAGCTCACCTATCGTATTCAGTATCCTGTCAAGTTTATCTATATCAACCCTTACAGTGGTTGTTGCACTTTTTATAGACCGTTCCTGTTTTCTACGTGGTTGAGGTCCTGTTTGCTTTGACTGGACGAGTACCTCTATATCACCCCCTATTTCTTCCTTTAACTCATTCAGGTGGTCGCCGCTGGCAAACATAAGGTTGAACCCAATAGAGCCATCAGGTATATCTGCGGACGTGGGTAGAGTGGATACAAGTTCCCCTTTTGATTTTATTGTCTTTGTTATTTCCTCGAGTGACGTGTCAAAAGTTGAAAGTTCAAATATTGCCTTTAACAGGTAGATACTTTTGCCATCTTTTATACTCGTCTTAAGCCTGTGTTCCTCATATTCTGAGAGCACTTTTATTATGGAGTCGTCAATAAGACCTTTAATGTTTGGGCCGCTAGCGCTCTCTTTTATTGATGTCCTGAAAGACTTTATCTCATTAATATGCTTTGTTAAATCCTGTTCCTTATCTTCCTTAGCCGCATCAACAGCAGATTTCAGTATATCGAGATTCTTAAAAAGGAAATTTACTACATCGTCGGTAATTTCTACCTTTCCGAGTCTTATGTCATCTAATAATGATTCGAGGGCGTGACTAAGGTTTGTTACACCCTGGTTTCCAAAAAGTCCCGAAAGCCCTTTGAGTGTATGCATAGAACGAAATAATGCATTGATTGTATCAGGGTTCAAGGCTGTCTGATATGTATCCTGGATCTCGAGTATCATCTGCTGGGACTCAAACAAGAGGTCCTCTGCCTCTGCTATAAAGTCCTTCTTAGATGCCTTCATACATTATTGCCTGTCTTATAACTTCCTGAAGTTCATGTGCCTTGAATGGCTTAGTAATATATGCCATTGCGCCTAAAGCCATTCCTCTCTTCTTGTCCTCCTCGCTTTTCTCTGTGCTAACTATTATTAAAGGCAGGTGGCTGTATCTCGGATTATTCTTCATGAAGTTTATCAGCTCAAGACCATTTATATCAGGCATATTTATATCAGTTATAACAAGGTCAAATTCCTGCGTTGGCAAGAGTTTTAAGGCATCAAAGCCGGAACCAGCCTCAACTGTATTAAAGTCTCCCATCTCTTCTATAACAGCCCTGATGAGTGCCCTCGTTGTTGTTGAATCTTCAACAATTAGAATAGATTTGGTGGTTCTCTCACTTTGCATCTTGCATAAATTTTAACAAATTAAAATAAAAAAAACATCATTGTTTAGGTTTATTTTCCATCTCCTGAATTCTTCTCTGCAGCAATGATTTTTCAAGGGCAAGCCCTGCCTGATCTATAAATATCTCAAGTCCCTCAGTCTCCACTATCTTTTCTCCTGTTGTCAGATTATCACAGTAAAGGAGTGCGACAACCCTCCCTTCGGCAATTAAAGGGAAAAGGGCGACTTCACCAGGCCATCCTCCGTCAATCTCGTTTATCAACTCCTCTGTGACCCTGTCCTTTCCGATGCTTCCTTTATAAGGTCGTTTTCCCATGATAATCTTATTCAAGAAATTACTTTCCTCAAAGAGCAGTATTATCTCTCTTATCTTCTCATCCGGCTTTTCTATATCAAGACCAAACTGGCCAAGGCCTACTATTTCTCTGTCTCCAACCATAAAAAGGATACCCCTCAGGAATATATCGCTTGCAAATCTCAGAATAAGCAGGGTTATCTCTGAAGCTGAGTTTGGAAACCTCAGTTCCTGTGTAAGAGCCCTTAAGGATGATATGTCCTTTCTTTCTACCAGCGGGGGCTGGACTTCCCATTCTCCTTCCCATTCTACTTCCTCTCTTTTAAAGCCTGTCAGCTCTTCGGTAGAAACTAATCTGGTCTGTGAAGATTCATCATGTACCCTGGCACCTTCAACTAAGAGGTATTCAGGACTCATTCCTTTTGAAAGCTCCCAACCATGGTCGGGTATCTCAACCTTCCCCTTTGGGTCAATGTCATCAAGTTCAAACTGGAAATCGCCATCCTGCCAGAAGAGAAGCTGGTATACAACTTTCTCTATCCTCTTCCTTGTTATCTTTTCAAGGGCGTCCTTATTAATAGAGCCAAATTCGTATAATATCTCGGGTATAGACTTTGCAGGTAGCTTTTTTTTTACCCCTGATGCTAAATGGAAGATTGTGTCTTTTATTATCCCGGCATTCAACAAGTCTTCACCAAGGGTTCTGTCAATATCGTCCGTCTCAGCCCTCACAACAAGGCCGTTTTTAAAAACAATCAGTGCGTTCCCGCGGCTGCCTTTCAGTACAAGGGTACCTGTTTTCCTGCCTATGCTCAGTATCTGGAAAATATCAGAAAGGGCAATGTCCTCAAGCCTTCCGACAAGACTCATCTAAATTCGAACCCCTTCGGGATCATAACCATACTCCCTGAGTTGCGGGTTTTGCCTTTTTGCCCTCGTCTACCAGTTGAACCTCTATATTACTATGAATAATAATGCAGTATATCAGTTAAATTTAAAAAGTGTCAACGAAAGGAGAAGTTACTCTCATCCCGCATTTATACGCTTGTATTGTATAATAAAAGTATGATTGCGATTGTAGATTATGGAATGGGGAATCTTAGGAGTGTTGAAAAGGGTTTCCTTAAGGTTGGAGTCGATGCAAAGGTTGTTACAGACTCAAAAGCAGTAGATAATGCTGATGCTGTTGTGCTTCCGGGTGTAGGCTCATTCAGGGACTGTATGAAGAACCTTGAAGAGATGTCGCTCACAGAACCAATTCTGAGGTCAATTCAGAAAGGCAAGCCATATCTCGGCATCTGCCTCGGACTCCAGGTCCTATTCACTGAATCAGAGGAGTTCGGTATTCACAAGGGGTTTGACATCTTGAAAGGAAAGGTTGTGAGATTTCAGATAAATCTTAAAGTGCCGCACATGGGCTGGAACAATGCGAAGATTCAGAGAAGACCGCCGATCTTTGACGGCATACAGGATGAAGCGTTTTTCTATTTTGTCCATTCTTATTATGTCGTGCCTGATGATAATAATATAGTTGCAACAACGACTGATTATGGTATAACCTTTGCTTCTATGGTCTGGAAAGAGAATATCTTTGCAACTCAGTTTCACCCTGAAAAGAGCCAGGAAATAGGGCTCAGGGTGTTAAAAAACTTTGGAGATTTTGTAAAAACGTCTTAATCTTTTCTCTGTCTTCCACATATGGTTTCTGTGCTCGAAAAACTAAATCATTTACGACTCCTTATTTCTGTACCCTGGACGGACCAGTAATGGCAAAGTAGTCACTGGAATCCGTACAAGAGGTGGTGGTTGTGCTTGTGACCCGTATACTATAATCATTATCCGGAGTCTGCTTAGGGGAAATCTTCCAGTTATATGAACCGTTTACTATCGGAGTGCTAGAGGTAATAATTCTGTTCGGGTTCAGTCCATTATAGAGTTCAATCTTCACATAAGATCCAGGGTCTCCTGTGTAATCCCAGCTAATAGTCTGAGTGGTCCCTGCCTGCCAGCTATCTCCACTCTTTGGAGAGATAACAGTGATAGTCGGAGTCTCAGCAGATATGTGATAGGCTATAGTCCAGTCTCCAAAATCTACCTTACTGTTAAGCTCTGAATATGCAATCCTGAAATATCCTGACTCACCCCAATCAGTTCCCCAACTATTCTTTACAATAAAACATTGATAAGAGTCGTCATATCCCACAATTAAAACAGCGTGGCTACCTTCATAGTGCCCCCGGGTATATGAATAAATACCCTCAACATAGTGGGAAAAATCAGTATAAACATCCATTGTTGTTACCAAAGGTCCATAATTATAGAGGGCAGTCTTGATTGCATCTACGGTAGGAGATGTAGTAGCCACCCAATTCCAACTCGTTATTTTATATGTAGATAACCAACTTAAACATGCATCTTTGCAGTTACCGTTTGTAGCTGTATATGGGTAGCATGACTCCAATGGTAATCCTGTATCACGGATAAAATCTGAAGCATAACTAATGTAGCCACCACCACAATTTCCTGCTCCACTACAGGAAACAAGTATCTGCTCGGCTAAATCTAAATCTTTATATGGTGTATTGTTGGATATAAGGGTGACAGATTCAAGCGCACCTGTTGTTGCGAATACCCAGCAACTGCCGCAGTTTCCCTGATCTTTTACAGGTGTTACATAATCCCTCAAATCAAGACTGGGCAGTCCGGAGGTTGTCTCTCCAGAGGCTTGTTCTTGATAAGGAAGGGTCTCCTTGGCTTGGACCTGGGCGGGTTTAATCAGGCCAAGCCGCATCTTCCTTTCTTCTGGTGAAAGCCTTGAGATTGATGTTTCTCCAGCAACCCATTTTGCACCTTTTGCCTTAATAGCTGTCTGAATATCACTTAATTCATCAGCAAATGATAAGGCATTGACAAAAAAGAGCACACAGATTAATACTAACCCTAATGCAAACAGTTTCTTTTTAAGCATTTTGTCCCCCTTTCTTAATAAATGTTAAGTCTTATCAGAAAATGTTCTGTCGTTTTTTCCTTCCCCTCCCATGTGCGATAGTAATCCATTTTGATTTCTGTATAGCCATTCTTATGGGCCTTAAAACGCCATATCCTTAATACTGGTGCACCTATTTTACCTTCAGATATGGCCTTTGTTTCTTCTGTTAGTAACTCTAAATACTCAGAGTTTAGGTTATCAATATACCACTGATACCCAGCACTCCCCATTCCTTCAAGTTCGATCTGAATCACATCGCCGCATTTTACTTTTATTTCCTTTCCATTATCATTTTTTTCCACGATAACTGTTTCCTTATTATCCATATCTTTATAAGTCATAGACATCCCATTACAAAAATCATTTTTGGAAAAAATAATAGCAATACAAAAAATAAATAAAAGCATCTTTTGAATTAGTATAACTCTTTTTTGCCTAATAAAAAAAACACAGCTCATTATCATTTATATCATTTTAATATAATTTTGTCAGTTTCAAGTCAAACACATATTTCAAGTCAAACACAGCCTTATGTTTTGCCTGAGGAGGTAGTTGTGATGATTGTGTCATTACAATGCCGCCTGATGTACCTAACTTGATGGGACGTTCTTGCCACTGATTATCTATTGGCCACGCTGATTGAACGGTGAACAGAGATATCAGGATTGAAACCGCTAAGGCGAAAAGGTATTTATCCTTTTCATATCCGTCCTCCTTGCAGTTTCGCTAAAAGAGGCGGGGATTTATCCCCGCCTCTTTTGGGTATTGAATTAATTCACTCTTCAGAGTTACTTTACTGAGATGGTCCCTCCACTTATAGCCTGCTCAACAGCCTTGCCCGTGGCAGGATTCCAGTTGCTCGAGAACCAGAGTCCCCCAGCCTTCCTCTGTAGGGTTATGGCAAGAGTCTTAGTATTTCCGTTCATGGACAGCTGCAGTATCGACCCGCCCTCTATGGCCACAGTGCTACCGTCCGGAAGCTGCTCCAGCAAATTCGCCTTACTGCTGAAAGTGGCCGTAGGCGGCTGGACGTTCAGGAGCGAAATCGCATTGCTTGTGATGAGGTAGGTGTGCAGTCTGCTGTCCAGGGTGCCGTCCGGCTTGTAGTAGCTGCGGATGGTGGCCTCCACCTTACCCTGAGGATTGATCTGTTTCTTATTGTACTGAACATCGAACTGGAAGTTGGTAAACTGCCCGACTGCTCCCTTGATGAGCCCTGCAGAAGCCGCCGTGTTTGTAAGCGTTCCACCGCCAACAATTTGGCCGCCAGGTATGGGCTTGGCCACCGTGACTATGGTCTGGGAAAGCGCTTCCCACGGGTTGTTCTTATAGCCGCCGCTGATACCCACCGCAATCCGGAAGGACTGGGCATTGGCAGAGCCGATGTTCAACTGGACGATGGCACTGGCCGTGCCAACGGTCCCGTCAGTTACATCCACAAGTCCAACCGGAAGATCCTTAGCGCTGGAGATGGGGGTCAGCGTAGACCCATTGACAAAGTAGAAGGTGACTCTCGCGCCCCTTACATCACCTGTCGGATCGTTGGCATCCTTGATCATGGCCGTCAGGGTCACCGTCGCAGTGCTGCTGCTCTGGCCGGTGGTCCAGGCGAACAGGTCGCCGGTGTAGAACCCGGTACCATTGTAAGGGGCAGCTTCCCTTGGTACAACGGTAAGGGGAACAGTCCTTATGCTTCCGGAGTAGTTGGGGTTGGTGCTGGTGAAGGTTGCCGTTACAGTATAGCTGCCTGGCAGTTCGGAGACTTGGACTATCACCGTTGCCTGGACTGCGCCCTGGAGATCTCCGGGGATAGGAACTACGCTGGCAGAGCCATAGCTCACCGAGCCGATCTGGAAGGCAACGTTTCCGTCAAGAAGGCTCGCGGTGTTCAGCGGCACCACCTTGGCTGTGAGGGTTACCATGTCTTTGTAGCGGACGCTGGCAGCACTCACCATGGCCGTGGTAGTGGTCGAAGCCTGTGTGATGGTAATCGTTCCTGTAGCATTGCTGCCGTTATGGTTGGCGTCACCTGCATAAGTGGCAGTGACAGTGCATAGAGTATCGTTGACGTTAACTGGAGCGCTTGAGCAGTTGCCGCTGTAAACGACACTGACCGGCAGATTGAGGCCTCCTGCGCCTGTAACCGTAGCAGTTGCAGCATGAGGGTTGCCATCGTAGGTGAAGCTGCCGGTACCCAAAAGTGTGGTGGTAGAAGAAGCTTTCGTGATGGTGTATGTCTTGCTGTCTGAGCTGCCGTTATGGTTGGCATCACCAGCATAGGTGTAGCTGGCTGTGCATCCCGAGTCAGCAAAGTCTTTGGGGGCATGACCGCAGCTGTATACAGGGTCAGGGCTCAGGTTCAGCCCGCCCACTCCGGTCACTGAGACAGTAGCCGGGTGCGCATTGCCGTCATAGGTGAAGC
>Ga0315282_10005469_pt1 | contig 21630 bp, 21 predicted proteins | sample YL17G07_20_MG_FD_203693 | JGI IMG/M metagenome (GOLD analysis project Ga0315282, IMG submission 203693) | Sediment microbial communities from Yellowstone Lake, YNP, Wyoming, USA - YL17G07_20 | ecosystem: Environmental > Aquatic > Freshwater > Lake > Sediment | place: USA: Wyoming | collected... | reverse complement strand
AAATTCAAAGGCCTAAGCAACCGTGGTTCGCTATCAATAACCGGAATTATTTCCCGTTTTTTCCAGATATGGTCGCCGGAAGTCAAAACCTCTACTCCTAAATCAAATAACTCTTGGATTATCTTCAGGGTGACCCCTGAGCCGCCGGCGGAGTTTTCCGCATTAGCGATGATGAAATCCAGGGCAAATTCTTTTTTTAACCCCGGCAATAATTGCTTTATTGCTTCTCTACCCGGCTGGCCTACTATATCGCCGATAAATAGTATTTTCATATCTTACTTCGCATATTCAATCGCTCTGGTTTCCCGGATCACGGTTACCTTAACCTGACCCGGATATTCCATCCCTTCTTCAATCTTTTTTCGGATTTCCCGGGAGAGATTTACCGCATCGGCATCGGAAATTTTATCCGGTTGCACGATTATCCTAATCTCTCTTCCTGCCTGGATAGCATAAGATTTTTCAACTCCCTTAAAAAGATTAGCGATAGATTCTAATTTCTCTAATCTCTTTATATAGGTCTCCAGGTTTTCCCTTCTTGCCCCCGGCCTGGCTGCGCTTATCGCATCGGCTGCCACTACCAAAATCGCATAAAGGTTTCTGGGCTCCTGTTCTTCATGGTGCGCTTCTATAGCGTGTATTACCTCGGGTGACTCTCCGTATTTCTTTGCCAGGTCAGCGCCGATTTTGGCATGCGTGCCCTCCACCTGATGATCAACGCTTTTGCCGATATCATGCAAAAGCCCGACTCGACGGGCAAGGCGAAAATCCAAACCCAACTCCGAAGCCATCGTCCCCAATAGAAAGGCTACTTCCTTGGAGTGCTGCAATGCGTTCTGGCCAAAACTAGTCCGGTATTTTAAACGACCGATAAGTCTCACTAATTCCGGATGGATGCTGTTAATACCCACCTCAAACACCGTTTTTTCGCCTTCCTCTTTAATCTTCTCATCCATCTCTTTTTTAATCTTCTCTACTATCTCCTCAATTCTACCGGGATGGATTCTTCCGTCGGCAATGAGCCTCTCGAGAGCCAGCCGCGCAATTTCTCGTCTTACAGTGTCAAAGGCAGACAAGGTTACCGCCTCCGGCGTATCGTCGATTATTACATCAACACCCGTGGCCATTTCTAAGGCACGGATGTTGCGGCCTTCCCTTCCGATAACGCGGCCTTTCATCTCATCATTGGGTAAGTTAACCACACTGATGGTAGATTCTACCGTATGCTCAGCCGCGCATCTTTCTATGGCGAGGCTTAAGATCTCTTTTGACTTTTTATCGGCGATAGCACGCAGTTCATCTTCTGTGCGTCTTATAAGCACGGCCTTCTCGTTGTTTAACTCTTCGCTCAATCTGGCGAGCAAGATCTGCTTTGCCTCCTCGGGCGAGAGGGAAGAAATCTTTTCTAACCGCAACTTCTCTTCGGCAATCAGATTGGCCAACTGTGCTTCTTTGGCTTTGATATTGTCTTCATAGCGCCTGACATCCTCAGCTTTAGAATCCAGTTCTTTTTCTTTCTTTTCCAGCAGGGCAACGCGACGGTCAAGATTTTCCTCTTTAAGGACCAACCTTTTCCCCGATTCAAAGAGTTCCTGACGCCTGTCCTTTGTCTGCTGTTCGAAATCCTGGCGCATGCGCAAAAGCTGGTCTTTTATCTCCAGTTCCACTTCGCGGCGCCTTTCCTGTGCGGATTTTTTCGCTTCCTCTAAAATCTCTTTTGCCTTTGTCTCGGCATCTTTAACTTTTTTCTCGGCAATGACTCTTCGCGAGAAATAACCCACATAGGCAAAGACAAGGGCAATGGCGATAAACAAAATTATATTTAACATCTGTTAATCGACCTCCTATATTAATGCAGCACTTATTATGTAATTAGAGACTAACGCAACCTAGGCAAAGATAGTTTCCTCGACGGAGAAATCGTGCGGATTAACGGGTAGGCAAGGCAAGATTTGGAAGTTAAACGCCAGACCGAGACGCCGGGTACCTTGAGGCAATGACTTTAAAAAACGGTCGTAGTAACCTTTGCCTCTTCCCAGACGGTTACCTTTTTTATCAAAGGCAACGCCCGGGACAATTACCAAGTCTATTTTTTTGGCGGGCACGTAACATTTCTTGGCTGGTTCCAATATCCCGTATAGGCCTTTCTTCAATCTGGTGTTTAACCCTATTTTGCAAGGGGTGATTGTATTTGTCTTCCTATCGCATACCGGTACGGCGATTACCTTACCTTGTTCTATGGCTTCCCTTATCATTTCTCGCGTATCTACCTCTCCAGCGTAGGAGAAATAAAACATTACTATCTTTGCTTTTTTAAAAACCAATGTCCTAAAAAGTTTTTCTTTTATTATTTTACTTTTTCGGCTTCGGTTATCCTCCTTCTGTGTTTTTAGTTTAGCTAAAATTTTACTACGGATTTGCTCTTTTGTCAACCCCCTGACTCTGTATATCATTTTAATGCTCATGCGTTTCGTTTTTAGGCTCAAAGGCACTGGGGTCTTTGCCTATTTTTTTATAGTAATCGGCAAGGGCCGCTCTTAGTGCCTGTTCAGCTAAAACAGAACAATGTAATTTAATTGGCGGAAGACCGCCCAATGCTTCAGCAACTGCCCGATTGGAAATCTCCAGGGCCTCTTCAATGGTCTTGCCTTTAACCATCTCCGTAACCATAGAACTCGTCGCTATAGCGGCCCCGCATCCGAAAGTCTTAAACTTCGCATCCACAATTATGTTATTTTCTATCTTAACAAACATCTTCATCACGTCGCCGCATATTACGTTTCCCACAGTACCGATACCGCTGGCATCGGGAATTTCTCCGACATTGCGGGGATGAAGAAAATGGTCCATAACTTTTTCGCTGTAATTTAACTCGCTCATCTTACTTTGCCATGATTAATTTATGCGGTTTGGTTGCCTTCTTAAAATCTTTTGGGCCTTGGACTTTTTTTAATGAATCTAACTTCTTTCTTTTCTCTAGTTCCTTGTAGATTAACACCCAGGCACAATCATGCTCTTTGTCCACTTCGCATTTACCATGGTCTACGCCACCGCAGGGGCCGTTTAACAACCCCTTCGCACAAAGCGTAATCGGACAAATCCCGCCGGTTTCATCTAAAACGCACTCTCCGCAGAAGGAACATTTCTCATAGAAGTTGCCCTGCGCATCCATGACTGCCCCGAATAATGTATTACAGGCGGGGGAAACCACTAAGCCAAACCGATCATTATCCTTTACTGACTGTACCCCCAAGCCGCAAGCCAAAACCAAAATTGCCTCTGCCTGCCGCAGCAGTTTCATGTTTTTGGCTAATTCCGTCTTTATCTGGCTGGCAATGCAAGGCGCATCCGGGATGCAAATACCAAAAACCGTCTTGCCGTGTTTCTCTAGCTCCTGCTGCATCTTCAATAATTCGTCTTTCCCGCCGGTTTTACAGGTAGTGGCACACTCCCCGCATCCGACGAGAAATATCTTAGCGTATCCCTTTAAGCTCTCGATTATTTCCTGAATTGATTTCTGCTCCGTGATAATCATCTTATCTCCAAAAGTATACTTAATTTTATCACGATTTTGCAATAATCACAATAAAAACCTTCTGTATTATGTCGGGGGTGGCTTGGTTTGACAGGAGCCGCGATATGTATTAATTTGAGGGCTTGTTATTGCTGCGCTTTTTTCTGGCGCTCTTTCTCTTCCACGATTTTTTGCGCGATTTCCGCGGGAACCTGCATATATTTGGCGAATTCCATGGAGGCGGTTGCTCGGCCGCTGCTTAAGGAACGCAAGGCAGTGGTATATCCGAACATCTCAGCTAAGGGAACTTCTGCCGAGATGATTTTTTGTTTACCTTTGGTATCCATCTTCAGTATCTTGCCCCGTCGGGAACAGATGTAACCGACAATGCTGTTTACGTATTCTTCGGGCGTAGTTGCCTCAAGCGACATATAAGGTTCCAGCAATGCGGGATTGGCCTGCTTAAACGCTTCCTTGAAACCAAAAATCGCTGCCATCCTAAATGCCAGCTCAGAAGAATCTACTTCATGAAAAGAGCCGTCAATGACACTTACCTTAACATCCACTACCGGATAGCCGGCATAGACACCCTTTTGCATTGCCTCAATAACCCCTTTCTCCACTGCCGGCATAAATGACTTAGGGATCGCCCCTCCTTTGATGCTATCCACAAATTCAAATCCTTCCCCCGCAGCACGCGGTGAAATCTCCATGATTACATGGCCGTACTGACCACGGCCTCCTGACTGCTTGATATATTTACCTTCTCCGGTGGCCGCCTGTAAAATTGTCTCACGGTAAGCCACTTTTGGCTGGCCGATAATTACCTCCACCCCAAATTCTTCTTTAAGCCTATCGACGAGAATTTCCAAATGTAACTCGCCCATACCTGTCAAAACAGTCTCTTTGGTTTCTTTGTCGGTCTGGACGATGAAGGTGGGGTCTTCTTCGGTAAGTTTAGCCAATCCTTTACCTAATTTATCCTGATCCCCGCGGCTCTTTGGCACGATACTCAGCGATACCACCGGCACAGGGAATTTTATGGCCTCCAATAAAATCGGGCTATCGAGGTCGCAAAGCGTATCGCCGGTTATCGTATGGTTAAGGCCGATTACCGCCACAATATCTCCGGGGAAAGCACTCTCCTTAGCCTCCCTTTGATTAGCATGCATCTGTAAGATTCTGCCGATTCTTTCTTTTTTATTCTTGGCAGCGTTAAGCACATATGTACCCGTATCAAGGATGCCCGAATAAACTCTCAAATAAACTAATTTACCCATATGCGGATCAGCCTGCACTTTAAACGCCAGCGCGCTAAACCGCTCATTAGCATCCGGCCGTCGTGGAATAATTTTTTGCGAATCCCGCGGCTCGCATCCTTCAACGGCAGGAAGATCAACCGGCGAGGGAAGATACAATGTTATTGCATCCAGCAATTTTTGTATGCCTTTATTTTTAAATGCCGCTCCGCAAAGCACGGGCACCAGTTTATTAGCCACAGTGCCGCGACGGATAACCGGTATCAACTCCTCGGTAGTTACGGATGCAACGGACTCGAGAAATTTTTTCATCAGGGCTTCGTCAAAGGCTGCTGCTTTTTCTACAACCATATGCCGGTATTTGGCAGCGGATTCCTTATATTCTTCGGGAATCTCCTCAACATGAAATTCTTTGCCTTGCGACTCTTCTTCGTATATGTAGGCTTTCATCTCCAGAAGATCGATGATGCCGCGGAAATTATCTTCTGTTCCCAGGGGGAGTTCTAAAGGAATAGCGTTGCCGCCGAGGTCGTGTTCAATGCCTTTTAAAACCGCAAAAAAATCCGCTCCTGTGCGGTCCATCTTATTGACGAAAGCAATCTTGGGCACATTGTATTTATTGGACTGGTGCCAGACGGTTTCTGACTGCGGCTCAACACCCCCAACGGCACAGAAAACCGCCACTGCTCCGTCCAGCACCCGCAGGCTCCGTTCAACCTCGGCGGTAAAATCAACGTGGCCGGGCGTATCAATGATATTAATCCGGTGATTATTCCAGAAACAGGTGGTGGCTGCGGCAGTAATCGTAATCCCACGTTCCTGTTCCTGCTTCATCCAGTCCATCTGGGCCTTGCCCTCGTGGACTTCGCCGATCTTGTGTGATTTGCCGGTGTAAAATAAAATTCTTTCGGTAAGGGTGGTCTTGCCGGCATCGATGTGCGCTATGATGCCGATATTTCTCGTCTTATCCAAATTTAGTTCAGGCAATACCCGAATTTTTTTCTTCGCCTCTTTTTTTGCACGCTCTTCCTCTTTTGTAACTGTTTCTTCGGCTTCGGGTTTCTCTTGCGGAATTGGCTCCTGCGGGATTTTCTGAACCGCCCCTTCTTTTTTCTCCTGGGCCGGAGGTAGTTGTTCTGGTAATTTTTCCTCAAGTTGTTTTGGCTCTGCCGGCGGTTGCTGCCCAGCCCCTCGCTTCTCTTGCGGTTCTTGTTCTTTCAATAAAATTCTTAACCGCGCAATCTCTTCATTAAGTTTCGCCACCTTTTCTTCCTGCGCCTCTAATTCCTTCTCCAGTTCAGTATATTCCTCATTAAGTTTATTAAACTCGCTTTTAGGGACCCACTCTTTTTCCTCTTCTTGTTTTTTGAATGCCACAATCATCGCCAACTGGTCCTTGGTTTCCTTAAGAAGTTTATCGATTTTGTGTTTCATCTTCTCAATTTCGCTGGCCTTGGTTTTATCTTCCTTCTCGAGCAGCTTATGTTTCTCGTTTAGCTCCCTTAGGTCGCGGATTAAATCTACATTCTTGGTGAATTCCTCCTGCAATTCTTTTTCTTTGTCCTGAAATTTTTTCTCTAACTCTAAATTCCGCTCTTTAATTTTATTTAAGGACTCTTCGCTTTTGGCAACCCAAACTTCGCGCTTGGTTAATTCTTCGTTAAAACCGACCTCTTTTTCTTTTAATCTTTCCAATTCATTTTCTATATTTATGCAGTCAGCCTTGGCCTTCTCTAGTTCGGCGGTTAAAGAACTGACGGTTTCTTCCAGTTTTAAACCCGCCCCTTCCCCGGGCTCTTTATAACCCTTGCCCTCTTTCTTCCCGGCTCTCTGTTTTGTCTCTGATTCACCCGGAGAAAATAAACCGTAGAGGAGCAAACCAAAACTTACCGAGGATATTATTATTACTAATAATACAGCCATTTTATTGCGACTTATGATTTACGCGCAGTTTTTCCATACGCTGTTTAATTTTAGCCTCGTAGCCGATGTCGGTGGGTTCGTAGTATTTAACTTTCTTTCGGGTATATTTTTGTTTTACGTAATGGCCTTCGTAATCATGGGCGTATTTATAGCCCTTACCATGACCTAGCTTTTCTGCTCCCGGATAAGAAGTATCCTTAAGATGGTCGGGGACTTCCTGAACCTTTTGGCTTTCAATATCGGCGGATGCCTTCTCAATGGCTAAGTAACTAGCATTGGACTTGGGCGCACAGGAAACGTAAATTACTGCCTGGGCGAGGGGAATTCGTGCTTCGGGCATACCCACAAACTCAGAAATTTGTAAAGCTGCGTTTGCCAGAACCAACGCTAAGGGGTCGGCATTCCCCACATCCTCTGCCGCCAAGATGCAAATGCGCCGGGCGATAAACCGCGGGTCTTCCCCGGCATAAAGCATCTTTGCCATCCAGTAAAGCGCAGCATCCGGGTCAGAGCCGCGCATTGATTTTATAAATGCCGAGGCAGTATCGTAGTGCCCATCCTCATCTTTGTCATAGAGGACTGCCTTTTTCTGAATTGATTCTGAAGCAGCCTCTAAATTAAAATTGATGAATCCATCTTTGCCTTTAGGTGTGGTAAGTACACCCACCTCCAAGGCATTAAGTCCCCGACGGGCATCGCCTTCAGAGGTCCGGGATAAAAATCCCAAGGCCTTCTTATCCGTTCTTATCTTAAGATTCCCCAACCCTCTGGTCTTATCCTCTAAGGCACAAGTTAATATCCTTAAAATTTCGTTTTCCTTTAATACTTTTAATTCGCAAACCAACGAACGCGATAAAAGCGGTGAAGCGAGGGAAAAGAAAGGATTATGGACGGTAGCGCCGATAAGAATGGGATTGCCTTCTTCCACGTCAGGTAAAAGCACATCCTGTTGGGCTTTATTAAAACGGTGTATTTCATCAATAAAGAGGATGGTTTTCTTGCCCGCGCTGGATTTTCTGTTCTTTGCCGCGGCAATAACCCGCCTTAATTCTTCCACATTAGAGGTCGTGGCATTGATGGCGACATAATGAGATTTGGTTATATTGGCAATGCACCAGGCCAAAGAAGTTTTACCTGTTCCGGGCGGGCCATACAAGATCAAAGAACTAATCCGGTCTGCTTCGATTGCCCGGCGCAGGAGCTTTCCTTTGCCTAAAATATGCTCCTGTCCGGCAAACTCGTCCAAATTGGCCGGTCGCATCCGTACTGCCAAAGGCAGGTCTTTATTCTCGGCCTTTTTTTCATTAAATAAATCGGCTGATTCTGTAATCATTCCAACTTTTGCTTATCCCTCACCCGCTTGAATTAGGCAACGTGGGGTTCGGGATTTTTCGCCCCCCCTGCTTCGCTTATGCGTTGCAAAGCGGCGGGGGCTCAAAAAAAATCCCCGCCTGTGCCGTCAGATTTGATAGGTGGAACCGCGTCTCTTAAAAGTGGGTGCCCTCTCAAACCGTCCACAGACGATCCGAATGTGAGCTCCCTTTAACTTGATGTTAGGTCACCAATTATCAAATATCCAACGCGCACCGCAGGGATATTTTATTCTTCTTTTTCAACAGTGCAAGTATAGCACATGTCAAAAGATAAGTCAAGTCTTTCTAATCTGGGCGCTAAATTTATCCGCTAAAACAAAGGATACTAAAGAATTAATAGGGTTTACTTCGGCTTCGGTTAAAGTGCGTTCATCCGAACGATAAAGACAAGAGATGGTTAATCCTCGGTAACCAGAAGGGATTTGTTTGCCTTTATAATAATCGACGACCTTGACCTCACGAAGCAGAGGGCTGCCTTTTTCTTTCATCGCTTTTAATATATCATCTATAACAATACCTTCTCTTAAGATAATGCTTATATCCCGGGAAATACCGGGATAAACCGGAAGGGGCGCAAACTTCCTACTTAGGTTGGCATAAGAAAAAAGCCTTTCTAAACTAAGTTCGGTAACCACGACATCTTTATTCTTGATGTCAAATTTTTCTAAAATGCTTCTGGGTAATTTCGTCATCGTGCCGATCTTCTCTTTATTAACGTAAATGAGGGCTCCTGACGGATTATCTTTGGCGTTAAACTTATAATCCTGTATACCCAAACGGGCGAAGAGGGCCTCTAATATCCCTTTTAAATCTAAGAGGCTGGCCTCTTCTTTCACCATCCCCTGTTGAAGTAGCAAAGAGCGGGTTCCGCATAAGGCAATGCCTAAAACCAGTTCTTCTTTAATACTTGCGCCTTCCCCGAAGAAAACTTTACTCGTCTCAAAGATATTAATAAAACCTTGTTTTTGATTGAGGTTATTGGCCACACAGCCTAAAAGGACCGCAATAACTGTCGGCCTTAAGATTTCCTGCTCTTTGCTTAACGGGTTCATAATTTCTATTGGGGAAAAATCTTTTCCTAACCCTAAGGCACTCAATAAATCCCGGTCAATAAGGCTGTAAGTAATCACTTCATTTAAACCCAATCCCAGCAGGATATTTTTGGTTAAACAGACTAATCCCTCAGTGCCGGTCATAGCTATTTTAGGGCTGACCTTGGGTAAAGTTTTAGGAATTTTTTCGTAGCCGTATACGCGGGCTATCTCTTCAATGAGGTCTATCTCTGATTTAATATCCAGCCGATGGCTGGGGACTTCTACCGTAAAATTATCTTTTACCTTTGGTTTTAATTTAAATTCCAATTTAGTTAAAATGTTTTTTATCCGGGCAGCTCCTATGTTTAGGCCTAATATCTTTTGGACACCAGATACTCCCAATATAATCTTTTTCTTTTTGGTTTTAGTTAAGCCACAGCTCCTTATCAAAACGCATCTACCCGATGAGAACTCCTGAATGAAGTTTATTGCCTGCCAGGAAGCATGCTGAGCGGTTTCTGGGGCCAGACTTCTCTCAAATCGGTACGATGACTCGCTTTGCACCCCCAATTTTTGCCTAGCCCGACGGATAATTACCGGATTAAACACCGCTGCCTCCAGGAGAACATTCTTTGTGCTCTCCGTAACTTCGCTTTCCTTTCCGCCCATTATTCCGGCAACCGCAACCGCCTTTTCTTTATCGGCAATCACCAAAATATCCGGATCAAGCATTCTTATTTCGCCATCGATAGTGGTGATCTTTTCCTCTTTTCTCCCCCGACGGACAATTATTCTCTCCTGGTTTAATTTATCCAGGTCAAAGGCGTGCAAAGGCTCCCCCCAGGTAAATAAGACGTAATTAGTAATATCCACGACATTGTTTACGCTGCGGCAGCCGATAAGTTCTAATCTTTTTTTAAGCCAATCCGGGGATGGTCTTACTTTAACGCCCCTGATAATTTTGGCGGTGTATAACGGGCAGTCTTTTTTATCCTGAATTTCTATTGCGAAAGAGCTTTTTTCTTTCCCGATTAAAATGTTGAGGTTTAAATTTTGAGTTTTAAATTTTGAGTTTGTAATCGCCACTACTTCCCGGGCAATGCCGATAACGCTTAACCAATCCGGCCGGTTGGAGGTTACCTCAATCTCAAAAATAAAATCGCCCTCTTTCTCTTCGAGAGACGTAACCTCAAGGCCTGCCATAGTAAGCTTATCGGCAAGCTGCTGCGCGGCAATCTTAACAGCCACAAAATCTTTTAACCAATTATAGGTAAATTTCATTTTTTAGAACTGTTTCAGGAATCTTAAATCGTTTTCAAAAAATAATCGGATATCGTCAATGGCGTATTTAAGCATGGCAATTCTTTCTACACCCATACCAAAGGCAAAGCCTGTATATTTTTTGGGGTTGTAGCCGACATTTCTAAAGACATTGGGGTGAATCATGCCAGCGCCTAAAATTTCCAGCCATCCTTTTTTAGTGCAGACAGAACACCCTTTGCCTTTACAGATAATACAAGAAATGTCTACTTCGGCTGAAGGTTCGGTAAAAGGGAAAAAGTGTGGCCGAAAACGCATTTTGATATTTTGGCCGAACACCCCTTTGGCAAAAACTTCCAAAACACCCTTTAAATCCGAAAATCTTATATCCTCATCTACCATAAATCCCTCGATCTGATGAAACATAAACGAATGTGAAGCGTCCACGGCATCAGGCCGATAAACCCTGCCGGGGACAATGACGGCTAAGGGCGGCTTACGCGATTTCATTACCCGAATCTGCACGGGCGAGGTGTGGCTGCGCAAAAGCAGTCTATCTTTACTTTTTAAATAAAACGTATCAAATACATCTCTCGACGGATGTTCCAGGGGAATATTAAGGCCGGTAAAATTATTATATTCGGTTTCTATTTCCGGACCCTCAACAACGGAAAACCCCATCCTGCTAAAAATACTGCAAATTTCCTCGGTAACCTGAGTAATTGGATGCAGGCGGCCCAAATCTTGAGCGATTCCCGGCAGGCTAATATCGACTTGAGTAGTAGCTTCATCTGTCTTAATATTAAGGGATTTTTGTTTTTCTTCAACGAGAAGAATTATTTTGTTTTTTAAATTATTGACCTGCTGGCCGAAGCGGCCCCGCTCCTCAACCGGCGAGGTAGGGATTGAGCCGGTTAACTGGGCAATAATTCCTTTTCTGCCCAGGTATTTCACGCGAAACTCCTCCAACCCATCGGCAGAATTTATGTTCTGTATTTCTGTCTCTATTTGATTTTTAATTGTTTCAATATCAATGTCAGGCATAATACTCCTAATAATATAAAGGCGATATTTCTCTTGCTAAGATTTAATTTCTCGGGAATTTCTCCTCCCGAATTAATCTTACGTATTTCTTGCGCATGTATATCTAAATCTCCGCCGTGTTCGGGGCAGGTGCGATGAAAAACTCCGGTAATCTCAACCCTATCTCCTTTGGATTTATAGCTGCCGGTATTGCTGATAGTTTTAGTTAAATCCTTGGATGTCCAGATACCGATGGCACTCTTATTATCATTTACATTTATCCAGGCATTTTCGCCCCGCGCCATTATATCGCCGATAACCTCGCCTGCATAAACCACGATTTTTCCGTCGTATTCTTTGGCATTATTTATCAAATCTGTGCTTGAGACAGACTGGGTACAGCCAATAGAAACCCAAAAAAAGAATAAACCAATAACCAATAACCAATAACCAATAACCAATTTTATCTTCATTTTCCTTTAAAAACTGCCACAAAAAATCCGATTAAGGTAAATACAGACATGAATTCTAATCGCCCTGCCCACATCTGGAATATATAGGTAAGTTTTAATGCTGCCGGCATAGTGACAGTAGTAATACCGCAGGACAATCCCACATTTGCTGCCGCAGAGGTAGACTCAAACAAAGAATCCAAAAAGGGATAGCCAAACAACATTCCCATAATCGCTCCCAGGCCGTACAATACTAAATACGCCAGCGTAATAATTAAAGCGGACCTCGCCTGTTTGTCCTCTAAGAACATCTCTTTTATGTGGTGGAACTTCTGAACCACGATTGCCCGTTCGGGAAGGATTATTCTCTTGATATCCTCAAGCAAGGCCTTGAAAATAATCCCTACGCGCAACATCTTTATAGCGCCGGTCGTAGAACAAACCGCTCCGCCTAAGGCCATGGCACAAATTACTCCCACTAAGGCCAAATGGTTCCAGTCATTAATAAATTGCCGGGCGTATATTGTCATATAACCCGTGCCGGTATGCCCGGAGATTAACTGATAAAAGCCCTTGCGAAACATCATCATTGCCTTGGGGTATGTGCCGATTTGCGTCAAGCCAAATGCGGTTATAAAAAAGGTAATCATAATCGTAATAAACAGGGTAACTGTTTCGATATTCTTTAACATCTCCCGACGATTACCCATCCAGATATGGTAATGTAGTTTAAAATTTATGGCGCCCAAAATCATTATGGTAATAGTGACAACTTCAAAAGGCAGGCTGTGGTAATAAAGGATATTCTGCGACTGCGGAGCAAACCCTCCCGTATCAAAGGCTGCCATAAATATGCAAGCGCCGTGGAAAAAGGCATTAAATGGTTTCATCCCATTTAAAGTGCCAACTATCCCCAAAGCAGTTGTGCCCAGGATTAAATAAACAACGCTGACTAACCAGATAAACCGCGCCGTATGTATCACATTGGGCAGCACCCTTTCATCGCGGGCCTCGCCCACATACATCTTAAACGCGCCGGAAACCCCTTTTACAAAAAAAGCTAAAGCAACAATTACAATACCCTGGCCGCCGATAAACATAATCAGGTGGCGCCAGAGGTTATGGGCAAAAGAGATGTGGTCCAAATCCTGGACTAAAGCCAGACCCGTGGTGGCAAATCCCGACATTGCATCAAAACAGGCATCGAGGTACGAATTCCAGTGGCCGCTTAGGTATAAAGGTATTGCTCCCAAGACCATGGCTACCAGCCAGGAGAGAGAAACCACAATCATTCCCTCCATCCAGCTTAAGTCTTTCTCGGTATAACATAATTTAATTAATAATGACCCAAGTATTAAAGATAATTCTATGCTGATAAAAAAATCAATGGCCGGGTTTATTTCGCCTAATGCAAATCCCATGGCAATCGGCACAAGCATGGTAAAACCTAAACCCAAAATAATTTTGCCTAAATAATAACCGATAATTTTGATATCAGCGATATTGGGTCGTATAATCATTTAACGGATAATATGAGACAAATTAAAAATGCCGCCAGTATGATGAATAATGTGTATAAAACTTCAACGGTAATGCCCAATGTGGAATTAAGGAAGGATTTTATCTTCATAATTAATGAGCGCATAACTTACGGAGCACAAAGTGCGACATAAGTTATTTGCGCGAGATCCTTCACTTCGTTCAGGATCGTCCATCGAGTCCTAAAGCGAAGCGTAGGACGAATTAATCCCCCCTGCTTTCTTGCAAAAGCAAGAAGGGGGGATAAGTTCGGACTTAAAGCTTGCCCACCAGCAGGTTTAAGAGTTGCGGCTCATTGCCGACCAAGGTCAGGGCAATAATATCATCGCTGGGCTTAAGCACGGTGTTACCTTTGGGAACGATGACCTCCTCACCCCTTACTATAGAGACCAAAACCGAATCCGGTGGCAACTCAATATCCTGCACCTGCTTGTTAATCACCGGGGAGTCCTCGGGTAAATCTACGCGCACAATGGCAAGCTTCCCCCGCTTAAAACTCATCAGGTTAACAAAATCCGAGAACGATACTTCTTCTTCAATAATCTTGGCGATAATCTTTGTGGAATCAACCGGAACATCAACTCCTAACTCAGAAAAGGTATGTTCATTATCCGGGTTATTCACTCTCCCGACGGTGCGGCCGACATTAAATTTCTCTTTGGCTAACTGGCAGATGATTAAATTATCTTCGTCATCACCGGTTACCGCCGCTACTACATCTGCGCGATTAACCCCTGCCTCTTCTAAAATGCGCGGGTCACAACCATCGCCATTAATAACCAAGGCCTCTAGTTTCTTGACGATGTCTTCGCAGATTTTCTTATCTTTATCCACGATACTAACGGTATGCTTACTTTGGCATAGCCTCTTTGTCAAAAAATATCCTACTTTACCCGCGCCAACAATTACAATATACATTCGACACCTCAATGAGGCCTCCTTGACATCGCAACAGGCCAGAAGGCCGTGGTTTGGCTTCCGATAGCCAAAGCCAGATGTCAAGGATTGGCCGAATTGATCCCGGGGCTCTGATAAAAAATTCGCGAGAGCCAAGGGATCTTTTTATATGTTAAACTTTTCCTTTATCTTTGTAAGGCTGGCCACTTTAACCACTACCATCAATACGTCCTTTTCTTTTAAGGCAGTAGTTGGCTCGGGTATAATTACTTCGTGTAGCCTTTTTATGGCGACGACCAAAAATTCTCCAGGCATATTTATATCTTGTATCATTCTGCCCAGGAGGCTGTTTTTCGCTTCGATTTCAATAACTCCTAATTCTTTGGTTTCAATTAAGTAACTGGAAAAACGGCTTTCAATAATTTTATCTCTAAGCATGGCCGCAAAAAGAATGGTTCCGCTGATAATATCTAACCCCAAGGCAGTGTAGATGTGTGCCCGCTGGGGGTCATAAACACGGGCAATTACCTTAGGGACCTTAAATATCTTTTTTGCTACCTGCGCGGAAATTAAATTCGTGTTATCGCCGTTGGTAACCGTGCAGAAGGCATCTGCTTTTTCAATGCCCGCCTGTTTTAATAATGCCGTATCAAAACCGTTACCCACCAGTGTTAAGCCATTAAAGGTACCTCCCAGCCGTTCAAACGAGGCCTGGTTTTTATCGATAACCACGACGTCGTGACCTTCATTAGATAAAAGTTTTGCTAATTCCGAACCGACTCTCCCGCAACCAACTATAATCACATACATAGGTAACCTCTACTGTTTGGCTATTTCTATCAGCTTCTTAAACACCTGGCTATCCTTCACTGCCAAGTCAGCTAAAACCTTTCTGTCTAAATTAACCTTTGCTTTCTTAAGGCCGCTGATAAATTTAGCATAGGTAATCCCGCCGGCGCGGCAGGCAGCGTTTATACGGATTATCCACAGGGCCCTAAACGTTCTTTTTTTATTTCGCCGGTCGCGATAGGCGTAGACAAGCGCGTGCATCAGGCCGCGGCGCGCCTGCTGGAACTGCTTGCTGCGGTCTCCCCAAAATCCCTTTGCCTGCTTTAATACTTTCTTTTTTCTTCTTTTTGTGGCAACGCTGTGTTTAATTTTGGACATTTATCCTCCCATCTAACCATATGGTAACATTCTTTTAAGATATTTTATATCTTTTTTACCCTTAATAAAAGCGGATTTTCGCAAGTGTCTTTTCCTCTTGGTTTTTTTCTTGGATAAAAGATGGCTCTTGCCGCTGTGAGGATACTTTATTTTTCCTTTCTTGCTTAATTTAAACCTTTTGGCTACACCTTTGTGTGTCTTTAATTTCATCTTACCTACCTCTTCTATTAACGGATATCCTAAATATAAGGCTCCCTGCCTGCCGGCAGGCAGGCATAACTTATGTCCTCACTTATTTGGGTGCAATAACGGCGGAAATAACCCTGCCTTCCAAAGAAGGCTCTTTTTCCACCTGCCCGTGGTTCTGGATATCCAGAATAAATCTATCCATGACCTTTTTCCCCAAGTCCATATGTTCGATCTGCCTGCCTCGGAAAAAAAGGTTTAGCTTGATTTTGTCTTTCTTTTGCAAAAAATTAATGAGCTGCTTTAATTTCACCTGATAATCGTGCTCATCAATATTGGGCTTGAATCTAATCTCTTTTAGATGCCCCTGCTTTTGGTGTTTTTTTGCCTGGCGCTCTTTTTTTTCCTGGTCGTATTTGAATTTGCTGAAATCCATGATGCGACAAACTGGGGGGCTTACCTGCGGAGCAACCTCAACGAGGTCTAAGCTGTGCTGACTGGCTAAGTCCAGCGCTTGCTGAATGGGCACCACCCCCAATTGGTCTCCTGCCGGCCCAACAAGGCGCACTTCCGGTGAACGTATTCGCTCATTGATACGGATAAACTTTTTTATGTTTACCACCTCCCATCTTTGCTTATCGCATATGGCTTATCGCTTATAGTTAAAATATTACGATATGCTATATGCGATTTGCTATTTGCAAATTTAATTTATCTAAAAACTCTTCCAAGGACACACTGCCTTTATCGCCTTCTCCTCTTTTTCGCACCGCAACTGAATCAGATGCCATCTCGCGCTGGCCAATGATTAAGATGTAGGGCAGTTTTTCTATTTCTGCCTCGCGGATGCGTTTATCCAGCGTCTCATTACGGTTATCTAACTTGACTCTAATACATTTCTCTTGTAAGTGCCTTACTACTTTACCGGCGTATTCCTGAAATTCTGTTTTAATCGGTATAACCGTTACCTGGACCGGCGAAAGCCATAAGGGAAGAGCGCCGCCGTAATTCTCGATTAACGCTCCGATGAATCTTTCTAGGCTTCCTAAAATAACGCGGTGTAGCATTATTGGCTGTTTTTCTTTTCCGTCGCTGTCTATGTAGGTAAGATTAAATCTTTTAGGCAGCGCAAAATCGCATTGAATAGTAGCGCACTGCCACTTTCTCTTTAAGGCATCCTTTAATTTTATGTCTATCTTCGGCCCGTAAAAAGCACCCTCTCCTACATTTATACCGAAGGCGAGGCTCTTTTCTTTCAATGACTCTTCCAACGCCCGGGTTGCATTCTCCCAGTCTTTCTCTGTGCCGATATATTTTTCCGGCCGCGTGCTTAACTCAATACTTACTTCATTAAACCCAAATACCTTCATTGTATCAAAAACAAAATCAATAATCGCCTTAATCTCATCTTTAAGCTGTTCAGGCAGGCAGAATATATGGGCATCGTCCTGAGTAAAACCGCGCACCCGAAGCAGGCCGTGCAAAACCCCGGCTTTTTCATGGCGATAAACTGTCCCCAATTCAAAAAATCGCAAAGGTAACTCACGATAGCTGTGATTTTTTGATTTATAAATCAGTATATGGCCCGGGCAATTCATGGGTTTTAAGACAAACTCTTTATCCTCTATCTTAAAAGTATACATATTCTCTTTGTAATATTCATAATGGCCGGATGTCTGCCAAAGTCCGGACTGCATGATATGAGGGGTAATCACCATCTCGTAACCCCGGCGCAAATGTTCCTTCTTTTCATAGTCCTCGATTATTGTGCGCAAAACTGCACCCTTGGGATAATAAAACACTAATCCTGCGCCTGCCTGTTCGTGATAGATATCAAAAAATCCCAGGGCCGGCCCCAATTTTCTATGGTCGCGTTTCTTCGCCTCATCTAAATTTTTTAAGTACTCGTCTAATTCTTTCTGCGTTAGAAAACTTGTACCGTAGATTCGCTGAAGCATGGGATTTGTCTCGATACCGTGCCAATAGGCACCGGCAACCGATAATAACTTAAACGCCTTTATTTTACCCGTCGCTTCTATATGCGGGCCGCGGCATAAATCCGTAAACTGCTCACCGGTTTTATAAATCGTAACTTTTTCGTCAGGAAGTTCGTTAATTAACTCTACCTTAAAATCTTCTTTTAATTTCTTAAATAAGCCGAGCGCTTCTTTTCTTGACAATTCTTCTCTGAGGAACGGCTCATCCTGTTTGATAATCTCGCGCATCTTCTTTTCTATGCTTTTTAAATCCTCGTCGGTAAACGGCTCCTTCTTATCGAAATCATAATAGAAGCCATCTTCAATGGAAGGCCCAATGCCTAATTTTACCTTGAGGCCATAGAGCTCTTTTACTGCCGCAGCCATAATATGCGAACATGAATGTCTTAAGGTATCTAATTCACGATTTGCCATAAGCTATATGCTATTTGCTAACATGGTGGGCCCAAGAGGATTCGAACCTCTGACCTCCACTATGTCAAAGTGGCGCGCTAACCAACTGCGCTATGAGCCCCAAATCTAATGCCGGGAGAGGGAGTTGAACCCACAAATCCTTACGGACGCGGGATTTTAAATCCCGTGCGTTTGCCAGTTTCGCCATCCCGGCAAAAGAGTCAAATTCAAGATACTCCGCTCGCTACACCGCTTGTCGCGGTGTTTAACGCTCGCTTGAGTATCCATCAACTTTTTCTTGTCAAAAAAAAGTTGTTTAGGCACTACGTTCGCTACGCCCCTTATCGGGGCCTTTCACGCTCACTTCAGTGCCAATAAAATTTTCCGACAAGGAAAATTTTATTGGAGGCGTGGACCGGATTCGAACCGGTGCATAGTTGTTTTGCAGACAACTCCCTTAACCGCTTGGGTACCACGCCAATTTCGTTATTGGGTTACTCGGGTTATTGGGTTACTTGGGTCAAAAACTCTATAACCCTATAACTCTATAACACTATAACAACAAATATCTTTTTACTTCTTTAATGATGGCTTCAACTTCTGCCAAACAGCCTAGGCCAATTTTACCACAGGCAAGCCTGCCGCGTCTCGGCTCAACAAATTTATAACCCAGAGATTTTAATTTTTTAATGTTGCCCTGAGTAATTTTATTTCTATACATATTCTCGTTCATCGCTGGCGCAATTAAAACCGGGGCTTTCGTAGCGCAAACAACGCAGGTTAATAAATCATCGCTTATGCCAGAAGCGATTTTGCCGATAATATTCGCGGTAGCCGGAGCAATTAAAATGAGGTCTGCTTTATCGGCTAACGATACGTGTTCTATTTCCCAATTATCCGTTTCCTCGAATAACCCGCGATAGACTTTACTGCCCGAGAGGCTCTGAAACACAATCGGTTTAATCAGCTCTTCTGCCTCAGGAGTCATCACTACCGTCACAGAAAACCCCTGTTCTTTGAGTCTGCGTACAATATCACAGGCCTTGTAAATTGCAATACCTGCTGTAACACCCAAGATTATATTCTTTGTCTTACCCATACTTATTCTTTTGCTTTTGTCCTTTTAAGTACTACTTTTCCTGCGGCGATCTCCTCAAGCGCAATCGTGGAAGGCTTGGTTGACGAATTACATTCCACTAATTTCGGCTGGCCATCGGCTATCTCCAAGGCTCTCCTCGAGGCCAAAACCACTAATTTATAGATAGAATAATCTGTTTTGTCTAAAACTTTTTCCAGCGGAACATAACTCATAGGTTATCCCTCCCTAACCAACTATCTGTCAAGAAAATCGCTTCGCGATAACTTCATAAAATTTTCAGTGGTTAGGAAAGTGTTTTATACTTTCCTATACCATCAAATATAATATCTCTGAGTTCCTTTAATGCCAATTGGAGATCGTCATTCATGATTTTGTAATCGTAACGTTGGGATAAAGCTATTTCTTTTTTGGCTAAATTAAGGCGCTCCAATAAATTTTCTTTCTTTATTCTCGAGCGCGACCGAATCCGCTCGTTTAAGGCTTCTATTTTCGGCGGAAGAATAAAAATTGATATGCTATTAGCGGGATAAATATTCTTAATCTTTCGCGCCCCTTTAGTATCCAGACAAAGAACAATGTGCCTGCCTTTTCTTAACTCTCCATCAAGGTAATCCTTGGGTGTGCCGTAATAATAACCCAGATACCTCGTCCATTCAATTATTTTTTTTCCTCTCAATAATGCCTTAAACCGCTCCTGCTTAATAAAAAAATAGTCCCTTCTGTTTTTTTCGTTCGCCCTTTTTGGCCGCGTCGTAAAAGAAACTGATTTAGCAATGATATTTCTGAGGCCTTTATCTTTAAGTAAACTTTTAATTAAGGTGGTCTTGCCTGAACCAGACGGGCCGGATATGACGAATATAAGGCCTCTTTTTCTCATTCTACGTTCTGTAACTGCTCGCGGATCTTTTCAATCTCACTCTTCATCTCCACAACATTACTGGAGATAATCGCATCAATGGATTTGGCACCAACGGTATTAACCTCGCGGCTTAACTCTTGGGCGATAAAATCCAGTTCCTTGCCCACCGGTCCGGTTTTTTTCAGTTTCTTTCTAAAATTATTGATGTGGAATCTTAGCCGGATAATCTCTTCGGTTATATCAGAACTCTTGATAAATGAGGCCTTCTCCTCGGGAGCGGGTATTTGGTCAATCTTCTCTTTAATAACCTTCTTGAATCTTTTCTCGATAACGTCCAGTGCGTTTTTTAATTCCTCGCTTCTCTGTTTCAGATCCAGGTATAACGCCCTACCTTCCTTAGCCCGGGTTTGGGCTAAATCCGTAATGGCGGCATTTATCAGCGGCCGCAATTTCCGCCAAATTCTATTCCGATGATTTCCTGATTCCTCGACGGTCAAAACGCCGGGAAGGTCTATCAACGTATCCATCCTTAGCGGCTCTTTTATCTTCAGTTGCCTTTTTAATTTATTTAAAGAAAAATAATATTCTTTAAGCAAGCGTTTATTGATTAAAATTTTCTCTTCGTTCTTAGCGATAATATTAACCAGGCAAGTGATTCTTCCGCGCTTAATCTTTTTTTCGATTTCTTTTTTTATCCTGCCCTCCAGATAGGCAAACCCTTCGGGAAAATGGCAGACAATGTCTAAAAATCTGTGGTTGACGCTTCTTACCTCAAAACCCACCTTACCGAAAGCAGGAATATTCGCTTCGCTCTTACCGAACCCAGTCATACTCTTTAACATTTACCAACTCCCTTGCTTATGCCCAGACCTTAATCTTGGTTTCTTTCTCGACGATCTCTTTAGCGGGATATAAATCTACGATTATCTCCTCGGGATTAAACCAGAGCTTTATTTCTCTTTCTGCGTCCTCTTCATTTGCCGAAACATGAACCACATTTTCGTATACGCCCAAAGTGGTAATCCTTCCGTAGGAGCCACGGATGCTCGTCGCCTCTGCTTCCTCGGGATTGGTGGCACCGGCTAACTCCCGGCATTTAGTAATCGCATCTTCCCCCCAATATATAAGCGCCATAACTTTCTTTCGGTTATGCAATTCTCCGCAGATATATTTTACAACCTCAGAGAAAAAAGGCTTATCTTTCAAGTGTTGATAATGCTCCTGCGCTAACTTCTTTGAAACGCGCACCATCTTGGCGGCAACGATCTCTAATTTTGTCTCGGAGAGGCGCGTCAGTATATTACCGGTTAAAGATTTTTTAAGACCATCGGGCTTTATCAGTATTAACGTAGCCTGATTCATCACTCACCCCAACTTAGAACTTAAAATATTTAATATCCTCTCTAAATCTTCGGAAGAATAAAACTCAATTCTAATAAACCCGCGCTTGCGATTGTGTTTTATGTTTACCTTGGTGCCCAGTATTCGCTGAAGCTCTTCTCCTTTAAGCACCAGCAAAGGATCGCTACTCGCTTTACTTATTTTATACTTAATCCTTTTGGGTCGCTGCGCCTTTACCAAATTCTCTAATTCTCTGACGGATAGGTCCTTAGAAATAATTTCCCGAGCTAAACGCCGCTGCTGATTTACGTCTT
>Ga0315282_10005468_pt1 | contig 21634 bp, 26 predicted proteins | sample YL17G07_20_MG_FD_203693 | JGI IMG/M metagenome (GOLD analysis project Ga0315282, IMG submission 203693) | Sediment microbial communities from Yellowstone Lake, YNP, Wyoming, USA - YL17G07_20 | ecosystem: Environmental > Aquatic > Freshwater > Lake > Sediment | place: USA: Wyoming | collected... | reverse complement strand
GGAACGACAAAGCAATCCTTTCTTGAAAATCGGCATGCACAGAAAACATGTTAAACGTAACCTTTGTGTAAAGTCATTTGCAGAGGATTTGGATATAATTGTCGGACAGCCTGTTTAGCCTGCGTATTTATGGTAATAGGGAAATACAAACTATTTAAACCCACGCAACCTAAAGGTTGCGGCTACACTTCTTGCATAATTTAGGCTAAAATTTTTCAACCTATGATTTTGAATCTTAGATTTGTTTAGAATTTAGATTTTGAACTTAATTTTAGTTTTAATACAAACGCATTAAATGAAGTGTCATTGCGAGGCGAAGCCGAAGCAATCTCAAGTTAGGCTCTGAATGGGCTCCGCAATCTCAATGAGACAAGATTGCCACGCCCTTCGGGCTCGCAATGACAATGTATCAGCATTTAGTGCGTTATCTATAGTAAGAGGAGGTTTAGAATGGCAAAGGTAAGAAGTAAAAAGATTATAGAAAAACCAAAAAATAAGAAGGATCTTCAGAAACCAAAAGACAAAAAAGATGTGATGGAACTGGTAAAGAAACATGATGTGAAGTTTGTCAGGCTCTGGTTTAGTGACATTCATGGCCAGCTCAAGAGCTTTGCAGTTCCAGTTGAAGAACTTAATCTTGCCTTTGATGAAGGAATGGGGTTTGACGGTTCATCCATCAAGGGCTTTGCAAGAATTGACGAGAGTGACATGATTGCAAGGCCGGACCCGGCCACCTTTGCGATGCTTCCCTGGAGACCAAAAGAGAAAGCAGTTGCGCGCATGTTCTGCGATATCTATGAACCGGATGGCTCTCCCTATAAAGGAGACCCCCGGTATATCCTCAAGTTGAACCTTGAGAAAGCAAAAAAGAAGGGGTTTACCTTTTATCTTGGTCCTGAGCTCGAGTATTTCTATTTTAAAACCGACAGGGGTACAGACACCCTCGATGAAGGTGGTTATTTTGACTATCCTCTGGATGCTGCTGAAGACCTTCGCCGTGACACCATTCTTGCTTTGGAATCCATGGGAATAAAGGTGGAGTACTCCCATCATGAGGTTGCTCATTCTCAGCATGAGATAGATTTACGATATGAAGATGCCTTGACAATGGCTGATATCGTTATGACCCACAGAGTGGCAGTGAAGGAGATAGCCAAGCAATACAACGTCTATGCCACTTTCATGCCTAAACCCATATTTGGACAGAATGGAAGCGGAATGCATACACACCAGTCCCTGTTCAAAGGTGATCAGAATGCCTTCTTTGACCCAAAGGATCAATACTTCCTTTCAGACACTGCTAAGAAATACATTGCGGGTCTTCTTACCCACATCAAAGAGTTTACTCTTGTTTTAAACCAATGGGTCAATTCTTATAAGAGACTCGTTCCAGGCTATGAAGCGCCCGTATATATCTGCTGGGCTAGGAGAAACAGGTCAACCCTCGTTCGGGTTCCCCTCTACAAGCCGGGCAAGGAGAAGGCAACTCGCATAGAACTCCGCTCTCCTGATCCCTCCTGTAATCCCTATCTCGCCTTTGCCTGCATGTTGAATGCTGGCCTGAAAGGAGTTGAGAAGGGTTATCAACTCCCTGAACCCATGGAGATAGATGTATATCATCTTTCTGAGGAGGAAAGGGCTAAAATGGGGATAGACCAGTTACCTGGAAGTCTCGTTGAAGCCATGGAATATGCAGAAAGAAGCGAACTCTTAAGAGAGACTCTCGGTGATCATATCTTTGAACAGCTCATGGCAAGCAAGAAGGTGGAATGGGATGATTATCGGATACGGATTCATCCTTATGAAATAAAGAGATATCTTCCAATTCTTTAAAAACAATGGGAGTTCGTCTTTCCCTTGGTAGTAGCAAATCTTCTTAATTATTAAATTCCCTCTCCCTTGACGGGAGAGGGTCAGGGTGAGGGTGAGTTAAAGATACTTTAAAAGTCCCCCTTCCCTCAATCCCTGCCCGACAGACGGCAGGCGGGCCCTTCCGCCAGGGGAAAGGAACTTAGTTTATAAATAAGCAACAATTTACATCAATCTTTTACTACTCTCCCATCTTCTTCTTATTTTGAAGATAACACAAACTCCGTGTTAAACTTAATGAATGATCATAAAGGTAGAGAATCTAACAAAGAGATTTAATGGCATCACTGCTGTTGATAATATATCCTTTGAGGTCGAAGAAGGCACAATTTTTGGCTTTCTCGGGCCAAATGGTGCGGGTAAGACGACGACGATAAATATCCTCTGCACACTTCTTTCCCCAACATCGGGTAAGGCCCTCTTAGCAGGATATGATTGCATGAAAGAGCCTGCTGAGGTCAGAAAGGCTATCGGCATCGTGTTCCAGGACACAACTCTTGATAAAGACCTGACGGCCTATGAAAACCTTATTTTCCATGCATACTTATATAATGTTCCGAAAAAAGAGATGAAGGAACGTGTTTATGATGCCTTGAGGTTTGTGGACCTATCCGAAAGAAAAGATGATCTTGTCAAGAAGTTCTCAGGTGGCATGAAACGCAGGCTTGAGGTCGCGAGGGGATTGATACACAGACCAAGAGTCTTGTTTCTTGATGAACCAACACTCGGTCTTGATCCACAGAGCAGGACTAATCTATGGGAATTCATCACAGAGCTTCCAGAGAAACATAATGTCACGATCTTTATGACCACCCATTACATGGAAGAAGCAGAGGTCTGCGACAGGATTGCGATAATAGACAAAGGAAAGATTATTGCTATGGGAAGTCCCGATGAATTAAAAAGAACAGTTGGTGGGGATGTAGTCTACATAAAAACTACCGACAACATGATTGTCAAGGAAGAGATAGAACGATTATTAAGGCTATCCGTTTCAGAAAAAGAGGGCGAGCTTTACATGACGTGCGATATGGGTGATACCTGCATACCCGAAATGATGAGGAAGATAGGAGAGAAAGTACTCTCTGTAAGGCTTCAGAGGCCAACTCTGAACGATGTCTTCTTAAAACTTACGGGTAAAGCCATAAGGGAGGAAGAGGCCTCTCCAGAAGAAGGTGTTAAAGAGCAAGTTCGTGCATACAGGAGAAGGCACTGAGAAATGACCAAATGAGAAGGAAGAATTGTGCATTTATCAATCCCCCTTTCTTAAAGGGGGTAAGGGGGATTACTAAAAATGTGCTGATCAATATTTGTAATCTCCCCAACCCCTCTTTATAAAAGAGGGAAAATAGATTTTTGGAGAAGGTTCAGTGGAATTTAATGCCGTTTACGTCATAGTAGCGAGGGAATTCAAGAAATTTGTTAGAGAGAGGAGCCGCCTCTTCTCTACAATCGCAAGGCCCCTGCTGTGGTTATTTATCGTTGGGGCTGGAATATCCCGCCTTGTACCGCGTGATGTAGGAGTACCTTATATCCAGTTTATTTTTCCGGGAATACTTGGGATGACGATACTCTTCAGTTCCATGTTTTCATCTATATCAATCATATGGGATAAAGAATTTGGCTTTATGAAGGAGATTCTTGTTGCTCCTGTATCGAGGCTCTCTATAGTCATCGGTAAGGCTTTAAGTGGTACTGTTGTATCCAGCATTCAGGCAATGATTATTCTTGCCCTCTTCCCTTTCATAGGGTTTAAGCTCGGTTTCTTTCAGATCATTGGAGTCCTGCTCATATGCACCTCTTTATCATTTTCCATATCTGCCTTTGGTATCGTCCTCGCAACATTTTACGAAAGTTACGAGAGCTTCAGTGTAATAATGAATTTTATCATCATGCCGATGTTCTTTCTTTCGGGTGCGATGTATCCTGTAAAACTTCTGCCAGAAATCCTGAAGATTGTTTCTAAAATGAATCCCCTCACTTACGGCATCGACGCCATTAAGCATATACTTTTCCCTTTTGAAAAAGGTAGGATGAGTCCCGATTTTCCGTTTATAATAGATATAGCAGTGATTATTGGCACCTCAATTATCTTTGTTCTTATAGCCGGCAAGTCTTTCGAGAGGAAAGGATAGGAGGATATATGACCATTACCGAGAAGATTCTTGCAATTCATTCAGACAGAAAAGAGGTAGTGCCTGATGAGTTGATAAACGCAAAGGTAGACCTTATCCTCGCAAACGATATAACCGCACCTATAGCAATATCAGAATTTAAAAAAATTGGGGCAAAGGATGTCTTCAACCGCGAGAAGATCGCCCTTGTCCCTGACCATTTCACGCCTTCGAAAGACATAAGGGCTGCAGAACAGTGCAGAATTCTGAGGAGTTTTTCAAAGGAATATAACATCAGCCTCTATTTTGAGGTAGGCAGGGTAGGAATAGAGCATGTGCTCCTTCCTGAAGAGGGTCTTGTTGTACCGGGGAATTTGGTCATTGGAGCAGATAGTCATACATGTACTTACGGTGCATTAGGGGCCTTCGCAACAGGTGTAGGCTCCACGGATGTAGCTGCTGCGATGGCAACAGGAGAATGCTGGTTCAAAGTTCCTGAATCAATGAAGTTCATATATTATGGAAAACTCAACAAATGGGTTGGGGGTAAAGATTTAATTCTCTATACTATCGGGGACATAGGAGTTGATGGAGCACTTTACAGGGCGATGGAGTTCGATGGTGAAACGATAAGAAATCTTCCCATGAACGGAAGGTTTACGATGTGCAACATGGCTATCGAGGCAGGAGGGAAGAACGGAATAATTGTGCCTGATTCGATTACAGAGTCTTATGTGAAGAAAAGGGCAAAAAGGCCATATACGTTTTACAGTTCTGATAATGATGCGAGATATGTCGAGGTTCGTGAGTATGACTGTTCTAAGATTCCCCTTACCGTTTCCTGTCCCCATCTTCCATCAAATATAAGACCGGCAGCAGAACTGTTTGAGGTAAGCATTGACCAGGTTGTCATAGGCTCATGTACAAATGGCCACTTTGAGGATTTAAGGGAGGCAGCAAAGATTTTAAAAGGCAGAAAGGTTAATCCTAATGTGAGAATGATTGTTATCCCTGCCACACAGAGGATTTATCGAGAGGCAATGAAGGAAGGTATCCTGGATATCTTCATTGAGGCAGAGGCAGCGGTATCCACACCTACATGTGGTCCCTGTCTTGGCGGTCATATGGGTATACTTGCTAAGGGTGAAAGAGCAATCTCAACCACTAACAGAAACTTCGTCGGCAGAATGGGTCATCCTGAAAGCGAGGTCTATCTATCAAACCCGGCTGTGGCAGCTTCATCAGCAGTGCTTGGAAGGATTGGTACACCAGAGGAGTTAGGGTTATAAAATATTACAAAAACTTATTGACTTCATCGGATACATAAATAAGATTGCCACGTCGGTCGAAACGACCTTCTCGCAATGACATAGAGAATGCATCTAACCAATTTGTCATTGCGAGTGAAGCGAAGCAATCTCTTCTCGAACTTTATGAATTAAATTTTGATGACGATGTCACCAGAAAAAAGGCTTAAAGAACTCGGCATTGAACTACCAGAGGCACCTACTCCTCTCGGCTCATATATCCCTGTTCTGAGAACAGGAAACCTCGTCTTTCTCAGCGGGATACTGCCTTTAAGACAGGGAAAACTCGCAAGACAGGGCAAGGTAGGGAAAGACATAAGTCTCGATGAGGCAAAAGAAGAAGCGAGGATAGCCACAATAAATGCCTTATCAATCTTGAAAGCCCATTTGGAGAGTCTTGATAAGGTTACAAGATGCGTTAAGATTACAGGTTTTGTTGCCTCTGAACCTGATTTTACGGAACAGCCAAAGATATTGAATGCAGCTTCGGATTTACTCTTCGAAATCTTTGGGGAGAGAGGCAAACACGTGAGATCCGCTGTTGGCGTAAATGTTCTTCCCCTTAATTCACCTCTTGAGATAGAGTTTATTTTTGAGGTTTTGTAAAATGGAAATCCCAGGGAAATGTCTGGAGAATCCCTTGGCAAATACTCTCTGGTGTCCCCTTGGCAAATCCCTCTCGTGTCCCCCTTTGGCAAAGGGGGATAAAGGGGGATTTTATAAAAAAATGCTAACTGTAATAATGATCTTCAGACAATTCATAAAATCTCCCCTGACCCCTGCCCGACAGACGGCAGGCGGGCCTCTTTTCCAAAGAGGGGTTGACAGAAGAGCTTATTTCAAGGTATCCACAAGATTGTCTGAAGAAACATAGAATGAAAAATCAGATTAAGTATCTCCAGAATCTATTCTATGATCTGTTAAATGACTACGGGCGTGTCTTCATATTGGTAAAGTATTCTGACCGAACCATTATTGGTGATAGAGGATTTACAGATGAAGAGAAAGAAAAAGGATTAATATTGGTATTCAATAACAGAAATCATAAAAACATTCAATGGACTGAAGATGGCAGTATTGTAGCTGCCCTCGGCTTCGGGGTCAATAACAGGGTAGAGAATGTATTTCTGGACCATGAGGATATCGTGGCCGTATTCTCTCCTGATGCCAAGGTAAAGTTTGACAGGTGGGATGTGTGGGATGCCAAAGAATCTTCCGAAGAAATTCAAAAATCCATGGAACTTGGAAAAGAAAAATCCGGCGAGGAAAAAATAATATCCTTGGATAATTTTAAAAAGACAAAACCCTGAAAGTTGTCATGGCTCAAATCTCTGACCGTCCTGCTAAAAGAGAAGGTTACCGCATTTTGAACAGTTTTAACAAAGAATGCTGAGCTATATGTTCAAAATCCTTATCAGTTGTGAAAAGATAACAGCCATAGGAGATTGCAGCAGATGCAATAAGGGCATCAATTGTGCTTATTTGCTTTCCCTTCTTCATGAGACGGTTTTTTAATTCTGCTGCTTTGATATAATTTTCTCTTGTCAGCTCGATAAGAGGAAAAGCTTCAAAATAATCCTTTAATGCATGAAAATCTTTTGGATTCTTTATACCCTGGAGCACCTCTTGGAGTATAATACCGAGAAGGTAGATATCCTCCTCTTGTTCAATAAGTGTTTTAACTACAATTGCCTCTGGGTTCACAACCACTGATTGTCTCCTCAGGGCAAGAGACCATATTGAAGTGTCAACCAGAATTTTCATCTATCTTTTCTTGCTTTTTTATAATCGTAAGTAGGCTCCATATCTATTTTCCCGAATAGAGATAAGATATCTTTCTGCTTTCTCTTCATGATATATTCTCTCAGCGCTTCGTTGACAGTATTCCTCTTTGTTTTATGACCTCCGATCTTGAGTGCTTCTTTCAAGAGTTTTTCATCTATGGCAAGATTTGTCGGCATATAGTCCTCCTTACACACATTGATTTACACATATTATTACACATTATTACACACTATTTTTAACTTTTCAAGAAAATTAGCACCCAGATCCAGCGATAAGGATTGTCATTGCGAGTGAAACGAAGCAATCTTGCCTTTGCTGAGGAGATTGCCACGCACCCTTCGGGTGCTCGCAATGACAGGTAAATTAACCGCTTACTGTTGTTATCGCTGGATTTGGGAATTAATTATCTGACAATTGCTTCGGTTATAAAAATGAGATTATTTGCTAAAAATAGATCGGGCAGGCCTTCGGCCTGCCCTTAAGTTTTGTTGTTTTTTTTAGCCTGAAATCCTTAGCTATTTACAAACAAGCAATTTCGACATTCTATGTGGAAGCGTTGATCAGACACAATCTGACGTGCCTGTAATATCAAATCTTATCTATTACACTTTAAAAATACTTTTCTTCTAATGTAATTTTTGCATCCCTCAACCGCCGGTAATCGGCCTTTAAACGTGTGTTGGCGATATTTGTGTTTACCCAGAAGATACTAGGGGGTTCCTCTAAAGATCCATACATGTAGACTTTTGAAACCTCTTTGACCTCCTTTCCTACCCTGAAAGTATAAGCGCCTATAAGGAGGTACATATCTATTTCTCTTTTCATATCCTCTGTAGCTCCTGGATGAACCTTCTGTATGACAAGCTGTTTCCTTAACTCAACTTCTGCATGGATTTCTTTCCCCTCCCCTGCAAGGGCAATAAAATCTTCTATCCTGCCAAACTCAATAGCCATAGTAAACTCCTCACTTTTTTATTTGATATAGCCAGGTGTACGAAACCTGTAAAATCCCGCCCTGTTAATGCGGACTGTCTTTAGAAATACTTTTCCTCAAAAGTAATTTTTGCGTCTCTCATCCGCTGGTAATCGACCTTTAAACGTGCGTTAGCGATACTTTTGTTTACCTTGGCAGCATCCGGAGATTCCTCTGAAGATCCAAACATATAGACTTTAAAAACAGGTTTTACATCCTTTCCTACCCTGAAAGTATAATCTGCTATAAGGAGGTACATATCTATTTCTCTTTTCATATCCTCGGTTTCGTCTGGATGTACCTTCTGTGCGACAACCTGTTTCTTTAACTCAACTTCTGCATGGATTTCTTTCCCCTCCCCTGCAAGTGCAATAAAATCTTCTATCCTGCCTAGTCCGCTTTTTTCATTAACTCCAGCCATATTAAACTCCTTACTTGTTGTATTTGATATAGCACAGGGATAATCCCTGCGAACAGAGACTGGTATCGTTGTTTCCGCAAAATTTCGATGGAATCCAAAGTGACTCTTCATGCTATCAGAATGTATAATTCTTGTCAATTTACCTGAATTTTATGAATACAAAAAATTAGTTAATAAATTTTCTATCTCAGGCTCTTGTATAAGGCGTCGCGCATGATATCAATGGGTGGAGACATCCGGGTCCAAAGCTCGAAGGCAAAAACTCCCTGCCATAGGAGCATGCCCAGACCATCCAGGGTCAAACATCCCTTCTTTGAAGCCTCATCGAGGAGCCGTGTCTTTTTATAGATGAGATCGCAAACAATCTGGTCTGACCTGAGGAGAGCTGTATCAAAGGGTAAGGGGTCTTCGTCTTTTAATCCTAAGGGTGTAGCATTTATTAATAGATGGAATCTCTCTATCCTGGCAATATCATCAACGGTAGATATATTATCAAAATTCTTTTTTAGATCGGCAACGAGTCTCTCTGCCTTTTCCTTTTCAATGTCATATAAATATACTTTTTCCGCCTCCTTACCGAGATAGTAGCTTATTGCCCTTGATGCACCTCCTGCGCCTACAATTAACATCTCTTTGCCCTCGGCAGAGATACCACACTCAAAAAAGTATTGCATAAATCCCCTTCCATCAGTGTTATACCCTTTCAGTCTCCCATTCGAATTCACTATAGTATTTACAGCACCAATATAAGATGCCTCTTTATCTATCTCATCAAGGAAAGGGATAACTTTTTCCTTATGTGGGATGGTAACATTGACTCCACTGAAATTCAAAGCCTTTATTGCCTTTACTGCCTCTTCCAGATAATCAGGATGTACAGGAAATGCAACATAACAGTAATCAAGGCCAAGGGCTTCAAATGCAGCATTATGCATTACAGGGGATAGGGTATGTTCAACGGGATATCCAAAAAGTCCTGTTATTTTTGTTCTACCGCTGAGTTTCATTCTACTTCCCTTGCGATCCCCCGTATCAATCCTTCCGGGGTTGATTCGATCTTTTTCATTGGCAACCCGAGTGCCTCCTCCATATCCTTGAGTGTGATGTCATCGAGAAACATATCCTCCCCGTTTTTCAGTACCACGTCGGGTACAAGTACCATTCCCTGACCTTCTATTCTATCGAACAGCGTTTTTATTACATCCTTTCCTGTGAGCAGTCCTGTAACAGTAATGGACGTCCCGAAAAATCGGTTCTCAATGGGCATGAGGTCCACATTTATTCCTTCTTCAGTGAGGAGTTTTAAAAACTTTTTGAGAAATGGATAAAACGACAGCCCTGTGAATGTAAGAAACCTCTTTTTGCGAAGATTCAACTTTGGTATCTTGAGTTTCCTTACACGGTTCATGAAAAGCGCTACCATTCCTACACCGTTTTCTATCTGGGGAAAATCTCCATAGTCTTTAATTGGCGGAAAGGGGATTTCTGCCTTAATATAGAGTTCGTCTGCTCCATACACAATTGGGTCTCCGTGTTTCTTTTTATACCTCTTCTGAAAAGATTCAACTATCTTCAGTGCATCCCTGGCCTCTTCTTTTTCGACATGCCTGATGTTCTGCCTCCTGTGCATGGTAAGTCCGACAGGAACGACTGCAATCGATGAAACATAAGGATAAAAACTGCAGAGGTCATGAATTGTTTTGTGAAGTTCTTTACCATCATTGTAACCAGGGCAGAGTACGATCTGAGCATGGAGTCTTATCTTGTTATCTGTAAAGAATTTTATTTCTTTAAGGATATCTGAAGCCTTTGCATTTCCGAGGAGTTTATTCCTCATGCTCTTACTCGTTGCATGTATGGAGATATAGAGCGGGCTTAGCCTCTGTTCAACAATACGTTTCTTATCTTCTTTTCTCAAATTTGTAAGGGTAACATAATTTCCATAAAGGAATGACATCCTGTAGTCATCATCTTTTATGTAAAGTGATTTACGGAGACCCTTCGGTAACTGATTGACGAAACAGAATATACAGTTGTTTCTACATGTCATTGCCCTTAGCGGTTTAAAATCTATGCCAAATCCCTTCCCCTCTTCTCTTATCACATGAAGATTAATATTTTTCTCATTTCTCTTTACACCTATCTCGATAGAATCGTCAGTGCTGTAAAACATGAAGTCAACAGGATCACGCAATTTGTGTGAGTTTACAGAAACCATGATATCACCAGAAAGGAGACCAACTCTTTCTGCCTGACTGCCAGGGTGGACACGATCTATCTCTATGCCGTTTTCAGATTGCATACGTCAGTTTAAGTCCTCTGTAAATATAGTGGAATCCAGAGATTGTGGTAATGCCTGCTGTTATCCATTGAAGCATAGGTTGTAGTGCAGGCAGAGAGAGAAAAGTCATATTCATAAGTACATACGCAATAAAAATACTCTGTATCCATATTGTAGCTCTTCCAAATATTGAAGGCTCAACTTTGGCTGTACCTGTCACGAGATAAAGGAGAAACCATCCGATAACAACGATGGTATCTCTGCTTATCACGGTGATTGCAAGCCATTTAGGTATCCAACCATAGGTGGATAAAATGATGATTGCTGTGACAATAAGGAACTTATCAGCAAGGGGATCGAGAAACGTGCCCAATGAAGTTTTTTGGTTTTTAAGACGTGCAAAAAGCCCATCAAATATATCCGTAACTGCTGCCGCTAAAAAGAGGTAGAAGGCATAGTTGTAGCGTTTGTAAACTATGGCGGTTACAAACACAGGAATAAGAATAATCCTTGTTATTGTCAGTGTATTAGGTATATTCAAGAATCCCACGTAAAGCCCCCACCGCAGACCAGTAGCTAAGGGATTAGCAGATAGTGGTTAAGGGTAAAATTTAAATTTTCCTCCTGACTACTAACTACCAAATACTAACTACTGATTCTAAATTTTGTCATGGTATGTTAAAAGGTAGCCCCTGAAACTTTATTTTCAATCCGAGACTATTGTAACACCTATCATCTATCTTTCCAGAAAATCCCCCCTGCCCCCCTTTAACACCCATCTTAATCCACCCTTGGTAAGAGTGGATATAGGGGGGTAGTGTAAGGGTATTATTTTCATTCATATAGGACAAAATTGCCGCAGCATGGCACTTTTCTACAGCAAAGCCATTCTTCATTGATTCAAAAAGCGACAATCTTAATCGTTTCATTGCAATGGTTTTTCTGCCTTCGAGGATGTCGAGTTCGCCAAGACCGAGTCTACAGTAAATGATACCTCTCGGGTCTTTTGTCTTCTTAAATAGTAGCATAGCCTTGATGAAATTATCACGTGCCTTCCTGAAGTTTCCCATCATTTTATAGGTTGTCCCAAAACTCCATAGCGTATAAGAATAACTTACCCTGTCACCAATCTTTTGATAGAGTCTGATTGCCTTTGCGAAATTGGTAAGGGCACTCTCATAATCCTTCATCATCCTGTAAGCATTTCCGATACCACAGTAGGAATAGGCTATTCCGAATATATCTTTGATATGAGAAAATAACCTATTTGCAGCAATATAGTATTCAAGAGAATCGCTGAAGAGCCCAGCCACCCGGGATGTCCCTCCGAGGCCGCAAAGGCAAAAACCTATCCCCTGTTTGTTCTTGAGGTTCTTAAATATCTTAAGAGAGTCCTTGAAAGTCTTGATCGCCTCAATGATACTGCCCTTTATCCTTAAGGCTCCTGCCTCTGCCCAGAGTGAAAAGGCAAGACCTTCTCTGTCTTCATTCTTGCGGTATGTCTTCATAGACTCATGAATGAGTTTGAGTGCCTCTTTCCATTTTCCCTGTGCTCTTAAGGAGAGGCCAAGCCCAACCCCTGCATCAGCAACCCATATCGTCTCCCTGTGTTTTCTGGCAAGCTTTATTGCTTCTGAATAGTTTTTTGCAGCAAGATCAAAGTTTCCTACCATCCGATAAATATCCCCCAGAGAAAGCAAACAGTGGAGCATCCCCTCAAGATCACATATCTTTACATATTCCTGAAATGCCTTTTGAAACAGTTTCAGTGATTGTTGATATGAAGACTTTTCTTTTAGCTTTTCAGCACGGTCAATGAGGCTTTCAATCTGCAAGGCGTTCTTTTACTCTTTTCATGATTTCTTTGTAATCCTTGGAATTAAAAAAGGCGGACCCCATAACAAGGATGTCAGCACCCGCAGATGCTACGTTCTTAGCATTATCGAGGTTTATGCCACCGTCAACCTCTACCAGCGTTGAAAGTCCTTTCTCGTAGATGAAGCTTTTCAATGTCCTAATTTTTTCAATAACCTGCGGAATAAACTCCTGGCCTCCAAACCCTGGATTCACAGACATTAACAGTGCGAGGTTTATATCAGGTAATATATCCTCGAGACTCCACACAGGAGTTGCCGGGTTGAGCGAGACACCTGCCTTCACACCTCCCTCCTTGATCCACTGAATCGTCCTGTGAAGATGCACTGATGCCTCGAGATGGACAGTAATATAATCAGCACCTGCCTTTATAAAATCCCGGAGATATGTGTCCGGTTCTTCTATCATCAGATGGACATCGAGTGGCAGAGATGTAATTTTACGAATTGATGCTACGATAAAAGGGCCGATCGTTATATTAGGGACAAAATGACCGTCCATAATATCGACGTGAAGCATGTCTGCGCCTGCTTCCTCAGCAGCTTTGATCTCTTCCCCGAGTTTCAGAAAATTGGCAGAAAGTATTGAAGGTGCTATCTTAACCATGGTATTACCCTATAAAAATTTCGTTTGGAGAATTCCACAAAACCAAAGGGTTCAAGAGGTCAAAGATTCGAGGATTCCAGTGATAAATTTTATCTCAAACCCTTGAACCTTCGAATCCTTGAATCCTCTACATTAATTACCCAAGCTGCAGGTAAATTATTTCTCCTGTTTTTACATATGTCCCGGGTTTTGGTTTCTGAGCCCTCACGTTATTGCCAGAACCCCCCGTTTCTACTTTGAGGTTCAATCTTTCTATAAGTTCTTTTGCTCCATCGACAGGCATGCCTTTGAAATCAGGGCAGTAATAGATTAACTCATGCGGTCCTAAACTAACAAGTACTGTGATATAGTCACTCACTTTTTCACTGGGTTCAGGCTTCTGGGCTATTATCCTGTCCTTTTCGATCTTATCCGAGTGTAACCTTATTACCTTTGCTATCTTTAACCCCTTTTGAAAGAGTATAGATTCAGCATCCGAGAGTGTTTCATTGACAAGCATCGGTACCGACTGTACCCTCGGTCCTTTGCTTACGATGACTTTTATACCCCTCCCTTCTTTAACCTTTTTCTTTGCTGGCACATCCTGCTTCACTATATGCCCGGGCAGCGTAAGGGAATCAAAATCTTCACCCTCAATCTTGAGATAAAGCCCCTTCTCTGTAAGAAGTCCATTTGCTTCAACCAGACTCTTTCCATATAAGTCAGGAACTTCGACGGTACGGCTGAAACTGAGAATCTTAAAAGTGAGATAACCAAAGGTAAGGCCGAGGAGTATGAAAAAAAGTATATAGAGAGGAACCTTTACCAGTGTACTCATCTCTCTTTGCATGGATAACTGCTCCCTTTCATTTATGAATTTCTTCATTTATCATGCATCATAACATTCTCAACGCTCATTACCCTTACAGAAAAACTCAATCGCTTCTTTTACTTTTTCTAAATTGACGCTCGTATTGAGGCATGGTCCAAAAGGCCGTTCGTTTGGGATACCCAATATAGGGAGTGGATAAGTATCAGCGATTCCGCTACTCAGGTCGTTCTCGCATGCAATAGCAACAACGGCCTCCGGCTTCGTCTCATTTACGACCCTCCTTGCAAGAGAGCCACCTGTTGCAACGAAAAGAGTTAGATGATTGTCCTCGGCAATCTGGATCAGGTCTTTAATCTCACATCTGCCGCATCTTTTACAATTGTAGATATTGAATGTGAGCCTGACATCGCATTCATTGATCTGAAGGCAGTGTGGTAAAAGGAGGAGTATGCTTTTTACCTTGGGCCTTTCTCTCTTTACAAGAGTATTATTCAGATCAATAATCAACTGCTGGTAGACCTCTTTTCTGTTCTTTGAAAAAGAGCCTGCAAGCATAAGGAGAGGATATAAAATTTTAAGGGTTAGACCCCTAACCCATCTATGACTCATTAAAATAGCTCCCCTCTAATAATCTCCTTCCCTGTAAAAAGGCTGTAACAGACATCGGCTTTTTGCCCTCAGGCTGAAGTTCGATTATCGAGAGTAATCCCTTCCCTGTACCAACAATAAGTTCACCCTTAGATACCTTCCCTACCCTGCCAGGCAGGCCTGAGCCTTCAAGAACCTTTACCCTGGTAATCTTAATTCTTTCTTGACTGAAATAACAATAGGCACAGGGCCAAGGGTACATTCCCCTGACAAAATTGAATATTTCTATAGCACTCTTTGACCAATCAAGTCTTCCGTCTTCTTTTTTGAGGGGTGGAGCAAAACTCGGAGTTCCTCCTTGAGGGATGGGTTTAAGAAAACCATATTTAAAGCCTTTTATTGTTTCCATCAGTAGAGATGCTCCCATCTCTGATAACCTTTTGCTGAGGGTCTCTGTATTATCTTCAGCAGTTATCTCCGCTTCTACCTGTAAGAGGATATTCCCTGTGTCAAGTCCCTCATCCATAAGCATTGTGGTTACCCCTGTCTTCTTTTCACCATTAATCAACGCCCACTGAATTGGAGCAGCTCCCCTGTATTTTGGAAGTAAAGAAGCATGTACGTTAACACAGCCGAGGTGTGGGAGCTTGAGAATCGGTAGGGGCAGTATCTTCCCATATGCAACAACAACGATGATTTCAGGTTCCATGATTAAAAGCTCATTGAGAAAGGCAAGGTCTTTGATGTTCGTTGGTTGTAAGACCTTGATTCCACTATGCAAAGCAAATTCTTTAACCGGTGGAGGTGAAGGTATCCGATCTCTCCCTCGTTTTTTGTCTGCCTGCGTCACTACTGCAACAACTTCTTCTCCTGATTGAAGGAGTGCCTTCAGTGATGGGACTGCAAATGTAGGTGTGCCGAAAAATACTATGCGCATCGTCCCTATTCTAAGATTGTCACTTAATACTTGTTGCTGCCTTTAGGGATTTTTTAAATCGTTTTTTGAAGAACTCTCTTTTGATAGGGCTGATTCTGTCTATAATAAGAAGCCCGTTGAGGTGGTCTATTTCGTGTTGTAAGGCTCTGGCGAAAAGGCCTGTTGCCTCTATCTCTATTGGCTTACCCTCTCTACTAAGACCTTTTACAGAGACCTTTGCTGCCCTTTTTATCGTTGGTATATATCCTGGAACACTCAGACACCCCTCTTCGGCCTCCTCGACGCCTTCATTTTCGATAATGACAGGGTTTACCAGAACTATAAGAGGACTTTTTTCTTCCCTTATACTCGTATCTATAACACATAATCTCTTCAGGACACCCACTTGGTTTGCTGCAAGACCCACACCTCTTGCTGCATACATCGTCTCTATCATATCGTTTATAAGACACTGGATATCTCTGTCTATACTTTCAATAGAGGCAGCTTTCTGCTTTAGAATCTTGTCCGGATATTTTTTAATTTCCAGCAAAGCCATATATAATTATAACATTTCAGTAATCTATGTCTGTATAACTCTCATTATTTTTTAAGGATTTCAACTCATTGAAATATAAGAATAAAACATGTATTATATATTTGCCTTAAATGGTAAGAAATACTGCTCCAAGAATTTGAACATGGAGGTTTTGAATTAAGGTTATCAATTTTAATTCTAAGGAAGAGAGGGAGATTTACAGACACAGCACATCGCACATAATGGCTCATGCTGTGAAGAAGCTCTTTCCTGAAGCTAAACTCGCCATAGGACCTGCTATAGATGAGGGTTTTTATTATGATTTTGATATAGATAAGTCCTTCACACCAGAAGACCTCACTTTGATAGAAAAAAAGATGTCGGAGATAATAAAACAGAACAATTCCTTTGTGCGCAAAATTATTTCAAGGCAAGAAGCGATAAAGCTCTTTCAAAGCATGGGTGAACATTATAAGGTTGAGATCCTTGAAGAGATAGAGGAGGATGAAGTCAGTATCTATGAGGAAGGAAGCTTTATAGACCTCTGTAGAGGGCCACATATAGAATCAACTGGCCAGGTTGCTGCCTTTAAACTTCTGAGTATTGCAGGTGCTTACTGGCACGGAAGCGAGAAGAACAAAATGCTTCAGAGGATTTACGGAATATCCTTTACCGACGAGAAGGCTTTAGAGGACCATCTACATTTCCTTGAGGAAGTTAAGAAGCGGGATCATAGACGACTCGGAAAGGACCTCGACCTTTTCAGCATCAATGAAGAGATAGGACCCGGTCTCGTCCTCTGGCACCCAAACGGCGCGGCCATAAGGAGGACTATAGAAGATTTCTGGCTGAAGGAACACTACAGGGCAGGATACAAAATCCTTTATACACCACATATAGCAAAACTTCAGCTATGGCAGAAGAGCGGCCACCTCGACTTTTATAGCGAGTATATGTATTCCCCTATGGAAATTGAAGGAATAGACTACCAGATTAAGCCCATGAATTGTCCCTTCCATATCCATGTCTATAAAAATTCATTAAAAAGTTACAGGGACCTCCCTATACGGTATGCAGAGTTGGGAACAGTTTATCGATATGAACGTTCAGGTGTGCTCCATGGCCTTTTACGTGTCAGGGGTTTTACGCAGGATGACGCGCATATATTCTGCAGGGAAGACCAGATAGAAGATGAGATAATGGGTGTCCTTGAGTTCACCCTCTTCATACTCAGAACCTTTGGTTTTGAGAATTATGAAGTCTACCTTTCTACACGACCCGAAAAGTATGTCGGTAGTCTTGAAAGCTGGGAAAAGTCAACAAATGCCCTGAAAAAGGCTCTCGAGACAAAAGGACTCTCTTTTGAGATCGATACGGGGGAAGGTGTTTTCTACGGCCCCAAGATAGATATAAAGGTCAAAGATACCTTGAATAGGCCTTGGCAGTGCAGCACCATCCAGGTTGATTTTAACATCCCCGAGAGGTTTGATGTAACATACAGGGGTAGTGACGGCAAGGATCACAGACCGATAATGATACATAGGGCCCTCATGGGTTCTTTAGAAAGATTCTTCGGGATACTCATAGAGCATTACGCAGGGGCATTCCCTCTATGGCTTGCGCCTGTGCAGATCGAGATCCTTACAATCTCTGAGAGGTATGCAGATTATGCAATGGCCCTTTCGAAACAGTTAATATCAGAGGGCATAAGGACTGAATTAAATATGGAAAATGAAAAGGTTGGCTATAAAATTAGAAATGCTACCTTGAGGAAAGTACCATATCTGGTTATAATAGGCGAAAGGGAAGTTTCCGTGCAGAAGGTAACTGTCAGGAAGCGAAGTGGTGAAAACATTGGGCCCTTCACTATTGATGAGTTTATCGAGATAATAAAAGATAAAGTGAGAAATAAAAGTCATGAGCTTTAAGGCGATATGTGGTAAAATTCTAAATTGCAAATCTGTCTATAAAGAACTCTACGGCGAGCTTTAGGATATCTAAAAAGTTGAATAATATTGTTTATGGTCATTCCTGCCCCTTTGTCATTCCCGCAAAAGCGGGAATCCAGGGGTAAACTCCAGCAGGAATCCAGACGCTGTCCCCCGTATCAAGTACGGGGCAGGCTCTGCGAAAGCAGGGAGCTATCAATGAATTGGATTCCCGTTTTCACGGGAAACCCTGGATTCTGCATCTCGATGCGAGTCTTCGCTGAGAGGCGCTCCGACAAGTGCGGAATGACAAAATACAGAGTCTTTTAGGAACGAGATATTAGAGTTTGGAACTTTAATTGCAGGAGGTGAAAGTATAACTAAGGAAATAAAAGCCAACGAGCGGATAAGGGCTAGGGAGGTTAGGCTGGTAGATGTCGACGGAAAGCAGCTTGGCATTATGCCCCTTGCTGATGCATTGAAGATTGCCGGCGAACGAGAGCTTGATCTTGTAGAAGTGGCAGCAAATGTGAAGCCTCCTGTCTGCAAGATACTCGATTTTGGAAAATACAGATACCAATTAAGCAAAAAACAGACACAGAAGAAAACTGCAGATATTAAGGAAGTTAAGATCAGGCCTCAAATAACAGAGCACGACCTTGGCCTGAAAGTTAAGAATATCAGGCGTTTTCTTGATGATGGCAATAAGGCAAAGGTGATGATGTTTTTTAGAGGGAGGGAAATTGTCAGGCCCGAATTCGGAATGAGGGTATTTAAGAAGATATTAGAAACATTAACAGGCAAATTTAATGTTGAACAGTCACCCCGGCTTGAGGGTAATCACATAACCATGATTCTGACACCAAAATGATGAGTTATGAGTTAAAAGTTAAGACTTATGAGTTTAATAATTTTAAAAAAACCTTTTAACTTTTAACTTCTAACTTTTCACTTTTAAGAAGGAGACAGGATGCCAAAACTTAAAACCCATAGTGGAGCTTCAAAAAGATTCAAGGTAACAGGTACAGGTAAGATAATGAGGAGAAAGGCTTATAAGGGCCATCTTCTTACAAGCAAATCTGCAAAGAGGGGAAGAGATCTCAGAAAAGCGACTTTAGTTTCTGATAGTGAATATGATAATATTAAGAGGCTTTTACCATATAAGTAAATAAAGTTAAGAGTTGAAAGTTATGAGTTAAGAGTTTTTAAAACTTTAAACTTTTAACTTCTAACTTTTTTAGAGGAGGAATAGATGCCGAGGGCAAAAGGCGGATTCAAGACGAGGAGAAGAAGAAAGAAGATATTAGAAAAGGCTAAGGGCTATTATGCAGCCAGAGGCCGTCTTTTTAGGATTGCAAAGCAGGCTGTTGACAGGTCACTTCTCTATGCGTATAGGGACCGTAAGGTGCGGAAGCGGGAATTCAGAGCTCTCTGGATTATCAGGATAAATGCTGCTCTACGTGCCCTTGGGCTAACATATAGTCAGTTCATGTCAAGGTTGAAGAAGACAAATATCGCTTTAAATAGAAAGGCCCTTGCAGATATGGCTTACAATGACCCATCTGCTTTCAGTCAACTGGTAGAGAAAGTGAAAAATGAGAAGTAAAAAGTGGAGGATCTCCTTTCTCTAAAGAATTCCTTCCTAAAAGAATTAAAATCAGCCAAATCCTTGGCTGAGCTACAACAGTTAAGGGTAAAATATTTAGGCAAAAGGGGCCTTGTTACCTCAAAACTCAAAACCCTCTCCACGATCACTTCTGAGCTAAGACCAGCATACGGCAAAGCAGTCAATGAAGTTAAGAGCTGCATAGATGAAGAGAGCAAGAAGAAAGAAACTCTCCTGAAGACAGAAGAGCATAGAAGGATCATATTATCGGAGGCTATAGATATAACTCTGCCAGGGAAGTTCACGCCCTTTGGCAGGGAGCATCCTATAAGCAAAGTGCTTTCTGAAATAATTGGAATATTTGTTTCGATGGGTTTCGAGATTGCAGAGGGACCTGAGGTAGAACTCGACTATTATAATTTTGAAGCACTGAACATACCAAAAGACCATCCTGCAAGGGATATGCAGGATACCTTTTATATATCCGATGATGTCATTCTCAGAACCCATACCTCGCCAGTTCAGATAAGGGTCATGGAAAAGAGGAAACCACCCCTGAAAATTATTGCTCCTGGTAAGGTCTACCGATGCGATGCGGATATATGCCATACCCCGATGTTTCATCAGGTAGAGGGATTCATGGTCGATATTGACATTGCCTTCAGCGATCTCAAAGGGGTGCTGGAATTATTTATCCATAGCTTTTTTGGTCTTGATACCCCGGTGAGGTTCAGGCCGAGTTTCTTCCCCTTTACCGAACCAAGCGCTGAAGTGGATATCGGCTGCATTTTCTGCTCCGGAAAGGGATGTAGAGTGTGCAAAAATACGGGGTGGCTCGAGATATTAGGTGCAGGAATGATAAATCCCCGGGTATTTGAGATGGTTGGATATGATCCGGAGATCTATTCAGGGTTTGCCTTTGGTATGGGAGTAGAAAGACCAGCCATGCTCAAGTATTCCATCGATGATATACGTCTCTTCTTCGAAAATGATATAAGATTTTTGAGACAGTTTTGATAGAAAGGAGGTTCTGATGAAAAAAACGTTTTTCGCTCTTCTATTTTTCGCCATTTTATTTTCAGGAATGGCCTTGGCTTTTGAATTTTCTGCTGATACCATAATGACAACAAAGGGAATGACGACAAAAGGTAAGATCTACTATAAGGCAGACAGGTTCAGGATGGATACGAAAACCCCGAATGAGATGATTATGATAACCAGGATTGACAAGAAGGTGATATGGAATATCATGCCGGCAGAGAAGATGTATATGGAGATGCCCTTTACCTTGCAAAATAAACCAATGGTCGAAGATAAATTTGAGGGTGAGATAGAGAGAAAATACGTCGGTAATGAGACTATCATAGGGATAAATAGGGTGAGATAGAGAGAAAATACGTCGGTAATGAGACTATCATAGGGATAAATAGGGACAGCGACCATTAATTATGCTTTCCGCGGCCTTCCCCTGGGAAGTGCAGCTAACTTCCTGCCCAGTATCTTTTCTATCTTTTGAGCAAAATGATCATCTCCGCACGGGCGGCCACTCCTTGTGTTCTTCCGAATTGCATCAACCAGTGAGACATTGTCCTTTTCTTTTAAATAAGCCAACCAATCCTTTATCTTTTTAAGCACATAACAGTCATTTGACAGTACGGGGTTTGTCTGCCCCTTTACATGACTACGTGCGCTTGACCATTTGTAGTCTTCTGCCTTCTTCACAATCCGTGCCCTAACGGGGTTGGTTTCCACATAACGTATCCCCGCATAAAGATGCCTCTCGTCAAGCACACAAGAATAAAATCGTCCTTGCCAGAGATGCCCGGTCATCTTGTTCCTCATATTAAAGTACTGGGAGTATCTCATGTGAAGTGTATTGAAAGTCTTCGCCAGGGAATCGGGTTGCATTGGCACCGAGATGAAATGAACATGGTTTCTCATCAGACAATAGGCCCATATCTTTAAGGAATACTTTGTGCTATAAAGGTTGAGCCACTCCATGTATTGAAGATAATC
>Ga0315282_10005467_pt1 | contig 21636 bp, 23 predicted proteins | sample YL17G07_20_MG_FD_203693 | JGI IMG/M metagenome (GOLD analysis project Ga0315282, IMG submission 203693) | Sediment microbial communities from Yellowstone Lake, YNP, Wyoming, USA - YL17G07_20 | ecosystem: Environmental > Aquatic > Freshwater > Lake > Sediment | place: USA: Wyoming | collected... | reverse complement strand
AGCGGACGCCGAACGAATTCGCCTGTCAGGTCGCGGCTAGCCGCGACCTGACAGGCACCGAAGGGGCCGAAAACTCACTCTGAAGTTGGTACAAAAACCCCAGACCACTCACAACGCCTGGAACTCGTATTATGATTGGTACAGAAAACGGGGGCAGGTCACAAGCACCCGAAGGTCAAAATGGAAATCGCCCGATAATGGAGGACTATCTCACATGATTTGTCTGACGGCCACGTTGAGGACGCGAAGGATCCGGACCCTAATTCTGGCCGCCTTTGTGCTGTGCCTGTTGCCCGGCCTGCGAGGGGAGGACAAAGGGGGCAGTATCCCAACCCAGGACAGTCCCGCCCGGTTGCGACCGGATATTCAAAATACAACTGCTCAAGCCGGCTGGAAATATGACGCCTATCCGGACCTTCAATCCCTCGACAACCGGAAGACCATCACGCTCGCTTACATTAAGGGCCCAGCACAAATCAACACGATTCACACCACGCAGATGCGGCCCTACGACGAAACAGCCCGTTCTGTCATCTTGGAGATCTATTTTGATGGCCGGGAGTCGCCCGCGGTTTCCGTCCCCCTAGGTGACTTCTTTGCGGACGGCACTGGCCTGGCGACTAACTTTTCGACTCTCTTTGTGGAGAAGACTCCCGCAGCCTACAACTGTTACATCCCGATGCCGTTCAAAGAGTCGGCGCGGGTCACTCTGCGGAACGAGAGCGACAGAGACTTGGGAAATTACAGTTATGTAGAGTGGCAGACGCTACCGAACTGGGATGCAAGCCTCGGCTACTTTCACGCATCCTGGCAACGGATCCCCTTCCAATTGACACCCGAGACGACGAAGACGATGTTTCGCCTGACGGGGCCGGGCCAGCTCGTCGGAGCGTATTGGAATATCAATACGGACGAGCCCACCTTCCGGGGTTTCAACTTTGTCATGGAAGGAAACACCGAGCATCGCGTGGACGCCGAGAAGGAGCCAAGCGTCAATTACTTGGGAAGTGAGGATTCTTTCAACTTTTCCTGGGGCTGGCACAAGATCTTCACTGGCTACAAGGTCGGGATCAACTACCTGACTGGATTCAATTATGAAGGTCATCGGAATAGCGACCTGGGGAAGCAAAATCGGCTCTCCGTTTACCGATTTCGCGACCGGGACGTCATCCGCTTCAAGCGGAGCCTGGAACTCACCATCAACTGGACCAAGGAGTTGCGCGGGGATCCTGCTTTTCTGAACAGCCTCAGGGAGCGCGCTGGACAGGGAGGCGCCTGGGTCGACTATGCCGTTACGACCTACTGGTATTCGCCTGATCCGGCAGGGCTGGGGCTTGTAATGCCTCCGCTAGGTGACCGGATCAAACCCCTGCTCCACGAAAACCCGCCTTGGAGGCGCAAGTAGCAAGCACCAGACTGTGACCGCGTGACTTTGCGGGGTGAAGATGCGGCGGCGCGACAGTCTTTGGCTACAACAATGACGGACTTCTCGACATATACTTCCCCAATGGCGCTCGGCTCCCGAGTCTAGATAAACCTGCTATTATGCCCATCAGATCATGAAGCCGTTGGAGGTAAAAAAGTAACCGCGCCATAGGCCATAGACCCGGAGCCCGCGGAAGTATGCGCTAAGATAAGCGACCTCATCGCTGCCGGGTCTTCGCCGCAGCCATGCTCTTGAAGGATGTGCCTGACGGATCTTATTGACATTGACTGTCCGAGGCTATCGAAGTGATCCGGTTCTATAGGCTTTTCAAACAGGAGATTCTCTGTAGAGTACGGCGAGGAGCACGAGGAAGTATGAGAAAGATGCTGCTGACGACATCCGCAATCATCCTGTTGGTGGCCACTTCGGCCCCGGCGCAATACGGCGAGCCGAAGAAGGCGGAGACGCCACGATTCGGAAATCCCACATTAGACGCCGATGGGCAGAAACTTCGGAACGTTGACCGTCGCGTCGAACCGGACACAAAGGATCAGGGCCTCAGTCTCAGGCGCCTTACTTTACTCTCCTTCAAGGTTCCCCTGTACGCTTCCTGATGGTGGATCCCTTCATGTTAGCTTGAAGGTCTTCCGGCGGTGGGCTGCAGGCCGAAGGCGCGCCAAATCCGTGCCATGGCCGTGCGCGAGAGCTTTGGGGCCCGGGCAATCGACCGGGTGGTCCGGCGCGGGGTCTCAGACGGCTGCGACTCCAGGGTGCGGACGCGATCATAATCGTGCTCGCCGAAGCTTACCGTGCCGCGGTCCCGCTGTGCGCTTCGGTCGTCCATGATGATAAACTGCTTACTACTGCCGCCGCTGTCTCCGGAGGGTTGTCGATCCGCAAGTTCACCCGCCGCGCCGGACCGGCGGCGAATGTCCGGCTCACCACGAACGGCAACACTGTCGCGTTGCGCAGCGGATCGCTACAAAAGCTATATAGCACGCATAGCCCACACCGGATTTGAGTGCTCGACTCGACTGCGGGAATTAAAGACAAGACGCACAAAGCCAGGGAGCGGGCCAGACTTGACTTGCAATGGCGCTATAGAGCAAAATTGGCACTTGGAGTGTGGATGGGCATCCTGTTTGTCTTGTTCGCGGTGTTGTGCTTCAGTGCGCTTTACGTTTTGGTAGAGCGCAGCCAGAAATGCAAGGCCGACCCCATGGGTCTCAACTTGGTTGCCTTCGCCGCCGCCGCACTTTTCAGCGTCGTGGCGGCGGGAGGGATCCGCAGCGGCCATTTTCCCGGCCTTTTGCTTGCCATCGGGGGGATCATCGGACTCTCCGCGGGTCTTGGCCTGCTGGGAATCACTCTGGCCGTGCGTTCCGGCTTGTCGATTAGCATTGTGAACACGGGTGTCAGCCTTTCGCTCGTCGTGCCCATCGTCCTTTCGCTGGCTATCTACGGAGAAGTTCCCGGGGCGCGCAAGGCCGTCGGCCTGGCCTTCGCGGCCGCGTCCATCCTCCTGATCCAGAGGGAGCGACGATGAGACGCGGTATGCTCTGGCTGGCTGCGGGCTTCGTGGGCAATGGCTTCGCCCAATTTTTGCAGAAGTATCTACACGCCGCGGGCCTGGGGCACTACCAAGCGTCTGCTCTGATCGCCATGTATGCCACCGGCTCGCTGTTTGCGCTGGCTTTGCTGGCAGGTTTCCAGGGTCGGCTTCGGGGGATCGAATTCGCGAGCGGCCTGGGCATAGGGCTCTGCTCGTATCTCGGCAACTTCGCCGTACTGCGAGCACTGGGGGATCTGCCCGCCTATACCGTGTTTCCCGTGGTCGTGGGCGGGCCGATCATACTTGTGGCGTTGTACTCCTGGCTGATCATGGGCGAGCGCCGGAGTTGGCAGGCGCGCGCTGGGATCGGATGTGGCCTGGTTGCAGTGGTACTGCTCACGTTATGACGTACAGCCTCGGGATCGATCTGGGCGGCACCTCCACCAAGGCGGCCATGGTAGCACCGGACGGGCGCGTGCTGGCGTTCGAAAAGCTCCCGACTGCCGCCCATCGCTCGCCCGAAGCCGTCTTTGCGGAGTTACGCGCCCATCTCGAACCGACCGCCGCCTCCTGGCCCCCGCCCGGCGGCTGCGGCATCGGCGTCCCTGGGACCGTAGACTATCGTAGCGGCCGCCTCGGGCTCTCCGGCCCGCTCGGCTGGCGCGACACCGACCTAGCAGCCCTCGCCTCAGCTGCACTCGGTTGCAGGGTCCTCGTGGACATCGATGTGAACGCGGGCGCGCTAGCCGACCTATACTTCGGCTGTGGGCAGCAATCCTCCGAGATGCTCTACATCTCCTGGGGCACCGGCATCGGAGCGGGGTTCATCGTGGGCCGCCGGTTGTACCACAGCCGCGGCGGCGCCATGGGCAATTTCGGCCACATGCCTGCGGATCCTTCCAGTTCCCGCCTGTGCTACTGCGGCGCCCGCGGGTGCCTCGAAATCGAGGCTGGTGGGAAGGCGATGACCGATCGTCTGCGCGAACGTCTGGCCGCCGGTGAACCGTCAATCCTCCAGGGCAGTGACATTACGCCCGAGCGTCTCTCCTGGGCCGCAGGTCGGGGCGACCGCGCAGCCGCAGACATTCTGAACCGCTCGGCTGTCCTGATGGCACGCGCACTAGCCGGCATCCTTGCGTTCCTGAATCCCGATACTGTCGTCTTCGCCGGCGGCGTAACCCAGTGTTTCTCGACCATCCTGGAGGTCTTCGACGGAGAGCTGCGCCGGCATACCCCGACATTCTCGATGGCGAAAACCCGCATTCTGCAATCGAGCTTCGGCGAAAGCGCCGGTGCCGTGGGCGCGGCCTTGCTCCCGACCGAGCGGAGGGAACCATGAACAACGTTGCCCACGAGTACCTGCAAGTCGTCCAAGGCATCTTGTGCCGCATCGTCGAGACCCAGATGCAGGCCATGGAGCAAGCCGCCTGTCGCGTGGCCGAAACAATCCAGCGTGACGGCATCGTCTATACGCTCGGGAGCGGGCACTCGCAGATGGTCGCCGAGGAACTGTACTTCCGGGCCGGCAGCATGGCCAACTTCGACATCGTCCATGACCGCACCTTCGGCCGCGCCGAGCGCCTCCCGGGCTACGCGCGGGTGCTCCTTAACAGCTACCCTATCACTGCAGCCGACCTGCTGATCATCGTCTCCAACTCCGGGCGAAATCCGCTACCTGTAGAGATGGCCCTGGAGGCGCGGGAGCGCCGCATTGGGACTGTCGGTATCACGTCGCTCGCGCATTCACAGGCGGTGGACTCGCGCGCGCCCCAGGGCGTGCGCCTGTTCGAGGTCTGCGACATCGTCATCGATACATGCGGTGTTCCGGGCGACGCGGCTGTCGATCTCGCTCCCGCCAGCGGCGTTCGCGTCTGCCCCACTTCCACTCTGGCGGGCATATTCATCGTGAACTCCATCAGCGGTCTGGCTGCGCGCCGGCTGCTCAAGCGGAACTTCGAGCCACCAGTTTTTGTGAGTGCCAATCTCGATGGGTCTGACGAGCGCAACAGCAAGCTGCTGGATTTCATGCGCGTCAGGATCCGAGGCCTCTGATGACAATGCGGACGGAGACACATCCGACAGTGCCTGCTTATCGCCGGATCCAGAGTGAAATCCAGGCGCTCATCGAATCGGGCGAGCTGAAGGCCGGCGGTACCGTCCCCTCCGAGCGCGACCTGGCCCGCACCCACGGCGTGAGCTTGATGACTGCGCGGCATGCGCTCAGGGAACTCGAGCTCGATGGTCTGGTCGAGCGGCACCGCGGCTCCGGCACCTTCGTCGCGCCGCCCAAGATCCATTTTAACAAACTTGTTAGTTTCTCCGAGCAGATGTCGTCCCGCGGCCTCGTCGCCCAATCGCGCGTGCTGAACTTGCGGGTGGGCGAACGCGAACACGACATCGCGGCCCGCCTGGGGCTTGCTGCCGACAGCCGTCTCGCCAAGCTGGAGCGCCTGCGCCAAGCCAACGGCCAACCGTTCGGCCTGGAAGTGTGCCACTTCTCCGCTGAACAGTTTCCGCGTGTTCGGCGTGCGCGGCTCGAGCGCGGCTCTCTGTTCACAATGTTTGAGCAGGACTACGGCATCGCGCTCGCCTACGCCGACGAGGAGGTCGATGCTACGGCTGCCGATTCGCGCGCGGCCGAGCTGCTGCAAGTCCCCAAGGGCACGCCCGTCTTGCGCATTCGGCAGGTGCTCTACAGCGCGAGCGGCAAGCCGATCACGTACACTCTGGCGCTCTACCGCTCGGACCGGCACTCCCTGCTGGTCCGCCGTTTCCGCTAATTTGTCCGACACGAGGTCCATCCACATAGGAGTTCTCGTTGTGCCCAGCACGGTCATCGCACCAGACTCGGGAGCGCGGATGAAGTCAGGGAAGAGACCTACGTCCCCAGGGCTGGCGCAAATGTGGGTAGCCGGGGTGCCAAGATAAAATCCCGGTGAATACGGTGTTTCGTTTTGAGAGGAGAACGGCCAGGCAAAACAGACTCGTACCTATTCTGATCCCGCTTTCGATCGTGCTCGCCGCTGGGAAGCATCTGACGAGCTGTGGGCCAAAGGCCGTGGTGGTTGACACGGCCCAACTCAAGATGTTTAAGGCCTTGCCCGACGCGGTGGAGTCGCAGAAGAACCGCATCACCGAGGCGAAGGTAAATCTGGGCCGCATGCTGTACTGCGGACCCAGGTTGTCCAAGAACCATGACGTATCCCGCAACTCCTGCCACGATTTGGCCAAGTACGGAGTAGACGGGCAGCCGGTGTCCGACGGCCACAAGGGCCAGAAGGGCACGCGCAATGCCCCTACGGTGTACAACGCCGCGGGCCACTTCGTCCAGTTCTGGGATGGCCGCGCCCCCGATGTGGAGGAGCAGGCCAAGGGCCCGGTCATGAATCCGGTCGAGATGGCGATGTCCTCTGACAAGGCTGTGGTTGCACTGCTGAAATCCATGCCCGAGTATGTCGACGCCTTCAAGAAGGCCTTCCCCGCCGATAAGGATCCCGTCACGTTCGAGAACATGGCCCGGGCAATCGGAGTCTTCGAGCGCAAGCCGATGACGCCCTCCCGCTGGGACAAGTTCTTCAACGGAGATCAGGCAGCCCTTAGCAACGCGGAGAAAGCCGGCTTTAACAAGTTCATGGAAGTGGGCTGCCAGTCCTGCCATGCGGGGGCCTATTTGGGCGGCGAGGTATATCAGAAACTCGGGGCCGTGAAACCGTACCCAGACACTTCCGACGCCGGACGCCAGGCGGTGACGAAGGAAGAAAGTGGGCGGTTGGTCTTCAAGGTACCGTTGCTGCGGAACATCGACAGGACCGGGCCCTACTTCCACACGGGAAAAGTGGCGACTCTCGAGGAAGCGGTCAAGGAGATGGCGGAGTACCAACTGGGCAAGCAACCGCCGGACGACGAGATCGCCTCCATTGTGACCTTTGTGAAAACGCTCACTGGCGAGATTCCGGCCGAGTACATCGAGCCGCCCGAACTCCCCAAGAGCACGGCGAAGACACCCAAGCCGAGCAGTACATGACAGCAGAGCGCGCGCAGATCGCGAAAGATGAGAGGCCGCAGCGAGTCAGAGTAGGTCTGGCCTCCCAGATCCTTCTCCGGGCTGATAGTGCTTGTCACGGCTCATTGTACATTCGGCCTACAGTGCTCAAAACCTTCGCTCGCGTAGCGCCTCTTGGCGTCCAAGCACGCCTCAAACGAAGACCGTCGATTGATGCCTACTAGCTAACCAGGGCATTCTCATCGCCATGCCTGGTTCGGCCACCTTCCAGCGCGCTTCCATGAAAGTGGGGCAAGGGCGGGACTCGCCGGTCGCCCGAGCCACTTGGCAGTATAGTCGCCGACTCTCCAGGAAACAAACGCGTAAGTCGTTTGTTTCCTGTCATCACTTACGGCGCAGCCCGCCGTCCCCTGCTCGGAAGCTACCGTCCGGTTGCGCCTCGGCCACAGCGTGGAGCCATTTGGACGTGTCGGCTGCTCGGACAGTGACCTATGACCGTCTTCTCCGTGAATGATGCAGGCTGAGATTTTGCCGGTCTGTCTTGATCGTTTCGATTTGGTCCGGCGGGCAGGCAATGAACCTGCATTTCCGATCACAGGGACCGGCGTCCTGGCTATTAGACGACCGCCGTTCAAAACAGCCTCAGCGATTGCGTGCCCTGACCCGGCTTCCCGTCCCACTTCGACGGCTGCTCGCTGAAGGGGATAGATTCCGAGCGTTCGTGGCCGAGTTCCGGCACGACGATTCCCAACTTTTCTTCAAACCACTCGGCCACCAGTCGCCGATGGCAGCGCACGTTAAACGACTCCCAGCAGAGCAGAATAGTATTGGGGCCAAGCTCCTCAGCAACTTGTCTTGCGTCCAGCGCAGCGAGCTGCTTGCGGTATTCCTGGTCAAACAGTCCGGGGTCTTTTGCCTTGAGCAGCCAAGCGGGAGGAGCCAGGACCGTGTATCGACGACCCTTGTAGAATCGGGGCACACCCCGGCTGATGGCCACCGCGTCAGGGTGCTTCCCGCTCTTGGCAAAATTGGATGTCGTAATCATCTTTCGCCCTACTTTCGCCCCTTGATTTTATCACGAACTGAGCACACTACACCGCACATAGACGCGGCTGCCCTTCTTGCTCACCTTTCGAAATTGCCATTCCCTCGGGTCGGGTTCAGGCTGACCAGGGGCGAGATAGCGAATTCTCCCCAGGCAGTCTGTTCTCCGGCTCGGCGTCTTTCTCTCAGCCTGTCGTGATGGCAGGATACCCGTACAGAGGGCAACTTCCAGCTTGGTCAGGGCATCTCTCACGCCTTCACAGGCTTTGGCAAGGGGTGAAGGGTCATCCGATGCGCTCCCGCCTTCCTGCGACCAAATGCGCCGCAAGAAATGGGCAATGTCGGCGACTTCCGGTTTCCCGCAGGCGACCACCAGGCAGCGGCTCAGGAAGCGCGGCTCAAAGGTGTTCGGTGGATTCGTCCCGTTCTCTCCCCGGCCATTGCAGGTGAATACCCAGATCACCGGCAGGGCTAGGCCGCGCTCGCACCCGCCCCCGAATCTAGGTTTGAGACTCGCTGTTCCGTCGAGTCGCGAAAGGAGTTGGAGTTGGGCCTTGTCAGTCATCTGTTCGGCTTCGTCCACCAGGACCACATGGAACTTGCCGCGCGTCGGGTAGTATTGGCAGAGATCGTTCAAGCGGTCGAGGGTGGCCACGTCACACTTCTGGCTGCTAATGTGGTGAAGGGTTCCTGGAAGCTCGTCCGCGAAGGCCATGCCGAGCGTCGTCTTCCCACAGCCGGGAGGCCCGACCAGCAGGACAGCCACCGGCCTGGGAGTGTTGAGAAGGCTCAGGAACAATTTCTTCGGCCCTTCCAGGCCGATGAAGTCTTCAATCTTTCGCGGCTGGTATTTCTCGACCAGCGGCAGCGGATAGCCGAATCCATTTCCCCTGGGTTCACCAAAGTCGAGGTTCTCCATACGCTCGTTTCCTCAATCCTCATCTGGCAGCATGATGGTGATGACCGGCTCGCCCTGGTCGCCCGGACCACAGACCGCTTTCAACGTCACAAGGTCTCGGTGGTCTAACCGCTCGCGGTTGTGGTTTCGGACGTAGAGTTGAAATTGGAGCGTATCCCCCTGGCAGCGGCCAGCCCCGCACCGGAACATCCACAAGATGTCCCACAGCCTGCCCCCTAGGTCCTGACACTTGATGCCGTCAGGAACTTCAACGTATTTCCCGTAAACCGCAGCGGTGAGCGCCACCGGGAACTTGACTCCCGCTTCCTTCGCTATCTCGCTCACGTCCACGAGAACGCCATCTTCCAGGGCTTGCGTTCTGGTGTAGGCGTAGATGACTTGCGCATCGTCCCAAAACCCCTTATCCGTCTCTTCGCTCATTGCTTTTCTCCCTTCTCAACGAATCCCCGGATAACCTCGACTGCTTGCGATTCCGTGCTGATGGTCCCGATGTGGACGGACTCTGTTCCACCGTTCAACATCTCAGCGTCGCACGGATTCAACTCGCGACCCTGCCCGTGGCCCCAATCGCCAACATCAAACTCTGCTTGCTCGATACACAGGAACCCGAACGTGCGGAAGATTCCAGCGTGACAGAGGACAGCGGCCAGGCCGTCCGGTCGCAAAGGCATATCAGCTTCTTTCACCTTCACGCGGGTCCAGTGGCGATGACCGCTCTGTTCGCTGACTCGGTTTGCGTAGACTTCGACCCGGTAGCCCGCTTCCTCAAGGATGTCCGTCAGAACCGCAGCCGCAGCACCCTGCCAGAACAATTCTTCTGCCGTCTGCCCGTAGTGCCCGCCCCAGGTGGTTTCGATGGCGACCGTCTGTGGTGCAACGAACGGCGCTCGGCGCATCGTCCGCCAGCAGGAGTCCACCTGGCCGCCATTCAAGCGGTCCCTGCAAACCTCGTCGCCGTTGTCTGCCCAAGTCATCCTGCGCCGGATGGATTTCGCCTGTGGAACCTGGGCCGCAAGTTTCCCGGCCAGCGCCCGCAGCCTTTCAGCGCCTTCAGGCCATCCCTTTTCCAGCAGGGCCTCAGCTTCATCCCAACTATGCAAACCACCCATCCAGGTCGAGCTGTAGTGTGCGAAGGCTGTCTCTAGCATTTCCTTTCGGATGGCCCGGTTGGTCGGAGGACAATCGCGTTTCGGCTCTTCAGCCAATTCCCCAAGAGTCAGGGAATACACTGTATCGATTCCGCGGACCGGCTTGCGGTCGAGTCTTGGCACCTTAGTTCACCCCAACTTTCGACCGCTCGTCCTGCGTCCAGCCGCATACGAGCTGGCCAATGATCTTGTCGGAGCCCCAGCCGGCCGTCTGCATCGTCGCGGCCTTGGCTATGAACCGGGTCGAAACTACCCGTCGCAGCTGGCATTCAGCAGCCTTGCGCCGGATGCTCCACAGCCGCTCCAAAAGACGGCCGTCACTCAGCAGGGATTCCTCAAGCTCCTGGTCGTAATCCATCAGCACCTGACCGATGCGGAAGCGGTCGAGGGTGGATTCGTCTAGTTGGTTGCGACCGACGTACATGCGATTGGCGCCGTTTCCAAAGGTGTTAGCAGCGGCTAGCAGGACAAAATCCGGATGGCGCTTCGCCTGGGGATTGGCGACGCGGTTCGGCACCGGAAGGTGCCCGTTGGCCAGTGCCTGATTGATAACCAGCAGCACGTTGGCGTCGGCGGCGTCGATTTCGTCGAGCAGAAACACCCCGCCTTCCTCGTAAAACTCCACGAACTGCGAGCGTTGGTACTCGAACCGTCCACCATCTCCGGTCGGTATCAGCCTTCCCGTGATCTGCCCCTCGCTCATTCCAGCCGAGCAAGAAATAGAGCCGAACCGGAGGCCCAGGGCCTTGGCGATCTGCTCCGCCAGGTGACTCTTGCCGCAGCCAGCAGGACCGATCATCAGGATTTCCATCCGCTGGGCGGCGAGGTCCAGAATCTCAGCGAATTTCTCGTGGGCCCGCTCTTCCATCGTGATAGCAGGCCGGTCGGCAACCTTGACCACAATCTCTTTCACTTCCGGCTTGAGCTGGCCCAGGGCCTCAGCAACCATCTTCCGTAGCATTTCGGTGCTGACTGGGCGCCGCACATAAACCCGATTACCTTTCTTGCTGGTCTTGCGGTACTCCCACTCGGCAGGGTCGGGCTCGGGCTCCCCAGGAGCCACGTAGCGCACGTTGCCAAGGGGTCTAACTTTCTCTTGCTTGGGCTCCGGCACCTGTTGGTCCCGCTCTGCGGGATGGCCCTGGGGTTCCTCCGCTGGCCTTTGGCCGTTCATACAAGCAACATGGATAGCTTGACGGCGCTTCCAGTAGATTTGGGCTCCGGCTTCAATCTCGCTGCCACAGGCCGCGCACTTTCCGCGAAACCTCGAATTGATTAGTCGCCACTCCATGTCTAGCATCTCTTGCCGAATCATCAACTTACAGTCATGAGTATGACACTATGCTATACACTTGTCAAGAGAGAAACGATGATTCTGGGCAATAATATTCGGTTTATTTTGAATGAGTTACGAGGAAATTAGCGCGGATGATGGTTTCTGAGCTTGCTTATCCCTATTGTTCTCAGGCACTTGCGGCAGAACCCCGAATGGTTCCCCTTGCTCAGCTGGGTCGAGCAATGCTCGCACAGTCTGTCCTGAATCTTGATCCCGGCGCGCGCCGCCATTGCTTCCCGAGCGAACCGTCTCAGCGTCTCGCCCCGATTCTTGGCAGCCGCAGCGAACGCACGCTTCTCTCCCGCACTGTCGCACCGGATGAAGATCACGAGGTCATCGGGCATTTGGCAATCAGTATAGCACCTTGTCAATGCGACTTCAACAAGGTGTAGCCGGATCCGACGCCTACTGCTTTGGTCGGATGTCGAGGATGCGATATTCAGGCCTGATCGGCTTCCCCACGTTTCCGCCCCGGCGAGCACTGACCCACCAGGTCGTGCCCTTAGCCTAGGCCTTGGAAGCGTCGATAGGAAGAAGCCAACTGCACTTGCTGTCCCCCCAACCCTTGCAGGTCGGAAGGCCACGTCCAACACACTAGGCTCCGTGAAAAAGGCGTGGAGGACATCACTTACAGCAGCGGGAATTCCGTATTTCCCGATCTACAATTTACGTGCGACCTTCGCGAGCAGGCTGAGCGCTTCGGGGACGCCGGACCTGTTCGTGGCTCAAATGATGGGTCACTCTGGAACCAGCATCTTGCACGTGTACGCGAAGGCCATCGATGAGTCTCGCCGCGACGCCATCAAGAAATTTGAAGCATATCGCCAGTCTCACCTGAAAGACGCGGGCAGCGTTGCTCCACCGTCTCCTGACTCTCACCTACCAGACAAACAGCCAGCCACCGCCCGCTCCACACTTTCCAGGAAACCCTTCCTGAACTGAAGGTGTAGCCAGGCGCAAACTCAGCCTTGCTCTAGCCAACGCTTCGCGGGCGCTTTTTCCAAAAAGTTTATGCCGGGCTTGACTTTGTGGCGCAGGAGATTGTTGAGTTGTATACTTCCCTTTCGGCTGTGGACCCCGCATGGGAATCCCGGCCACAAGTCTTGTTTCACGCCACGTCAACTGAAACCACGTAGGTGAACTCCTTTGGCCAACGGCATTCCTCTAGGATTTGAATCGAAGCTCTGGGCAGCAGCGGACGCTCTGCGTAACAACATGGATGCAGCCGAGTACAAGCACGTCGTCCTCGGCCTGGTTTTTCTCAAGTACATCTCCGACGCCCTTGAGGCCAAGCGCGCCGAACTCGAAACGCAGAAGGCACAGGGAGCCGACCCGGAAGACCCAGACGAGTACCGAGCCGCCAGTATCTTCTGGGTGCCGAAGGAAGCGCGCTGGTCTTATCTGAAGGCCAACGCACCCCAGCCCAGCATCGGCAAGTTCGTCGACGACGCAATGAGCGCAATCGAGCGCGATAACCCAACGCTAAAAGGGGTCCTGCCGAAGGACTACGGACGCCCGGGGTTAGATAAGATACGTCTGGGCCAGCTCATTAACCTCATCGGTGAAATCGGTTTCGGCAGTCCACAAGACCGTGCCAAGGACGTCCTCGGCCATGCCTTCGAATACTTCCTCAAGCAATTCGCGAGCGCGGAAGGCAAGAAGGGCGGACAGTTCTATACACCATCTTGGGTCGTTCGTGTCCTGGTCGAGATGCTCGCTCCGTACAAGGGACGCGTCTATGACCCCTGCTGCGGTTCGGGCGGGATGTTCGTGAGCAGCGAGAAGTTCATCGAGGCCCACAGCGGAAAGCTTGGCGACATCTCCATATACGGCCAGGAGTCGAATTACACAACCTGGCGGCTTGCCAAGATGAACCTCGCCATCCGTGGAATCGACGCGCAGATTGCCCACGGCGACACCTTCCATAATGACCGGCACCCGGACCTTAAAGCTGACTACGTGCTGGCGAATCCGCCTTTCAACGACAGCGACTGGCGAGGCGAACTGCTAAGGGAAGATAAACGCTGGGTCTATGGGGTGCCGCCTGCAGGAAACGCCAACTTCGCGTGGGTACAGCACTTCATCCATCACCTCGCACCCACGGGGCACGCGGGCTTTGTACTTGCCAACGGGTCCATGTCATCGAATCAGTCCGGCGAGGGTGAGATACGCAAGAACATCATCGAGACAGACCTGGTGGACTGCATGGTGGCGCTGCCAGGCCAGCTTTTCTACTCCACACAGATTCCGGTTTGCCTGTGGTTCCTTGCCCGCAACAAGAAGAACGGGCGTTTCCGAGACCGCCGGGGTGAGACGCTCTTCATTGATGCGCGCAAGCTAGGCTCAATGATGGACCGTGTGCACCGAGAACTCACCGACCAAGACGTTGCGAAGATCGCGGGGACCTACCACGCCTGGCGCGGCGACAAATCGGCGGGCGAATACGCTGACGTGCCTGGCTTCTGCAAGGCAGCCAAGCTCGAAGACATTCGCAAGCACGGCCACGTCCTCACACCGGGCCGATATGTTGGGGCCGAAGCTGCCGAGGAGGACGGCGAGCCGTTCGACGAAAAGATGAAACGGCTCACCGCAACGCTGCGACGGCAGCAAGAAGATGCCGCTAAGCTCGACGCGGCCATCGCCGGCAACCTAAAGGAGCTTGGGTATGGCGGATGAAGCGGTGGCATCTGCCGAAACGAAGAGTTGGTTGTACCAACCAGTGTTTCCCGAGCACTGGGAGCGTCGACCGCTCTACTCACTCGCACAGTGGGTGAATGGTCTCGCTTTTCGGGACATCCAATTCAGCCCAACTGGCAGACCAGTAATCAAAATTGCCGAGATCAAAGGGGGAATCTCCGGCCAAACGAAGTTCACCGAGCAAGTCTTCGACGAGTCGGTTCGCGTCAGAGCAGGGGATCTTCTGTTCTCGTGGTCCGGGCAGCCAGAGACGTCGATCGACGTCTTCTGGTGGCGAGGTTCCGACGGCTGGCTAAATCAGCATTCCTTTCGGGTAACTCCAGTCGAAGGCGTCGATCCGACGTTTTTCTTCTACCTATTGCGGTACCTGAAGCCCAACTTCGTCGGCATTGCGCGCAACAAGCAGACGACAGGGTTGGGACACGTCACGAAGCGTGACCTCGAAGCCATCGAAGCGGCCTATCCTTCTCTTCCCGAACAACGCGCCATCGCCCACATCCTCGGCACGCTGGACGACAAGATCGAGCTGAACCGGCGGATAAACGAGACGCTGGAGGCGATGGCGCGGGCGATGTTCAAATCGTGGTTTGTGGATTTCGACCCCGTCGGCGCCAAGGCCGAGGGCCGCGACCCCGGACTTCCTAAGCCCGTTGCCGACTTCTTCCCCGACTCCTTCGAGAATTCCGAACTTGGCGCGATTCCGGCCGGGTGGGGTGTGGGTCGCCTCGACGATGTTCTTGTCCTGCAGAGGGGGTTCGACCTCCCGACCTCGTTGCGAACTCCTGGACTGTATCCCGTGATCGCGGCCAGCGGACCGAACGGGTCGCACAACCAGTTCATGGTCCGAGGCCCTGGAGTGACGACTGGCCGAAGTGGCGTACTTGGGAACGTGTTCTATGTGCACCAAGACTTTTGGCCGCTCAATACTTCCCTTTGGGTGAAGGAATTCAAGGCGTCGACGCCAGCATATGCTTTTTATTTACTACGGGGATTGGATTTTCGACTGTTCAACGCGGGTTCGGCAGTCCCAACGCTCAACAGGAATCATGTTCATGGCCTGCCGACGCTCATGCCACCAATGAAGCTAATCGAAGCGTTCGAGGCGTTTGCTGTCACAACGCTACGGCGACAGCGAACAGGCGAAATCGAATCCAGTACGTTAGCGTCATTACGTGATGCACTTCTACCGAAACTCATTTCCGGCGAACTCCGCATCCACGACGCCGAGCGCTTCATCGGAGGTGAAAAACGATGACGCCCTTGCCGCCCTGGGCAAACGGCCCGTTCGAGTTGCTCGTCCATGCCGAGAGTCATCTCCGAGGCGGTGAGGACTTCGACCGACGAATTGCGCTGATCAGCTTCGACGACGCAATTGAGGTCGCCATCACGACCTACCTAACTCTACATCCGATTCAACGCGGTAATCGGACTTACCAAAACGCTGACGTTGAAAAGTGGCTTAAGACCTATCACTCCAAACTCGACTTTCTTGGTAATGAGCTTGCCGCTCGCACCTTGAATTGGGAGGTGGAAAAGAGCCATATCATTTGGGCGCACGATCACCGCAATGAACAGTACCATGGCGGGAACAAAGGCACTCCAGAAAAGGCATGCCTTTCGGTCATCCGAAAAGCTGCACTTTGGATATTTGGTTTCTTGTTTGATGTCACCGACGCCGAAGAACTATTAGATCAAGCGATCGCGGACAGCGCCCCTCCTGCGCCACCGCAAAGAGAGGACGCCTATGATCGTGCTATTGATCGTGAGTATGGAATGGTGGAAATGGGTGGTCAGAGTTTCTATGCGAGTGAAGCATTGTTCTCCGTAGACTATTCGGCATATCGCGATACTGGCGCCCGACTGTGTCAGAACTCCCCGCAAGCAGTTGATGAGGAAACAAAGGAATGAACGGGTTGGCCTTCACTGAATCCATCGTCGAAGAAGCCGCCCTTGCCTGGTTGGAAGGCTTGGGGTATGCGGTGCTCTGTGGTCCGGCGATTGCAGCAGGTGAGCCCACTGCGGAGCGTACCGACCCGAACTACCGCGACGTGATCTTGGAGCGCCGACTGCGCCAGGCCCTCGTCCAACTTAATTCCGACCTGCCGCCCGAAGCTCTGGAGGACGCGTTTCGGAGGCTAAGGCGGATTGATGCTCCATCGCTCATCACTCGCAACCGCACCCTGCATCGGATGCTCGTCGATGGCGTCAACGTGGAGTACGCTCGCCCGGACGGGTCAATCGCCGGCGCACAAGTGCAGGTACTGGATTATGAGAGGCCAGAGAACAACGATTGGGTGGCCGTGAACCAGTTCACCGTGGCGGAAGGGCAGCACACGCGCCGCCCTGACGTGGTGCTCTTTGTAAACGGGCTGCCGATCGCAGTATTAGAACTGAAGAACCCCGCCGACGAAAACGCCACGATCTGGACGGCGTTCAATCAGCTACAGACATACAAGCAAGAAATCCCCAGCTTGTTTGCCTACAACGCATTGCTAGTTGTTTCCGACGGCATGGAAGCGCGGGTTGGGTCTCTATCGGCTGATACAGAGCGCTTTATGCCCTGGCGAGCCGTCGAGGGTGAGGAGCTTGCTCCGGCTACGCTGCCACAGCTTCAGGTCGTCATTGAGGGATTATTTGAGAAGCGTCGTCTTCTCGACTTCATTCGGTTCTTCATTGTCTTCGAGGACGATGGCAGCGGACCGCCGGTCAAGAAGGTGGCCGGTTATCACCAATTCCACGCTGTGAATAAAGCCTTGCAGACAACCATTGAGGCCACACAGGAAAGTGGCGATGGGCGCGCTGGGGTCGTCTGGCATACACAAGGCTCGGGGAAGAGCCTGACGATGGTCTTCTACGCTGGCCGCCTGGTCCTCCAGCCGGAACTTCAAAACCCGACCATCGTCGTCATAACGGACCGGAACGACCTCGATGATCAGCTTTTTGGGACGTTTTCGCGATGCGACGAACTTCTGCGCCAGCCACCAGTGCAGGCGGCAGACCGCGAGCACCTGAAAACACTACTGCAAGTCTCGTCAGCAGGAATTGTCTTCACGACCATCCAGAAGTTCATGCCAACAGAAGGCGACCGCTACCCAGAACTCTCAAATCGGCGAAACATCATTGTGATTGCGGATGAGGCTCACCGGAGCCAGTACGACTTCATCGATGGCTTTGCGCGGCACATGAGGGATGCGCTGCCCCATGCAACGTTCATCGGCTTCACCGGCACCCCGATTGAAAAGGCCGATGCCAATACAAGGGCTGTCTTTGGCGACTACATCAGCGTCTATGACATCCAGCGCGCGGTGGAAGACAAGGCCACAGTCCCGATCTATTACGAGAGCCGTCTTGCGAAGGTAGAGCTCAAGGAAGCAGAAAAGCCCACGATCGATGAGGAGTTCGAAGAAGTAACGGAAGGTGAGGAGGTCGAGCGTCGCGAGCGGCTAAGAACGAAGTGGGCCGCCTTGGAAGCGATAGTCGGCACAGAAAGACGGCTAAGGCAAGTGGCAGAAGACTTGGTCAAACACTTTGAGCAGCGGCTCGAAGCCATGGACGGTAAGGCCATGATCGTGTGCATGAGCCGTCGCATTTGCGTGGACCTCTATAAAGAACTAATTAAGCTCCGCCCAGCTTGGCACGACGACGATGACAACTCGGGAGTGCTTAAGGTCGTGATGACTGGCTCGGCGGCTGACGGGCCGGAATGGCAGCAGCACATCCGTGACAAGCGTCGGCGCGAGGCGCTCGCCACGCGGTTCAAAGATGAGAAGGATCGATTCAAGATCGTGATTGTGCGCGATATGTGGCTGACGGGTTTTGACGTGCCCTGTCTCCACACGATGTACCTCGACAAGTACATGCGAAGCCACGGACTGATGCAGGCCATCGCCCGCGTGAACCGCGTGTTCAGGGACAAGCCCGGTGGTTTGGTAGTGGACTATCTCGGCATCGCACATGAACTCAAGCTGGCCCTTGCGACTTACACCGAAAGTGGAGGAAAAGGCCGCACGGCGGTGCCGCAGGATGAGGCTGTTGCAGCCGTGCTGGAGAAATATGAGGTGTGCTGCAATTTATTCCACGGCTTCAACTGGTCGAAATGGCTCTCCGGTACGGCGGCGGAGCGGCTTGCCTTGCTTCCGGACGCACAGGAGCACATCCTGAAGCAAGATGACGGCAAAGAACGCTTGATGACAGCCGCAACGGACCTATCCCAAGCATTTGCTCTCGCCGTACCCCATGAAAAGGCAATTCGCATTCGGGATGACGTTGGGTTCTTTCAGGCTGTGCGCGCCGTGCTTGCTAAGTCTGCGACCCAGCAACAGCGGCCCGAGGAGTACCTTGACCACGCAATTCGACAGATCGTTTCAAGAGCCGTGGTCTCGGACGGGGTTGTAGATATCTTCGCGGCTGCTGGCTTGAAGAAGCCGGACATCTCGATACTGTCGGATGAGTTCCTTGCGGAGATTAGCCATTTGCCTCAGAGGAATCTGGCGGTTGAGCTTCTCCGTAAGCTCCTGAATGACGAGATCAGAACCCGTTCGCGGCGGAACGTCGTGCAGGCGCGCTCATTCGCTGAACTGCTGGCGAACTCGATCCGCAAGTACCAAAACAGAGCCATCGAGGCAGCGCAGGTAATTGAGGAGCTTATAGCGATCGCCAAGCAGATGCGCGAAGCCGCTGGGCGTGGTGAGAAGCTTAAACTCACCGAGGACGAGGTTGCTTTTTACGATGCTCTGGGAGTGAATGACAGTGCGGTGAAAGTGCTCGGGGACGAAACGCTGAGGACAATTGCACGCGAGTTAGTCGCAACTGTCCGTCAGAACACGAAGATCGACTGGACCGTGCGGGAAAACGTCCGCGCCCACTTGAGGGTCTTAGTCAAACGTATCCTCCGCAAATACGGCTATCCTCCCGACAAGCAGGAAAAGGCGACGCTGACAGTGTTGGAGCAAGCCGAAGTCCTCTCAGCAAACTGGGCCGTAGCATGACTTGGCAACGATCTCTCGCGCTATCAAACGCGGGCTCTTACACGCGATAGCCTCAACAAAACCAGTGAGGAATTCCCAGCGTTGATTAAAACCTAAATTTAGATACGGACCACGATGTCTAAGATCGAAGCGCTCATAACTCCAGAGGTCCTCCGTTGGGCTCGCGACAATGTAGCCATTGAAATCCCCACAGCGGCAAAGCGCGCTGGCGTCTCGGAGGATGCAGTTGGCCATTGGGAAATCGGGAGGACCAGGCCTACGGTTCGTCAAGCTCGTCTCTTGGCAAATCTCTATAGAATTCCCTTCGCCGCGTTCTTCCTTCCCGAGCCACCTGCGTATCGGATTCGCGTGCCGAAGGATTATCGTCGTCTAGCTGGTACCTTAGGCCGCGAGGTGAGCTCTGCAATTCTAATTGACGTACAGGATGCGTGGGAGAGACGCGCTGTTGTCCTTGAGCTTTTCGAAGCCTCCAGAACGGCTATTCCAGCGTTTGAGGAGTCTGTCTCTTTAAGCGACGATCCCGAGAAAGTGGGGTCAGCACTAAGAGGGATTCTTGGGGTTTCGTTGCAGGAACAGGTTTCATGGCCAGAAAGTCGTCACGGATTCAATTCCTGGCGCGCCCGCATAGAAGATAAAGGTGTTCTGGTTTTTCAAGCTGCCGGTGTTCCCATCGAGGAAATGAGAGCGTACTCGATCGCCGATTTCCCTTTTCCAGTAATTGTTGTTAACCGCAAGGATGTTCCACAGGCACGAGCATTCTCTCTCTTACATGAACTCACACACCTACTGCTCAAGTCTGCCGGGCTTTGTGACCTCTCGACCCGAGTGGAGCGCCCCCCAGAGGATCAGCGACTGGAAGTGTTCTGCAATGCCGTCGCCGCTGCCTGTTTGATGCCCGCGAATGCTGTCAAACAGCACCCAATTGTGGCGCACCAAGAAGACGGGGAAGCGTGGACGGACCCCGACATCATCACTCTTGCTCGGTACTTCTCCGTCAGCAGAGAAGCCATTCTCCGCCGACTGCTTACTTTCGGACTTACGAGCTCCCGATTCTACGAGCAGAAAAGGGAGCAGTACCGGAGAGAGTTCGAAGCCATACCAAAGCCCAAAGGGTTTCCCTCTCCAGCACAAGATAGACTGTCCCAACTAGGGAGGCCCTTCGTTCGACTAATTCTTGACTCACTGGATAGTGGAATTGTAACCACTTCGGACGCTTCTGACTATTTGGGCATCCGACTGAGGCACTTTCCGAAGTTAGCAGCGTTACTGGAAGCGGATTAGTCGATGGTAGCCACGCCCGAAGGCGCTCTGTATATGATCGATACCTGCTCCTTTACTGAGCTCCGTCGTGTCTACCCAAGAAAGAACTTCCCTCCAGTCTGGGAGCTAATAGAAGATCTTGTCGTGCAGGGCCGTTTCCTTTCGGTCGACGATGTCTTCCTCGAGCTCGACGCCCAGGACGACGAAGTGGCGGCTTGGGCGCGGGCTCACCGCGATGTCTTTCTCCCGTTGACAGAAGAGATACAGCAAAAGGCGCGGGAGATTCTCCGTTCGCATCAGACACTGGTTGACCTCAAGAAGCGCAAATCGAGTGCAGACCCGTTCCTAATCGCAGCGGTGCTCCTTCGCGGCGCAACAGTCGTGACTCAGGAAAAGCGGAGTGGCGGGCCTCCGGCAGTGAAAATCCCCGATGTGTGCGCCACATATGAGGCCCGATGCATTCCGCTTTTGATGATGCTGCAAGCTGAAAATCTGGGAGCTTCGTGATTGTCATGCTGCCAACCGCCAGCGGAACCCCACCGGACCGTGATGTCATGCTTGGCAAGCTGCGGGTAAGCAGGAGTGCATTAGGCGGCACCATTAGGGAGGTTGACGTGCGATCTGCAGCGGCACAGGAGAGGAGTATCGATCCGCTGGAAGTTGCATTAGACCCGCCCTCCTAACACAGCCGGCGCGGCCCCACCTGACGACGCTTTATCGTGAGCCGACAGTTTCAGTGGGTATCCTCGCCGCGACTAGGTTGCGATCGCATTAGGCCCCCACCAACGATGGTCCGCGAGTGGGTCAATCTCAGTCGGCTCCTACCATTGGTTTTGAGGCGCATGCGAAATGCAGCGTCTCACTACAGTTTCACTACAGTCGGCCACTTTCAGGGCAATCAGCACGTCCTCGGTGGACTTCTATCTCTTTGACCCTAAAGGGAAAAGAATGGTAGGCCTGGAGGGATTCGAACCCCCGACCCACGGTTTAGGAAACCGCTTCCCCCAATAATTCGGATGGCTTCGGTGCATTTCAGCAAATCCTCACTGCCAGCCACTCTGGAGGCCCACGGATTATGAGGGTGAGCTGCCCGAGATTTTGTACCACCACAAGTGAGAGAGTTTATATCACAGCTCGTGGCTGTGAAACTGGACTTGCTGCAACCAGGGGGCTACAGGCCGCCGGTACCGGCGGCCTGTAGCCGAGCGCCGAATGGGGCCTCCTGGTGTTGTACTCCACCCGCCACTGCTCGATCACAATCTG
>Ga0315282_10005466_pt1 | contig 21644 bp, 19 predicted proteins | sample YL17G07_20_MG_FD_203693 | JGI IMG/M metagenome (GOLD analysis project Ga0315282, IMG submission 203693) | Sediment microbial communities from Yellowstone Lake, YNP, Wyoming, USA - YL17G07_20 | ecosystem: Environmental > Aquatic > Freshwater > Lake > Sediment | place: USA: Wyoming | collected... | reverse complement strand
GCCGGATCTTCGACGGAGTGCAGGTCCCCTGATTTTGGATTTTGGATTTTGGATTTTGGATTTTGGATTGCGGATTTCAAAACAAGCAACCTGGACTTCATCGTAGCCAGAGAACAAATCCAAAATCCAAATTCGAAAAGACGTTGCCAAGGAGGTCGTCAGCCGGATCTTCGACGGAGTGCAGGTCCCCTGATTTTGGATTTTGGATTTTGGATTTTGGATTTTGGATTGCGGATTTCAAAACAAGCAACCTGGACTTCATCGTAGCCAGAGAACAAATCCAAAATCCAAATTCGAAAAGACGTTGCCAAGGAGGTCGTCAGCCGGATCTTCGACGGAGTGCAGGTCCCCTGATTTTGGATTTTGGATTTTGGATTTTGGATTTTGGATTGCGGATTTCAAAACAAGCAACCTGGACTTCATCGTAGCCAGAGAACAAATCCAAAATCTAAAATCCAAAATCTAAAATCAAAGAAATGTTGCCTAAAGAGATCGTTCGCAAGATACGACGCATACAGATCACAACCAATCGGCTCGTAAACGAGTCCCTGGCTGGAGAATACCATTCCGTGTTCAAGGGGCGTGGGATGGAGTTCGATGAGGTGCGTGAGTATCAACATGGAGACGACATCCGCACGATCGACTGGAATGTGACCTCACGCACGGGCCATCCGTTCGTGAAGCGCTTCGTCGAGGAGCGCGAGCTGACTGTGATGCTCCTGGTCGACGCCAGCGCCTCGGGGGCTTTCGGATCCTCCGAGAAGACCAAAGGCGAAGTGGCCGCGGAGATCTCCGCCCTGCTCGCCTTCTCCGCCATCAAGAATAACGATCGCGTCGGAGCTATTCTCTTCACCGACCGCGTGGAGAAGTTCATTCCGCCGCGCCGCGGGAGCACGCACGTCCTCCGTGTCATCCGCGAATTGCTTTTCTATCGGCCGCTGCGCCAGGGCACGAGCATCCAACGGGCGCTGGAGCACCTGAATCTGGTGGTGCGCAAGCGCGCGGTCGTCTTTCTGATCTCCGATCTTCTGGACCAGGGTTTCGAGCAACCCCTGAAAGCGGCAAACCGCAAGCACGACGTTGTCATCATCCAGATTGTGGACCCGCGCGAGCGGGAGCTTCCCGATGTGGGCATCCTGGAAGTCCGCGACGCGGAGACCGGCGAGGTTGTCCGCATCGACACCTCGCTGGCGAGAGTCCGCGCCGCCTTTCGACGGAATTGGGAACGAAATCACGAGGAGCAGCGAAGACTGTTCCAATCGCATCACATGGACTACGTCTTGATCAACGCTGCCGAGCCTTACGACGTCCCGCTCGTGCGCTTTTTCGAGGAGCGCGTGCGGAGGTACCATTAGAGAAGGATTGCATCCTCAAAACCCAGTCTTGGAAATGACTGGGTCTTGAAGATGTGGCCTGAATGACGCTTAACCGGGATTATTCATGAACACGATGCGCCAAATTGCTGGTTGACCTATACAGAGCCGCGAGCGTGAGCGAGCGGGTGGCTTATCCGTTTTTTCGTTCTGTGCCATTTGCGTGTCACCACCCGCTCCCTGATGGTCGCGGCTCTGAAGTAGATCTGCACCTTGCCGGTGCACTTCACGAATAATCCGGGGTAAGCGCCATTCAGATGTGACCCCATCACGCGGTGATTGCGATGCCGATGATTGGCGATAGAACGAGGATCTCCGAACGAGATCCCATCCACTTCCTGGCCCCAATTCTGCTGGCATCGATTCTTGCATCGTTGCCGGCGGCCCTTCAGGCGCGGCAGGCAACCGCGCCCCCACAATTGCCGCCCGGAGTCGAGATCAAGATCCAGGCCCAGCCCCTTGAAGCGACCGTAGGCGATCCGATTCAAATCGACCTGGACTTCACCTTGCCCAACGGCTATCGGCTCCAATTTCCTCAACTGCCCGCACAGGTGGGGGAATATACCGTTCTGGAGACCTACCCCGGTCCTGAAGTCCCCACGCCGCGAACAAAAGGCAAGCCATCGTCGGCGCCGGTTTCGCGAACCGGAGCGGCGGGTTCCGGAGTGGTGCACCATCACGCCCGCATCGTGGCAGCCGTTTACAAGACTGGGGAATTCGACTTCCCTGCGCTCGCCTTTGTGCTGCGAGACGGCGCGGGAAAAGCAGTGAGCGTGTCGAGCCCGCCTGTGCACATCCGAATCAAGAGCGTGCTGACCGAGAACGACTTAGCCTTGAGAGACCTCAAGAAGCAGGCCGAGATCCAGGAGCCGGTCCGCTGGTTGTTCTGGCTTGCTCTCGGCACCGCCGTTTTGATTCTCGCGCTGCTGGCCTGGTGGCTGGTAAAGCGCCCGCGGCGCCCTGCTGCAGCACCGTCCGTCCACCCCGAGCAGGATCCGCTGGACCTGGCCGAGTCAGAGTTGCGCGACCTCATCGCGCGCGGCCTGCTGGAGAAGGGCTTGGTCAAGCAGTTTTACGTCGACTTGTCCAATATCATGAAGAAGGCGCTGGAGGCCAGCTACGGGATACAGACAATTGAGAAGACCACGGTCGAGATCATCGACACGCTCGCGGGAGGTCCCGAACCTGCCGGCCTGGAGCGTATCGAGACCGTCCTGCTCTCGTGCGACATCGTCAAGTTTGCACGCTATATCCCGTCTCTCGCTGAGGACGAAGAGGTCGTCAAGGAGGCCTTTCAGATTCTCCGCGATTGCAGGATGCGGCAGCAGCCGGCCGTCACTGCGGCAGAAGTCCCAGTCGCAGGAGTGTCTTGATGCTGCACTTCGCAAACCCCTGGTATTTCCTTTTGCTGGCGCTCATTCCGCTCCTGGTTTGGCGCCACTTCCGGCGCGTACGCACGGGCGAAGGAAGCCTGCGTTTCGCATCCACGATAGCACTGGAGGGCGTGCGCCCGGCCTGGACCACCCGGTTCCGTCACTTCCTGTTCGGCATCAATATGCTCGCCTTGGCCCTCTGTATCACCGCGCTGGCGCGCCCCCAATTGGGGACAGAGGAAGAAGAGGTCCTCACCGAGGGCGTCGATATCATCGTCGCTCTGGATGCATCGGGCAGCATGGCGGCTGAAGACTTCAAGCCGCACAACCGGCTCTTCGTGGCCAAGATAGTGGTACGCGAGTTCGTCGAGGGGCTCAAATACGATCGCGTGGGTCTGGTGGTTTTTGCCGGCAAGGCGTTTACCCGCTGCCCATTAACCGTGGACTATGGGGTCGTGCTCAATGTCCTCGATGAAATCGAGCTCGGCACTATCGAAGATGGGACCGCAATCGGAAACGCGCTCGCGACTTGCTTGAACCGCCTGCGCGAAAGCAAATCCAAGAGCAAGGTGATCATCCTGGTGACTGACGGCGTCAACAACCGCGGCGAAATCCAGCCGCTCGATGCCGCCGAGATTGCGCGCGCCCTGGGGGTGAAGATCTATACCGTGGGCATCGGCAGCCACGGCACGGCGCGGGTCCCGGTCAAGGACCCAAACTACGGGAACATCTACGTAGACATGCAGGTGGAAATCGACGAAGCATCCCTGACCCGAATAGCGGAGAGAACCGGAGGCCTCTATTACCGCGCCACCGACAAGCCATCGCTGGAAAAGATCTTCCAGGACATCGGCCGCCTGGAAAAAACCAAATTCCAGGTAAAGTCATACACTCATTATGACGAGCGCTTCCTCGACTTCCTCGCTCCTGCACTGGGCCTGGCTCTCATCGCAACTGTGGCCGGCTTCACCCGCTTCGCAAAGTTGCCTTAGGAGCTGCTATGCATTTCGCGTGCTCGGAATATCTCAACTTGTTGTGGGCACTGCCGATCCTGGGGATCTTTTTCTGGTGGTCGTTTCGCCGGAGACGGCGAAGGCTGCAGAGGTTCATCTCACCGACACTGGTCGGCCGGCTCGCGAGCGAGTTCAGCAGCCGGAAAGCTGTCGCGCGCATCCTGTTCCTGACGGGTTTCTTCGGGTTCGGAATTCTCGCACTGGCCCGCCCGCAATGGGGAATGCGCCTGGACACGGTGCGGCGCCAAGGCGTCGACGTCATCGCCGCGCTGGACACTTCCTACAGCATGCACGCGGAAGATGTGGCCCCGGACAGGCTGGAAAAAGCAAAGAGCGAAATCCGCGGGCTGATCGAGCGGCTCAAGGGAGACCGGATCGGACTGGTCGCTTTTGCCGGCACCGCCGCCGTCGAGTGCCCTCTGACCCTGGATTATGGTGCCGCCACCCTGTTTCTTGACGCTGCCAACACCGAGATCATTCCCGAACCCGGAACCTCGCTGGCTGCTGCCATACAAACCGCCACTTCAGCATTCATTGCCAAGGAGACCAAGTACAAAGTGCTCGTCATCTTCACCGACGGGGAGGATCTCGAGGGACAAGTCCGCGCAGCGGTCGAGAAGGCACGGAATGCCGGAGTGATCATCTACACGGTCGGAATCGGGTCTCCCGATGGAAAACCCATACCGGTTCGGGACGAGAAGGGCGATATAGTAGAATATAGAAAAGACGCGGACGGTCAGGTGGTCATCAGCAGGCTGGACGAGCGCTCGCTGGCCGAGATTGCATCGGAAACCGGCGGAAGATATTTTCGGGCCACCACTTCCGAGAGCGAATTGGACCAGATTTACGATGAGATCTCGCGCATGGAGAAAAAGCAGTTGGAATCGAAGCTGTATCAGAATTTCGAGGATCAGTTCCAGTATCCTCTCGCGCTGGCGGTCCTCTGCCTGGTTGCAGAGGCGTTCATCGGCGAACGGCGCAGGCCCGGGCAGGGGTGGCTCGCGCGCTATTATTTCCGGACCGGTTCGGCCCGCAGTGACGTATAACCAATAGCTGGAAGTGTGAGACATGAGAAGACGTAGAACGCTGATAATCCTGGCGACCATGGCCGTTAGCCTCTGGATCGCTATACCGGCCTCGGCGGACAGCCCAGCATCGAAAAACAAGGAGGGAAACCGGCTCTTCGCGCAAGGAAAGTACCAGGATGCCGAAAAGGCCTACCTCGAAGCTCAGGCAAGCATGCCGGGCCGACCCGAGCTTTCCTACAATTTAGGCAACAGTCTGATCAAACAGCAGAAGTTTGATCAGGCGCTGCAGGCGCTGCACCAGGCGGTCAGCAAGGGAGACAAGAGCCTGCAGGTCAAGGGCTGGTACAACGTAGGAAACGCGCTTTTCGACATGGGCAACTTCCAAAACTCTGCGCAGGCCTACATCCAGGCTTTGCGTCTCAACCCAGCGGATCGGGACGCAAAGCACAATCTGGAGCTTGCGCTGAGAAAGATGCAGCAACAGAACCAGGAACAACAGCATGGGCGGGAACAGAAGCCGGACTCCAGCCAGCAAAAGCCTGAGGGCGGCCAGAACGAAGAAAAAGGAAAGAACGCGCCCAATCCGCAAGAGAAACAGGGACAGCAACCCCCAAACCAGAAGCCCGCGAACCCGCAGCCGAGCAGTCCGGATCGCTCAGAGGGCACTTTCAGCAAGGAACGCGCGCTGCAGATTCTCGATGCCCTTCAAAACCAGGAGCTCGCCGAGCAGCGCAGACTCCTCGAACGCCAGGCCCGGCAGAAAGCCGGAGGCAGGGATTGGTAATAGCATCTCATCCCGCAGAGCGGGATCCAGGCGCATGAAAAGGCTAAGGGCCTGCATTGCTAACTGTAGGGGTCGGAATCGCGATCGCTATCGGGTCTTGCAGGCCGACAACTTCGATAGCGATTGGGACGCCGATTCCGATGCCGAGCTTATCGACTGTTCGTCTCTATTTCGAAGCGGCAATCGAAGGAGCGAGAATGAGCGCATGAACCAGAACCTTCGCTTGCGAATCATTCCGCTTGCACTCACTCTGGCTCTTTTTCTTGCGCTAGTCCCCGCAGGCCAGGCTCAAGACTTGCAGGTCACTGCTACCGTGAGCGCCGACACCGTCGGAGTCCAGGACCAGTTCCAGCTCACCGTGACAGTTACGGGAAACGAAAGCGGACAGGCAGAGACGCCCCGGCTGCCGCGTCTTCAAGGCCTTCGGATCGTCGCCGGACCCAGCTTAAGCACGCAGTTTCAGTGGATCAACGGGCGCTCCTCCAGTTCGAAGAGCTTTATCTACGTCCTGCTGCCGGAAAGAGAGGGGCAGTTCACCATCGATCCGGTCGAAGTAACGGTGGGCGGCAAGGTCTACAGGACGCAGCCGATCACCGTGCGCGTCACTTCGGCTTCGCACGCTCCTGTGCCGCCAGCACGCGCCGTCCCTGCCAATCCCCTGGACCAGGACCTGTTCGGGGGAATGCAACGCTCCCAGCCTTCCGGCGGTGAGGTCTATGTGACGGCCGAGTTGGATCGCACTTCAGCCTATCCGGGCCAGCAGGTTACGCTGACTTACCATTTGTACACGCAAGTCAGTGTCACCGGACTGCAGTTGCAGGAGAATCCTCCTCTCACGGGATTCTGGGTCGAGAATATTGAAGTGGAGAGCAAGCCGACCGGCACGCGCAGGGTGATTAACGGCAAAGAGTATCTGGATTACGTGGTCAAGAAGCAAGCGCTGTTTGCGAATGCCCCAGGCAAGCTGCAGATTCCTTCCTCGACCTTCGCCGTCTCGGTCAAATCAACGAGTGACTTGTTCGGGTTCTTTGGACAGACGGAAACCGTCTACCGCAAGACAAAGGAGGTCGCCTTGGACGTCAAACCTCTGCCCGCAGAAGACCGCCCTCCCGGTTTCAACAACGCGATCGGATCGTTCTCGCTCGCCGACGAACTGAACAAGTCCGAAGTCGCTGCCGGGGACGCGGTCTCGCTGCGAGTGAAGCTGGCAGGCAGAGGCAACCTCACACAAATCCCGGATGTTCCCTTGCCCCCAATGCCGGATCTGGAGATTTATTCTTCCAAGCACGAAGACAACGTGCACCCGGTCGCTGGAGATCAGATCGGCGGAGAGAAGACCTGGGAGTACGTGATCGTTCCCAAGGCCCCCGGCAGCCACACAATCCCGGCTCTATCATTCCCCTATTTCGATCCCGAGCGCGGAGGCTACGAGACAGCGGCCACGCCGCCCATCTCTTTGAAGGTGACGCCTGGAAACAACGCCGGGAACGCGATCGCCATGCTGTCCGGAATCAACAAGCAGAGCTTGACGCGCCAGGGCACCGACATCAACTTTATCAAGCTATCAGGCAAGGAATTGAAACCGCAGCCGCGGCCGGTTTACTACTCGCCTTGGTTCTATCTCCCCGCCATCGTATCACTCCTCGTGAACGCCGGAGCCTTGCTAGTCCAACGGGAACGCGCCCGGCAGTCGGGAGACGTCGTCCTCGCCCGCAGCCGCAAGGCAAAGCGTTTGGCCCTGGGCCGTCTGCGCAAGGCCGAGAAAGCAGGCCGGCAGGAGGCGCGGCGCTTCTACGATGAAGCGGCGCTCGCGTTCTCGGGGTATCTCCAGGACAAGTTCAACCTGCCGGAGATCGCGGTCACCGCCGACACGCTCGAACGCGACATGCAGGGAAGATCCATCGCTGCCGAGACCGTGAAAGAAGCAGTAGCGATTCTTCAGGAATGCGACTTCGGCCGGTTTGTCTCAGCCTCGTCTGTGCCGGAACGCAGAAAGGCCCTTGCCGGCCGCATTTGCCGAATCATCGACGCTCTGGAGCGCCTCCGGACATGAAGCGACAATCATTTGTCCTGTGCGCCGTTCTGTTCGCGCTGCTCGGGCACGGCGTGTGCCTGGCTGCCGGGACAGAATCGCTGCAGGCCGTCTTCAACGACGGCAATGCGCACTACCAAAGCGGCGACTTTGCCGGAGCAGAACGATCGTACAGGAACCTTCTGGATCAGGGCGTCGACAGCGGAGTCGTTTACTACAACCTCGGCAACGCCTGCTTCAAGCAAAAGAAGCTCGGCGAAGCCATCTATTACTGGGAGAAAGCTCGCCGCAAGCTTCCAGGAGACTCCGATGTCCGGGAGAATCTTCAACTCGCCAATCTCCTGATCGTGGACCGGATCGACGTTCCCGAGGATCCGCTTCTGGTCCGCTTGATGTCGAGGGCAGTGCATCTCCTTACGGTCGCGCAGGAGAGCGGGATCGTCCTGGCCTGTTTCGTCTCTGCCAACTTCCTCTTCGCCATCTATCTCCTGGCGCGCAGGCCTCGCGCGGCATTCTGGGCCTTGACGGGGAGCCTGGTTGCGGCCCTGCTCATGCTCGTGTTTGCCGGTTCGCTCGCGTGGAAGGTATATGAGCAAGGCCACAAGCGGGAGGGCGTGATCGTCGAGCAGAAGGTCGACATCCGCAGCGGTCCCGGCGCTGAGAACGTCGCCGTCGTCACCGTGCACGAGGGGATCGTCGTCGAAGTGCGCGGCGAGAGCAACGGTTGGTACCAGATCAGCCTGCCCAACGGCTGGATCGGCTGGCTTCCCGGCAACTCCATCCGCATCCTCTAAAACCAGTAAAACCAGGGACGCTCCCCTATTTTGCTAACTTCGCAGTCAAGACCGTAGAGAAAATTGTCCGGCAAAATAGGGGAGCGTCCCTGGTTTTCGCAGTTTCAAGCGCAAACCGGCAAACAAGACAGAACTCCGGAGAAAAGTCGCATCAACTGGGCCCGTCCGAGCGCGTGAGCCCCGCGGCGCCGTGATTCAGTCAGGGACTCTCCTTCCTGAACGCGGCCGTCGCCGCTCTTGACAGAAGTGCACCTTGGGAAGGTCGTCACCAGACCAAGGAGAACAATTCCCTACATCGGGAACTGCTCCCCGCTTGCGTCTTTTCAGCAGATTTCCGATACACTCCCCGCCGGTTCATGTCATCGTCAGTCGGTTGCTCGGAAGCAATTGTGTATCGTTAGGCCTGACTGGGCAATTCAGTGCTTGCTTGAGGAGGCGTGAAGAGCAAACGAGTTTCGGATTTGATTCCTTGCCTGCTTTGGCTTAGGCTCCCTGTCTATCAGGTCGGCATCTATGAAAAAGAACAGTGCACCAAACTGCGCAAAGGAAACTCTAGCAGCGCTCAACGCAGCCGGCGACGAGCGAGTCGCTGCGCAAGCCAGGAAATACTTCAAACCGCACGAGAGGGTACAAGTCATTGGCGTTAAGTCGGCGAAGATTTACGAAATCGAAAAGAGGATTTTCGCTGCTGTCAAACCCGCGTGGCTGCTCACGGACGCCGTGCAGTTCTGCGACATTCTTATCCGAAACCGATTCCTGGAAGCCAAGAGTGTCGGCATAGTCCTTCTCTCCCGATACCACAAGCAGTACGACAAGAGCTTGCTTGAAACCATCCACAGCTGGCTTGCCGACGGGCACTGCGGCAATTGGGCCGCCACAGACGTTTTGTCGGGTAGGGTTCTGAGCCCTTTGCTCAAGCGCTTTCCTGAGTTGCTCCAGAGGGTGGCCGGTTGGACACAGTCCGCCAACCTCTGGGTGCGGCGGGCGGCGGTGGTGTCGCTGACTCCACTAGCGCGGAGAGGCGAGCACCTCGATGTCGCCTACGCGGTGGCAGAATCCCTATTGGATGATTCCGAGGATCTGATGCACAAGGCCGTCGGGTGGCTCTTGCGCGAATGCGGAAAAACCGATGACAGCAGGCTCGAGGCCTTTCTGCTGGCTCACGGCGCTCGCATCCCACGCACCACGCTTCGCTATGCCATTGAGAGATTTCCCGAGCCGCGCCGCAAGCGTCTCCTCGTGGCCACGAGATCGGCTTCATGAGAATCAAGGAACGTCAATCGCTCTTGGACGTCGGGGAAACGAGGCCGGGTACCTGTGCGGATATTGAACCGAACTCTCCTGCCGCCCGGTGTGCCAGCCCGAAGGAGCGTGGTAGATTGCGCTTCGCTCAAGATCCGCGAGATCGAGCGGCGCATCAGCTCCTACGAGAAGAAATACGGGATGCCGTTCTCCTCTTACCGCCGCCAGTTCGACTGCGACAGCGCCCTTCCCTGGGAATCCGGGGACATCATTGATTGGGAGAGCCTCGTCGGCAACTCGGCGGCTGGGGAACAGTTGCAGCCGATCACGGGATGCGGTTACTATGTCACCCATGCATGGCAAGACGGCTGCCGCGGTCATCATCGGAAATGAGATCCTCACCGGCACAACCCAGGACGAGAACGCGAGCTTCCTCATCCGTGAGCTGCATAGCCTGGGCGTCGCGCTCCGCCGCATCATCACGATCCCTGATGAGGTCGAGGAAATAGCAGACACCGTGCGCGACAGCGCGGCAAGATTCGACTACGTTTTCACATCAGGAGGCGTCGGCCCGACACACGACGACGTGACCATCGAAGGGGTAGCCAAAGCCTTCGGGCGCCCAATTGTTCACCACCCCGGCCTCGTGGCCGTCATCCGGGACTACTTCGGGGGCAGCATGGACGAGGCCCGCCTGCGCATGGCCGATGTGCCTGAAGGATCGGAACTAATTTACTCTGCAACCACCCGATGGCCGGTGCTTGCGATCGCCAATGTCTATATCCTGCCGGGCGTCCCTGAGATCTTCCGCGCCAAGTTTGCAGTCATTCGCGAGCGTTTTCGCGCGGCGCCGTTCCACACGAGCGTGGTTTTTACGCGCGAGGACGAGCTCGACATCGCCTCCCGCTTGAACCAAGTCGTGACTATGAATCCGGGCGTGACGATCGGTTCTTACCCGAGTTTCGGGAGCGGAGACTACCGCGTCAAGATTACAGTCGAAGGAAACGAGGCCGAGGCTGTTGCGCGCGCCAAGGCTCTGTTGATCAGACTCCTCCACCCAGCCTCTGTGGTCCGCACTGAATAGCATAAGTACGCAGATCTCGACGCAATCCATCGCTTCAATTCAGTTGACATCATACCGACGGCTCATTAGAGTCCGGGGGAATCCATCTAACGCTTCTCGGGAAAAGGAGGACTCGCCGATGCGCCTTCCGCCAAAGCTCCTGCTTTCCACGATAAAGGCTCTGCTGAGTGTGATTCTTGTCGTCCTCGTGCTTTGCGCCCTGATGCCGACGAAACTCGCTTCGGCGGACCAGGTCCCGGCTCCCGCGCAGCCTGCTCTGGCCCTAAAGCCAACGCTCGAAGTAGTCACGGCCGAACCTGCTGAGTTCAAACTGACCCGCGGCCAACAGATGCAGAAGGGGCTCACCGTGCGCAATGTCAGTGGGGCAGATCTCGCGGCAAACGGCGTTGCATTCAAGTTCAAGACGGACGCAGCGGGCAATACGCCGGACATCGCCAAGCCGAAAGTGACAGGGCTGGAAGAAGTCACTCTAAAGGACAAAGGCGAGACGGCCATTTATCTCTGGTTTCCGGCATACGACAAGGACGGGGAGTATTCCGGCGAGCTTTATTTGAAGCTTTCCGGCACCGACGCTGAAGTGAAGTTCCACTCCTTCAAGATGACCGTGCAAGAGCCGTCACCTCCTGCGGTTTCCAGGAACTGGTCCGCTTTTGGGGCTGCGGCTTTTGGCGTGTTTGTTCTTACAGTCGCCTGGCTGGTCCGCCGCAAGACCAAACGCAGCTTTTTCCAGTCGCCGGATGGGTTCTATAGCGTGTCCAGGTTTCAAGTGTTCGTCTGGACGGCAGTGATCATCATTTCTTACGCGTACCTGTATTTCCATACGGGGCCGGGAGTCGTGTTCCCAGACAGCATCTGGTATCTGATGGGTATCAGCGTGGGCTCGCTCGGCATCGCGACAGGCATAGCGATAAGCAAGCAGCAGAGCGCAGGGGGTGGCGTGGCGCCGACTTCCGCACCGGCCTGCGGCGCGGGTGCAAGAGGAGCCCGACCCCGCATCGGCTGGCTGGCCAGCATGCTTTCTGATGACGGCAATCCGAGCCTGGCGCGGTGGCAGATGTTCATCTGGACCATCGCTACCGCGGTCTTTTTCTTGAGACAGACGTTTGCCACAAATACTCTCTGGGAAGTGCCGGCGGGACTCCTTGTCTTGATGGGCATCAGCCACGGAGGCTATCTGGTGGACAAAGGCGTCGCACCCAGGAAGGAGATGAAGGTGCAATCGCTGCAGCCCTCCCAAGGTGCTTCGAACACTCCCGTGCCACTGGTTATTGCAGGCCTCAACTTCGATCCCGAAACTGTTTCTTGCTTCCTGGGCGGAAAGCAGCTCCAGCTTACTGCGAAGTCATCCGGCAAGCTTGAGGCCACTCTGCCCGCCAATTCGTTGCCTGTAGGCAAGTATGATCTGCTTGTCCAGCAGCCAGGTGAGGATGCCGAAATAGTGCAGGGCGCCTTCGAAGTAAAATGAGGGGATAGACAAGGCCCTTACCGGAAGACTGGCGGGCCTTGCCACCGTCGATGCCCGGCAACCCTTTCTCCGGCTCCAAGCCCGGGTGCACAAGTGAAGTTGGCACGAGACACCTCTTTTCGTCGTGGATATCTGATCGATGTTCCGAGTCGTGCAGGTCTTTCGAACACGGCAATGACCCTGGATCACGCAGGAGGAAGCTTATGAGAGACGCCTTGGACGTGCACGTTGAACGCGCCATCGTTCATGTCGTGAATCATCGTGAGAAGAAGCCGGTGTGTTCACAAGCTGATTTGCCACTCCAGTCAGAACCAGAATTCCAGAAGTACTTGGATGATCAGGTCAAGAATGTGTTGAGCGACTCGGAGACTCGTGCGGCCAAATTCGTTCCGGAAGGTGACAGCACCTCCGCTTCCCTGTGCTACGACATATTAGGTGGCAAGAGGCAGCTGGTGGACGCATCGCAGCAACTGGCTCAGCGACTTTTTGACGCTATGGGCACGGACGCTCGCATCGCTCCGGGCAGTCTGATCGTTTGCCTCTACACGGCAACGAATCATCGAGCGAAGCGCTTTCTGGCGCTGATCAAGATTGATCCTTCGGAGGCCCTGGTGCAGAAGATCGCCAGAGATCCGCGTGGCAGGCGCATCGTGAGTTTCAGCATAAGCGCTGATGTCATGCCGACGGCGCGCGAAAGGCTCCAGAAAGCAGCATTGATTCAGCCAAAGCGCCGGGAAAATGACTATGACCTGCTTCTGCTCGATCGTCAGGTCGCAAAGGCTGCGGCGAACTTTTTCGCCAAGGGTTTCCTGAACGCCGCGCCCGCTCTCGATGCGTCCGCGCGCACGGAGCGGTTCTATATCGGCGCCCAGATCGCCTATAACCGCTTGACCCAGCCTCCTTCCCTTCTAACACCAGAGCAGGCTGACGTTTTGCGTCAGCAGATTGATGCCGCTCTGCGAACTGAGACTATTGACGTCACCGACTGGATTGACAATCTCATCTTGCCAGTCGAGGCCAAGTCCGTGATCAAGGAGGAGATTACGCGCCAACTCCCGGCCGATCGGCAATTCGACGTTGACGCAGAATACGCGCAGAAGAAGTTGATCCACAAGTATCGCTTCCGCGGCGATCTTGGAGTGTTGCTTGAAGTCGAAGCGGAACATTACGAGAAGGTAATCACGAACAGGATAGACATCCAACGCCCTGATAATACCGTCGTCACGCAATTGACTCTCGAAGTTCCCAATCTGCGATGGGTGAAAAGGTGATGGCGATTCAAGTGAATTGGCAGGATCCGGCCGGTCCGCTTGAGAGACTGGCTGCCGTCCTCGGGATCGGTCGCGAGGTGTTAGAGGCACGTGAGGATGCAGACGCGCTGTTCCATCACGACGTGAACTTTTCGAGTGACAAGGCGCGGCTTCTTTCGCTCGACATCGTATGGCCGCTGGTCGAGACATACGGCGCTGCTCTCAAATTCAATTTGTACCTGGGCGACCTGTTGGTGCTCAAGATCGACGATCAACTCAATGACGCGAAGCTCGACGACTTTCGGCAGAAGATCGAGAGGACTCCGATCGTCACTCTTGATCTTAAGCTGGACAAGGCCGCTTTGCTGGAACTGTGGGGCGTTAAGCCGTCTCAGGATGCTCACGTTCAATTGTTTCTATTCGCTGCCGCCCTGACCCGCGCACTGAGTCAACCGCTCGAGCAACTCGAGCAGGGCCTTTTGCGCGACGCGGACGGCAGCCGCAAGATTGTCATCCTTGTGCCCGAGCATGACATCCTCCTCGAGGGCGACTACCTTGCCGTGGTGGGAGGATCAGAGATTGCACAGTGGAGGGATTGTCTTCCCCGTGCAACGCCCAACCCGGGTCAGATCAAGTACATTCACTCCCAGGCCGAGTCGCTCAAGTGGACCTCTTTCAACCTGAGTTTTCTCACGCCCCTGCAGTTGTATGTTTCAGAACCAAAGCAAAAGAAGAGAACTACCCGAGACGATGCACTCGCTTTGGCTGTATATGAAAAACTCATTGAACTAAGTCTTGTCTATACTGCCAATCAAACAAGACCCTCTAAGTCAGATGAAGAACGGCCTGCATTAGCGCCGCAAGCCGCCACGTGGACTTCCACCTATACTGCGGAGAGCTATGTTGCCGAGATCCTATTCGGGCGGAAGGGCGCCCTCAAAGAAGCGCTTGCCGGCTTGAGTGACATGTCCTACCCCTGGGACTTGCCGGCGGCCCTCGCAGATATGGCTTTGTGGGCTTATTCCGGCGAGCAGGATCGCAACCTCGGGCGGGCAGACCGAATCTATGTTCTGCAGGGCGTCATCGCTCACAAACTGCAGGGGAGCGATCCTTTGCTTAACTACCGTGAAATCGTGCGCCAGGCTGGGCATCTCAAAGAAGAGGTCCAGTGGGGATGGGCGGCCTTCGTCCAGGGTAAGCTCAACACCTACTTCACCCGCGTGCGCGATGTTGAGCAGGCAGTCGACGCAATGGTCAAAAGCTTCAGCGAACAGGTCCAGGCCTTGACCAAGGCTGTAGCCGACAACATGCTGGCGGCAGTCGGCGTCGTTGTTGGATCGTTCATTGCCGCCGTGCTCAAAGACAAGTTCAATCCGCTTATCTTCCAACTCGGCCTGATCGTGTATGCCTCCTACTTGCTCTTCTTCCCCGGCGTGGTTGGCCTCCTGTCGACCTGGCAACGGTATCGTGATTCACGGGAGGCGTTCGACCAGCGCAAGGAGGAGTTCGGCAGGCGGCTGTTTCCCGATGAGGTGGACAAGATCATAGGAACAATCGTCGAGAAGCGCGAGCGCTGGTTCCGAAAGTGGTTCGCAGTCTCTGCAATCATCTATCTGGCCGTGATCGTTCTGCTGGTGATTGCGGCTCTAAGCGTACCTGGATTGATTGCAGCATCAAGGTAAGCAAGGATCGCACCAGCATTTCTTATCGTTTCGTCATCGCCTAAGGAGGCAGGATGAATAAGAAACATGCCACTGCTCTGATCACGAGCGTTTTCGCCATCGCTCTCCTGTCCTTGAGCTTTGCCACGGCCCAGGAACCCTTCAACGAGGGCCTGCTGAAGAGTTTTACCTACCGCAACATCGGTCCGTTCCGAGCGGGCTCGTGGGTCTCGGCGATCGCCGTCCCCGACACGCCCCTGAAGGATCACCTCGGGACGATATACGTCGGCATGCGAAATGGCGGCGTGTGGAAGTCGACGAACAGCGGCGTCACCTTCGAACCGGTCTTTGACGGACAGCCAAAGCTCTCGATGGGCGATATCGCCGTGGCTCCGTCCGACCCCAATATCGTTTGGGTGGGAACCGGCGACGCCTTCTGCACCCGGAGTTCGGCTCCCGGCGACGGCATCTACAAATCCTCCGACGCCGGCAAGACCTGGACCAACATGGGTCTTCCCGACTCGCAGCACATTGCCCGAATCATGATCCATCCGAAGAATCCCGACATCGTCTACGTTGCAGTCATAGGCCACCTGTTCTCATCCAACGCCGAGCGCGGCGTGTTCAAGACGACCGACGGCGGCAAGATCTGGCAGAAAGTTCTGTTCACCAGCGACAAGGTCGGCGCCATTGATCTCATGCTCGTCAGGTCTGCTCCGGACACGCTCTACGCAGCCATGTACGACAAAGCCCGCTACCCGTGGCACTACGAGATGGGGGGTCCCGAGAGCGCAATCTACAGGACGCGCGACGGCGGCAAAAACTGGACAAGGCTTGGCGGCGGCCTGCCCACCGGCAGGATCGGACGCATCGGCCTGGACGTCTTCCAGAAGAACCCAAACATCCTCTACGCGGTCGTCGAGAACGGCAATCCACGGCCTGCGACGCCCCAGGAACAAGAGCAGGACAAGCGTCGCGGCCGCCAGCCGCTCGTGCGTACTGCGGGCAACGAGGTTTACCGCACAGACGATGGAGGCGAGTCCTGGCACAAGGTCAACGCCGGCTACGAGGCGGCCCTGAACAAGGCTCCTTATTCCTTCAACATGCTCCGCATCGACCCGTTTGACTCCAACACCGTCTACATCACAGGCCAGTCGCTCGCCAGCACCAACGACGGAGGGAAAACCTGGAAGGGCTTGAGCTGGCCCTCCGACGGCGTCTTCGGGAAAGCATTCGGCGACTGGCGCACAATGTGGGTCGACTCCCAGGATCAAGATCACCTCATCTTCGGCAGCGATGGCGGCGCGTACGTCTCCTATGACCGCGGCAAGACCTGCCACCACTTCTACAACATCCCCGGCGGCGAATATTACGCCATTGGCGTCGACATGGAGGATCCCTACAACATCTACGGCGGCCTCCAGGACCACGACTCGTGGAAGGGCCCATCCAACGGCTGGAGCGGCGAGATCACACTCGCCGATTGGGTAACCGTCGGCGGCGGCGACGGCATGTTCAACCAGATCGATCCCACGGACAGCCGCTGGATTTACAATGAGCAGGAGTTCGGCTCGTTGTGGCGGCTCGATCAGAAGACGGGCGTGCAGGCCCAGATCCAGCCGAGGCGTCCTGCGGGCCAGGAGCCGCTGCGCTTCAATTGGACTCCGCCCATCGCTCTGTCGCCGCACAATCCCGCCATCATTTACACCGGTGCCCAAGTCCTGTTCCGCTCGCTCGACCGCGGCGACCACTGGCAGGAGATCAGCCCCGATCTGACGACCGACGACAAGGCCAAGGAACACGGCGAGGGCAACATCACCTATTGCACGCTCACGACAATCGGCGAGTCTCCCGTAAAGCCAGGCGTCATATGGGCCGGCTCCGACGACGGCAAGGTTCAGGTGACGAAGGACGGCGGCGCGACCTGGCTCGACCAGACCGCCAAGCTGACCGCTGCCGGCGCGCCCGTCAATCACTGGGTGAGCCGCGTCTTCCCCTCGCCCCATGACGCAGCGACGTGCTTCGTAAGCAAGACAGGCCTGCGTTTCGATGAGTACAAGCCTTATCTTTTCAAAACCACGGACTATGGCGAATCGTGGACCCCGATCATGGGCAACCTGCCCGCCGACAAGCCCATCAACGTTGTCATCCAGGATCGCAGGAACGCAAACCTGCTGTTCGTCGGCACTGAGTGGGGCGTGTATGTCACGATTGACGGCGGCGCGACCTGGCTCCCCTTCAAGGCCAACATGCCCTGGCTGAAAGTCACCGACCTCGTTATCCATCCCCGCGAAAACGATCTCGTTGTGGCGACCTTTGGACGAAGCCTTTGGATCACGGACATCACGCCGCTGCAAGAGATGAGCGCGTCCATTCTGGCCGAAGATGTGCACCTCTTCGATATCAAACCGAGGACGCAGCGCGTCTACGGCGGCATCGGCAACTACCAGCTTCTTGGCGACAGCCACATGATCGCCCCGAACGAGCCGAACGCCGTGGTCATCAACTATTATCTGAAGGATAAAATCCAGGGCCCGGTCAAAGTCACCGTCGCCGATCCTTACGGTCAGGTGCTGGCCGAACTCAGCGGCAAGGGTGAGGCCGGGTTGAACACCGTGATGTGGAGCATGAGGGCGCCGCGTGCGGGTCAGCCTCCGTCGCCCCCAGTAGGCATGGCCGGCGGAATGGCTAGGCCCGGCGAGTACAACATCACGCTGGACGTCGCGGGCAAAAAGCTGACAAAGAAGGCGGTCATTCGGTACCGGCAGGGTTGGACGGTCGGCGCCGTCCCGGTCATAATCTATTGAGTGATCCGCAGAAAAGCGCCATAACCTCGAAATCATCGCGCTCAAACCGGGCCGCCGTGGTTTGGAATTTCGAGGTTGTGGTACATGTCCCCGAAATTCTTTTCTCCGGGATAGCAGTGCTTATGCTGCCGTTGAAAGCGCAAAAAGACCATACTATAATGACCATGGTCAATTGTGGAGGCGGTGGTGGAAACATTGACGGTTTCGAAGTTCAAGGCGACTTGTCTTGCGGTCCTGGAAGAAGTCCATCGTAAGAAAAAGAGAGTTCTCATCACCAAGAGAGGCAAGCCAATTGCAGAGGTCGTTCCTCCCAGCGGGCAAGACCAAAGGGTGCCTCTGCGGGAAACCGTGACTCACATGGGCGATGTCGTGTCTCCCGTCGCGTCGGATGAGTGGGAAGCATCTCGATGAGGAATCTGCTGCTGGATACCCACGTCTGGATCTGGCTGAGCGTCGAGGCGGAGGAACATCTGTCCGAAACCGCAAGACGGCTGCTTCACGAAACAAGACAGAAATGGATCTCGGCCATCTCCTGTTGGGAACTGGCCAAGCTTGTTGAAAAGAGAAGGATATCCTTTTCCATCCCAACTGTTGACTGGATCCGCAGATCCCTGAGCGAGTTCGCGATCCGCGTCGCCGAGCTTTCGCCTGAAGTCGCCGTGGAGAGCACGCTCTTGCCGGGCCTCCATCAGGATCCCGCTGATCAGATCATCGTGGCAACTTCCAGGACGCTGAAGATGCCCCTCCTGACATCAGACCGCAGGATACTTGATTTCCGACAGGTGGAGGCGCTCTGGTAGCCTTCGGCGTTCAGGCGGGCCATGCGCCTGGTGAAGCTAGCTGTTTTTTGCCCCGATGCTCCATAATCATCGGTCCTGGACTTGGACGTCAACTTGGGCGTGGACTTGGACATAGACAGACAAAGGATGATCTGCGAGACGACGTCCGGGAAAGTTTAAATCAGACAGGACCGTCCAAGTCGACGTCGAGGTCCAGATCCGAATCTAAGCTGGTCGCTCGGCGTTTGGATGTGACGAACGAATTTCGGGATAACTAGCTGCAATCTGGACAGATCCACCTGGTTTCGCAGCATAGGCTCGGCGGGACACGGGGTGAAATAGACTTGTTCGAAGAGCCAGGGTATTGGATGGCGCCGCAGGTGGTGCCGTAGCAGGATAATGGGCACCGCAAGCGACACGAGTTGCTTGCGGTAACCGTCGATGGCCGCAGTAACTTCCGCGCGATCGTCGGCCTCGATCTTGTCTTTCAGAAAGCCAAGGATGTGAAGCAGGACGTTGGCGTGCTTCCCGGGCGTGGCTCGGATCCGCAGCGCTTCCATGAAAAGGCAGCCGTACTCGTCGAGCACTCTGTTCATCTTCCTCTTGCCGGCGCCGGCGACCAGACGCCCCAGCTCTCTGTAGTGCTTGCCGCTGTGCGATAGGAGCGTCAGCTTGTGCCTGGCGTGAAAGCGCACGAGATCGCCTGGCCGCGGCTTTGCCTTTACGAATCCCTGCCAGCGATGGTGTGCGAATACGCGCTCGACAAAGTTCTCGCGGTTGCTCACGTCGCGCAAGCGTCCCTCCTCTTCTACAGGAAGGAGACTGAACCGGCCAAGCAACAGCCCCGCATAGATTCCTGTCCCAGTGCTCCGGGCCGTCTTGCCTTCGCGATAGACCGGCACCCGCTCCATGCCGCATGAGGGGGAGCCCTTCTTGAGTATGCAGCCGTCGAGATCAAGTTGCGCGAGTTCCTCGAGCCTCTTCCCTGCCCACTCTGTCATCGTGCCCGTGTGGTCGCGGCCTGACTCCGTGCCGACAAGTCGAGGTCTCTTCGCATCGCCGACCAGGCGAAGCGTTTCTCGGGGCGCTCCGAGTCCAATCTCCATCTCGGGGCAGACGGGAACCCATTCGAAGTACTTGCCGAGGATTTCTGTGATCAGCGTATCAAGCTGGTGCCCGCCGTCGTACCGGACTTTCCGGCCTAGAAGACAACTGCTGATACCGACTCGGATCACTGGATTTTGCACGAGGCCATAATAACAGAGCATTGGCTGCGCAAATGCAATGACCGCAGAGAAAAATCGGAGCAGGACGGCGACGACCCCCTGGAGGGAGGTTTGCCAAGATCCTCTGCGGAGCACATCCGCTGCGTCTGGTCCTAAGACAACTTTCTGCCGACACATGGAAAAGGGATGTCTCTGACGGTCCATCAGCAGTTTTTCTCCAACTGTTTGAAGTGCTTGCGAATCTGATGGTTAAGCAAGGACCCTCCAAGCTGCCTTATGGCTGCCCCAATGGCCGCTGGTCCTCCTTGTATGCGAAAAAAGTTCGTTTTTCGGTAGGCGACCGTCGCTGTTTTACGTTCTTGTATATAGGCACGCACATGTCATGAACAGCTAAGACCCCTCAAGCGGCATGTCGAAGCGCGCCGCGGCCAATTCAAGGCACTCACAGGCCCCGTTGGAATCGGGTGGGCCAGCCCAATCGGGATATCGCGGCCCACCCTACTGGAGGATGACGACCATTTGATGGAGGATATCCGTGATCAGAAAGAACAGCACCAATGACTCAAAATTGGTTCGGGCCTGCTGTTTTGAAGATCAGACCGATGCGTTGCTCAAAGAGTGGTTTGCGCTACCGCCGGTTGAACGCGACCATAAGTTCATGGACACTGCACGCACGGCTGACTTGGCGGGAGTCACGCGCCGGACGATACAGGCGTGGATCGACGCAGGTCAGATCAGGGCGTTATGCATAGGAAGGAAACTCCGCGTCGATTCGGATTCGCTATACGAACGCATCCGGTGGGAAACCCGCAACTGGGCCGCCGGCGAAGTCCGTCCTGCAAGACGGGCTCCAAAGCCAGATTCGCGCAATAGAACCATTTGACGAATCTGGCGAATCTCGCGAATGACAACTGTCTCCGCGCGTAGTAAGAGTCTTGCGTAGCGCATGACCCCGGACTGCCGACACGTTGCCTCGCTGCGAAAGCAATGTTTACGGCTGCCCCGGGCAAGGTCTCAAAGCGACGCTTTCACACATAGCGACTGTTACGGGAGAAGTCATATGACTCCAAGGCAGCTTTACTCTCGGCATAGAAGAAGCCTGTGGCCGCTGGCCGCTTTCCTGTCCCTTTCAACCGTCGTTTTCGTAGTCGCCCAGCCCCCCGGCGGGAAACCATCACCCGCGATCGCCATCGACGGAGCGCAAACACCCGAGCGGATTCCAGACTGGATTCTGTGGAGGGAACTATTCAGAAGGGTGTCGACGGTCTCAGACATGTCCGCTATGCATGGCAAGGATATCTGGGTGGATAAGCTGCACATGACAATGCCGCAGATGAACGAGTTGCTGCAGCGCGCTTCGGAACACCGCGACATGGATTCAGCCAAGCATGCCGATGCAAAAAGGCTCAAGGCATCGTCGAAGGAGACCAAGGAGTCGCTCCGAATCAAGTTGCGCCAAACCCAGATGAGCCAGGAGGTTGAGATCCTCAAGCTCCGCGACAAGCTTCGGTCCCGGATCGGCAACGAGGCATTCGAAAGGCTCTTGTCCTATGCCCGGCTCAACATCGCGCCCACCATCAAGGTCGGCAACATCGTCGTGAAGCAATAAACCCGAATTACGCAAGGATTGACGGATTGGTTAGCATGAAAGTTGATGAGATCAGTGGAAATCCGCGAAAAATGGGGCTCCTCTTGTGGTATAAGGTTGTTGACAAACAAAACTCGTACCGCAA
>Ga0315282_10005465_pt1 | contig 21645 bp, 12 predicted proteins | sample YL17G07_20_MG_FD_203693 | JGI IMG/M metagenome (GOLD analysis project Ga0315282, IMG submission 203693) | Sediment microbial communities from Yellowstone Lake, YNP, Wyoming, USA - YL17G07_20 | ecosystem: Environmental > Aquatic > Freshwater > Lake > Sediment | place: USA: Wyoming | collected... | reverse complement strand
GGGGTACAAGATCCTGATGTGTAACTCGGCGGCCGAAGGAATCGCAGCCCTCGAGACCGAGAACGTCTCCTTCGTGATAGTTAGCCAAGGCACTCCTGCTTTCGAAGGCCGGCAGGTGTTGGAGAGGTCGCTTCGACTCTACCCCGATGTTCCGGTCTTGGTTGTGGCCCGAGTCCTGGACGTGCATTGCTACTTGGAAGCCATGGACCTTGGGGCGATTGATTACCTTGAACGGCCTGATCCGAAAGATATGCTGTGGGTGCTCGATACGCAAATGCGCCGGGCCGAAGCTGTTTGATTTACGGGGGGTGCGAATCCCGTTGGTCGCAATCTTGGAGCTGGGGTGGCGGGCGGAAATCCCCAATCGCAGGAAGGAAGGCTTGGTGAGCCCGTACAAGTGGGTGTGAAAGGAGGCTGCCATGTTGCAGATGTTGAACGAGGGGTCAACACAACCACAGGATAGTAAGATGATGATCGTGAAGGTGGGAGCATTCGCCGTTGCCTTGCTCGTGCTAGGTGCGGTAGTCTACTTCTTTGCTTTCCTTCCCTACACGAATCGCTAGGTACGGCGGGGTCAAGGAGAAAGGAACACGAGGGGACAGCCAGGGCAGACTTGAAGGGTGATTCCCTGCCCCAGGAGAGCTTCTTCTCGGCCGGCTCAGGGATGGGCATGGGCAACTTAGTCTGGAGCGCGCTGCTGACAGCATTCTTCCTGGCGATGCTAGTCCTGGATGGGCGGGTCTTTCACCGCCGTCCCCACGAGATGTCCGTCAAAGAAGCCGCAGTCTGGAGCGGGATCTGGGTTGCGCTTTCCTTCGCATTCGGAATCGGCTTGTATATCTGGAAGGGGTCGGAAAGCGGAGTTCAGTTCTTCACCGGCTATATTTTGGAAAAGTCCCTCTCTGTGGACAATCTGTGTCTGTTTGCAGTGATTTTTGGCTCGCTGGCGATACCCCCGAAGTACCAACACAGGACGCTAATCTACGGCGTGTTAGGCGCTATTACTTTGCGGGCTGCCTTTATTGCAGCGGGTACGGCTCTTCTGGCGCATTTCGGCTGGGTTCTTTCCGTTTTCGGAGTGTTTCTGCTGATCGCCGGGGTCAAGTTACTGCGTCACGAGAGGCCTGCCCCTGATCCGCGGACCAACCTGGTAGTGCGGTGGACGCAGTCTGTGATCCCCATGGTCCAGGAGTCCGGAGGATCCTTCTTTGTCCGCCGCAACAAGCGGTGGTTCGCTACACCGCTATTCTTAGCATTGGTCATGGTCGAATTCACGGACATGCTTCTGGCCATGGATTCCATTCCCGCCATCTTCAGCGTGACGCGAGACCCGTTAATTGTATATTCATCTACCATGTTCGCGGTTCTCGGTTTGCGGTCGTTATACTTCCTTCTCGCCGGAGTTACGGCCAGGCTACGCTACCTGCATACGGGCTTGGCAGCCATACTGATCTTCATTGGAGCCAAAATGCTGGTACGGCGTTTCGTCGAGATTCCAACCCTGCTTTCGCTGGGCGTAGTCTGTGGGGTGCTTCTTCTCGCGGTCTTGGCATCTCTCAACACAGCCAAGCGTGACTCTGGCTTTGCTACACAGGCTCCAGCGGATGAGGATCCGCGCTTTCCCAAGGAATGTCCACCTGCCTCGAAACCCCGCTGCTTTGCCGCCAAGCCTGAAATATCAAAGTGAGTTCCGGCCTCGCTCTGAACAAACCGGCAGAGACCAGACCCTGATCGCTGCCGGGCTTGGCGCAGATGGTTCGTCCGCAAGTGGGTAGAGGGACAATTGCATGACTTACCGGTCGGGTTCACCTATGCCGTACTTCGCAATCTTGTATCCGAGGTCGCTGCGAGAAATCCCCAGGCGGCGGGCGGCTTCCGCCTGCGCGCCGTCGGTGGATTTCAAGGTCCTTAAGATGAGAGTCTTCTCGACCTCGGCCAGGAAGTTACGCAGGTCATCAACCTCCGGCAGCACATCGGAAAGGGATACCGGCTTCAACCCCCCGCCGCCCCCCGATTCCTGCATGGAATCGGAGCTCGAGGGCACGGGGAAGCTGTCCGCTCTAAGCTCGCCCCCCACCGAAAGAATCGAGGCCCGCTCGATGAGGTTTCGCAGCTCCCGGACGTTTCCGGGAAAGTCGTAGCGCTGGAGCTTTTCGAGCGCCTGTGGTGCAAAGGTTCGTTTTGGAAGTTTGAGCTCCAAGGCCACTTGACGCAAGAACAGTTCGGAAAGCACCGCGATATCTTCTCGCCTTTCACGCAAAGGAGGAATGGCGATCGGTACGACGGCCAGCCGATAGTAGAGGTCCTGGCGGAAAAGCCCGTCGCGCACCCGTTGCGACAGGTCGCGATGTGTGGCGGCAAGCAGGCGCACATCCACTTTCCGCGGCCGGGTAGTCCCCAGCCGAAGAACTTGGCCGTCCGTGACCACGCGCAAAAGCTTGGCCTGTGCGGCTGGAGACATCTCGGCCACTTCATCGAGAAAAAGGGTTCCCTCGTGGGCGGCCTCGAAGAGTCCCGGGCGACTTCGATCCGCGCCGGTGAAGGCTCCCTTTTCGTGGCCAAAGAGCTCGCTCTCGAGAAGCGTCTCGGTGAAGGCCGCGCAGTTTACAGCCATGAACGGCTTCGACGCTCTGGGGCTGTTCTTATGGATAGCCCTCGCCACCAACTCCTTTCCGGTGCCGGTTTCGCCGATAATCAGGACCGTGGCATCCGTCGGCGCTACCCGCATGATCAACTCGCGCACCGCGTTGATTGCCGCGCTCACGCCATAAATCTCCGGGGTGCCTGCGAGACGGACCACGGTGTCCTTGAGCAGGACGTTCTCCCGTCGCAAGCGCGTGCGCTCACAGGCGCGCGCAACGGCCGCCCGAACAACCTCCGGTTGAAATGGCTTGGTGATGAAGTCGAAGGCTCCCTGCCTCATGCTCTCCACCGCCAGATCGACGGTGGCAAAGGCGGTTATGACCACCACGGCTACGCTGGGATCGGCTTCTATCGCCGCAGCCAAAACCTGCAAGCCGTCACCGTCCGGCATCTTCTGATCGGTGATAACCACGTCAAAATCCGCCGCCACGAGGCACTGTCGGGCTTCTTGCACTCCCGCACTCTCGCAGACCTCGTGGCCATCTTGCTGCAAATTCACCGCCAGCACGCGGCGCGTATGAGGCTCGTCATCCACGATCAATATTCTGCCCATAAGCTTAATAACGGTCCGATTTCTCCTGAGCCAAAGGAATCGTCAGGGCAAAGCAGACGCGGCCCGGCTCGTTGGCAGAAAGAATTAAGTCGCCACCGTGAGCGCGGGCAATGTTGCGCGCAATGGCCAGGCCCAGCCCGGTCCCTTGCGGCTTGGTTGTAAAAAATGGTTCAAAGATTCGTGCCACGGATGCAGGCGGAATGCTGGGACCGGCGTTCTCAACCTCGATCCGCACGCCGCCCTCGCCGTTCGCCGAAGCTCGAAGCTCCACGACACCTCGAGGCAAGGAAGCCTCGACGGCGTTCAGCACTAAGTTCACCAGCGCTTGCTGGATATCATTAGCATCAAATTCCGCAACGAGGCCGGAAGAGTGGGCCTGAATGGACACCGCGCTTTCGCTGGCTCGGGGCCGGCACGAATCCGCGACGTAGCCCAGCGTGTCATCGAGGGAAGACGAGCTCTTCTGAGGACTGCGTGGGCGTGCGTAGGCCAGGAAATCAGTCGTCAGCCGCTCCAGGCGCCGCGACTCGTGGACCGCAATCCCGAACATCTCCTCCCGCTCCGCCGCCGACATGGCGCCCTCGCGGGCGGTGGCGAGCGCGCTTACAATGGCCGAGACTGGATTCCGAACCTCATGGGCGATAGCGCTCGATAGCCGCCCCACCGCGGCCAGTCTCTCCTCGTGCACCAGACGTTCCTCCGTCCTGTGAAGGTCCGCAAGGCTCTCGGAGAGCCGCAGCTCCTTCTGGCGTAAATTCTTCACCAGGAACCACACTAGGATGCCGACCACCGTATCCATCAACGAGATGGTGCCCGCCTCCATGTACTCGCTAACGGGCGTCCCTTGCAGGTACCGTGCGTAATGCCAAACCCAAAGGAAATTGATGCAATCTACCACCGTCACTACGACTAGCGTTGGCAGCAGGTCCAGGCGAAACGCTGCTACCAGAATCGGGATGATCATAATGACGAAGTACTGAGCATTTTGGCGATTGGTGGCATTTTGTAGAAGGCCGGCCAGGAAAATATTAAAAAATATTGAGTACCAGGTCAGCAGCGTCATACCCCTCAGCCCGAGAGGCCGGCTGCGTCCTAACAACCAGAACAACTCCGTGCCTTGGGCAAAGAGTGCGGCGGTCAGAATCGCGATCAGGGTTGCAGAAGGAAAGCCCCAATAGGAGGAGAATAAAGTGTGAAACAGTTGTAACCCGGCCAATATGAACAGGTTCAGAATGATGAAGATGGACTCCTGCTGCCGGAAGGAATCAAAGTCAGAGGCCAGCAGGACCGACTTGGGTAGAATTCTTCGCAACACGTCGAGCTAGCTTAGCACAGCTTTCTGAGACAGTGTAGCGCTCGAAAACCGCTCGAAAATGGCTACATCTTGCCGGGACCTCCCGTGCTCGCGCTCTGGGCCGGTTTGTACGTTCTGAGGAATTCCGCGACGCTGCCCTCCTGGGCGTTCTTATAAGCGATGCACAAGTCGATGCCCTCGAGTACCTGAGTAAGGATGCGAGGCCCTCCGGTGTACTTGGTGGACCGGCCGCGGAAGAAATCCGCGACGTCCTGACGATGCGCGGCGTCGCAGTAGCCTCCAGCTACGTAAGGCACGAAAGCCCCCGTATCGGTGGGAAGCTTGGCAATCAGGGCATCCCAGTTCTGTTTCACAAAATCATATGCAAAATCGCGCGTCTGGCGCCTTTGGGTGGGAGCGAAGAGGATCGAAAGCGATTCCCGATTGTCGAACTCATCGCTCAGCACGATGGGGAGAGCGGCTTTAATGACTTCGGGATCCTGGAACGCGCCGAGACTGAAGAGCAAGTCTTCGCGGAAGCTCTCGTTGGTTTCCTTCTTGGCTGCGGCGCGCATGCGGTCGAACAGCTCGCGGTCTCCGTGGCGGGCAGCCGTGGCTAAGACCACACGCACCAACTCAGGGTCGACAGCTTTATGATCGTCGAGCCAGGCGAGCGCCAGTTTTTTCGCTTCCGCGATGGCTTCCGGATCCTCAGCCTGGCCGGCAATTACGGCGAGAATCCGCGGACGAAGCAAGCGCGTGTCGTCGCCCTCGCCCGCCTTCGCCTGCCAACCAAGGGCGCGCGCTCGACCGCCGTAGAGGTCCATGAGGTACTGGCGATAACGGGGCAGCAGGTCATCCGAAACCAAGTTCTCCTGGAGACCCGTGGTGATGTCCATCGTCTTGGTGACTACCTGGCGGGCTGGATCTCCGGCCAGGGCCGGAGCGAGCGCCAAGGCCTTGGCGAGCGGGATCTTGCCATTGCTGGTGAGGGCCGCAATGTCACCGATGAGCGCCACTTTTTCAGGAAGGGAGAGTACCTGGGCGTTATTCTTAAGGAGATCGGTGAGCAGGTCTCCCTGATAGAGCACGCGATAGTAGCCATTAGCGCCGGCGTTCGCTTCCACCCAGGCCGGACAGCCGGTTGCTTTTGTGAGTGGCAGCTCTGCCGACCTTTGAACGAGCAGCGTGCACTGGCGGGCTTCGTCAGCCCCTGCCGGGTAGCGCACACACACGGGTAGCATCCAGAGTTGTCCCGCCGCTCCCGTCGAGCCGAGTGGGAAGAAGCGCTGTTGGGTCAAAGCAAGCTGAGCAGCGCCTCCGTGGCATTCAAGCTGCGCAGTGACCAGCGGCACGCCCGCTTGGTCGAGGAAGCTGGAGAAAGCCGAGGCGGCACTGCGGTCGTCGCCGGCGAGCGCTGACAGAAACTCGCCCGAGGTGGCATTCTTCCACTCGTATTTCTGGAGGTAGCGGCGAATCCCGGCGCGGAACTTCTCCGGGCCCATGTAGGACTCGAACATGTTGAGCAGCGCCGAGCCCTTGTTATAGGTGATGCCGTCAAAGGCGTTGGCGATGTCGTTGTTGGACTCAATGGGCTGCCGCACCTGCCGGGCGCTCACCAGGGCATCGCTCTCCATTGCCCCTTGGTAAGCATTCAGCTCCGAGATACTCATCTTCCACTCAGGGTGATACCGATTCACGTTCTTGTTGGCCATCCAGGAAGCAAATCCTTCGTTCAGCCAGATATCGTCCCACCAAGCTGTGGTGACAAGGTCGCCAAACCACTGGTGGGCGAGTTCATGAGAGGCCACGCTCACCCACTCGCGCTGGCGCTCGAGCGTGTCCTGGTCGGGCTTTTCGATAATGATGGAGGCCCCGTAAGTCACCAGTCCCGGATGCTCCATGGCGTAGCCAGCGAGCGGAATGGCAACCTCATCGAGCTTGTCGTAGGGGTAAGGGATGCCGAAGTAGTTCTCCAGCAGTTTTACGATAGTGGGAGTTGTCTCGGCGGCATATTTGGCCTCGGCGCTGTGGCCGCGTGGAACCACAATGCGCACGCGGGTATTCTTTTTTCCGGTGGTCCCGGCATCCACTAATTCCATGTCACCCACCGCAAAGGCCACCAGATAGCTGGGCAAGGGCTGCGTCTCCGCAAACTTCACCGTCTTCATGCCATCGCCCGTGTCGGTTTCGGAAAGGATGGGAGTATTCGAGAGTCCCATCTGGTCCTTCTTGACGTGCAGGGTCAACTGCCAGGGGACCTTGTAGCCAGGCTCATCGAAACAAGGGAATGCACGGCGCGCGTAAATAGGCTCGAACTGCGAGTAGATGTACCACCGGCCGCCATCCTTCATCTGGAAGATACCTTGCTGGTCCTTGCGGCTGACGTCACCTTGATAATCAACGTGCAGCGTCGCCGGGCCGGGACCGACGTGGTGACCGAAGGCGAAGCCGACATCGTCCTTCGGCGTGGTGATGACCTTGGCGTCGAACTTCTCGCCCTCCACAGTCAGGGTCGCATCCTTGAAAGCCAGCTTGTCAGCATTCAGCCACAGCACCCCGGCTGGTTTGGCGAACTGCAGGTCGATCTCAATGGCGCCGACAAACTTTTCCTCGTCCGGGATGATCGTCAGGTCAACGCGATAACGGATAGGCTTCACCACATCGGCGGGAAGGCGGAACTTGGGAGGAGTCAGGCCCTGATCCGGGGCTTGGCCCGCCCTGGCGTGGGAGACGTCCAGACTCGCTAAAGCACACACCGCAATCAGGACTGCCGCGGTCTTGTGAACAAACCGTCGCATGCCCCCTCCTCGGGCTGATTTCACCTCTGCATTTGAGAAACATACTGGCCAGATTGTCACCGAGGCTGGCTCCTCGGACGCGTCGAGGCATCATACCCCAGGCCGATTTTAGGCACAAGGATGCGCGGCGGGTGGTGTGGGTCAGTTTGATGCAGAGGCGGCGGAACCGGTTCAGATCCGATCGGTGACGACCTGCGGTTCCACCGCCTGTCGTGCGGGAAGGCTCTGCCTTCCCGTAGGGCGTGTCCTAGCAGGATGATGAAAAACCCTTTTTCGGGTTGCTAGGAATATAGCCTAGGCTGAAAACAAGGAGCTTACGATTGCTGCAGTACGGCAAAGTAGGCGTCTTTTCGACTTTTTCATCAACCTGCTAGAGAACCTCCTCCGCGCAGTCTGGAAGGCTCCGCCTTCCAGACTGCGCGGAGGAGAACGGAGGTTACAACTCTGGCCGGAAAGCCGGAGGCTTTCCGCAAGTCAGGGCGGCAAAGCCACGCCTGCTACTCGACGAATTATGCAGTTGGGACAGCACCGAGGGGAACTCGCCGCTACAACCCCAAACCCACCCATAACCGGGGGGGTCATCAGCTTGTAACCAACAGCGCGCTTGTTTATACTTGCCGGGCACAAAAAACGGCTTGGTAGGTGCACAATGGATTTCCCTCTGCGGTATTGCCCGGACGGTTGGCAGCGTTTGGAGCGGCTGCGCGGCCTCTATGAAAAGCGTTTGCAGGACCGGATATTAGCCTGCATGGAAGTTCCCACGTTGGCTGTGCGGCAGTTCGCCGAGCGCTATCCTGACGGCCCAACTGAGCGTCCCGAGCTGAATGACCGGGTGGCCTTTTGGGATGCGCTGCTGGCCGAGCGCGCCGGCGTCCTCGATGACTCAATTCCCGCAGCTTATTTGAGCGAACTCGATCAAGGTCTCTATGGCGGAATTGTGGGCGGCGAGGTGCGCTTCATGGCCCATTCCGAGAACGGTTGGATCTCTTCCATGGTCCCGCCCATCTTCAAGGAGTGGTCCGAGCTCGAAAAACTCTCCATCAACCATGAGAGCGATTTGTACCAGTTCTATCTCCAGGAGCTGGAAATTTTCCGCTACGGGGCGCAGGGCAAGTTCGGCATCAGCCACTTCATTCTCATTGACAGTCTCAATTTCGTCTTCGAGCTCTTCGGAGGCACCCGCACTTACCTCGAGCTGCTCGACCATCCCGAGTACGTTCGAGAAGCCGTGGACTTCGCTTTTCGCCTTAACCGGGATGTGCAACAGACATTCTTCGAGGCCATTCCCCTGCTTGCCGGCGGCACGTGCAGCAACATGGTGCAATGGATTCCGGGCCGCATCGTCTCCGAAAGCGTCGACCCCTTCCACATGACTACCGTGGACTATTTCGAACGCTGGGGACGCGAACCGGCAGAGCGGATCCTCGCCGCGTTTGACGGCGGCGTACTGCACATTCACGGCAACGGCCGGCACCTGCTCGAGGCCGTGTCGTCACTGCGGGGCCTCAAGGCCATCTTCTTGGGCGACGACAAGGGCTTCCCCGTCGCCTTTACAGTCCTCCCTGCGCTCAAGCGCTGCACCGGAGACCTGCCGCTGGTGGTGCAGGTTGGTTTCCCGGATTTTCTGGCGGCGCTTGAAGCTCACTGCTTGCCTGGCGGGGTCCTCTACAAAGTTCTAGGCGTTCCCGACCGCGACGCCGCAAACCGCGCCATGGATGGCGTGCGCGCCTATCGCGTCTGATCATTTCATCGTTTCCGCGCCTCCCGATTTCTGGCAAAATAGAAGTTCTGCTTCAGGGTGAAGGTTCATACCGGAGTACTTTGAAATGGAGAGCGACATGAGCGGTGCAAGACGACACCCGCGCGCGGGAATGCCCGCTGAAGCCTCGGATCTGGTCAACATCCCGCGCTTGATTACCGCCTATTATACGGGGCGCCCCGATCCCGCCCTGCCCGGGCAGCGCGTGGCGTTTGGGACTTCGGGGCATCGGGGGTCAGCCTTTTCAGACTCGTTCAACGAGAGCCACATCCTGGCTATCACCCAGGCGATTTGCGATCATCGCCGGCAGCAGGCGATCAACGGGCCGCTCTTCCTGGCTATGGATACACACGCGCTTTCTGAGCCCGCTTTTGCCTCGACTCTCGAGGTGCTGGCGGCGAATGGCGTCGAAGTGATGAGCGACCAGGAGGGCGGGTACACGCCCACGCCCGTCCTCTCTCACGCCATCCTGATTTACAACCGGGGGCGAGCCAAGGGGCTCGCGGACGGCATTGTGATTACACCCTCCCACAACCCTCCAGAAGACGGCGGCTTCAAATACAATCCTCCCAGCGCTGGTCCGGCGGATACAGCCACCACCCGCTGGATCGAAGACCGCGCCAACGCTTTACTGGCTGGTGGGCTGCGCGAGGTCTCGCGAATTCCTTATGCCAGGGCACTGAAGGCGCCCACTACCCACAGGCACGATTACATCTCTGAGTACGTGAACGATCTGGGCGATGTGGTGGACATGGAGGCGATTCGCGCCGCAAAGTTGGCGCTGGGCGTGGACCCCCTGGGCGGCGCAGGCGTAGCCTACTGGGGGCGCATAGCCGAGCGTTACGGCTTCGCTCTCTCCGTGTTGAACACCTCCGTCGATCCGACCTTTCGCTTCATGACCCTGGACTGGGACGGCAAAATCCGTATGGACTGTTCTTCTCCATACGCCATGGCGGGCTTGATCGGGCGGAAAGACCGCTTTGACGTGGCCTTCGCTTGTGACACCGACCATGACCGCCACGGCATCGTGACGCGTGGCGCCGGATTGCTGAATCCCAACCACTATCTGGCGGCGGCGATTTCTTACCTGTTTCGTCATCGCGACGGCTGGCGGTCCGATGCCGGGGTCGGAAAGACGCTGGTGAGCAGCAGCTTGATTGACCGCGTCGCCGCAAGCCTGGGCCGGCGGCTGGTCGAAGTGCCGGTGGGTTTCAAGTGGTTTGTGGAGGGATTGCTCGACGCATCCTTGGGCTTCGGGGGCGAGGAGAGCGCCGGCGCTTCCTTCCTGCGCCGCCACGGCGCCGTCTGGACGACCGACAAGGACGGGATCATCCTCGGTCTGCTTGCCGCAGAGATGACGGCACACGCCGGCCGCGACCCGGGAGAACTTTATCGCGAGCTGACGCGGCAGTTTGGCGAACCGGTGTACGAGCGCATCGACGCTCCGGCCAGCGCCGAGCAGAAAGCTGTTCTGGAACGCTTGACCCCCCAAGAGGTGATTGCCACGGAACTGGCGGGTGAGAAAATCGAGGCCATGCTCACCACCGCTCCCGGCAATGGAAGCCCCATCGGCGGCCTCAAGGTCGTGACCGCCCACGGATGGTTTGCCGCGCGCCCTTCCGGCACCGAAGAGGTGTACAAACTCTACGCGGAGAGTTTTCTCGGCGAAGATCACCTGCGGAGAATTCAGGAGGAAGCGCAGGGAATAATTGCGTGGGCCTTCGCGTCGGCAAACGAAGCCGCACATGCCGGTAGCCCACGCCAGTGAGAGTTGCGCCGATGATTCGTCGTCCGCAAAACGGCACTCCTCGGATGTCATTCCGAGCGCAGCTTACATGTCGTCCCGTCGGCAGCCCTGTCATTCCGATCCGTCAGCCGACGGAGAGGAATCTCGCCTTGGATTTCCAGTTAGGCGCTCCGCGAGGTAGAGCGAGATTCCTCTCCGTCGGCTGACGGATCGGAATGACACAAGGCCAGGTCTTCCCTAGGAAAGGAGTTTTGAACCTTCATGAGTTCCCTAAGCGAAAGTTCTCCCGCATCATCTCGTTCGGCCTCTCCCGCCCAGGCGCTCGATCCCGACGAGCTGCAAAAGATGGATGCCTATTGGCGAGCAGCGAATTACCTGTCGGTGGGGCAGATTTATCTCTACGACAATCCCCTGCTCCGTGAGCCGCTTCAGGCGGAGCACATCAAGCCCAGACTGCTGGGGCATTGGGGCACCACGCCGGGTCTCAATTTCATCTACGTTCACCTCAACCGCCTGATCAAGAAGTATAATTTGAACGTGATTTATGTTGCCGGACCCGGTCATGGTGGTCCGGGCCTGGTGGCCAATACTTATCTGGAAGGCGCCTACAGCGAGTTTTATCCCAACCTGCCTCAGAACGCGGAGGGGATGAAACGGCTGTTCAAGCAGTTCTCCTTTCCCGGGGGAATTCCCAGTCACGTGGCGCCGGAAACACCGGGCTCCATTCACGAAGGTGGTGAGCTGGGGTACTCCGCCGCGCACGCATTCGGCGCGGCGTTCGATAATCCCGATCTCCTGGTGTGTTGCGTGGTGGGTGACGGCGAGGCGGAAACCGGGCCCTTGGCCACGAGCTGGCACTCCAACAAATTTCTCAACCCGGCCCGCGACGGCGCGGTGCTGCCCATCCTGCACTTGAACGGATACAAAATCAACAACCCCACGGTCCTGGGACGAATGAGCGACCGGGAGCTGAAGGACCTGTTTTGCGGCTACGGGTACAAGCCCTATTTCGTGGAAGGCGACCAACCCGCTGCCATGCACCAACTCATGGCCGGCACGCTGGACGCCATCGTGGACGAAATTCGTGCCATTCAGTCGGAGGCGCGCGAGAAAGACCGTGTGCATCTCCCCCAGTGGCCCCTGCTCATCTTGCGCACCCCGAAGGGCTGGACCGGGCCGAAGCTGGTGGACGGAGTTCCCATCGAGGGAACCTACCGCGCTCACCAAGTGCCGCTCGACGAAACGCGCACCAATCCCCAACACTTGAAAATGCTCGAGGAGTGGATGAAGAGCTACCACCCGGAAGAACTCTTCGACGCCAAGGGAAAACTGATTCCGGCCTTGGCCGACCTGGCCCCCAAGGGTCATCGCCGCATGGGGGCCAATCCCCATGCTAACGGCGGGGCGCTGCTGAAGGACCTGGCGATGCCGGATTTCCGTGATTACGCCGTCCAGGTCCCCCAGCCGGGGAAAGCGACCGCCGAAGCCACGCGGGTTATGGGCAACTTCCTCCGCGACGTGATGAAGTTGAATGCCGAGTCGAAAAATTTCCGCGTCATGGGGCCGGACGAAACGGCGTCGAACCGCTTGGGCGCCCTCTTCGAGGCAACCGATAAGGTTTTTATGGAGGGGCTGGTCTCCACGGACGAGCATCTTTCTCCCAACGGGCGGGTGATGGAAGTGTTAAGCGAGCACCTGTGCCAGGGCTGGCTGGAGGGTTATCTGCTTACCGGGCGGCACGGCCTGCTCTCTTGCTACGAGGCTTTCATTCACATTGTTGACTCGATGTTCAACCAGCACGCCAAGTGGCTGAAGGTGACGCGCCACATCCCCTGGCGGCGGCCCATTGCTTCGCTGAATTACCTGCTGACCTCGCACGTATGGCGGCAGGACCACAACGGATTCAGCCATCAAGACCCGGGATTTATCGACCACGTAGTGAATAAGAAAGCGGATATCGTCCGCGTTTACCTGCCGCCCGATGCGAATACTCTGCTCTCGGTTGCAGATCACTGCCTCCGCAGCCGGCACTATGTGAACGTGATCGTGGCGGGCAAGCAGCCCGCCTTGCAGTGGCTCGATATGGAGGCGGCGATCAAACATTGCACGACCGGGATCGGCATCTGGGAGTGGGCCAGCAACGACCAGGGCAGCGAGCCGGAGGTGGTGATGGCCTGCGCCGGGGATATTCCCACGCTCGAGACTCTGGCCGCTGTCGCCTTGCTGCGGGAAAACATTCCCGACTTGAAAATACGCGTCCTGAATATTATTGACTTGATGACGCTTCAGCCCTCCAGCGAACACCCTCACGGCCTCAGCGACCGGGAATTCGACTCGCTTTTCACCCCCGACAGACCGATCGTGTTCGCTTTTCACGGTTACCCGTGGCTGATTCATCGCCTCACTTATCGGCGCACCAATCACGCCAATCTTCACGTGCGGGGATACAAAGAGGAGGGGACCACCACCACTCCCTTCGACATGACGGTGTTGAACGACCTGGACCGCTTCCACCTGGCCGGCGACGTGGTCGACCGCGTGCCGAGGCTACAGCGCTGGGGCGCGCACTTCAAACAGCTCCTGCGCAACAAGCTCATCGAGCACAAACAATACATCGCGCGTTATGGCGACGATATGCCGGAGATCCGCGGGTGGAAATGGCCTTATTAAGGCGACGGCAGCCTGCCCCGCCGGCAGGCCGCTGCCCTTTGGCCGCGGCCTGAAGGCTTCTGGGCGTTCTCTTCGCGCCCACTCTGGACGGGAGCATTGTGCACCAAAGCGGCCAGGTGTACATTACCAGTCGGACGCCAAATCAAAATGGAAGCGCAATCCAGATAGCATGGCAGCAGTACGTGCAGCCAAAGCGGGCCAGCAACGTCCTGGACGCGGCGGGTCCGAGAAAGGCGGCGGAGCTTCTTCGCGGGCGCCTCTGCGCCCCGGACTGAATCCCCCGCCTGAGCCTCTCTCCAAGGTGGATGGGCCGCAACTCTTCTCACGCTTTTCAGACCTCACCCTGATGGCCTTTCTGGCGGTCGCCGCGGCTTTGCCCTACCTGAATACGCTGCGCAACGGCTTCATTTCTGACGATGACATGCAAGTGGTCCGTAACCCCTACATCCGCAATCTTCATTATTTGGCGAGAATCTTCACGACCCAGGCCACCTCTTACGTCCCGCAGATGCCGAATTTCTATCGGCCCTTAATGAACGTGGGTTACCTCCTTTGCTATCAAGTTTTCGGTCCTCGCGCTTTCGCGTTTCACTTGGCCAACGTCGTCCTTCACGCGGTGGTGGTGGGCGCGGTGTTTCTACTCACGAAGCGGATGTTCCAGAACCGCAATTTGGCATTAATGGCCGCCGCCTTGTTTGCCATCCATCCTATTCACAGCGAAGCCGTCGCGTGGATTGCGGCCAGCCCCGATTTGGAGTTGTGTTTGTTCTACCTGCTCACTTTCTGGCTTTTCTTGGCAGTGGCGCGGCCGGGAGGAAGATTCTCCTACCTCGCGCAGCTTGCCATGGCGGGGAGCTTCGCACTGACTTTATTCTCCAAGGAGCCGGCGGTGACGCTGCCCGTGCTGGCCACTGTCTACGAACACTTCTACCGCGCCGACCGTGAGGAAACAAGAACCACTCAAAAGGTGCAGCGCTACGCCGTGCTGTGGCTCTTGACCGTGGCGTACCTTCTGTTCCGTGTTCGCGTTTTAGGTTCACTGAGCTCAGGTACCAGTGTTCACCATCTCAATTGGTACCAGACATTTCTGGCCGCTCTGGCGCTACTGGGTCAATATATCTGGAAGCTTCTTTGGCCCGTGGACCTGCGCATATTCTGCCCCTTCCGCCCGCCCTTAAACTTGTCTGATCCGCCGGTGCTTGGAGGTCTGACTGCCTTAGCCGTAGGTAGTGTCCTTTTCTTCCTTTTGTGGCGCCGCGCGAGGCCCCTATCGTTCGGACTCCTGTGGTTGCTTGTGCCGCTGGCTCCAGTTCTGAACGCCCGTTGGATGCCGGTGGCCGCGTTCGAGGAGCGGTATCTCTACCTGCCATCTGTGGGCTTCTGCTGGTTGCTAAGTTGGGGATTCTTGAAATTGCGGGCTCGAACCTCCGCCCGCGGTGTTGCGTGGCGCCGGGCGCTTGCCGCCGCTTTCGGCATCCTGGTGGCGCTTTGTTCGCTCCGCATCGTCACGCGCAATCGCGACTGGCGGGACAACCTCACACTCTATGCGAACACGTTGGCCGCCTGTCCCGATGCTTACTATGTCCGAAGGGACCTGGGAGCAATTTATTGGGATAAAGGGGACGAGGAGTCTGCCGAGCGAGAGTGGCGTGAAGCACTCAAAACGGCGCCGCAATACACGAACACTTGGAGCAGTCTCGGGCTAGTGTATTTGAAAAAACAAGATTACGCACAAGCCATCGAGTATCTTAAGAAGGCCATCGAGTTCGACTCCGCTAATCCAGACGCACACCTGTTCCTCGGCCTCACCTACACGAACATGCATTCGCTCCAACTCGCGGAATCTGAATTGCGCAGCGCCGTCTCCCTCGATGCGTTCAATCCCAACGCTCGCAATGCCTTGGGAATGCTCTATGTGGGCGAGGGGCGGACGGCGGAGGCCGAAGAACAGTTTCGCCGCTCCGTCGAGATCGAGCCGAACATGACCGCTTACGGCAACCTCGGACTGATCTACTGGCACCGGGGGGAGGCCAAGCCGGCCGAGCAGGAGTGGCGTGAGGCCCTAAAGCTGGCCCCCAACGACTCCTCCCTTTTGAACAACCTGGGGCTGGCGTGCAGCAAGCTGGGGCGCTACTCGGAGGCTGTCTCCTTCTTCCGTAAAGCCATGGAGCTGAAACCTGACGATCCCAATCCTCACTCCAACCTGGGAATCGCTTATGAGAAGACAGGCCAGCATGGACCTGCGGAGGCAGAATTTCTCGCCGCGCTCACTCTTTCACCGCAGAAATTTGAGACACGAAATCGTCTGGGAATGCTCTACTTGGAAGCAGGGCGGCTGGAGGAAGCGGAAGCGCAATTTCACCTTTCGCTGAAGACTCAGCCCAACGACTCAGGCTACAGCGGTTTGGGCGAAATCTACCTGCGCCGGGGTGATCGCGGTGCGGCGGAACGCGCTTTCCAGAGCGCTGCCTCTATAGATCCCCAGGAGAGCCAAGCCCACTTCAAACTGGGGGCGCTTTATCTCGGCGAGGGTCGAAGGGCGGAGGCGCTGAAGGAGTATCAAGCGGGATTGAAGAGCGACCCGGAGAACCGCGATGCGCTGGCAGCGGTAGAAAAACTGAGCCCTCATGCTGGCGCTAATTGACCCTCAAGGTCCTGGCCATTTGCGCCGGACTTCCGCGGGAGCCAACCTGTGTGGTGAATAAGAAGTCCTCGGGTGGCATTGAAAACCGACAAGAGATTTTGATTTTCAGGAAGTAATCGTGGGATAATAACCGCTTGATGTTCCCCTTCGATCAGATGGTCCGGGGTTGGAGCCTAATACTCAAGAGAGGAGAGCCTATGCAAACATTGCGTCGAGTGCTGTCAGTCTCTGCGTTGTCTTTTGCGCTTACACTGCTGGGAACCACGCCTCTCCTGGCAAAATGTGCGCATCTGAAGTTACATGTGACCCCCAAGCAAGCGTACGTTTTTATTGATGGCGTGCCGTTAGGATGGGGGAGCGGCACTTTCTGGGCCGATCCGGGCGAGCATACGCTGAGTGTTTACAACTATGGCTACAAACCGTATACCTCGAAATTTACGGCTGCGAGCGGAAAAACCACCAGTCTGTCTGTTGCGCTGGAGGCTATACCCGGGACCGTACCGGCCCCTTGGGGACGGATCCAGCTCAAGGGTCCAGGGGGAGCCGCCGTGCTATTGAATGGGAAAACGCCGGACTTCTTTGTCGGCAACGTGGGCGAGTTCACCGGAGGCAGGCGCCAACTTCTGGTACCCCCCGGAGATTATCAACTCACGGTTCTTGGCTGTTGTTACGGGGAAGTCTATTCCGGGCCGATTACCGTCGGCGAAAACCAGCGAACGATTCTCCCCCTGGCCAACGCCGCAGGGAAACAGACAGTCGACTGGTCACAAGGCAAGGGGTTGGGTTCGCTGCCCCGCTTCAAGGCAGGAGCCGCCAGCGTCACCGTGGCCGTAGCCAAGCCCGCCGCGCAGCTATCGAGCGCCTCAGCCCAGATTGAATGTAAGGGCTCGACTCTGCTCAAGTGGTCCACTAGCGACGCCCCGCGTGTCGAGATCAGCGGCGTCGGCCCCGTGGCCGCTTCCGGCGAGCAAACGGTCCAACCCACGCAGACTACCGACTACAAGCTAACTGCGACTGGGCCGGGCGGCGTGACCAGTTCCGACGTCACGGTCAACGTCAATACCAACATTCAGAGTTCGCTAAGCGTGTCACCGGCGGAGATTCGTTACCACAAGGTTGGTGACCGGGTCGAAGAGCAAGGAAGCGCTACGCTCTCCTGGTCCGCCCCGGGCGCCGACACCGCCTCGCTGGATCCCTTCGGATCTGTGCTCCCCACCGGTAACCGCACCGTTCAACCTACACCCACCAAAACCGGGATTGGACCGGTGGACGAAACCATCACCTACACGTTCCGCAGTTCCAATGCTTGCGGGGCGTCAGGCACTAGTACTGCCACCTTGCACCTTGTCGGGTCCCTCGAGTCCGGGAGAGCGGCAGAAGCGACACTCTTGGAAGCCAAGCTTCCGGGCGACAGTGTCTACTTCCCCACCAGCCTTCCCAGGAAGTCTAGACCTGAAGGCGGGCTGGTTTCGAGCCAGGAGCAGCGGCTCGAGCAACTGGCGGCTAATTTCAAGCAATACCTCCAGTTCAGCCCGGATGCCCGTCTCACCCTCGAGGGCCATGCGGATCGGCGCGGGGGGGGCCAATACAATATGGCGCTTTCCGAACGGCGCGCCGAGCGCGTTCGCAGCTTCCTTGTTGAACATGGAATCAACGCCGCCAACCTCGACACCAAGGCCTTCGGTAAGAGCCAACAACTCGATCGAGCCACCGTGAAGCAGTTGCTCGAACAAATTCCCAATCTGAGTGAAAGGGACCGGCGGAAGGTTGAGCGCCAACTTCACGCTTTCGTACTGGCGAACAATCGCCGGGTGGATTTGGTTCTTAGCACCTCGGGGAAGAAGTCCCTGCAATACTATCCGTACACTGCGGCGGACTTGAAGGAGCTTCTACGCGGAGGGTCTGCGGGGCACAAGGCAGCGGCTAAGGAAGCGAAAGCCGATGCAGGAAAGTAGGCTATAACTGGCGCCGCAGGGTGAATGCTCACCTGCGCGCGCTCTTCCCTCCCGCCCGCAGGTGTGTGGGAAGATTTCGAGCCCGTCTCTTTCAACGTCATAGCCGGGCAACTCATCCCCCGCCGAGACGCTGCGCGTGATTCGCGGACGACGGACGCGCGCCAAGCTAATGGGTGGGCGAGGCGGGCGGTGAGCTCTCTTTTGCGGGAGGGACGGCAAAGAATTGCTGGTCAATGACTGTATGGTAATTCTCCATGATGTGTTGAACGATCTCACCCGCCTTTGACTGCCGAAGTGCTTGCTCCAGGGCCGGCTTGGCTTCCTCGAACGGTTCGGTGCGCTTGCTCTCGACTTTAATAATCTCCAGCCCGGAGGGGGTCGGCAAGATTTCACTCACTTGGCCGGGCTCAAGAGAGTCAGCGGCTTTGACGATTGGGGGAATGACTTTGTCACGCTGAAGAACACCCATGTCCCCGCCGGAAGCGGCGGTGGCAGTGTCCTCGGAATACTGTTTCGCCATCTGCGCGAAATCAGCGCCAGCCAGGATTCGCTGGCGAATATCCTCGAGCTTCTTGCGGGCCTCCGGCTCGGGCAGCGCAGGTTGATTCGGGGCGTCCGATTTCCACGGGGCGTTCGCCGTTCGGATGAGAATGTGGCCAATGCGGACCTTCTCGGACAGGGTTTTGTCCTTCTGGTAGAGTTCCCGAAGCTCTGGCTCGCTGACTGTGATACTTTGCAGGAAGTGTTTTCGGGCGGCGTCGGATAGAACGCTCTCACGGGCGGTCTCCAGGGCCCGCGCCACCCCAGGCTGCTGCGCGAGTTTCAGCTTCACCGCCTCCTTGGACAGGACCTTCAAGGCAATGAGGTACTGAGGCAATAGATGCTTTCCCGGCCCACCGTAGAAGGCCTGGTATTGGGGGGGAAGTGTCTGGATGAATTCCTCGATCTCCGAGGCGGTAATTTTCTCGTCGCCGATGGTGAGCACAACGCGCTGGCTCGCTGCTCCCTCAGCCTTGCTGGGCGCGGGAGCCTGTTGCCCGCAGGCGGCGAATTCCGGCCAGCCGGAGATTGCCAGCGCGGTGGCGATCAACGAAGGAATGGTCAACAAACGTCTCTTCAAGTTTCCCTCACAATTCCAAATTCAAGACTCGGAGTCAAAGGTTTTCAAAGGCGTGCGCCGCTCTTTGCAGGGGTGGCGGCTCTTACGGATAGTCCCCCGGTTAGGGCTTTGTCGGAGGTGCGGGGCTCGAAATCAGAAGTGCCGCAATGGTCAGTTTAACGTATGCGCCGCCAGGTTCCGTTTTAAATAGGATTTCTTGCGTAAACGCCTGATTAACGTTGACGGATAGCTTGGATGGGTCAAACTCGATCTCCAGGGCTGCTGATTCCCCCGGCTTGTATTCCATCTGAGTGGTTTTCAGGCTTAGGCAGTCACACCCAAGCTGCATATCGGCCAACGTGACGACATGCGTGCTCACATTCTTGAAGGGGAATCGAACTACTCGAGTGCCGTTACCTTCGATACGGCCCAGGCTCCGCCACAATGCCTCGAACTTCAGGTCTCGCGAAAAGAGGGGGCCGGGAGTTGCCGTCACGCCCTTGGGCGCCATGTCGAGAAGCGACCGCTCAGCGCCAGGGACAGGCTTGGGAAGCTCCATGTACCAAGCATGGTCAACCATCCGCCACAGACTCGTCTTGAGCACCAGGACGGGTTTTGACGCCATTGCGGAAACGACGGGCACTTGCACGGCCACCGACGCCGTCCGCCCGTCCGGTTGGATCTTGATAGACTGGATCTGGTATGCCGTCAGTGGCTTCTTGGGCTGGCCGCGAAAAACAGGCTTTGAATCCTTGGTGAGATATTTCTCAACTTTCTGCCAGTTGCCTTGCTGGAGGGCGGTGTAGCATTGCTCGACGCGCGCTCGCAGCGCCTCCTCGCTGGATGAGGCCGCCACAACAGGGCTGCCTTGAACGAACAGATATAGCAAGACCGCCAAGCAGGCTGCCCGCAAGGGTATTGCGATTCCAAGTTTGCTATTGGTGGTCTCTAACATAGTGAGGTTGGTGTGGAAGCTATGCCCTTGCCGAAGCGCACCCCAAGCGCCACCTGCTGGCGCTCATCTTGCTCGTGCGCCTTGTGAGCGTGCGCGGACTGGCCCTGCGGCTGAGCGCGCGCACACTTCCTCCCCCGGCCTAAGACGGTACAGCGATTCGAGGAGTGGCGCTAAACGCGAACCCCCACGGGAGCCAACTTCCCCTTTCCTCCCTCGCACCACGCCACGAACTTGCGTCACCAAGCACTGGAGAGGCGGCCCGCCAGAGCGGAACTATCACTCTTCCCCTTCCACAACTCGAAGCACCGGCCTCCGCCAACTGGTACTGAGACTGGAAGTGCAGTTGCTGAAAAGCTGAAGGGGCAGCACTGCTTGCTACAACACTGCCCCTTCCTGTTTCCACTAACTCAAGCAGCCATCCGCCCTCGGATTGTGGAACTTTTAGCGGAACGGTTGCCGTGGAGGGACAACGCGCCTCCCTTTTGGGGAGGCGCCTTCTGTCGTCCCTGCCAAAACACTGGCCTCTTAGTGGAAGTGGGGTGCCATCAACCACTCCAGGATGAACCTGTTGATATTGATCGGAGCAATCGCGGTTTCACCGAGCCCGTCACCAGCCGGACTACGAGGATAGAAGGCGGGATCCGGTAGGACGTCCGCCAGGTATCCCAAGGTGGCCGTGGGACCGCTGGTAGCAAGGTTAACGTAATTGTCATAAATCTCGGCGAAGCCGTGAGCATTCTGGAAGTTGCAAACGGCGATGGCATAACCCGTCTTACCCTGGAACGTCGCCGCATTGCCGCCCACGTCGAAGGCATACGACCCACCAACAGAAATAATGGGTGTGGTAAACACCGCCATAGTGCTCTCATCGGCCGGGTAGAAGTAGAAGGTACAGCTACCCGACTGCGGCACGGCACTGCCCCTCGCTTCGTCAGGATAGCAGAGGCCGCTTCCGTCATCTATGGAAGTAGGACAGTTTTGCGCCGAGTAGGGTAAGGCAAACGGATCCACAGTAGTATTCGCGACGTTGATGCCGGTGCCGAAGGAGGAAAACGCCGAAGTGCCGCCCTGGTAAGCATTGACGTAGGGGAACAGCAGCTTGGTGACGCAATCCTTGAACTCAACCACGGATATGATTGGCGTCTCAGGGTAGGTGAAGTTCGGCATCTCCGCCGGCGCCGCGCTCGGATTTTCGTCAGTCAACGACACCTGCGCCGTGATTTGGTAATTCTGATTCGGGAGCAGTGGTCCATCCGCCGATAACTTGAAGCCAAAATTCGCACTTTCGATTACCGCAAGATTGGTACTGTCTACTTGATACCAGAAGCTTTGCACGCCCAGTCCGTCTGAACCGCTTGTCATAGCACCAGCGACCGGGGCCATGATGGACAGGTTCCCATTCAGGCAATAATTCGGGGATGAGGGGTCAAAGTCTTCGCAGGGATATGGAGCCCTGCCGTCTACAGTAACTCCAGGGGGAATGTGGAACAGAGTAATGAGGATGTTGGAGCCGGCCGAGGGGGCA
>Ga0315282_10005464_pt1 | contig 21652 bp, 24 predicted proteins | sample YL17G07_20_MG_FD_203693 | JGI IMG/M metagenome (GOLD analysis project Ga0315282, IMG submission 203693) | Sediment microbial communities from Yellowstone Lake, YNP, Wyoming, USA - YL17G07_20 | ecosystem: Environmental > Aquatic > Freshwater > Lake > Sediment | place: USA: Wyoming | collected... | reverse complement strand
ACCGGCGGCGGGGATATAGCTTTGCTCTATCCCCGCCGCGCGTGTAAGAGATGGTCAAAAAATCGTCATGCTGGCGAAAGCCGGCCTCCAGGTCCTCCGGAATATCATTAATTCCTGCGGGGTTCCAGCCGGCTGAAGAGCGTGCCCAGGAAACAGGTCCCGCCTCCGCCCCCGCCATTGGAATCGCTGCCGGAATCCGGCGGATCGCCGGATGAGCCGGCCAACGAATTCCAGACCGCGTTTCCGATTCTTCGATATCTTTCATTGGCTTGGTCGTCCGGCAACATGCTGTTGGTCACGTACGCGTATGAAAGCCCGGTATCGGGGTCGGCCTCCAGAACCGTGGCGCTGCCGCCCAGGTGGCCGACGGCCCGGGAATGGCTGGCATCGCCGAACACCACGGGCGTGTCTCCCAGGATGAAGACCAGCCCCCATCGCACCACGTAGCCCAGGATTGCGTCCACGACCTCGGCGGCATTGGTCGGCGTGGAAAAAAGAGTATGGGCGGCTTCGGAATAATAAGTCACACCTTTGTAGGTGCCTTTTCCGGCCAGAATCTGGCCGATTTCAGCCAGGGCCTTGGCTGTTCCGCAGCCGGTTACCCAAGATATCCGCTCACCAATGCCTGGCTGCGTATTCAAGTAGTCGCTGAAGCTCGCCCGCTCCGGTTGCCCCAACCTGACCCACCAGTGGACGTACATTTGAGCCATGCGGGAGAATTCCGAGGCTGGGAGGCCGATCCACAAATCCGCTATACCGGAAACAGCCAATACGTCTTCTAAAAAAATTTGGGCGGTATCGCGGCCCTCGGCGCGCAAGGCCAGTTCATCCATGACATATGCGGCGTTGCTGGCGTCGTATCCGTTCTTGGCGCCGGGCGTCCAAAGCGGCGCAAGGGTTTCGATCTGCGAGACAATGTTCGGCCTGTTCGCGGGATTCATTTCAAATTGTCCGGCGCCGAGACTTAAACTTTGAGGAATGCCGGCCCGATGTGCCAGCAGCATGCCCAAGGTCGTATCCTGCTTGCCGTTCGAGCCGTATCCCGGCCAATACCGGGTGACCAGATCATTCACCTGAAAATGACTGGCATCCCACAAGATCATGTCGCTGATGGCGGCCAAGGCCTTGGTCACGGAGCGATACTGAAACAGGGTCGTAAAGCCCACCGGTGTCGATCCACCATTCTCCGTGGTGCCTCCGGCGAGATATATAATGAATTTTTCATTCTTGTAGACCGCCAGCTGTGCGCCCGGGGTGTCCCCTTCACTCAGGATTGCCTCGAATTCGGCGGCCAGACGATTCAGCCCGGACAGACTGAACCCTGTATCCAGGGCGTTCTGGTCGTTCTGCTGGCGCAAGATGGCGGCCTGAGCCGATGACAGGACACATACGGAACAAACCGCAAAAAAAACCAGGCCAAGGAAGATTCTTTTCATGGCTCCGCCACCCCCCGCGTCGGCGGCCGGTCGGGCTAATCCTTTTTGTCGCTCTTTTGGTTCAGCCGCCTGACCAGGGTCAAGGCAAAATTCTTGAAGAACAGGAGCTGGATCGACTCCGAGGATCGGTTCAGCAGGGTGGCGCTGATCTTCATGAGGATGCAGTCCGTGAAGGCCACCACGTCGGCCGAGCGGGCCTGCTTGGTGATGTAGGCCATCTCCCCGAAACATTCCCCGGCCACGATGTCGGCCAGGGAGCGGCCCTCCTTCATGACCAGGGCCCGGCCGTTGAGCAGCACGTAGAAGGTGTCGTCGATCTCCCCCTCGGCCACGATGGTCCCGCCTCGTCTGATGCGCACGATGCTGGCCGTCTGCACCAGTTCGCGGACCTGGTCCCGGTTGAAGTTCTGGAAGAAGGGGATGTGGTGAATCTGGTCGATGACGTTTTTTTCCTTGCGGAGAGGTTCCTCAAGGCCCTGGATGGCCAGGCGCAGGTGATAAGCCAGGTCCATGCCGGTTTGGAACCGCTCGGACAGGTCCTTGGCCATGGCTTTCTGGACGGCCTCGATCACGGCCAGCGGCAGGTCTGGGCGGAGTTTGGACAAGGGGACCGGGTCGTCGTGGACGATCTTGTACATAATGGAAAAGAAGTTATCTCCGATGAAGGCCTTTTTACCGCTGAGGAGTTCGTAGAGCACGCAGCCCAGGGAGAAGAGGTCGCTTTCCTTTTGGGCCACGCCCTCTCTGACTTGTTCCGGGGACATATAGCTGGGGGTGCCGGAAACGCTGAGCTTGGCCGTGTGCTCGGCCATCTGGGCGATGCCGAAGTCGGTGATGCGCGGGGTGTCGGAGGGGTCGATCATGATGTTCGAGGGTTTGATGTCGCGGTGGATGACGCCCTGCTGGTGGGCGTACTCGAGGGCGTTGGCCACGTTGAAGCCGATTTCGATGACCCGGTTCATGGGCAGGAGACGGTCCGGTTCGCAGAAGGCCTCCAGGGTCGGCCCCTCGATGTATTCGAAGGTGATGTAGCAATAATCGCGGAACAGGCCGGCGTCATAGATGGAGACGATGTTGGGGTGGTGGAGCCTTCCGGCCGACTGGGCCTCGATGAAGAACCGCTCCCTGGAGGCGTCCGAGGCCAGGTTCGAGATTTTGATGGCCACCAGCCGCTTGATGTAGGGGTCCCGGCCCAGGTAGACGATGCCGGTGCCGCCCTGCCCCAGTTTGCGCACGATCTCGTAGCGCCCGACCTTGTCGATCCCTTGCAGCCGGGCCACGAATTCGGCGTCGAGGGATTCGGCATCCTCGCCCTCCAGCCCTGCCGGCGACGCCATGATTCGGGGCTCCTCGGCCGGCGTTGTCTCGGCGTGCGGCGGCTCTTCCCGGGATAAAAAGCCCCGAAAAACGCGGCGAAACACCTTTTTGGCCATGGATTTCTCCGGCCGACCGGGAAAGGCCTCCACGCGGCCCCCCGTCTTGGCCCTGGTTGTAACCATAACAAATCGCGGGGTTAAAGAAAAGTCGGAAACAGGGGACGAGGCTGAATGATGAGTGATGAGTGATGAGTGAGGAATGATTCCGCTACCCGGGTCCTTCGGCTTCGCACTTAAGCGGGATGGTGATCGGAGCGAGGCGCTCGGAACCCGGCCTCGTCAAACAGAGATTGCCGCGTCGCTCCGCTCCTCGGAATGACGGTTCCCCCAGCCAGCCCGTCCGGCATGAACGAATCGGCCTTTTCAAGGGCCGGGTTTCCGTTTGACAGCAGGCCGCGGCCCAGGTTATACACAACGTCATTGTAAGATGCGCATACAGAGCGTTAGAACAAAGCAGACCAAGGCTTGGGCGAAGGCGAGGAATGAGGCGTACTTTTCAGTACGCCGCAGTGACGAGCCGAGGAGCAACACAGGTATGCGAAGTTATGGCGCTCTGTATAGATACGGCTCGAAGCACCATCACCCTGAGAGGAAGACCCATGATCGGCGCAGCCATCAAGGAGGCCGCCTGGATTCGGGCCGAGGCGACCCGGGCCGTGGCCCGCGTCATCGAGACCAGTCCCACGGAAACCTCTTTCCGCGCCACCACCGACCTTTTTAGCCAAGGCCCGAGCGGGGAGGTCATGCCCCATCGGGCGGAGCGGGTCAAGGGGCTTCGGGGCTGGAAGACACATGCCCGGCCGGTGCGAAGTTGGTTCAGGAGGAAGCGATGATTCTGCCTCTCTTTCAGGTGGACGCCTTTGCCGAGCGGCCCCTGACCGGCAACCCGGCCGCGGTCTGTCCGCTCGAGACCTGGCTGGACGAGGCCGTCATGCAGGCCGTGGCCCGAGAGAACAACCTCTCGGAAACGGCCTTTTACGTGGCCGAGGGAGATGGCTTTCACATCCGCTGGTTCACGCCCGCGGCCGAGGTTGAGCTCTGCGGCCACGCCACCCTGGCCGCCGCCTTCGTCGTCTTTACCTTCGATCGTCCGGAGCTCAAGCGCGTGACCTTCCGTTCGCTCAGCGGCCCTTTGACCGTTACCAAGGACGGGGACCGGCTGGTGCTGGATTTCCCGGCCCTGAAGGCCGAGCCGTGCCCCGCTCCCGAGGCCCTGGTCAAAGGCTTGGGGCAGAGGCCCAGGGCCGTGCTCAAGGCCATGGACTATATGGCCGTGTTCGACCGCGAGGAAGAGGTTTTATCCTTGGCGCCGGACATGGGCCTTTTAAAAACCCTGGACCTCAGGGGCGTGATCGCGACCGCGCCCGGGCGTGAGGCGGATTTCGTCTCCCGTTTCTTTGCGCCGCGCTATGGCATTGACGAGGACCCGGTTACGGGTTCGGCCCACTCAGCGCTCACGCCGTACTGGTCCCAGATGCTGGGCAAAAAACGGCTTGAGGCCCGGCAGGTTTCGGCTCGGGGCGGGGACTTGTGGTGCGAGGACCGGGGCGAACGCGTTTCCATCGCCGGCCGGGCCGCGCTTTACCTCGAGGGCCGGATTTATATCTGAGGCCGGGGCGGGTTCCCCGAGCCCAAAATCACGAGCCTGGTTTTCGCGATCATCGGTATTGCATCTTTCGCGCTCCTTGGCTAAACTGCTGCCGTGACCGAAAGGGGCCACGCGGAATGAGCACGGATGAGCCGGGAGCATCTCTTCTCACAGCCACGGAAGTCAAAATCCTCAGCCTGATCAGCATCGGGATGTCAGATAAGGAGATTTCCGAGGAATTGTCGCTGGGCCGTGACGAGGTGGAACTCTATGTCGCCGTTATCATGGACAAAATCAAAGCTCCGAACCGACTGCAAGCCGCCTTTTGGGCGGGCAAGCACCTTTAGTCGAACCTCCGGCCCGGCCACCGATACGGGGGTATGATTTAAAAATACGACTAAAAATACGCCAAATGGCGTATTGCATTATTCAGGCATCCATGAAATTAGTAGGGAGCACGGCCAGGAAACCAACATGGAAGCAGAGGAAAGAAGGGCGTTCGAGAGGTTCGACCTCTCCTTGCCGGCAACCGTCGAGGCTGTCACGGATCAGGGAACCAAGCTCCTGAATCTGCAGACGCGGGACGTCTGTGCCGGAGGCGCCTATATTCACACGGACAGCCCCCTTGCCGAAGGCACGGAGGTCTCCATAGATTTGGTCCTGGATATTGAAGCCTTGAAGAAAATGACCGGCAAACACGCCTTCGTCAAGGTCAGCGGAAGGGTCATCCGCAGCGAGCCTGGCGGCATGGCCATCGGCTTCGATCCGAACTATAAGATCGAGCCCATCGATTAATCCGGCCTCCAGATTTCACCCTTCGAGATCATGGTAAAACTTCGGCTGGGGCCGAATTCATTTTCGGGACCCTTCTTGACATCGTTTCGGAATCCTCTTGTTTTACAGCGGTTTCCTTCCTATGAAGTCGTCACGTCCCCATCGCCCCACCGGCGTCAGGCCCTTTTCCCGTGAGGCGCGACCATCATGCAGACTGTCTGGCATGGCTACTTGCCGGTGAATTTCGGCCGGCGCTTTTCCACCCAGGCCAGCCTCGATTCCTTCTGATCCTGCGGGGATTGTCGGGCAAAACTGAGGCCCACGACCTCGTTCCTGAGGGCCTGTTCCAACTCGACCTCCAGGTTCTGCTGGAGCACGCGCTTCGAGCTGCGCACGGCCATGGGCGGCCAGAAGGCGATCTGGTTGGCCAGGCTAAGGGCTTCCTCGATCAGGTTCTCGTGCTTCACCAACCGGTCTAAAAGCCCCAGCCGATAGGCCTCGTCGGCCTGGACCCGGCGGCTGGTGAAGATCAGGTCCGCGGCCCGGGCATAGCCCACGATGCGGGGCAGGAAGAAGGTCATGCCCGCGTCCGGAGACAGGCAGCGTTCCGGGAAGACCGTGACGAAGCTCGTTTTTTCCGAGCCGACGCGGAGATCGCAGGCCAGGGCCAGGCTCATGCCCGCCCCGGCGGCCACGCCGTTCACCGCCGCGATGGTCGGCTTGTCCAGCCGTCCCACGGCCAGGGCCTGCTGGCCCACCCAGTGCAGTTGGTCGAGGCGCTCGTTCTGAGGGGCCTGCTCCCCAGCCTCGGGCCGAGGCCCGGAGAGGTCCGCACCGGAACAGAACCCCCGCCCGGCCCCGGTAATGACCAAAACCCGGATTTCATCGTCCTCCCTGACCTCCGACGCCGCGGCAATTATATCTTTTCTAAGCCCGAGGCTGAGGGCGTTCAGCTTACTCGGCCGGTTCAACGTCATCAAAGCCGCGTGTTCGATTTTTTCCAGCGTGACGTTTTCGTAAGCCATGAATAGTTCCTCCCAGGTGCTAAATTGCGAGGTGATGCGCGGTTAAAAAGCCTATTTGACCGCAGGAACCATTTGGGGAGTGGGATCCTGCCCCGTGCCATAAAGCTCTTTAGAAAGATTAAATCCCACCCACTTTCCTCTGGTGGCGGGCGGGGGATCGATGGCTACCCAAAAATCAAGGGTGGAAGGACGAAAAATTACCGAGTGTACGCTTTTAAGTGGGCCACCCTTTGCCCATGAAATATAGTCCCCGCGGTTGAGTTCTATGAGATTTTTTAAATCCATTTTATTTCTATGCTGATCCAAAAAGCTCTTGGCTTCATCATAACGATCGATGCTATTAGATGTTTTTGTGCCTATGCTCAGCTTTCGAGTATGATTTGTAAGGATGAGATGGTCTCCTTCCATTTTAATATGCGCTGTCTTCTGGTTATCAAATTCAAATATGGCGGCCTGTTCTGCGCAAGTTACCAGCAACATTCTTTGAAAGGAACGTTGTGTGTCTTTAATAATCTGACCAGCTTTCTCAATTGAATCGGCATATTGTATGGTCTGCCGCCACAATATCATTCCAGGAGTGCCGGTTTCATAGAAACTAGAAGAAGCAGATATTGAGTGGCTCCCTAAAGTAAGACCATTTACGTTCATTCCTGTATATAGCACGATTAACCCCGGAGGAGACAAGGCAGCAAAGCCATACCCTCGAGTGGGCTGGCATATTATAAGCATTTGGGGTCTAAAAAATGGTATGTCCGTTTCCTCAATATTTCTGCTCCTTAAAAGCTTTCCGTCAGCTCCCATCACAGCTACGGAGGTACACTCAAGGGACAGTCCTCTCCCAATGGAATCAACTGAATTCTGTATAAGAAGGGTTCTGTAATCAATGCCGGAACCGGCCGAAAGGCCTCTTAACTCTTCCTTGAACTCCTCGGGGACGAACGGCTCAATATCATATGATCGAGTTATTAGTGTTTTTTCCGTATATGCTCTAGAAAAACGTCCTTTTAAATTTTCGATACAATTCTTTATCCAAGTTCTAATCTCATTTTGCAATAAAATACCTCGTGAATAGCCCATTTCATAGGGTGATCCTTTTATTAAAACAACTGTTACTCCCATTTTCTCATACCTTTTGCTCGATCCGAACCGGATTTCATTTTCCGCTTTTTCAAGAGGGATGGACTGCATTCGAGCTAATTCAGGATGGGATTCAGGCTCGGATATAGTGTATTTAATCCTTTCACTTGCATTGGTTACATAGCCCCACAAGAAACAAAATGATAAAATAACAAACATAATTAACGACTTTTTTCCTGTCAGCTTGAAGAGCATCATGCTTAATTCCCCTTTTTTTCTAGAAGGTTAGGGACTTAGCAAACCCCGAAACGATCTAACCTTCCTGCCAGCCGCCCGCGCCTTTTCGTTTGCTTCTTCATTCAAACTCGACAAGCGCGAGGCGTTCTTCCCACGAGCCCGGTTTCATGACGTTGACCAGGACCGCGTATTTTTTTCCGTCCTTAGAAAAATCGCCGTCGCCCACAATGGCCCGGCCGCCCGAGTACATGGGGTGCCCCGGCTCGTTGAAATGGGTGACCCTCTGCTTGTTCGAGCCGTCCGGGTTCATGATCCAGAGTTCCGTGGAGAGCCATTTCATATACTCAGCCCACGGGATCGTGCCCCGTCCGGGCAGGCCCTGGCTGGACATCCAGGCGATCCGGTCGCCGCCGGGCGAAAAATGCGCGTGCTCGTCCCAGGATTCCTTGCTCGAGGTCAGGTTGGTCAGTTTTCCCGAGGCCGGATCAAAAGTGCAGACGTCCATGCCCTCGATGGACTGGCCCTGCTGAACGTCGCCGGCGAATAGGATCAGCCGGTCGTCCGGGCTGAAGCCGTGCGTTTCATACCACATGCGGCGCTCGCCGGGCTGGAAGGCGCGGACGTTGGTCAGCCTGGGCTCGCCGTCAAAGGAGAAATCCGCCACCTTGATGGCCCATTCGCCGAAATTTTCCGCTTGGCGAAAACCGCGAATGCGTTCGGACCAGAGCAGCTTTTTGCCGTCGTGGGAAAAATGCGGGTGTAGCACGCCCTGGGCCTGGTCCACCGGTAGATCGGTGAGTTGGTAAAACTTTTTGCCGTCGTCGGTCGCGAGCCAGAGGTCGCACCACAGGCCGGCGCCCGGCGAGGAGGCGCTCGAGTCGGCCGGGTGGACCGCTTTTTCAGCCTGGAAGACCAGGAATCGGCCCGAGGGGTGCCAGGCCGGGTTGCCGTTGTGTTTTTGCGGGACCTGGCCGGCCCGGTCGCAGGTCAGGCAGACGCGGTTCGATCCGTCCGGCTGGGCCACGTACACGTCGTAGTAACCGTCCGGGCCGCGGCTGTCAAAGGCGATCCGGCCTTTGGGATCGGCGGCCCAGTCCAGGCGGCCGGCCTTGTCCATGAGCCATGTGACGCTTTTGACCTGGTTTTTTTCTAGTGGCGGCGACATCGCTTCCCCCCGGCTTGGATATAAGCCCGGCCATCCTAGCCACAACGTCCAGCCCAGGCCAAGCAGAAAAAAGACCCGGGCAAAAATCCGGCCGTGCACTGGGATCATGGTCCTCCCTCGGGTTCATCATGAAAGGCTGTCAGGATTGCCCGTCCCAGGGCTCTGCCCTGGAAGGAGAAGAACGAAGCGGATTTGCGGGCGACGCATGCGTCGCCCCTACGGTCAATCGTTTTTATTTTGCGGGGCTTTCTCGGGCGGATTTGAAACCCGCCCCTACCCATTGGCGCTGATGCACGGGACGTTTTCCTTTGCAGGGGCGACCGGCCGGTCGCCCCTGCGCCTTGGTGACCGCACGCCGACCCGCGCCCCAGCCGCGTCACACCTCGAGGCCGATGGACTTGGCGAACTCGAGCATCTCCCGAGCGGTCTTGGCCATGGCGTAGTCGATCATGTCCCCTTGATAGACCACGGCCGCGGTGCCGGACCGTTCGGCTTGCTCGAGGGCCAGGATCAGGCCCTTGTAAAAGGCGATCTCCTCGGCGGTCGGGGTAAAGACCTGGTTCACGATGGGCACATGGGTGGGATGCATCACGGTCTGGCCCCGGAAACCCAGCCGCCGGTTCAGACGGGCGTCCCGCTCGAGGCCCTCGAGGTCTTTGATGTCCCACCAGGAACTGACGGTCGGGTATTGGATGCCCGCGGCCCGGGCGTCCAGCACGGCCTTGGAGCGGATGAACAGGGTCTCGGTCCCTTCCTTGGACCAGATGTAGCCCATGGAGCGGCTGGCGTCGCCGCCCGGACCGCAGGCCACGGACATGCCCGTCACCCGTGGGCAGGACGTGACGATGTCGTAGGCGTTGTGCAGGGCCTTGGCCGTTTCGATGCCGAGCGAAGTCTGGACCTGGCCGATCGGGAGGCCGTGCATTCTCTCGATGTGGGTCAGCAGCGTGTCCAGGGCCTTCATGTCGTCCACGGTCTCGACCTTGGGCAGGCCCACGCCGCCGAGTTCGGGGCAGATCACGCCCTCGATGTCGTCCAGGGTGAGGCCCGTGGCAAAGCCGTTCAGGCGGACGCTGGCGGCCTGGCCCTTGGCGTTCAGGGCTTTCAGGGCGGCCTTGACCAGGGGCCGGGCGGCCGCCTTGTCGCGGTCCGGCACGGAATCCTCGAGGTCCAGGATCAGCACGTCCGCGCCGTAGGTCACGGCCTTTTCCATCCAGGCCGGTTTGTTGCCTGGGACAAAGAGCATCGAGCGGTTGGGTTTCATGGGCGGTCCTCCTTGGAAGAGAATGATGAATGATGAGTGATGAGTGATGAATGAAAGGCGGGAGCCGTTATCCGGATTCATCATTCCGCATTTATCATTCATCATTCCTATGAAAGCATGTCTCTAGATATGACCATGCGGTGGACCTCGGAGGGTCCCTCGCCGATGAGGCGCGTGCGGAGCTCGCGGTACCAGCGCTCGAGAGGCATCTCCTTGGCCAGACCCATGCCGCCGTGAATCTGGATGGCGCGGTCCACTACGCGCAGGGCCGTCTCGCTGGCCAGCAGCTTGGCCATGGAAGATTCGATGTCGAAGGGCTTGTTTTCGCTTCTCACCCGGGCGGCGTTGTAAGTGACCAGCCGGGCGGCGTGGAGCTCGAGGGCGGAATCCGCCAGCATCCACTGGATGGCCTGCCTTTCGGACAGCGGCTTGCCAAAGGTCTCCCGGATTTTGGAATAGGCCGCGGCCATCTCGAGCGCCTCCTGGGCCACGCCCACGCACTGCGCGGAATAGGGGATGCGGTTCTGCGTAAGCAGGGATTTTAACAACTCGAACCCGCCGCCCCGCTCGCCCAGCATCTGCTCCTCAGACACCAGGCAATCCTCGAACGACAGCTCGTAGGGGGCCTCGGGACGGATGACGGGAATGGGGTTGCTGATGGTGTAGCCCGGGGTGCCGGTCTCGATGATGAAGCAGGTGATCTCCCCGCGGATGCCGATGGGACCGTCGTCCGTGCGCACGAAGACCGTGACGAACTGGGCCTGCTTGGCATGGGTGATCCAGATTTTGCTGCCGTTGATGACCCAGCCCTTGTCCGTCTTTTTGGCCCGGGTGCGGATGGCCCGGGCCGGGTCCGAGCCGCCCGAAGGTTCGGTGATGGCGAAGCACCCGCGCATCTCGCCCTGAACGCAGGGCCTCAGATATTTTTCCTTCTGCGCCTTGCTGCCGCCGTACAGAATGGGAACCACCGCATGGCCGAAGACCCCGCCCCCGGCGTTGTACAGCCCTTGCCGGTGCTTGGACACCTCTTCCATGAAAACCGTGTTCGAGAAGAAATCCAGCCCCGCGCCGCCGTACTCCTCGGGCGCGGAAGGCTGGAACATGCCCATGGCCTTGGTTTTTTCCTGGAGCCTTCTGACCTCGTGCTCGGGGAACTCGATGGCGTCCGGGTCCAGGGGTTTTTCCACCGGCAGGATCTCGTTTTTCACAAACCTGCGCACGGTGAGCTGAAGCAGTTGCAGTTCGTCTGAAAACCCGTAATCGTGTTGGTGCATCGGATGCTCCTTTCGGCAGAGAGAAAAAGGGGTCAGGAACCTTTTTCAGATGCAATACCGTGGCCATGGTGGGAAGGCTATGGCTTCTGAACGCCGCTTCCCGGCTACTCTTTCGGAAAAAGGTTCCTGACCCCTTTTTCCCCGAGCCTCATCGTTGGGTTTCGCCTTGCCCAGCCCAACCTACCCCTTCGTTCGTGTATTTCGTGTGGTTCGTGGTTTATAATCTTTCCGCACTCTCGCACTTTCGCACCACGCACTTTTCTATCGCCCCTGGTAGTTCGGCTTCCTTTTTTCGGCAAAGGCCCGCGGACCCTCTCTGGCGTCCTCGGTGGTTCTTAGAAATTCCTGAAAGGCCGTCTCCAGCCGAATGCCCTCCTCGAGCGGGAGGCTTTGAGACCGGACGGCCAGTTCCTTGACCGCGCGGAGGGCCAGCGGCCCGTTTTCGCAGAGCCTGCGGGCGAACTCTTCGGCCGTGGGCATCAGGTCTTTCAGGGGCACGACGCGGTTCACCAGGCCGTAGGACAAGGCTTCCTGCGCGGTGAGGCGACGGCCGAGCAGCAGCATCTCCATGGCCACGGCGTAGGGGAGCTGGCGCAAGGCCCTTTGCGTGCCCCCATTTCCGGGCAGGATGCCCCGCTTCACCTCGGAAATCTCGAACACCGCGTGCTCGGCCGCGACCCGGATGTCGGTGGCGAACAGGAGGGTCATGCCGCCGGCCAGGCAGTAGCCGTTGACCGCGGCGATGATCGGCTTCCAGACCTCGAGGCCGCGGTTGAGGATCATGTCCTTTTGCGTGAGGAAGAAGTCGGCTTTCTCGCGTTCGCGGGGGATGGTCGTCTTCAGGTCCGCGCCGGCCGTGAAGGCCTTTTCGCCCGCGCCGGTGATGATGGCCACCCAGATGTCCGGATTGTCGCGGACGTCGATCCAGGCCTGGGAGAGCAGGGTATAGAGCTCGGGGTCCATGGCGTTCATGGCCTCGGGCCGGTTGAGGGTGATATGGGCGATCCTGTCTTTGACTTCATAGATCAGTTTCATGACGGCTCTCCATTCAAGGATCAGATGACCTTGGCGTCCCTCAATTGTTGGATTTCTTCCTCACGGAGTCCCAAACGCGCCCTGAGAATATCGGCGGTGTCGGCCCCCAATTCCGGTCCCGCTTTGTCTATAATGCAAGGCGTTCTCGAAAATTTTACAGGCGTACCTACGATCTTATGCTTGCCCGCCCGTGGGTGTTCAACCTCGACGATCATCTCCCTGGCAACGACTTGCGGGTCCTTGACGACATCTTCCATGTTGTTGACCGGTCCAAACATAACCTCGTGGGCCTCGAACAGGTCTGCCCATTCCTGATAGGTCTTGGTGCGCATGAGTTCGATCATTTCCTTGTTAAATGGCTCGTAATTTTTCAGTCTCGTAGCCCTGGTCCGGTAGCGTTCGTCGTTGATCCATTCCTCTTTCCCGGCGGCCTTACAAAAATTGATCCAGAGTTTTTCCGTGTTGGCGATGAGAATGATAGGTTTATCCAGCGTTTCATAGACCTGAAAAGGAGTGGACAGGGGATGACGAGACCCCGTGGGTTTTGGAATCTCCCCGGTGGCCAGATACCTGACGATGGCGTTTTCGCACAAGGCCACTTGGCTATCCAGCATGGCCACATCCACCCACTGCCCCTCGCCGCTCCGCTCCCGTTCAATCAACGCCGCCTGGATGCCGATGACCCCATACAGACCCGCCGCCATATCGCCGATTGAATATCCCACGCGAACCGCCGGCGAATTCGGCTCCCCTGTGCCCATCAGGCTGACGACCCCTCCCATCCCCTGGGCGAGCATGTCGTAGGCCGGCCTGCGGGAATAGGGACCTGTCTGTCCAAAACCGGAAATAGAAGCGTAGACGATTTTGGGATTCACCTTGCGAACCGTCTCGTAGCCAAACCCCAATCTTTCCATGACTCCGGGCCTGAAATTTTCTACAACGACGTCCGCCTCCTTGATCAAATCAAAAACGATTTTTTTCCCTCGCGCATCCTTCAAGTTAAGCGTGATACTTCTGTTGCCCCGGTTGACACTCAAAAAGTAGGTGCTGACACCATTGATCTTCGGAAAGCCGGCTCGGGTCGGGTCCCCCTCTTGTGGGTCTTCGATTTTTATCACCTCGGCGCCCAAATCGCTGAGGATCATCGTGCCGAAAGGACCGGCCAGGGCCCTGCAGAAACTCAATACGACGATGTCTTTTAGCGGCCCGGACATTTTTCGTTTCTCCCTTTGTTTTTCTTTTCCAATTAAATTATTCCATGATTTTTCGAGAATCCGGCTTTCTGTTTCAAGAACCTATAAAGCGCGGTTTCCTTTTTTCTTTGAATGCTTTTTTGGCTTCTTCGTGGTCGTCGCTCTTCGCCGCTTGTATGCTGAGGGAGCGGAAGATTTCAATATCCTCGGGAGATGGAACAGGATTTTCGGCGATTCTGCTTAAGATATATTTCGATCCGCGAAGCGAAAGCGGAGCGCACCTCGTGATCTCATCCGCCAAGTTGTAGGTATAGCTCTCGAGTTGATCGTGATCCACCAGATGGTTTACGAGGCCCATGGTCAGGCACTCCTGGCCGTCATAGGATCGACCGGTCAAAAATATCTCCAAAGCCGTGCTATATCCCAGCACGTTTAGAAAACGTTTGAAACCCCGGTAGCCGGAAACCAACCCCATCCTTGACGTGGGGATTCCCATTTTGACGTTCTTGGAAGCAATGCGGATATCGCAAGCCATGGCCAACACGCAGCCCGCGCCCAGCGTGTATCCATAAAGCATGGCGATCACGGGAAAGGGAAATCGCTCGATGGCCTCGGAGGCGGTGGTGATGTCTCCCTTGGGCCGACCGACCGGGCCCGAGTCTCGGGTGGGCATGGCCGTGATATCCGCGCCCGCGGAAAAAGCCTCTTCCCCGGCCCCCCGCAGAATCACCACCCTGATGTTTTCATCCCGGGCCAGCTCCTCAAAGGCTTGCGTAATAGCCAGAAGGCAATCCGGTGCCAGGGCGTTGCGCTTCTCCGGATTGTTGATCGTCAAGGTGCAGACGGGCCCTTGTTTAGCGACAAGCACAGGTTTTTTTTCACTCATACATTCTCCGTTTTTTAAGCAAGAAAAATGGGTCAGGAACCTTTTTCTGAGAATTGCTTCTCCGCTTGCCGCGAAAAACCGCGTTCATTCATGCTTGGCCTCTCCTGCCAATAGGGAAAAAGGTTTCTAATTCCTTTTTCCGTTTTCCCAAGCTGCGGCATGGGTTCCCAGGGGCACGGCCGGGAGGGTCCACCAGGCCGGGGTTTCGGAAAGCCGGACGATCGGGGCCAGGTGCATCATGCGGCCCTCGAGCGAGCCGGCCGCGTGACCGGCCAGGGCCGCGAGTTCGTCGAAGATTTTATAAGGCATGGCGAGACCCTTGCAAAACTTCGGCTTCCGGCCGAACTCTTTGTCGGGCTTCGGCTCGAAGTCCTCGAAATATAGGCAATATTCCTGCGGCTTCGATCCTCGCCCTCCTCGATTTCGTCTCGGAATCCTGTGTTTTGCAACGGTCTTATGGCAGGAATTCCGGGCCGGGCCGATTTTCAGCGACCGACCCAAAAGAAACCTCTCGCTAGATTTGCCTAATAATTTCAGTATGGTGACTAGGTCGCCGATGACCGATTGTCACACAAAGAAGGCCCCGGGTCAACCTTGTTTTGTCGCCCGCAACCTTAAAGCGGGAGGCCTATCCCTTATATTTATGCCTAACGTCATAAATCGATGTGCATACAGCGCGTCAGAACAAAGCAGACCAAGGCGCGATGAAGGCGAGGAATGAGGCGTACTTTGTCGGTACGCCGCAATGACGAGCCGAGGAGCAACACAGGTATGCGAAGTTATGGCGCGCTGTATAGATCAAAGGAAGGTGAGGCGTGGGGCCTGCAAGAGGGGTGGGAACGAAGTCGATTCTTGCAGGTGGCCGGGGTTGGATGGATGCGGGCGAAAAAAAGGGGTTAGAAGCTTTTTCCCAGGATCGAGGCGTCCTTTTTCAGAAATAGGCTCCTAACCCCTTTTCAGGCTCACAATAACTCGAGCAAGTAGAACCCGCCGATGATGAGGCCGCTGATGACGACGCCGCCTACGATCACCGTGAGCAACGAGTTCACGGTGAGCTTGATTCCCTGGCCTTTGTTGGGCAAGGCCAAAACATAGCCGAGCACGACAAAGACGATCAAGGCAAACAGGGTTTGCGTCACCCAGTGATGGCCGGTGACGGACTTCATGAAGGCCAGGAGGCCTTCGCTCGATTCCTTGATGATCACCAGGATGGCGCTGACAAGGCTGGTGATGCCCAAGGACACCCCAAAGGACGTGGTATATTTACCCAGGCCGTTGTTTTCCATGGTCAGTCCTCCTTTTTCCTATTTGGGCAACAAGGCGACTTTGACGCCGATGCCGATGATAGCCCCGGAACCGTCCATGGCTATGCCTATCAGGATGATCAGCGCGACGACGCAGAGCGCCACGTTGCGCGCGGCTTTATTGACCGCCAGGTTGGCCGAGGCCACGATCGGCAGGAAGGTCGTCAGCAACAGCAGCATAATGACCACGTGCTCTTTCATTTCCATGAAAAAGTTGTGGGCGAACGGCCACGGCCCTTGCAGGATCAGGGGCTTGTCAACGCCGTAATGCACCACGTACCAGTAGCCCCCGATTAAATAGGCCAGCCAGAACAAGACGGGGACGGCCACGCTCACGGCCTGAATCCGCTTTTGATTCGATTCAGCGGCGTTCAGCACTTCCACGAACATCCAAACGGCTGCGACGATGGTTAACATGCCAAACAAGACGTGCGCCATCAAGATAACCTCGGTCATGGTCCACCTCCTTGAGGTTCTCTTCCCGAGACCCGAGATGATACGGTTGTGGTGAAGGGGGTGCTTGGTCGTATATTTTCACGTTCCAGGCAAAAGGGTTGTCGCCGCGAGCGAAGGTGGGGGCGGGTTTTATCAACCCCGCCCGTACTTGAGATTGCCGCGTGGCTTCGCTCCTCGCCATGACATCTTTGTATCTTTTTTTTCCAAAACCGAGCACTAGTCTTGTACCTTGTAAAGAGGCTGCGGCGTCGACTTGGCGATGCCAGTTTTAGAATTGTTGTTGACCGAGGGCCAAGCGCAACCATCTTTTTCGGCGGCACGTCCGTCCTGTTGGGTCCAACGAGATTTAATCAAACGGATTTTTTTCTGTCTGGGTTAATGCTATCTTCCATACTTTAACTTGTCAATCCCTGCCCCGGTTCTGCACGTTCCGTCTCGTTGGGTCTAACCAGAATCCACCAGGCGGATTTCTCCCCGCAGACTTGCCGCGTCAGCCGATGGCGGCCCCGTTCACGAGCCCGGGGCGCTTCATCGGCCGGCGGGTCCAGGGTGACAAGAGGATAATGAAACTCGAAACGACCCGGAAATTATGGTAATGCAGGTTCGTTCATCCTCCACTGCAAAATCCCGGTCAGGAAGAGTCCACCGCCGATGATGATCAAGGCCGCGCCGGCGGCCAAGGCCATCTGGATCAGTCCGAACGCGGCCACGGCCAGGTACAGGTAGTTTTCCATGTTCATGGCCTGGGCGTATGTCAAATGCTTGGGATTGGTCGGATCGTATTTCCCCCCGGCCATCAAATCCTTGTACGTGGGCGCAATATTGCGACGGTGGCCCCGGATCGTATCCCCGGCCGCCTGGGCCGTGCTGGCGCTGTCGATGATCGTGTCCGCCGTGCCAGGAGCATGAATGTCGCCCAGAGTGACCTTTTCCATCCTCATGGCGTTGACGATGTAATGGTTTTTAATCAGTCCCATGGCGATGAAACTCCCACCCGCCACCATGCTGCCGATACCCGTCAGCAGAACCAGAACGGCTAATATCTTGTTGCCTTTCAACTCGGCACCTCTCGTCCCTTTTGTCGGCCTCAAGACCGAGGCCGGATTAGATGTTTGTGACAATCCCTATTGATCCGCAAAAAGACGAACATATCGTCCGTACCCTTCCTTTTCCAGGGCCTCCTTGGAAACGAACCTGAGCGCGGCGGAATTCATGCAATATCCCATGTTCACGGCCTGGGCGTAGGTCAAATGCTTGGGATTGGCCGGATCGTATCTGCCCCCGGCCATCAACTCCTTGTACATGGGCGCAGCATTACGCCGCTGGCCTCGGATTGTATCCCCGGCCGCCTGGGCCTGGCCGACGTTGTCCATGACCTCACTCGGCGGCATCTCGGACCTGTGAACGCTGCTCATCGTGACTTTTTCTATGCTCATGGCGCTGACTCTGAATAAATTTAATAATCCCTTCGGCGATAATAACCCCGCCCGCCACCGTGGTACTAGCGCCGACCAGCATAATCAAAATAGCCCATATCTTCTTGCCTGACATCACCGCACCTCCTGTCCCTCTTATCAGCCTTAAGATCGACGCAGGATTCGATGTTCGTGACGGTTCTTATTTCTCCATAAAAATACGGACGTATTGTCCGTACCCTTCCTTTTCCAGGGCCTCCTTGGGAACGAACCTGAGCGCAGCGGAATTCATGCAATATCTCAGGCCGATCGGAGCAGGGCCGTCGTTAAAGACGTGTCCCAGGTGTGAATCCCCGTGTTTGCTCCGCACCTCGGTCCGGACCGAGAACAGGTGCCGGTCTTCCCTGAGCACGATATTGTCAGGCTCGAGAGGCTTTGTGAAACTGGGCCAGCCGGTCTTGGAATCGTATTTGTCCTTCGAGCTGAAAAGCGGCTCGCCGGACACGATGTCCACGTAGATGCCCTCCTTCTTGTTGTCCCAGTACGCGTTTTTATACGGCGGCTCGGTGCCTTCTTTCTGGGTCACTTCGTACTGGATGGGCGAGAGCTTTTTGCGCAGGACTTCGTCGCTGGGTTTTATAAAAACCGAACCGCCGGAGAGCGCCCCGACCTTCTCCTTCTCGTCGCCCCAAACCTTTTTTAAAAACTGGTCCCGGCCGGAATTGAAGCGGTAAAATTTATAACGAACCGCATGGGTCTTATAATAGTCCTGGTGGTACGCCTCGGCCGGGTAGAATTTTGTGAACATCACGATCTCGGTGACAATCGGCTTCTTGAATTTTCCGCTTTTTTCCAGCGCCTTCTTGGACTCCTCGGCCAGACGCCGCTGTTCGTCGTCATGATAAAAAATGATGCTCCGGTACTGGGACCCCCGGTCCACAAATTGTCCGCCCGCGTCCGTCGGATCGATATGACGCCAGAAGGTATCGAGTAGTTGCTTATAGGAAACCACTTGCGGATCGTAAAAGACCTGCACCGCCTCCACGTGGCCGGTTCCGCCAGCCGAAACCTCTTCGTAGGCCGGGTTCTCCTTGTGGCCGCCGGTATAGCCGGAGATGACCTCGGCCACGCCCGGCACCTTCTCGAAGTCGCTTTCCGTGCACCAAAAACACCCGCCGGCAAACGTCGCCGTCCCTAATTTGCTTCTCTCAATAGTCACGACCGCCCCCGAATTTTCTCTGCCTTTCGAACTGTCCGCGCCCTGCGCCGCAGGAGAGCCGGCAACGATAAGGCCCAAGACCATCGGCAACACGATGAAACGATACGCCAACCGCATTTCTATCCTCTCAAGATGTTCCCCCGCGCTCCCCTTGCACCCGCTCATGTTCATATGAGTAATGATAGCGTCCTTCAGGCCAATATCAATACCGCGCCTGAAGGATGCCGGAAAATTTTATGAAAGCGACCGGGACAGCCGAGGCTTGTTATGGAAAATATAATGATATCAATTTCTTGACAGCGAGAGGGGGGGGCGGAAACGAGGGCCGACAGCCTTTTTTTCGATCGAACCCGGAGAAATGCTCATGAAGGAACGCGGGCGTTTGTGGTAGATTGAAGGCGTTCAATTCCGGGAAAAGGGCCTCCGAGCCCTTAAATGGAAGCGGGGAGGTCCACGTGCCGCTGGCGTCACATGAAACGTCCCTCAGCCGAGAGGACCTGATCGGGTACCTGGATGGATATCTGAACGCCCTGCTGGCGCACGATCCCGAGCAGCTTCCGCTCGCTCCCAAGGCAAAATTCACCGAAAACACGAAGGCTTTGCCCTTGGGCCAGGGTCTCTGGCAGACCGCCTCGGCCGTGCGGTATCGCCACGCTTTCGCCGACCCGGTCGGAGGACAGGCCGGCCTGTTCGCCTCAATCGAGGAAGGCGGTGAGCTGTCCATGTTCGCGCTTCGGATCAAGGTGGCTGAGAAAAAAATCTCGGAGATCGAGACGATCGTCACGCGCAAAAGCCCGTTGGTGGCTTTCCGGCCCAAGGCTTTGACCCGGCCCAAGCCCATTTTCGCCGAGGTCGTGCCCGAGGCCGAGCGCTTGCCCCGGGAGCGGATGAGAGCCGCGGCCGAGCTTTACTTTGATGGCCTGGAACAGAGTTCGGCCGAGCGCGTGCCGCTGCACCCCGATTGCAACCGCATGGAAAACGGCCTCAAAACCACCAACAACCCGGACTTCGGCCAGGCCTTGTCGCTTTCCTGCGCCGACCAGTTCCCGTATTTCGCCTACATCGCCCGGATACGCGACCGGCGGTACACAATCTTCGACGAGGAGCGCGGCCTGGTCCAGGCCTGGGTCGTGTTCGACAATCCGGGCACGGCCCGGACCGCCACCCTCCCGGGCCTGGGCGCGATCGACCTGCCCGAGCGCACGCACCGCCCCTGGTCTCAAATCATTGCCGAGCTGTTCAAGATCAAGAATGGGTTGATTTACGAGATCGAGGCCGTGATCGGCCCTTTGCCCTATGGCGCGGGGTCGGGGTGGGGGGAATGAGCGGCCGAAGCGGATCGGGGAAATAAAAAGGGCGTCCCACCGTCGAACGTTGAGACGCCTCTTTTGAAGAGAGAACGCGGGGTTAGATCACCGTGACATTTACTGCCGCCGGGCCTTTTTGGCCTTGCTCTATGTCAAAGGTCACGCGGTCGCCGTCTTTGAGAGACTTGAAACCGCTGGCGTTGATGCCGGAGTGGTGGACAAAAACGTCGGGGCCGTTTTCTTGCTCGATAAAGCCATAGCCCTTGCTGTTATTGAACCACTTCACGGTTCCTTGTGGCATAGTGGCACCCTCCTTTTCTAGATTCTCACTGTTCCTGACTTGAAGAGGCCACTTATGGGTCTTTCTTTCAGATCGGAACCGGCCCGCGAGCCTGCCCGGGCCTCGATTGAGTTGCGGTACTGTACCTCATTTTTTTGCCGAAATCAAGCAATTTATGAGGCCGGCCTCTGGAAAGCCGTTTTTGGAAGCGCCCGGTTCGCGCGAGGTCCGCGGCCGAGGCATGATCCCTCCTTGGAGCGTGCGGCTTTTGCGCCTCAGCCCTGCGGGAAGCAAGAAATAAGGCCTAGTTTCAATTCGATGTCCGGACGCGGCCAGGCGGGCCGCGCCATGCCCGCGCCCGCTAGGAAACCAGGTGAAACCCGGGTTCGAGACCGCGGCAATACCAGAAAGGGAATTCCGAATACTGAAATGAGACCGAGGCAAAACACAGGATTCCGAGCCGACACCCGACAATGAGTTCGGCCGGCATCCGAAGTTTTGCAATGGTCTCGAAAAATAGGTTGATACACATTTTAAGACGTTGTATAATATAAATGTAGGTTTTCAATTTATCATTTTCCATATGGTCGGGAAGCAGGCCATAAAGGAGCCAAAGTATGAATTTTAACGACATCAAAAAAATGGCCAAGAAGATGAATATTAACACCTATCGTATGAAGCGCACGGATGTGATCAGAAACATTCAGCGCGCGGAAAAAAACATCGATTGCTTTGCCACGGATCGCGCTATAATCTGTAATGAAATGAAGTGCCTATGGCGCGACGACTGCCTAAATAGCCAGAGCGGCTAGCCTGAAATATATTTTAAAGTTTTTGATGCCTTACGAATGAATGATGACAGCGTGCGGGAGGAGGGTTTGTCTGGTTAACGCTTTATTTTTAAAACTTCATTCGCCAGGACTCTATCTGGCATAAATTAGAAGGCCCACCAAAGACATTTTCGCTATCTACCACGATCTTGATCCGCTGAATTTATCATCTATTATCCTCAACACCACGGACTTATAACCTTTTCCGGGAATATGGACGATATTTCGAGGGCTTCGAGCCGAAGCCGGCGGATAAGTGCGGCTGCGGCCGGAGTCTTGCTATGACCTCCGGTTCCCGCAGGGAACCGATGGGAGGGATCGCGGCCTTGAGCCCACGGACATGGAAGTTTATGAACGATCGGGGAGATAGGTAACACTTTAGACCGATGACATAGGTAACACTTTCCGATAGGGCGTGCAGGAGGTAACTGCGATGCCCTGGAAAGAGACCTGTGTGATGGATGAGGGGATGCAGTTCATTGCGGCCTATTTATCGGGGGAAGAGACGATG
>Ga0315282_10005463_pt1 | contig 21656 bp, 15 predicted proteins | sample YL17G07_20_MG_FD_203693 | JGI IMG/M metagenome (GOLD analysis project Ga0315282, IMG submission 203693) | Sediment microbial communities from Yellowstone Lake, YNP, Wyoming, USA - YL17G07_20 | ecosystem: Environmental > Aquatic > Freshwater > Lake > Sediment | place: USA: Wyoming | collected... | reverse complement strand
CTTAGCGCAGCTGGCTTGACGGTCACCGATATGGCCCCCGACGTCCCGGTCGAGGCCTTCGTCGGGAAGGTCAAGGAGGTGCAGCCCGACCTCCCGCTGCTCTCCGCCCTACTGACCACGACGATGCCCAACCAGCAGAAGACACCCGTCGCTCCGCCGTCTTCTCCGCCGCCTACCGCAGATGGCCCTTCGCTCGCTCAGGAGCCCGCGACCCTCCCTTCGGCGGGTTTGTCGCCGACGAGCCCCGGCAACGATGCCTCAAACATCCGGGCGAGCACGCGGTAAGGGTGCGTGAGGTCAAGCTCAGGGTCGATGGCGACCTGGATCGCGAGTCCGTCGATGATCGCGCTCAGCAGCTGGCTGAGGCCGAGCAGGTCGGGATCCTCGAGAGTGCCGGACTCGCCGGCCAGTCCGAGCCACTCGAGCTTCAAGCTCCAGTACCACTGGTAGAGCAAGGCGAGGCGGCTGCGGAGCAGCTCGTCGCGCACGACATGGGGCAACAGCTCAAAGAAGATCTGAAACTCGGTGGTGGCTGCGTCCAAGCGGCGCATCTCCTCGATCAGACGCTGCCCCCGCTCCGGCGCAGCGACGTCCTTCAGCCGCTCTTGCGAGGCCAGGTACTCATCGTGGATCACCGAGTCGAGGACGGCGCTGATGAGCCCCGCCTTGTTCTCGAAGTAGTAGGCGATCATCGCCTTGTTCTCGCCGGCGCGAGTGCCGACAGTGTTCAGGGTGAGTGCCCCGAAGCCCTCGCTGGCGATGATCTCCTTGGCCGCTAGCAGCAGCTTGCGGGCCGTCTCCGGCAGGGACGAGAGCGGGTCTGCAAAGGCAGAGCGCAGGTGACCCCCACGGGCCCCCTGAGGACCCTTCGCTAGCGTCTGTCGCCCAATGGATCCGTTGCTCACGGCGCTCTCGCCTCCCCTCGGCACTCGTGACCCAGCAGTCCGTGCCGGCGCTCCAAGGCCGTCGCTTGACATCCCCTGGTAGCCGGTGTCCAATGACTGACTGACTGACTGACTGATTGGTCGGTTAGTCCTGCGACTGCAATATTACCAGAGAGGGAGAGGCAGCGTGAGGGCAGACGACGTAGGCGCAAGCCCCTTGGCGTGTGCGCCGCGCGCGTTGTTAGCTGGGAGGCTTCATGGACTTCTACACCGGACAAGTACTGCGGGTCGACCTCACGCGGCTGCAGGCCACGGTCGAGCCACTCAACAGCGAGTGGGCGCGCCTCTACGTGGGCGGCAAGGGCCTGCTGCTGCGCTACCTCTTTGCCGAGCTTGCCCCGGGCAGCGCGGCGCTCTCTCCTGAGAACCCGCTGATCCTCGCCACGGGGCCCTTCGCCGGTACCACGGCGGCTACCTGCTCGCGCCTCGCCGTGGGCTGCAAGAGCCCCGCCACCGGCCTGCTGCTCGACTCCTACGCGGGCGGCTCCTTTGCCCCCGAGCTCAAGTTCGCCGGCTACGACGTGGTGGTGATCACGGGTCGCGCCCCCCAACCGGTGCTCGTCACGATCGCGGACGAGCGTGTCGAGTTCCTGCCCGCCGCAGGCCGCTACTGGGGCCTCGAGACGGCCGCCCTGGAGCAGCTCGTGCGCGAGGAGATGGGGCCGCAGGCCAAGGTGCTCTCCACCGGCCCCGCCAGTGAGCATCTGGTGCCCTTCGCCTGCCTCTCCACCGACCAATACCACAAGGCCGGCCGCGGCGGCGCCGGCGCCGTCATGGGCAGCAAGAACCTCAAGGCCGTGGTCGTGCGCGGCACCGGCGCGGTGACTGTCGGCGACATGGCGGCTTTCACACGCGACATGCTGCGCCTGCAGCGCGAGCGTGTGCTGACGGTCGACAACGCCTGGACCTACGAGGAGGGCACGCCGTTTCTCGTTGACGCAGTGAGCGCCGCCGGAGCCCTGCCCACGCGCAACTTCCGCAGCGGCACCTTCGAGGGCGCCGAGGCGATCGACTCGGCGACCTTGTTGCGCCACCGCACCAAGGTCCGCGCCTGCACACAGTGCCCGCTGGCCTGCCGCCAGGTGCACGCCTTCGAGGGCTACGTCTGCGAGGGCCCCGAGTACGAGACCCTCGGCCTCTGCGGCGCCAACTGCGGCATCGGCGACCTCTCGGCGCTGGCCGCCTTCAACCGTGCCTGCGACGAGCTCGGCCTCGACACCATCTCCACGGGTGCCGTGGTCGGCTTAGCCATGGACCTCTGCGAGCGCGGCGCCGCCGACTACGGCCTCGCCTTCGGCGACACCGCCGGCTACCTCGCGGCACCGCGCCTGATCGCCTACCGGGAGGGCGCGGGTGCCGAGCTGGCGCTCGGCACCCGCGCCCTCGCCGCCCTGAAGGGGCGGCCCGACCTGGCCCCCGAGGTCAAGGGCCTGGAGATGCCGGCCTACGACCCGCGGGGGACGTTCGGCATGGGGCTTGGCTACGCCACGTCCGACCGCGGGGCCTGCCACATGCGCGCCTTCACCGCTAGCGACGACATCCTCGGTGGAACGGGCGCCGCCGACTCTCTGGCCGGCAAGGCCCGCCTCGTGGTCGACCAGCAGGACTTCAGCGCCGTCGCCTGGACCGGCGTGTGGTGCGCCAACATGGCCCTCGACGCCGACTTCCTCGGTGTCCACTTCAAGCACCTGTGGGGGCGCGAGACGTCGCACGAGGAGCTCATGACCATCGGCGCCCGCATCTGGAACCTGGGCCGACTCCTGAACCTGCGTGAGGGCCTGCGCCGCGACGACGACCGCCTCCCGGAGCGGATCCTGAGCGTGCCTCATCCGGACGGCGGCGCGGCCGGCAGAGTCATTGGGTCCGAAGCCTTCCGCGAGGCGCTGGACGAGTACTACGCGCTGCGCGGCTGGGACGCGGAAGGCGTGCCTAGCGAGACAACGCTCCGTAAGCTCGCAATCGACGTACGACTCTGAATGACGGAGGAAGTACATGCCTCAAGGCACGGGGTGCTTGACGCTCTGGGACGGGCTCCAAAGGGAGTGGCTCCATGGGCGCTGACGACGACGTGATGCGCAGACAGACGGTGTTCCGGGCGGACCGCTTCGATTCGACGGGCGGCACGGCAACGATGATGGCGGTCGTCACAACGGGCAACGGCGGGTTCGACAAGCTCGAGTACCGCGAGGTCCCCGTTCCCAGGCCGACGGTGGGCGAAGTCCTGCTGCAAGTCCTCGCCGCCGGCGTCAACGCCACCGACATGAACACGCGTCTCGGCTGGTACTCCTCGAGCGTGACCGCCGGCACGCAGAGCGCCGCGAAGGCCGCGGAGGGGGAAGCGGTCGCCAAGCACCACGGGGGGTGGAGCGGGCCGACGCCCTTCCCCCTCATCCAGGGCACAGATTGTTGTGGGCGCGTCGCGCAAGTGGTTGGTGGACGCTCGCGGAGCGAGGCCGTATCGATGACTTCACCCACGTCGTCCTCGATCCCGATACCCCCGGCCCGCCGAGTTCGAGGGGAAGTCGCACTCGACGTAAAGGCCGCGCTCCTCGGCGATGGGCGGCACCTCGCGCGGCTGCGGCTTCTCCAAGGCCTCCAAGACCGCATCGTCAGATGGACGCCGTCGAGCCCGCAGCCGACCACGCGGTCGAAGAGATCGCACGTGTTGAGCTGTCGGGGCCAGGGAGGCTTGTAGTCCGCCCCGCCTTGATCGATGCCGTGCGGATCCAGGCAGAAGGTGAGCGGCCGCGGTAGCATCCGCTCCCCTCGCTCGCGTGACGCGCGGCGAAGCGCTCTCTGCCGGAGCCGGCACCGCTGCCGGGACGGCACGCCAAGGAAGCCGGGTACTGTGCGCTTGGAGGGTCTGGCGGGAGCGACGAGACTCGAACTCGCGACCTCCGGCGTGACAGGCCGGCGTTCTAACCAGCTGAACTACGCCCCCGCTGGCGCGCACTGCGCCCGATCGACTCGAGTGGGGTGACCGGCGCCGTGAGCGGCGAAGACGGATTGTAGCAGCACTCGAGAGCGCGCGCAAAGTCGCGCCCGAGGTGCCCCTGCCGAGACAGCCCCGCAGCCGTTTGCCGCGACAGCGCTGCACCCGTTCGCCGCGACGGCCCCGAGTGCGGCTGCTTGTGCGAACCCCGACACGCGCGGGGCGGGACGCCGCCTACCTCCAGGGCGTGCAGTCGCAGGCTGCCGGCCCCGACGTGGGCGGGGGCTGGGGCCGCCGTGAGGCGGCCCCAGCCCCCGCCCTTCAACCCCTCGGAACGGTGGATCGCAGCGCCGGCCTTACGGCGCCCAGCTCGCCGGCACGCGCCGGATGACCCCGCAGGCGATCGGGACGGTCGGATCGTACGCGCCCGCGTCGTACGGCCCGGCGAGCGTCATGCCGTGCAGCACGATGACGCGGTTGGTCAGCGGCGTGTTCGCCAGGTCGAGCACGTCGAACTGCTTGTTGCGGAACGTGTGGTTGTAGGTGACCACGCCGCGACCCCTCGCCATCGGGTACGGCGCGAGCGGCAGCAGCACCGGCCCATAGAACGACAGGCCTTCCGCCGGCGAGATGATGCCGTCACCGTTGACGTCGGCCGACGGCGGCGGACACACGGCCTTGCTGCCGTCGCGATTCCCGCGGATCTCCTGCATATGCTGCTTGCCGCTCTCGAGGCCGCGCGCCGTGACGATCACGTGCAGCGTCGCGCCTTTCAGAACGAAGGTGGCCTTACCGCCGACACCGGACTGGTTCAGCGGCTTGAGATCGGCCATGAACACGGCCGTGCTCATCGACCCCCTCGCCTGGGCCACGCCGGCCAAGGTGAAGACGAGGACCACGGCAAGAACAAGCGCAAGACTCAGCTTCTTCGTCACGGTACCCCCCAGTACTCGTGGTTGCCGGTATCGCTCACTCACCGGCCGGCCGATCGCTCGGCCCGCCGGCTGACTCTGCTCGGGAACAAGTCGATACCCCCACCTCCCCCCGGCCGAGTGGTTACGAAACAGGCGACCATAGTACCCTCCCCTCCCCAGGGCGAAAAGCGTTGCGGCGCGATGCTGGGCTCAAGCAGCCCGTGATGGAGACTGCCCGTGAAGCGCGCTCGCGGGCGTGCCGAGCCCCACGCCGAGCCGCTTCGCCGTGAGCGCGAACAGCACGGCCCCGGCCAGGCCGACACCGATGTTGACCCACGATGCCCCACGGGCTCCGAGAACGTCCATCGCCATGCCGCCGAACGTGGGCCCGAGCGCGAACCCACCCGTCTGCACGAGGGTCCAGGTGCCCATGTAGCGGCCGCGCAGCGGGACCGGCGAGAGGTCGGCCGCCACGGCCGACGAGATCGGCACGAGCAGCACGATCCCCTGACCGAGGACGAACACGAACGCCAGCGTCGGCAGTCGCCAGGGGACGAGGCCGGCGCCGCCGAGGCCGATGCCGGTGAACGCGCTGGCCGCCGCCATGAGCAAGAGCTTGTTGCCTCGGCGCGAGAGACGGATCACCGGGAACTGCGTGAGGGCGACCGTCACCGCGTAGAAGGTGAGCACGAGACCCCAGGTGGCCGGGGCGACGCCGTGCTCGGCGCGCAGCACCATGGGGAAGACCGACCAGATCTGCCCGAAGCCGTAGAGCGGCAGCAGCGCCATGGCGCAGAAGACGAGGTAGCGCCGGTCGCCGAACACGGTCACGTAGCCACGCAGCGTCTCGAGCAGTCGCTGCTCGACCGCCGCCGCTTCGGGTCTGGTCTCGCGGAACGCGACGATGACGATGAGCACGTACGCGCCGCAGATCGCACCTCCCGTGAGAAAGAGCGTGCGGAACGTGGGGTCGCCGGCCAGCAGCACGCCGGCCAGCAGGGGGCCGATGACCATGCCGATGTGCAGCGTCACGCGCGTGATGCTGTAGGCCTCGGCGCGGCGAGAGAACGGCACCAGGTCGGCGACCATCGCGTTGCTGCCGGTCAGGAAGAGAGCCCACCCGAAGGCGGCTTCGAGGGCGATGGCGGCGCCGATCGCCCAGAGGCTCCCAGCCAAGGCGAACGTCCAGTACAGCGCGGCCACCACGAGGATGCCGGTGACCATGGCCGGCTTGCGACCGTACCGGTCGGTCAGCGCCCCTCCCAGGGCGTACAGAGGCAGGGCGACGAAGACGGGCAGGCCGATCAACAAGCCGATGGCGGTCATCGAGACGCCCATCCGTTCGTGCAGGTAGGTCGACTCGAACGGGAACGACATGTCGACACCGGTGATCAGCACGATGAACCCCAGGGCGAGCAGCCAGAACTGGCGCGGGAAGACCGGCCCGGAGGCCGAGCCGTCGGGCGCAGAAGTCGAGGCGTCGGGCGCGGAAGTCGAGCCGTTGGGCACGTGAGGACCAGGGCTGTTGGATGGGCCGCTCATGGGAATGAACTCGTTCCGCGCTGATGGTACCGGAACAGCGCCGGCCGCGCTCAGCCGTGCGACGGCGCGGCGGGCCTCACGGCCCGCCGCGCCTACCGTTCGGACCCCGCCAGGTGGCCTTGCTCGCTGCCGCTCCCGCCGGAGGTCGTCGTCCGGGGCGACACGTCGCTGTCACTGCCGAACGACCGGGTGTGACCGGCCGGGGCGCTCGTGCACCCGGTCTGGTCGAGCTCCGAGCTGCTGCTCCAAGCGGTGCGATCCTGCTGCCGTGTACCGGTCGCACCGTCGTAAGACCCTGTCCGAGTGCCGTACGAACCGGCGGAGTGGTCTCTCGTCTCGCTGCCGCGCCGGCCCCAGTGCTCGTCGTGTGCACCCATCGGCGAGCCGTGGCCGACCCAGCGAGCGTACGACCACGAGCCGCGGTCGGCCGGCCGCCAGGCGACGCCACTCGCGCTCGCCGAGGCTGCAGCCGCCGGCGCGCCAGGCGGCGACGTGCCCGCAGTTGGCGATCCGCGGCCGTGGTGCGTGATCGCGCGCATGCCGACAGCGCCTCCGCCGATAGCGAGGGCGGCGGCGGCGACGGTGATGGCGGCCTTCGACGTGAGCGCAGAAGCGAGCTTCGACGCCAGGCCGCCGCTGGCGCCGCCATGGCCCGGCGGCGCGTGGAACGTAAGCCCGCCGCCGTGCGGCGGCGCCGGCGTGGCGTGCGCTCCGGGCGCCGTGGCGTGCGGTCCCGGCACCGGCGCGTGGGGAAGGGACAGAGGCGGCATGGCCTGCAGCGTCGCCGGCACCGGCAGCGGAGCGAGCACAAGACCGAGGCCGGTGACCGCCACACCCGCGACGTTGAGCGACGTGCGGCACTCCGGACACGCCTTCATGTGGCGCGCGATGGCGCGCCGCTCTTCGCGCGAGATCGCGCGCCCCACGGCGTTCTGCGCCACCTGGCGAGCGAAGCCGCATCCGGCCGCCGCCCCGCTCCTTTCGGAGAGCGCCGCGAACGACCGCTGGAACGCCCTGCGAGCGCGATGCACGACCACATCGGCCGTGGAGCGCGGCACGTCGAGGACCGCGGCCAGCTCTTCAGGCGGCAGCCCGTGCAGGTCTTTCAGCACGAGCGCCGCGCGATAGCGGTCGTTGAGCCGGGCCAGCGTCTGCTCGACGAGGGCAGCGGTGCGCGACTGCTCGAAGACGTCGAAGGGGGCGGCGAGCTCTTCGAGCTCGCCGCCCCCTTCCGGCGCGACCTTCGCGCGCCGGCGCAGGTGATCGTGACAGGCGTTGGTCGCCACCCGGTAAAGCCACGGCCGCAGCTTCAGCTCGCCCTGCTGCGAAGGCAGCCGACTGAAGGCCTTCACGAAGACATCGTGGGTCAAGTCCTTGGCCTCCTCGCGGTCGCTGACGAGCCGCGCGCACAGGTTGTAGATGCTCACATGGTATCTGGCGTAGATCGCCGCGAACGCCTCGCCACGGCCGGCCCTCAGGCCGTCCACGAGGATGTCGTCGGTGGCAGAAGAAGCCGCTGCCAACAGACCCGCCTCTCTTGCGCGTCGCCCCACAGACTCGCCGCTAGCTTCCACCAGTGTAACGGCTACCGCCTCTCCTGCAGCCATGAGGCAGCGTCCCGCCGCGACGACCCACGCGCGTCAGTCGCAGCCGGAGCCATAGCCCTGGCCGGTGCAGGGGTCGCCGCCCGAGTCGTCGGTCGCCGTGCGGGTGCGTGTGCGGATCTGCACCTCAGACTGGGCGCGCGTCTGGGTCTGAGTTTGCGTGGCGCACTGAGCGCGCGCCTGGGTCTGAGTGCCCGCGTGGCGTGTCGCCGAGTGCCGCAGGGCGTGAGCCGCTCGTGTCTGGGTGCGCAGCATCTCGGCGAGGCGTGTCTGCTGTAGTGCGGCAAGCGCGATCGGCGATGCGTCGGCCTCGTGCTGAGAGGCCGCGCTCACAGCCGGCGTGGCGCCGACGGCACCACCGGCCGGGCTCGCTGCGCCGGTCACCCTGTGCACCCCGGCCAACGCTACCGTGCTTGCGGCCAGCACGATGACCGCCGTCGCCCCGATGGTCTTGAGAGTCTTCATGCCTGCCTCCCTGTTCGCTACCTTGCTTCCACCAGTTCAAACGGAGGGCGCCGCCGCTTCTTACACCGCGCCGCGCCGACGAGCGGAGATGAAGCATCCGCGCACAGGGGGCGACCCATCCGCCGACAGGGCGTGAGAGGAGGCGGGCACGCATGAAGAGGCGCGAGGGAAGTTGAAGCATCTGCGCAGAAGGGGTGAGATGCTCACGCTAAGGCGCTGGTGGGCGATGCTGGACTTGAACCAGCGACCCCCTGCTTGTAAGGCAGGTGCTCTGACCACTGAGCTAATCGCCCGAGCGAGGAAGGGCTGCAGCGGGCGCGCCGGCGCCCTGAGTGCTGCTGCAAACGACTGCTACTGATTATACAGAGGACCCGCATGCATGCAGGCCGCCGTAGCGGTGCCCCCGTGCGGGAGTCGGAGGAGCGCGAGCCGGGTGTGTGCCCAGGGGCGGGGCGGGGAGGCCTTCGGCCTCCCCGCCCCGCCCTCACTCACTGCGGCTGCAGCTCGCGCCAGCTGTTGGACACGCGGCGCACAACTGAGGGGAAGCGTTGGTCGAGATTGGCGATGCAGTTGTCATTGTAGAGCACGTTGGGCGTACCCTTGAGGCTCTCGGTACTGGCGGTGACCACCATGCCGTGGATATCGGCGGTGCCGTGCGAGGTGTCCATAACCCCTTGACAGTAGATGACGCCGTAGAACTGGGCCGTGCCGCCCCAGTCGAGCTCGCCGCCACCGAGGATCATCAGCACGCCGGGCTGCGCCTCGCTGTTGAGCTGGGTGCTGCCGGTGACCCCTATCGTCTGCCCGGGCGAGGTCATGATCACCGTCAGGCCGCTCAGGCCGCCGCTCGGACTCCAAACCGGGTCGGCAGGGCTACTTTGGGCGGCACTCAGCGAGCTGAAGTAGCGCCCGTTCGCCTGCGCCGTCGACACCATCGCATCGACAAGGGTTTGTGGGAAGACGTCGCTCAGAGGGCTGATCGAATCGCCCGTGATCTGCGCGATCCCAGGCGCGGTCACGCCCGTCTCCTCGATGGAGCCGCCCACCTGCACGCTTGTCACGGTACCCGCCGGCGGTGGCACCTCGACGCGGATCTTAGGGTTGTTGCCCTGCCCGTTGCTGAGCAGGTCGCCGCCCGCCCACAGCGGGATGCCGCGCGGCAGCGACATGGTGAACCAGGTGCGCTCGACCAGCGACAGGAGCCGCGTCGCCCGTGTACCCACCTTGGCCTGCGAGACCAGCCACAGCTTGCCGTTGCCGTCGGCGTCGTAGTTGACCTGGGTGTTGGGCTGGGCCGCACCGTTGTCGTCGTCGTACCAGCTCACGCTGATGAACAACCCGCCACCCACCGGGTTGGGGAACTCGGTCGTGCTGAACCTGGCCCGAAAACCGGCGGCATCGAAGGCAGGTACGCCGCTCGCGCTCGCCGGCCAGTTCTGGCCGAGCAGGGCCATGCCGGCATCGAGACCCGCCTCGGCCACGGTGAACGACTTCACGTGCACACGGTCGTCGGCCGTGTTGTGCTGCACGTTACCGGTGAAGGCGACGAGCGCCGCCGTCGAGACCGCCAGCACGGCGATAACGCCGAGCAGCACCACCAACCCAGCGCCCTCCTCGCTCCGGGCCGCCCGCCTGAGCTTCTCAATCGCAGTCATCGCTGCCTGCCTCCCTCTCGGCGGAGGTCCACCTGCGGGCCACCGCTCACCTGGTGTTGCGTATCTGCGCCGTCGTGCGCAGGTGCGTGTATACGGGCGACTTACCCGGGTTTAAGTCGACGAGCACGTTGATCTCGACGCCCTTGATCTGCGCCCGGCTGTTGGTCCCGCGCACGTCGCTGGCGCGCGCCAGCGAGCCATCAGGGTTGTAGCTGAGATAGGTGAACAGCGGCGTCGGGTTCGCCGTGCTCGGCACCGAGGCGTTGACCAGGTTGCTCGCCAAGAGCTGAGCGCCCTCGCCGCTCGTGCGCTCGGCCAAGTTGAAGGTCACGCCCGGCCACGAGTCGACGCCGATGTCGACGCCGCTGATGACGCCGTCGCCGTTGACGTCCTGGAAGCGCCAGAGTTCGCCGTTGGAGTAGAGCCGGTACATGACCAACCGCGGCGCGACCGAGCCGGACTGGTTGCCGGCCTCGTTGAAGGTCGTGTAGAGCACGATGTACCAGGGCCGCGCCCGTACGACGGCGACGTCGGCGACGTCGGGTGGCGGGTTCTGGGCGTCGCGGATCTCGCGCTCGAGGCGTGAGAGGCCCAGGCGGGCGAAGTCGGTCGCTTCGCCGCGCCGCACCGTGTTGGCGTAGGACTGGGTCAGCGCCCACCACGTGCCGATGATCAGCGTGCTCAGGATGGCGGCGATGAGCATGCCGACGAGCAGCTCGACAAGGGTTGTGCCCTCCTGCCCTTGCCTCCCCTGCACTGTCACTGTGCTCGAGAACCGGCTCATGCCTCGTTCACCGTCGTTTCTGCTACACGTTCGCGACCGACTCATGGGTAGTTCACCGTGCCGTTGCCGCTGGTCACATCGACCATCTTGGGCACGGGTGGGTTGTTGGTGTCCCAGTTCGAGCTCAGCGAGATGAAGACGTTGTAGGCGCCCGGGGGTAGCGGCGACCACGCCTGATTCTTGTTCTTGAGGATGCGCACACTGTCCGGTCGCGTCGACGACGGTGTCCCGTTGGTCGAGTACCACAGCCCGCTGCTCACCTGCTGCACCCAGACGTAGACGAAGCTCGAGCTGTTGTTGTACACGGTCAACGTACGCTCGGGCACGGGCTGGGTCGTCGCCGAGACCGGGCCGGCCCAAGCCGACCGGTTACCGGCGTTGTCGACCGCGCAGACGTGGTACCACCAGGTCTTGTCGAAACCGGCCGTGGTGTCGTCATAGACGGTTGCCTGGTAGCCGCCGGCGAGCTGCGTCCAGGTGACCTTGTCGGCGCTGCGTTCGATGATGTAGCCCGCGACACCCGAGGCCGGGTTACCGCTGTCGGTCGACGCTGCCCAGGTGAGCTCAATGGTCGGCTGTCCAGAGAGCGCCGCTGCGACCAGCGACCCCGGGACGGTCGGCGGCACCGTGTCTTTCGGCACCTGCGGCGTGACCTGCACCGCAGCCGAGAACGGACTTGTCAGGTTCTCGGTGTCGACGGCACGCACCTTGTAGGTATAGGTCACGTCGTTGGTGAGACCGGAGTCGGTGTAGCTCGGCGAGGTCGTGGTGACGAGCAGCGCGAAGTTGACCCCGTCGGTCGACCGCCACACCTCGTAGTGGTCGAGGTCGCCGGCCGGTGAGGTGTCCCAGTTGAGGTAGGCGACCGCGTTGCCGCCACTCGCGATGAGTCCGGTCGGTGCCGGCGGGGCGTGGTTGGTGTAGCGCATGGCCACCGACACCGGCGAGCCCTGTGTGCGCGAGCCGAAGCCGGCCACGGCCACGGCCTGGAAGATGTAGATGCCGTCCGGCGCCGACGAGTTGTCCCAGACGAACTGGTAGTGAGCCGGCTCGCCGTTCAGGGGACTGGTCACATTGGCCTGAACCACTTTGAGGCCGTTAAGCGAGGTGACCGTGAAGAGCACGTAGCCGCGGTCGGCCTCGGTGGCGCTCTGGTTCATGCTGGCGATATCTTCGGGGGCGATGTAGGCATCGATGACGACCGGCCCAGCGACGATGCTCCAACCGGTCTCGTCCTCTGCGAGTATGTTGTCGGGCCCGACGTCGAAGCGAATGATCTGCGGGCCCGAGTACTGCTTGGAGACGAAGGTGCTCAGCACGGCCGCACGCACCGGCGCCGGCGGGGCGTTCCACGACACCGTGACCGTCACCTGCTTGTACGACTCCTTGCCGGCTTGCGCGCCGCTGGGCACGAGGCTCACGTCGTAGGCAACGTTGAAGGTACGGCTGCCCCCGCCGCCGGTGGTCCACGACACGGCGGTGCCGAACTGGCCGTTGGCGAAAGTCGAGCTTTCCAGGTTGGCGGTGGTGATGAGGTCGTAGTCGAGGGCGCGGATCTTCTCGAGCTTGTCCTGGGCCAGCTGCAGGGCGGCGTTGCGCATCAGGTCGGACGAGACCGCCTGCTGGGCGCTGATGAACATCGGGACCATGGCCGCGAAGGCGATGCCGGCCAACACGATGGTCACCAGCAGCTCGACCATACTGAAACCGTCTTGCTTCGACGCAAGCCGATCGCTCATACCCCGCCTCCGGACGCAAGGGACACCTCTGCATGGACGTATCGGCAGCGGAACAGGGCGACATGAGCTTTCGACCGTTGCGCGCACGGCGCTTGTGTTGCCCGTCGCGACGGCGAACGATCGCGACATCGTGCGGCAGCGGCGGCCCGAGGCGGGTCCGCCGCCGCGGTGGGAGCGCTACTGCAGCGCGCCGAGCTTCTGCAGCGTGCCCTGCAGCGCCTTGATCTGACGGCCGTACTCGGAGAAGTCGCCGGCCTTCAGGGCGTCCTGAGCGGCGGTGAACTCCTTGTTGGCCTGCGCGATCAGGGCGCGCACCTGAGCCGAGACGTTCGCCGGCGGTCCCGTCGCAGGCGGTGTCGGCCCGGCCGGCGGCGGTGTCGGCCCTGTCTGCGGCGCCGAGCCGAAGATCAGCGAGAGCGCCTCGGTCAGCGTCGGCGCCATCACGACGTTCTGCTGCTGCCCGCTCGGCAACGTGGTCGTGCTCAGCGGCGAGCGGTAGAAGACCACGACGCGCTGGAGCTGCGGCAATTGTGTCTGCTGCGATTCGAGGTAGAGCGGCTGCACGTAGAGCAGGCTGTCTTCGATGGGCACGATGATCAGGTTGCCGAAGATCACCCGCGAGCCCTCCTGGCCCCACAGCGTGCGCTGCGACGAGATGGTCGGGTCTTGATTCACCGCGGCCTCGACCTGCGCCGGGCCGTAGACGGTCTGGCTCGACGGGAAGCCGAAGCTCACGGCCTTGCCGTAGTTGGGAGGGTCAGACTCAGCGCCCAGCCAGCCGATCATGTTGGGCCGTCCGTTGGGCACGAAGGGCAGGATGAGCACGAACTCCTCGCGCGCCTGGCCGGGCAGGCGCATGATCACATAGTAGGCGGCCATCCGCCCCGACCCCGAGATCGAGACGTTCTCGGGGATCTGCCACTGGTTGCCCTTGTTGTAGAACACGCCCGGGTCTTGCACGTGATAGGTCGCGAACACCTCGGCTTGCACGTTGAAGTAGTCCTCGGGGTAGCGCACGTGCTGCATGAGCGCCGCCGGCATCGCGCTCGAGGGCTTGAACATGCCGGGGAAGATCTTCTCGTAGGTGCGCAGCAGCGGGTCGCCGGCGCCGAAGTCGTAGAACGTCAGCGTGCCGTTGTAGGCGTCGACCACGGCCTTCACCGAGTTGCGCACGTAGTTCAGGTTGCCGGTGGGCTCGGAGTAGGGGTAGCGGCTCGTGGTCGTGTAGGCGTCGGCGATCCAGAAGAGGTGACCGTCGGCGATGACCATGTAGGGGTCGTGGTCGAAGGTAAGGAACGGGGCGGCGGTGTGCAGCCTGTCCATGATGTCGTTGCGGATGATGATGCGGCTGTCGCCGTCGATGGCCGACGTCGTGAAGAACTTGATCGTGCCGAACTTGAGGGCGAAGGCGAGCTTGTTGACGACCGAGCCGATGGAGATGCCGCCGCTGCCGTCGTAGGAGCGGTACACGTCCTGGCCGCCGGGTCCCGGGTAGTCGAACTCGGGGTCCTTCGTCTTGACGAGCGAGTACTGCGTGCCCAGCTCACCGTAGTAGATGCGCGGCTGCGCCATGGCCAGCGAGGGCGCCGACGCCGTGACGGGGATGTCCTGCACGAGGAAGTCGGGCGAGCCGTCGGGCGTGACCTGGTTCACGGCCGACACCGCCACACCGTAGCCGTGCGTGTAGGTGATGTGCTGGTTCACCCAGGTCTGCGCCTGCGGCGGCAGCCCGGCGATGTTCATCTGTCGCGCGGAGAGCATCGTTTCGCGGTAGACCCCGTTGACGTCGTAACGGTCGACGTCGACGTCGGTGAAGGCGTAGTAGGGTCGCAGCTCCTGCAACTGGGCATAGCTGCGCAGCAGCGTCTCGGGGTCCCACAGGCGGATGTTACGGATGGTCACGTCGTTCGACGTGAGCTTGGCGGCGCTGAGGTCGCCCTTCAGCGGGAAGGCGGTCTCGGAGATGCTCTCCAGGTTGTAGGCGGCGCGGGTGGCGGCGATGTTGCGCGCGATGTAGGGCGCCTCCTTGGACCCCTGGTTGGGGTTGGTGATCAACGACTGCACGACGGCCGGGAAGATGCCCAGAAGCACGATGAGCGCGACGATCCAGGCGCCGACCGCGATCGCCGGCAGCAGGCGGCGGCGCAGACGCACGTTGGCGATGAGGGCGGCGCCGATGAGCCACGCGACGATCATGAGGATACGGATGGCGGGCAGCCGCGCGTGCAGATCGGTGTAGCCGGCCCCGGCAACCACGCCGCTCGACGAGAGCAGCAGGCCCCAGGCCTTCATGATGTAGCCGAAACCCGTGAGGATGAAGATGGCGCCCAGCAGCACCGAGACGTGCGCCAGGGCGTTGTTCTCGATGCGGAAGCCGGTGATCTGGCGGGCGCGCATCTGCTGGCCGAACGGGCCGCGGCTCGTCTGCGCCGGCGACTCCGGCGCCGGCGCCTGATCGATGGCGACGCCGCCCAGGGCGAGATGGACGACGACGGCCACGACGAGCGCGGCGATCAGCGTGCCGAACAGGAACGAGTAGACGTACTGCCATGCCGGCACCGTGAAGACGTAGAACGACAGGTCGTGATGGAATACCGGGTCTTGCTGCCCGAACGGCACAGCGTAGACGGCGCGCAGGAAGGTCAGCCAGCTGCCGGCGGTGCTGAAGCCGACGACGACCGCGACGAGGGCGGCCAGCGCGAGCCCCACGCGGCGCACCAGGCGCAGCGCGCTCTCGTGCACGGGTTCGACCACGTCGATGCCCTCGAAGGCGCGGTAGCGCGGCGCCAGTCGCCGAGCGATCTCGATGGTGCCGTAGATGAGCACGAAGAAGACGACCCCGAAGGTCGGTCCGATGACGAGGCCCGACCAGATCGACTTCCAGAACACGACGCGCAGGTGGACTTCGCCGAACCACAGCCAGTCCACGTAGTAGCGGGCGAAGAGGACCACCACCACGACGACCACGGCGACGATCACGCCGATGACGCCGATCGTGGCGCGGCGGCCGCTGCTGACCCCCGCGCGCTCGCGGCGCGGACGGAGTGGGGTGACGTTGCTCACGGGGCCATTATGTCAGAAGCGGGGCTCCCGTACGCCATCGCGGCGTTGTGGCGGGGAGCGCTCTCACGCTAAGAGCGCGCCACCGGAGCGTCGCGCGCCGCTCACCGGAGTACCCTGAGGCGACCGTCTAGAGAAGCTCGACAAGCTCCCCAGGCCCGCCTGACGCCTCGTCTGCCACGCCGACGGCCCACGCGACCTCTCCGTCTTTGAGCAGCGAACAGAAGCGATCGACGAAGCGGGGGTCGAGCGCTTTGCCGGCCTTCGCCCGCAAGCGCACGCAGGCGGCTTCGTCTGCTCCTTCCGCCACATAGTCGCGCAACACGGCGAAGGCGCGCGCCACACGCGGGATCGACTCGCCGCGCAACCCCTCGGGGTAGCCGCCGCCGTCCCAGCGCTCGCCGGCGTACAGGAGCGCCTCGAACGCGGCGCTGCGCCGCGGCAGGCTCACGACGCGGCCGCGGCGCTTCTCGGGGGCGAGGCGCTCCGTCTCGCCGCCGAGCGCGCTGCGCACGTCGTGACCGAGGCTGCCCTGCGCCTGCAGCACGCGCAAGGCTGCGGCCAGCCCCGATGCCTCGTCCCCGCTGAGGCGCAGCCGCTCCATGAACGCGCGCCCCATGGCCGCCTGGTGCCCGTCGGCCGCCACCGCGGGCTCGGGCTTTCCGAACGTGCAGACACGGTCGCGACCGAGAGCCTTGGCGCGCATGAGCGCCGCATCGGCCGCGCCCAGCAGGTCGTCCTTGTCGCGGGCCGACTCCGGGAAGGCGGCGACGCCGATCGACATGCTCACGCGCACGCCCGCCGCGCCGGCATCGATCTCGCGCACCTGGTCGCAGATACGTTGCGCCACGGCGCACGCCTCGGTGAGCGCCGTCCGCGGCAGGATGACGGTGAATTCCTCGCCCCCGTAGCGGGCCAGGTAGTCTGACTCGCGCGAGCAGCGGCGCAAGACCGCGGCGACCGCGCGCAGCACCTCGTCGCCGCGCTGGTGACCGACGGTGTCGTTCACCGACTTGAAGTGGTCGAGGTCCATCATCAGCAGACAGAACACCTCGCCGTAACGGTCGGCGCGGCTCACCTCGGCGGCCAGCGATTCCTGGAAATGACGGTAGTTGTGGATGCCCGTCAGTCCGTCGCTGATGGCCTGCAGCTCCATCTCCTTGTACGAGCGCGCGTTCTGGATGGCGATCGCCGCCTGGTTGGCGAACAGCCGGGCGAGCTCGAGCTCGAACTCGTTGAAGGTGCGCCCGCCCAGCCGGTCGAGGCTCAGCACCCCGCTCACCCGCCCCATGACCTGCAGGGGCACGACCATCGAGGCCTGCGGCTCGCCCGCGGGCGTGCCGGGCACCTGCACGACACGGGGGTCGGCGTTCATGTCGTTGACGAGCTGCGCCTGATTGTGACGCACCACCCAGCCGGTCACTCCTTGGTCGATGGGGATGCGGAAGTTCATCATCTCGTCGGCGTTGGCATCGCGCGCGTAGATGGCCACCAGCTCGCCGGCTTCTTCGTCGACAAGGCGGATGTCCATGGTGTCGTAGCCGACGAGCGTCTTGAGCATCTCGGTGATGCGCTCGAACACGACCCGTTGATCGAGCGTGGAGAGCAGCACCTCGGAGAGGTCGTAGAGGTCGCGGCGCACCTCGAGCTGCTGCTCGACCTGCCTGGTCGCGCGCTCGAGCTCCTCGTACTGCTTGGCGTTCACCACCGCGACGGCGGCATGCGTGGCGAACACCTCGAGGGGCTTGATGCGGTCGAGCGTCGGCAGGCTGCGGTCTTGCGGGTCGAACAGGTCGAGCACCCCGATGAGCGCCCCTTCCCTGTCGTAGAGCGGCACGAAGAGCGCGTCGTCGGTGTGCCACCGACCCTCTTCGGCAGGGCCGAGGTCGGGCGAGGGGAAGTAGGCCGCGTCCTCCGGGCTCCACGTGTAATCGCGATGGTCGATGAAGTAGGCCACCCCCACCTGGAAGCGCTCGATCAGCAGGCGCTTGAACAGGTCGGCCGGCACCGGGGTCTCGAGGATCTTCGCATCGATCTCGGGGTGACGACCGACGACCGCGTGGGCGCGGAACCAATCGTGCTCGACCTCGTAGAGGTAGACGGTCGTCTCGTTGAAGCCGAAGGCCTCGACGATCGTCGACGCGATGGCGCGCACGACCTCCTGCAGCCGCGTCGCCGAACGCAGCTCGTCGCCCAGCCGCATCAAGCCCGCCAGCAGCTCGGAGCCGCCGTGGCCTGGCTTAGGGTCCGTGAAGAGCAGGTGGACCAGTTTGCCTTCCCCCTCGAGAGACTCACTCATCGCTGTCGAGAGACTCACTCATCGCTGTCGAGAGACGCGCCCGCCCGCCTCCAGAGAGTGCTCGCCCCTGTCGGGAGACGCACCCGCTCTTATAGTACCCCGCGCAAGGAGAGGAAACGAGGCGTTCGGCGAACGAGGGTTGTCAGCGTTGGTGACGGCAGCGCGAGCTGGCTTCGCCCGCTCGCGCTGCCCAGGCGTGTTGCAGTCGGCCGCTCAGGCGCACTTCCCGAGCCTGAGGATCCGGCGCGCCTCGTCGGGTGTGGCCGCCTGGCGGCCCCACTCCCGCGCGAGGCGCGCCACGCGCCCGACAAGCTGCGCGTTGCCCTCGGCAAGCACGCCCTTGTGGTAGAAGACGTTATCCTCGAAGCCCAGGCGCACGTTGCCGCCGAGTGCCAGCGCGGTCATGGTCACCGGCATGTGCCAGCGCCCGATGCCGGTGCAGGTCCAGGTGGAGCCTTCGTGCGGGATCGAGTCGACGAGGAACATGAGGTTACGCGGCTCGCCGCTCATGCTGCCGGGCACGCCGAGGACGAAGTCCCAGTGCATGAGGGGGCCTGCAGGCCCGAGCTTCTTGACCAGGCGCAGGGCGTTGTCGATCTGGCCGTGCTCGAAGATCTCGAACTCGGGGCGCACGCCCTTGGCCTGCATGCGCGTGTAGAACTCGGTCATGAGGGCCGTGTCGTTGAAGAACACATCGTCGCCGAAGTTGGCCGTGCCCGTCGTGAGCGAGGCCATCTCGGGGCCGAGTTCGAGCGGCTGCAGGCGCTCGTCGGCGGTCATACCCATGGCCCCGCCGGTCGAGGTCTGGATGATGATGTCGGTGCGCGCGCGGATCGCCTCGACGGCGGCCGCGAACACGTCTTTCGACTGCGTCGGGGCGCCGCTCGCGTCGCGCACGTGCAGGTGGTACATCGCGGCGCCGGCCTCGCGGCACCGTGCCGCGTCGACGCCGATCTCCGCGGGCGTCGTGGGCAGGTTCGGCTGCGCCTCCTTGGTCGTCTCGGCTCCGACACCGGCGACCGTGATGATCAGCTTCTCCATGGCTTCCCTTTCAGGAGGGGACGAGCGCCTACACCGCGCGCGGGAACTCCTGAGCGACGTAGGCGAGTGACTCCTCGACGACGTCGAGCGCGCGCGTCAGGTCGGCCTCGGTGTGTCGGTAGGCGATGTACCAATGATGGTACGGCTGCACGAACAGGCCGCGCCGGATGCACTGCGTGTAGAACGCGACGCGGCGCTCCTTGTAGCGCTCGTCGACCTTGTCGAAGGTGAGGAACGGCATCGGCGGGATGCCCGACGCGGTCACCGGCACGTCCGAATCGTCGACGATCTTGCCGAGGCGCTCGAGGAAGCGTGTGCCGCGCTCCCAGATCGCGTCTTGCACCTTCTCGCGCTCGAGGATGTCCATGCACGTCATGGCGGCGACCATCTCGAGGCTGTTGGGGAAGAACGTGGAGCTCAAGAAGGCGGCCTTCTCGTAGACGCTCATGATCTCGCGCTTGCCGACCAGAGCGGCGATGGCGTAGCCGTTGGCCATGGCCTTGCCGACCGTCGTCAGGTCGGGGACCACGCCGTACCGCTCGCTGGCGCCGCCCATGGCGACGCGGAAGCCGGTGCGGATCTCGTCGAAGATGAGCACGGCGCCGTTCTTGTGCGTGACCTCTTTGACCTTCTCGAGGTAGCCGTCGGGCGGGGCGATGACCGGCGCGGCCAGCGGGTGGCCGACCGGCGTGATGATCACCGCGGCCACCTTGCCCGGGTTCTCGGCGAAGACGCGCTCGAGATCCTCGATCTTGCCGTAGGCGAACTCCTTGGTGAGCTCGACCACCGCCTGCGGCACGCCGCCGTGGTTCTCGACGCACCAGTCGCCCCAGCCGTGATAGCCGCAGCGGGCGATCACGTCGCGGCCCGTGTAGGCGCGCGCCGCGCGCACGGCGGCGTTGGTGGCGTCGGAGCCGGTCTTCACGAGAATGGTCTGCTCGCCGCACGGCAGCGTGTTCGCCAGGCGCTGCTCAAGCTCGTTCTGCACCGGCTGCACGAGACTGAAGCAGAACCCCTTGTCCATCTGCGCCTTGACGGCGTCGTTGATCTCGGGCTCGACGTAGCCCAAGATGATCGGTCCGTAGGCGCAGAGCATGTCGATGTATTCGTTGCCGTCGACGTCGAAGATGTGGCCGCCCCGGCCGTGGGTGATGAACACCGGGTACTCGCCCACGACGAAGTTGTACGGCCTGCGGATGCCGCCGACCCCGCCCGGCGTGAGACGCTGGGCGTCTTCGAGCATCTGCATGGATCGGTCGAGCTTCAAGTGCGCTGCGCTGACTGCCGTCTTGCCCATCGGGACTCCTTTCCCGGGGAGTGGGCGACTGCTTCACACGCTCCCCATCCGCTGCGTACTGCCCGACGACGCGCGACCTCGCAGACCGACCAGGAAGAGGGCGTCGGTCCTGTTGCTGACAGGGGCACCTCCGGCCGCGCCGTGACGGTGACGGTGCAACCATGACTATACCGCAGAACGCCCTCACTCGGCCGCCGTCGTGGCCGCTCGGAGCGTTTCACCACGGCCCCAGGATGGCCAGCATGGACAAACGCCCGGCGCGCGCTCATCCTACCGGTTCCCCCGCCACGGCCCCTGCACCGTCGGCCTCACCGGCGCTCGTTCCGGGAGCTCCCGGAGCGCCTTGGTCCTCGGGCTTCCCGAACAGCACGACCAGGGCGCCGGCGCCCAGGATGAGCGCGCCGCCCAGGACGGTCCACCACGTCGGGATCTCGCCCAGGAGGAGCGCGTACAAAGGCGCCGAGACCGGCTCGAGGTACCCGAGGATCGAGCCGTGCTGCACCTTCACGAGGCGGATGCCCTCCGTCCAGACGGTGTAGGCGACGGCGGTGCACAGCACGCCGAGCAGCACGGCGGCGATGATGTCCTTGCCGATGATGACGTAGCCGGTGGAGAGCACCTGCCAGAGCGCCAGCGGGAGCAGGATCATACCATCGAGGAGCGACTCGGCGAGGACGATCGTCACGCTGCCGACCCCGTGGCGGGTGAGCGCCTTCACCGAGATCACGAAGCAGGCGTAGAGCACCGCGCCGGCGACGGCGGCGGTGATGCCCGCGGTCGAGAAGTTCACGCCCTCCCCGAGCAGGCTCGGCATGAGGATCGCGACGAGGCCGGCAAGCGCGACGGCGAGTGCCGGGAACACGATGCGGTCGGTCTTGTCTTTGAAGACGAAGGGCGCGAACAGGGCCACGAAGACCGGCCCGATGAAGTACACGAACATGCCGACGGCCACGCTGGTCTCGCGCAGCGCGATGAAGAAGAGCAACAGCGAGAACGAGTCGAACAGACCCATGACGAGGAGCCTTGACGGCACACCCGGGCGACGGATCTGCGCCAGCATCGGTTTGCGCGCGAAGAGCGCCGCCAGCACGATGCCCGCCGTGGCGAAGCGCATCACGAGCAGCATGCTCTCGGGCACGGTGGCAAAGCGCACGATGGCGCCGATGGAGCCCATGATGAGGTAGCCGACGATGACGAACGTGTAGCCCTTCAGCCGGGACGGAGAGCCCGGGACGGCGCGCGCGGCGCGCGTTGTCACCCGGGCACCGCCTCTACGTCGGAGCGGCCGAACAGCACGATGAGCGCTCCGGCGCCCAGGATGAGCGCGCCGCCCAGCAGCGCCCAGGCTGCGGGCCGCTCGGCAAGCAGCACGTAGGCGTA
>Ga0315282_10005462_pt1 | contig 21659 bp, 22 predicted proteins | sample YL17G07_20_MG_FD_203693 | JGI IMG/M metagenome (GOLD analysis project Ga0315282, IMG submission 203693) | Sediment microbial communities from Yellowstone Lake, YNP, Wyoming, USA - YL17G07_20 | ecosystem: Environmental > Aquatic > Freshwater > Lake > Sediment | place: USA: Wyoming | collected... | reverse complement strand
TCGACGCAGCGATGGTGATAGACGCGCTCTTCCAGCGGCATCTGGCGAATCAGCTCGTCTACGTCAATCTTGCGGGGCTTTTCCACCAAGCCCTTGATTTCGATCGCCCAGGACCGCGGTTGAAACTCTTCCGCGAGTTTCCACACCTGATCTTTCACTTCCGTGAACTCGTAGTAGTTATTAAAGCCTGTGGCGATGCGTTCCGAAGTGATGGAGTGGTCCACGGTGTAATTGGTATTGCGCGGGGCATTCAGTGGGGCGAGGTTGACTCCCCCGCGGTTCTTTGGGTCCTTGGGCTTTGCCAGGGCGTCGGAAAAAAGCGAGCCGGCAATGCTACCCAGCGCCAGTGCTGAAGCCCCGCTCAGGAATTTGCGCCGATTGAGATAAATGTGCTCCGGTGTTACCAGCCGTTCTGGGATTTCCCAACCTCTAGGAATTTTGATAAGCATGGAGCACCTACCTGCAACGGTGGCCAGTCTATCTTGTGATTGTGCCCTACGTAAAGAGATGCGCGACACGGAGAAAAGGTCTCCCCCGGACGGGGTGGGTGGCAGGATTTGGGACTCAGGAGCTGGCGCACGGAAGTCAGGAGTAAGAAGCCAGGAGTAGAGGCGGCTTAATTCCGCTCCCTTCCGTGGCGCCTGACTTGCCTCCAGTCAGACGAGACAACATATCCCGACAGTCGTCATTGCTTGGCGACCCGAGCGGATTGCCAGGCAACCATCTGCCAGCGGCCTTCCTGCTTCACGTAAACGTCGAGATAACAAATGTTGAGTGTCTCCTCTTCACCTCGCGCTTTGATTCTCACCATGGCGTGCCCCGTCACTACCGCCGATTCTCCATAAACGCGCACTTTAAGGTCACGGGTTGTGATCGAAAGATACTTCAGCTCGCCCGAACCAAGAACCCCGATGACCTCCGCCTTGGTCTGCTGCCAGCCATTCGAGTGAGTGTATGTTAGGTCGTCAGACAGGATTTCGTTGAGCGTTGCGACGTCAACCTCCTGCATGGCGTGGAAGCGGCGCGATTCGAGGTCGAGGATTTCCTTTTGGGCGTCATTCGCCGCTGGACTGGCAACGAAAGATCGCGCCACGAACACGATGGCCACAAGCATCAGTAGATGCCGCATCGATTTGGCTCCTTTCTCAGCACCCGCCAGGGTGTGAAGCCGGCGCCATGAGAAGCGCAGAGCATAAAACGTCTGGCGCTAAGAACGGACCGGCTCGATTCGGGATAGGATTTGGTTGTGTCAACACTGCGCCTCACTTTCACAAGCAGAATCTGCATAGGGAAGTTATACCTCGGAGTGGACCTGCACAAAAGGAATTGTTGGGTGACCGCCCATGACGCGGAAGGTTAGGTTCTCGAGTTCCAGAAGTCGTGAATCGAGAAACAGTAGGTCTCGGACGTCTTCAACTAGATGAAGCAGTGGGCGGCCGTCAGGATGACGCCCACGCGCAGGCGCGCCGTGTTGAACGAGGATGACCGCGAAATCCTGGCGCGGGTCATGCGGGCGCGGCGAGAGGATGCCTTCAGCGAATCGCAGACCGCACAAATCAGCGATCTGCGCCAACCTGCCAAGACCTCCGCCAAGTGTTCCGAATGGGCCGCCGATTTGCAGAGATACTGAGGAGCGCATGTCCGCGCCACCCGGCGAAGGGGCATGAGGTCTATTCCAGGAAACGGCGTTGGCTGGTGTGAAATATGGCTCTGATGTTCAAGTGGTCCGGGAAGACTCGATAGAAGATCACATAAGGTGTGTCGGAAACGACCAGGCTGTGGAGTCCAGTCTCGTCGACCTTCGTTCCCATATTGGGGAATTCGGCCAGCATCAAGACAGCTTTCTTGATGCGGCTGACAGTCTTCTCCGCCGCTTCGGGACTCAGGTTGGCGAGGTACTCTACGATCCCGTCGAGGTCGTCGTAAGCCTTCTTGCCCCAGAGGACGGTCATTTGGGCGACGGAGTTTTGCGGCTGGTGCGATAGGAGTCCAGCTTGGCGAAGGCCTCCTCATTGGTATGGGACTGCCTTGTATCCGTCAGATCTCTTCGGCGCACTTCAGCAAGCTGGGCGTCTGCGACGCTAAGCAAGGAATCAATCGCGGACGCCAACAGCGTGGCAGGGTCCTCATTGCGTTCCTTGGCCACGCGCTCGATCCTCTGCTTCAGTTCAATCGGCAGTTCCAGGCTGGAGTTCTCGCTCATCACTCACCTTCTCCCTGTATTCTAGCATGGCCGCAACCACAAGCAAGCGAGTGCTGGATGCCAAGCGCGCCGTGCCTCCACGCGGCGCCTTCGACCGCACAAATCAGCGGTCTGCGCCAGCCGGCGACATGGCTCTCGACGAATTGCGCGAGGCGCTTAAGCTGACCCAAGAATCGCTGGCCGAGAGCCCGCACGTCAATCAAGCGGCGATCTCCAAAGTGGAGCGGCGCTCGGACATGCTCATCAGTACGCTTCGGAAAATCATCGAGGCCATGGGTGGGGAATTGGAGATCCGCGCCATTCTTCCAGCCGGTGTCGTGCGGGTCAATCGGTTCCAGGATGTTCGCAAGCCCGCAGACCGCAGGCCTGTACCAACGAGGATTTGAGAAGTTGGCAGCCACGCTCAATCGTCCCGTGAGTGACCGTGGGGCTTTTCCCATCGACAAAAACCCACGGTCACGAGAGCACTGACCGTGGCTACGCGCTGACCGAGGCTCCCCGCTTGGACGGCAATTACCGAAAAGCCGCCGATCAACAAAACAGGTGCGAGCTACGCTTCGTGGTTTATTACTTGGCCAGTGCAGCAACGAGGCTACCAATAACCGAGGTGAGAACCGCAATTAATATCGCCGAAATACTCAGATTCCCTCTCAATGAGAGGAGGCGCTGGTACCGTGAAATGCCCGCACCAATCGCGAATGTCCCGGCCGGAAATAACCTGCGCCGCACACGCTTGGCCCACCACGGTGCACTCTGAAGAACGATACCGACCAGCAAATAAGCCGACGACCAAACTACTGAGGAGGCAGCATGTGGGAGCTTTTTAAGTAAGATCAGGATCGCGGCTCCGAAGAAGTAAGAAACAAACGTAAGTCCATAAGTCGTGGGAGATTGAAATGCAAGAGGTGAGTAGCCCTGTCGAACCGAGGAAAGTCAGTTTTCCAGTTGGTTCTCCAAGAAAAGCACATCTTTGTCTTCACCGTTGAAGGAGATTCTCACCGAATCCAGCGGGTCCTGGTCGCCACGCAGCGTTACTTCTACGTGGGGCTTCGCGCTGTAGTCCGTTTCGAATGTGAGACGAGTGATAGCGCGTCCCGGGGTGTTTGGAAACTCCAATACGTCGGTAAGGCTTGAAGGGGAGAGGCGCATTTCATCGGAGCAGGTCATCTGGATGCTGGGCGGCTTAACAGAAACATCCTGCAGAAGCTTCCACAGATCCCTCAACCTGGCCTCGTCCACGACAAAGGCAATTCGATAAGAGGTGTCCTTCCTAGCCTTCATGATTCCTGCTCCTGCACTCACGCAGTTCGCGGAGGTAACTCGGAGGTCTTTATATTTCTAGCTTGTTATTTCGCACACATCAAATTCGATGTATGCGGAGGTATCAGGGGCGGACTAGTTCGGCTCCGAATTCTCTTTCTTGCCCCCTAGCAGTTTCGTACGCGTTTCGCTCAGGGTTCCAATGGTTGGATCGCGAAGATTGTCTGCCGCTCTTAGGAATCCATCAATCACTTGCTTCAACCTCACCAATGACCCCACAATTCGATGCCGCTCGAATTCCCTTTCAAATGCTTCTCGAAAGAATCCGTCTCTCGCCCCCTTCTCGAGTTGTTTCTCAATATTCATGAGTGAATCCACGAAGCCGTCAATTTCCTGCTGGAGCGTCTGAGGGATTTCGTCAGTTAAGCGAGTCTTAGCATAGACTGCGTCGGCCAGTTCCTTACGGGCTATGTCATATACCTGTATGAGCGGCTTGTCAGAATTCTTGATAAGAGCTGTCATAAATTTGGCGGTCACAAAACGGTTGGACAAATGATGGTCAAGGATGAACTTGGCCGTTTCCTCTTGCCGTTGATGATCGCACAAGCGCCCAAGCTGCTGCGCAATAGTATAGTCGAGACCATCGGCAAAGAAACGCTCCTGCAAGTTGGGGGAGAGATTCAGTACCCTCATTCGCTCCCGCAGTTCCTCCGGTTTCACTCCCAGCTTTGGTGCTGCTTTAGCCCATTCGGCGGGCTCTTCCCATACGTCCAGTGCCTTGAGTCCAGACTCAAGCGCATGGATTTGCTCTTGGAAAGAGTAGTCCCGAGTCTGCATCATTCGGCTAATTTTGCGTACTAGTAGGTCGGCTTCACTTGGTCGCGGGATTACAATGGCCTTAAGCATTTCAATGCCCTTCAGCTTGGCAGCACGCCATCTTCTCTCGCCGTCGAAGAGATCATAGATAACCCGGTTTCCGTCCTCATCACGCACGAATACTTGAATGGGGTCTGTTTGCCCAACGGTTGCCAAGTTCTCTCCTAGGGCTTCTATATCCGCGAGGTCGAAGTCCTTCCTCAGATTCTCCGGGTCAGGAATGATGTCTTCTACCCGAATATCGCGAAGTTGTTCCGACATGGTTTTAGGGTTTTGCACGGTCAATCCTTCCAGCCTCTTCTCCCAGTAGCTTAGGATCTTGCCCCATTATTTGTTTAAATATTTCATACATTTCGCAGAGCTCGGCAAGCTCTTTATTTGCTCGTTCCTGCAATTCCACGTATCGCTTTGTCTGCTTGGAAAAAAGCTGCAGGCGTCGATCTTTAGGGTTTGCAAGTTGCCTGAAATCATCTAGGGTCATACCGCTATCCATGTTGAGCGCTGCCAGTCTCATGCACCTTATCTCGACTTCATTCATGCGAGAGTTAAACTCCGAAAAGAGCCGTTTCCGGTCGTCCCCCGCAGGGAGTGTCCGGGCATAATTCTCCAGTGACCTTAATCGACTGAGCTCAATCCGCGTTGCGGAGCGCCGTCTTGTCCGGAACTCCTTACCCGCAGTTTCAGCGATGTGGTGCGCCGGAAACCAATGTAAGATTGGTGTTCTGAAGTTACCGATAACTTTTGCAAGGACGTGCCATTGACGCTCTCCAGGGCCCATGTGACGATTCCAGATCAGCCCCATCCCTCAAAACCACCATCAAACATCGCCCGGCAGATTTTGCGTACCTGGTCGAATCCTTCGTTTGCTTGAAACAGAACTTTTTGATCATAGTGTGCTCGCGCCTGGGGATCTGTCGGTCGAACTCCTTCTAACAGTCGTCCAATTTCAAGCCGCGTCAAACCCATATTGTTGTTGGTCTCAATCAGATTTTGGACCACCAGAGCGTGCTGCTGCATTACCGGGTCGAGGATGAATGATGGGGACACCGGAGCCTCCTTTGCAGGAATGTAAAGTGATCGTATCACAAGCACTGTGTGCCTGCGCAACTTGCCTGGTATGTTCAATTGTAGCCACAGTCAATCCGTACTCTGATTGGCTGTCGGTTTGTGGCAGAAGAAACATCCCAGGGCTAGCAAGCGGGTAGCCAGGACACGCTTTTTGTGTCGTGGGTTTTTCCGAGGCGGAGCGGGTGAAAAGATGGAGGCATGTCGCATAGGCATTGCCGGCGAGATGCGGCCGCATCGGCGGCGGTCCCCGCCACGCGGGGCGGGCGCCGACCGCCGCTACAGGCCCAGCTTGGGCCACAGGGCGTCGATTTTCTTCTTCGTCTCCGCGTCCATCTTGATTTCGTCGGGCCAGGGGCGGGTGAAGCCTTCGCTGGGCCACTTGGTGGTGGCGTCCACGCCCATCTTGGAGCCGAAGTTGGGCAAGCGGGAAGCGTGGTCGAGCTGATCCACCGGCCCCAGCGTAAACTGGATATCCCGCTCGGGATCGATGTGGTTCAGGGCTTTCCAGGCGACCTCGCCGGGGTCATGCACGTTCACGTCGTGGTCCACCACCACGATGCATTTCGAGAACATGGCCCCGGGCAATCCCCAGAGGGCGTTCATCACCTTGCGGGCATGACCTGGGTAGCTCTTACGAACTGCAACGATAAGCAGATTATGAAAGATGCCTTCGGCGGGCATGTGCATGTCCACGATTTCCGGCATCTGTTTCCGCAACAGGGGCAGAAACAACCGCTCCACCGCGTAGCCCATCCAGTAATCTTCCATGGGTGGGGCGCCCACGATGGTCGAGATGTAAACCGGGTTCTTGCGGCGCGTCACGCAGGTGAGGTGGAAGGCCGGAAACTTGTCCTCGAGCGAGTAGTACCCCGTGTGGTCGCCGAAGGGACCTTCCGCCCGGATGTCATCCAGATCGACGTAGCCTTCCAGCACCATCTCCGCGTTGGCGGGGACTTTCAGGTCCACCGTCTCGCACTTCACCAGCTCCACCGGCTCCTGGCGGAGGAATCCCGCAAACAGAAACTCGTCCACGTCTTCCGGCAGGGGGAGGATGCCGCAGAGCATGGTGGCCGGGTCGGAACCGACGGCCACGGCCACGTCCAGGCGCCGGCCTTTGCCTTCCCGCTCCAGCCAGCGGAAGTGTTCTGCGCCCCCTTTGTGGATTTGCCAGTGCATGCCCGTAGTGCGCTCGTCATAGACCTGCATGCGGTAGCAGCCCACGTTGCGCCGGCCGGTCTTGGGACTACGCGTGACGACCAGGGGCCAAGTAATGAAGCGGCCGCCATCCTGCGGCCAGCACTTCATCACGGGAAACCGCGCGAGCGAAGACCCTTCGCGCTCGATCACCTCTTTCACCGGGCCGCTCCTCACGCTTCTGGGGAAGAACGATCCGAGTTCGGCAAGCTTGGGCAGCAGCTTGACCTTGTCGAAGAAGCCTTCGGGCGGCTTCATTTCCAGGAGGTCCTCGATGCGGCGGGCCGCGTCCTCGAGCGAGGCAACTTCCAGCGCCAGCTCGATTCTGCGCTTCGAGCCCACGGCGTTAATGAGTAACGGGATGGGATAGGTCACGCCGTCGCGGGCCGAGCGCGGTTTTTCAAAGAGCAGAGCCGGCCCGCCCCTTTTCGACACGCGGTCGGTGATCTCGGCAATTTCCAGGTCCACATCCACCTCAGCGGGAATTCGCTTCAGTTCGCCCTCCCGCTCCAGGCGGTCGATAAACTCGCGCAGGTCTTTGTAGGCCACGGGAATACCTCACGGTGAAGAAAGAAGTCAGTAGTCAGTTGTCAGCCAATCGCCGTCAGCTCTCGGCCTTCAGGCCAGACACCTTCGTTCTCGGTTTTGCTGACTATGGAGCCTTAACTGCGGTCGTCGTTTTCGATTCTTACGGAGCGCTGACGGCTGACAGCTGACAGCTAAAAGCGAAGGATTGCAGATTGCGCCCGTCAAATCAAGCCGGGGTTGTGCTCGCACCTTCCTTGACTTTCCGTTCCCTGGGCCAGATACTACGGCTGGGGACTTCCAGCGCGACCCGGAAGACTCGGGGAGAGAGGAGGAAAATCCTCCAGCCCCACGCTGATGCCATCTCCGATGGGCACTCGAGGCCGAATTCCGCGCCTTTTTGCTGCGGGCACCTCGTACCTGCTGGCTTTCCTGGCGTTCTGGAGCGGAGCGCGCAGCCACCTCCGGGCCGGTGAGAAGCAGAGTTCCGATCAATCCGAACTGACCACCCAGGACCTGCAACCCACCTTCAAGATCCAGGTCGAACGCAACCTGGTGGTGGTGCGAGTGGTGGTGCGCGACTCGAAGGGTGTAGCGGTGGGCAACCTGCGCAAGGACGATTTCCGGCTCTTCGACAACGGCAAGCCTCAGACCATCTCCCAGTTCGCCATCGAGTTACCTTCCGCGAAGATTCGGACGACGCTGACGTCCGAAAAATCGGAGGTGGACATCGAAGTCCAACCGGAAACCACTCCCGCTCCCTCCACCCCCCAGCGTTACACGGGGCTGTATTTCGATGACGTCCACCTGCGTTTCGAAGATATCGCGCGGACGCGCGACGCCGCGGATCATTACCTCGAGACTGCGGTTCAACCCGGGGACCGGGTGGGCATCTTCACTTCTTCCGGCCAGCATGTACTCGACTTCACGGATGACCACGCCCAACTTCATCGGGCACTTTTCCAGCTTCGGCCGCGCCCGCTGATCTGGGACACCGCCAGTCGTTGTCCGGAGATCACTCCCTACCAGGCCTACCTCATGGTGCACCAGCGGGATCCCTTCGCCCTCGACATCGCGAATGCAGAGGCCTACCGTTGCGACTGCGAGCAACTCCCCAGGATACCCCCGGATTGCGCGCCCCAAGCCGCCGCCCGCGCCGAAGGCGAGGCTGTCCGCATCCTTAGCCAGTATGAAACGCAGTCGGAAGCCTCCCTGCGCGGACTTGACCTGTTGGTCCGTCGGATGGGGGTGTTACCGGGCCAGAGGAGTGTGGTGCTGATTTCTCCCGGCTTCCTCTCAGCCACACAGGAATTTCGACTCGACGAGATCGTTGATCGAGCCTCGCGTTCTGAGGTCATTATCAACGCCCTCGATGCCAAGGGGCTGTTCGCGCCCTTGGCCTTGGGGGATGCCAGCGAACGTCCGCTGGTGCTTGTGCAACGCCCCGACCTGGTGGCAAAGAAAGCCCAAATCCAGCTTGCGGGCTTTGACCGGGCCGTGGATGCCCTCAGCACGCTGGCTAACGACACCGGAGGACAGTTCTTCCACAACAATAACGATTTCGAGGAAGGCTTTCGGAAGGTCGGCGCGCTTCCGGAGGTCTATTACATCCTGGCTTTTTCCCCGCAGAACCTGAAGATGGACGGGAGCTTTCACAGCTTGAAGGTGCGACTGGTCTCGGGCGCCGGCCTGACGCTGCATGCCCGCCACGGCTACTTTGCCCCCAAGCAGCGGTCGGACGCGGCGGCCCAGGAAAAGGAAGAGATCCAGCAGGCCGTCTTCTCCCAGGATGAATTGAGCGAGCTGCCGGTCGAAGTGCACACGCAGTTCTTTAAGGTGAACGATAGGAGCGCAAGACTTTCCGTCCTGACTCACCTGGATGTGCGCCAGTTACGTTTTCGCAAGCAAGAGGGACGTAACCTGAACAACCTGACCTTTGTCACCGCCTTGTTCGACCGGGACGGAAAGCTGCTGACGGGGAAGCAAAAACTGCTGAAATTCCGCCTGCTCGATGGCACTCTGGATCGGCTTTCCCAGTCCGGCATTACCGTGAAGACCAATTTTGATGTGGTTCCGGGAAATTACTTGGTGCGGGAGGTCGTCCGGGAGGCTGAAGGGAGTCAGCTTTCTGGACTCAACCGCGCCGTGGAGATTCCGTTTTAAGAAGGTGATCTATGTCTCTACGCCGCCTCTCATTCTTTTCACTCCTCTTCGTCTTCGCCGTCTGTGGCGTGGGGCTCGTTCCGGCGCTCATCCCTGCGGCGCCTGCCGGAGCGCAGAACCCTGCGGAACCTGCCATGCCAACCATGCAGGAGGTCATCAAGGCGGAGGCCGGCCTGGTGCTGGTGGATGTGATTGTCACGGACAAGAAAGGGAATTCCATCCGTGACATGGAATCGAAAGAATTTCACGTCTTTGAAGATGACAAGGAACAGCCCATCACCAGTTATTCCCCCCCCACTCCGGCAGGTGCGCCGGGCGCCCCCTCGCAGCCGCGTTACCTCGTCCTCTTCTTCGATAACTCGACGATGGCTCCCGCCGAGCAGATGCAGGCGCGCAAGGCGGCGGCCGAGTTCGTCGAAAAGACCGCCTCGAGTGCTCACCTGGTGGCCGTGGTGGATTTCGGAGGCGCCTTCCGTGTCACCCAGAATTTTACCTCCAACGTGAACCTGCTCAAGCGCGCCGTGGGAGGTGTGAAGTACGCTGCCCTCCAGCCGAACGAGCCCGGTCAAACCACGGAAATCGCCTCTCTGGGCTCGCCCTCACCTATCCAGATGCGCTCGGACTTCGCGGCCCGCAGTGTTTTGCTGGCGATCCGGAATCTTGCCAAAACGCTGCGGACGGTGACCGGCCGGAAAACCTTGATCCTGTTTTCCGGGGGCTTCCCACTCAACCCGGAGCGCGAGTCGGAACTTACGGTAACCATTGACGCCGCCAACAAGGCGAACGTGGCCATCTACCCTCTGGACGTGCGCGGCCTGCAAGGGCTCCCCACAACACCCCGCATGGACATCAACAATCCCATGTCTCCGACGCAGCCAGGATTCCCCCCTGGCGCGTCGCTGCTTGACTCGCCGTTCCCGCATTCCAGCGCTCTCCTGGCGGCGCTCATGATGGGGCCTGCGCCGCTGCCGCAGCGGCCTGGCGGTGGAGGAGGTGGTGGTGGAACAGGCGGAGGAAGTAGCGGTGGTGGCGGAGTCGGAGGTGGCGGTGGTGGCGGCCGCGGTGGTGTGGGTGGTGGCGGTGGAGGCAACGTCGGTGGAGGTGGGAACGTCGGCGGAGGCGGCCGCTCCACGGGAGGTAACACCGCAGGCGGAACCACCACCGGGGGCTCGCGCGGAACGGGCTCCGGCGGAAATCCTGCCGGCGGAGGGCGCGGCGCCGGTTCAAGCGTCAATAACCCCAACCGCTACGATCAGCCGGGATTCGGCAATAATCCCTATCGTCAGATCATTCCACCGTTGCTCGAATCGGCGACCACCAACCAACAGGTCCTTTACGCGCTGGCGACCGGAACCGGCGGCTTCACTATCTTCAATACCAACGACTTCCTGGGCGGCCTGGGGAAGGTTGCCAAGGACCTCGACGAGTACTACGTGCTGGGTTACGTCCCCCGCAGCCAGACCCACGACGGCAGCTACCATCGCATCCGGGTGAAGGTGGATCGCAAAGGCGCCCAGGTGCGCTTCCGCAATGGGTACTACGACGTCAAAAGCCCCGACCTGCTTGCCGGAAAACCGGAAGGCAAGGCCCTTGAGGAGCGGGTGGCCAGCACGCAGCCGGGAGACGTTCCCGTTACCCTCAGCACTCCTTACTTTTACACCGAGGCCAACGTGGCGCGAGTCAATGTGGCCTTGGACGTGCCCGGCGCTGCCCTGAACTTTGAGAAGATCAAGGGGAAGTTCCACTCAGCAGTCAACGTCCTGGGCATTGCCTACCGCCCCGACGGTTCGGTGGCCGCGCGCTTCAGCGATAGCCTCAAGCTGGACTACGAAAAGAAGGAATGGAAGGAGTTCGCCAAGGCTTCGTTCAACTACCAAAACAATTTCAATATTGCCCCCGGAAAGTACAACCTCAAGGTCGTGCTCAGCGCGGGAGGAGAAAAATTCGGGAAATTTGAGAAAGCTCTGGAGATCGAACCCTACGACGGAAAGGATTTCCACCTGAGCGGGATTGCGCTCAGTGATCGGTTGCTTCCGGTGTCCCAGCTTACCGCCGAGTTAGATAGAGAACTGCTGGAGGAACGCACCCCCCTGGTGACCAAGAACGTTCAGGTGGTTCCGTCCTCCACAAATCACTTCACGCGGGGTGAAAAGGTTGGTTTCTACGTTGAGGTTTACGAACCGCTGCTCACCAACGATAACTTCTCAGAGCGCGTGGGGATCATCTTCAATGTGATTGACCGGAAATCCAACCACGAGGTGTTCTCTTCCAACACGGTTTTGATCAACGAATCAGCGCAAAAGGGGAACCCGGTCATCCCTGTGGGGCTTTTGGTGCCTGTTGAAAAGCTCCAGGCTGGAGATTACCGGCTGGAGATCCGCGCTCGTGACTCCGTAGGGAACGTTTCGCCCCTGCACACAGCGGACTTTGTTTTGGACTAGTTCGCGCCGCTGCCGACAAGCGCGCGGCCGGGAAGGGTGGGTTTACTGACACGTCGGTCCAGGGTTGAGACCTTGGCAGTGCGGAGTGCGCTGCTCCGCTGGTTCCGCCGCAAGGCGCGTTCCCTGCCCTGGCGAAAGAACCTCTCTCCTTACGCCATCTGGGTCTCGGAGGTGATGCTCCAGCAGACCCAGGTGGCGGCGGTCATTCCCTATTACCAGCGTTTCCTCCGCGCCTTTCCCACCGCGCGGCGCCTGGCGCAGGCGCCCCTCGAACAAGTGCTCGAACTCTGGTCAGGGCTGGGTTACTACCGGCGCGCCCGGCGCCTGCATCGCGCCGCGCATGACGTGGTAGACAGGTTTGGCGGGCGGTTTCCGCGTGATTATCACCAGGCCTGCTCGCTTCCCGGCGTCGGTGACTACACGGCGCGAGCCATCCTCAGCATTGCCTATAACCTTCCCTATTACGTGCTGGATGGGAACGTGGCGCGCGTGGTCTCCCGCCTACGAGCACTCAGAGGCCACATCCACCAGTCGCCTTTTCGCCAGGCCGTCGAGCATGCCTTGGACGCTCTCCTCTCTCACCGCCAGCCCGGCAACTTGAACCAGGCCATTATGGAGCTGGGTCAGAGCATCTGCTCGCCGCGGGCACCGCAGTGTCCCGTTTGCCCCTTGCGAAGCTGGTGCCGAGCCTACCGGCTCGGGCATCAGGAATCGTATCCTGCCCCGCGACCTCGGCGCGCCAGGGAACAGCGCTTCCTTGCGGCCGCGGTGATCCGGCACAAGCAAAAAGTGGCCATGGTTCGCGGCCTCGATGAAGGGCTGTTGAGCGATCTGTGGAATTTTCCCGCGGCCTTCGGAAATTCGCGCGCCGAGTCCCTCACCCGCCTGAAACAGAAACTTGCCGCCAGGGTGCGCGGCCCAGTCTGCGTCGGCCGGCCGTTTGCCGAAGTGAAGCACGGAATCACTTATCGCTCGATCCGGGTGGATGTTTATCGGGTGGAAATTCTCGGGAAGGTTTCGAGGAATTCGCTTCGGTGGTTTCCACTATCGACCCTGCCCCGCGCCGCCATATCGCAACTGGCGCGCAAGATCGCAAAACAGCTTTTGTAATGCAAGGCCCGCTTTCCCCCCTGCCCTCGGCCCTGCGATACAGGGCCCCGCGGTTCTTCCGATTCTTCAGCTCTGGGGCGCCGCCGCAGTGGAGGGACAAGGTAATTGAAAAGCCTCAAGGTTGCCAAGCAAACGATGCGCTACAATAGAAGCCAGCAGCAAGGCACCGGATTATGGCCAAAGCAGCCAAGGCTGATCCCACGGAACTCGCCAAGAAGCAGTCCCACATCAGCGTGCAGCGTTACTTTGAGATTTCCCTGCTGCTGATGCTGGCCACGGGTTTCGTCACGGTGGCGACCACGGGGAAGCTGGATCTCATTTCCATCGTGGGGGTCTCAGGCGCGCTGCTCGTCAAGCTGTGGAGCTACGTGCGCGAGGCGGACTACTCGCTTTCTCCGCGCGCCGTCACCCGCATTTCCATCTTCTACATTTTCTTCTTCGCGCTCGATTTCCTGATCTTTTCGGCCGGCCCCAGCCCCCTGGACAGTATGCTGAACGCCACCGTCCACCTGGTCCTGTTCACGACGGTCATCAAGGTTTTCTCCGCACGCACCTATCGCGATTACGGCTACCTGGCCACCCTCTCGTTCTTGATGATGTTATCGAGCGCCATCCTGACCGTGGGCACGACCTTCCTGGTCTTCTTCACCTTCTACGTACTGTTCTCCATTTCCACCTTTATCAGTTACGACATCAAGCGGGCCACGGAAAGCGCTCGCCGGGCTCCCGAGGGGCCGTTCCGCGCGCCAACCCAAAACCGCAGCGAACTTGAGAAGGCCCTGATGAGTACGACGGTCGGCCTGGCGCTGGGCATTGTGACGCTGGCCGCCATCCTTTTCTTCGTCATCCCGCGTTACCGCACCGGCTACCTCACCGGCCTGTCGATGCAAGCGCAAAACATCACGGGCTTCTCGGAAAGCGTCAACCTCGGCGACATCCGGAAGATCAAGCGCTCCGCGCTGGTGGTGATGCGGGTGACGGTGGAAGGCAATCCCAGGCAGTTCCAGGGGATGAAGTGGCGAGGAGTGGGCCTGACCAGCTTCGACGGCAAGCACTGGTACAACGACAACACCGAGCAGTACCCCATCGCCGCCGCCTCCTACCAGCGCTTCTTGCTCCCGGAACCCGCCGGCTGGCAGAACCGGCCGCATCGGCCGTTGCGTTACCGCGTGCTGCTTTCCTCCATCTCCACCGACGTGCTGTTTGCCGCTACCGTGCCTCGGGAGCTCACCGGCCGCCTGCGCCTCCTCAACATCGACCAGACCGGATCTCTGCACAACCCCCAGCACAATTACGGGCCATTCTCCTACGAAGTGGTTTCCGAAACCGGTCTCCCCTCTCCCACCAACCTGCGCCGCGCTTCGAGTGATTATCCCGATGACATCCGCCTGTTGTACCTCCGCCTGCCTCGGGAGGACTCGCGCGTGACGGCGCTGGCGCAGCAGGTCACGAGTTCCGCCAACAACAACTATGACCGCGCCTTGGCCATCCAGGATTACTTGCGTGAGACCTTCACTTACACGCTCGACCCGCCGGCCATCGAACCCGGCGACCCCATCGGCAGCTTCCTGTTCAAAGCCAAGCAAGGTTACTGCGAGTACTTTGCCGCGGCCATGGCAGAGATGCTCCGCACCCTAGGCATTCCGGCGCGCCTGGTGAACGGCTTTCAGACCGGCAGTTACAACCGCATTGGCAAGGATTTTGTGGTGCGGGCGCGCGACGCGCATAGCTGGGTGGAGGTCTATTTCCCGCAATACGGCTGGATCGCGTTTGACCCCACCCCGCCCGATCCCAACCCGGTGATCACGGGGGCCTGGGATGATTACGTGGACGCCTTGGGCCTCTTCTGGGACGAATGGGTGGTGAACTACGACTTCGCCCATCAAGTCGAACTGGCGCGCCAAGTCGAACAGGAGTCAAGGCGGTTCCAACAGGATTTCACGCACCGCGTCGAACACCTGAAGCGCCGGGGGATACGGCTGGCTTATCTCATCGAGGGCTGGCTGATGACGCACAAGCTCCTGGTGCTGCTGGTCATGCTGGCCATCCTGGCAAGCCTTATCCTTGCGGAAAGAACCGTGTCGCTCGCGGAACTGCGCTTCCTCTGGGCATGGAAGTTCGGACGCCGGGACATTGCCCTCAGCCCGCGCCAGGCCTCGCTCACCTACCAACAGTTCCTGAAGACTTTGAGGAAGAAGGGGTACCGAAAACAGCCTTCCCAGACCCCGCGCGAGTTTGCCCTTTCCTTTATGGGGTCGCGATTGAACTCGGCGGTAGCGGAATTCACGCGCCTTTACAATGCCCTGCGTTTCGGGCAAGCTCCCGTCTCACTCCTGCGCTTGCGCGAACTCTTGGAAGAGATCAGGAAGTAGCGCCGCCCTTCAGGGCGGCACACAAGATGCCGGGCTAAAGCCCGGAGCTACGGCCTCACCTTCAGGGTATCGACTTCCCTCCGTCCACAACGAATACCTGCCCGGTGATGAAGTCGCTCCGTGTCGCAAGGAAGAGAACCATCTCCGCAACGTCTTCCGGGCGGCCGGCCGTCTTGAGGGGAGTGGAGCGAATAATTCCCTCGATCCTCGCATCACGCTTTTCTCCGGGAAAGAGAATCGTCCCCGGCGCCACGCTATTCACTCGGATATGTGGCGCGAGGGCTTTCGCCAGCGAGCGCGTCAGCGAGATGACGGCGGCCTTCGAGGTGCAGTAGTGCATGTACTGCGGCCAGGCCTGCATTCCGCCCAGGGAAGAGACATTGATGATGTTTCCGCGCTTCTGCCGCTGCATGATGCGCGCCGCCGCCTGCGCGCAGAAGAATGTCCCCTTCAGATTAATGCCCAGGATCCGGTCCCAGTCCTTCTCCGTCAATTTTTCCCAACTGGCCGGGAAGAAAATCCCGGCATTATTCACCAGGATGTCAAGACGCTCGAATCGCTTCTCGACAGCGCGAAACATCGCACGGACCTCTCGGGCGCGCGAAACATCCGCGCGACAAGCGAGCCCCTGCCCTCCTCGGCCCAAGATTTCGCGAACCGTGGCCTCGGCTTCCTTCCTCGATTGGTTGTAGTTCACCACAACCTGGGCGCCCGCGCCCGCCAGCGTCAAGGCGATGACGCGGCCCAGCCGCCGGCCAGCGCCCGTGACCAGAGCCACCGAATTCTCCAACGGACGGTTATTCATGGCAGGAGGATAGATATCACGCTGCGAGGGAATGTCAACTGGAGTTTGCGGGCTTCAGTGAAGCTGCCGGGGATATGATATTCCAGCTCGCCGATCCCATTCTGGACGAGACCCTCCTTAACGCTGCCCGCAACGAGAAAACGGGCCGGCTGGCGCAGATTCGCGTTTTGTGCGAGTCTGCGATTCTGCCCTGGCATGATTGCTGCGGAGATGCGCCGGCTGGCGCAGATTCGCGTTTTGTGCGAGTCTGCGATTCTGCCCTGGCATGATTGCTGCGGAGATGCGTTATACTCCTCTGTCGCATGCCGTTTTGCAGGCGTTACTTCCACCCCGGCCAGTTGCAGTTCATCACCACCAGCACTTATCGCCGCACGCCCATCTTTTCAAGCGACCGGTTCCGCCGAGACTTCGTGCAAGTCCTGAATCAACTTCGCCACGAGATGCAGTTCCTACTCGTCGGCTGGCTGCTCATGCCTGAGCACTTTCATCTGCTCATCAAACCCGAACCAGCGGACACCACGAGTTTGATCCTCCAGCGCCTGAAGGACCGAACGGCGCGACGCATCCTCGCTGCCCTTCGCAAGCACCCGGAAAACAGTTGGTGCCGGAAGATGCTGGCGCGATTCCGTCTGCCGCCGAGCGTACATGATGAGTCCCACTGCCGCGTCTGGCAGCGCCGATTCTATCCCTTCAATGTTTACAGCGAAAGGAAGCGTCTGGAGAAGCTTGATTACATGCACCACAACCCCGTCAAGCGCGGTCTGGTGAGTTCCCCCGATCAATGGCCCTGGTCAAGCTGGAGGTTTTATTACGTGGACGACGCTTCTATTCTCGAAATGGATCGCTGCCCATGAAGTTGGCTTGCCAGTGGTGTGTGGAGGAAGCCCTGGAGATCCCCGGCATTCCTAATTCAGTCCTGACTCCCTTCGGGAAATCGCAGACTCGCACAAAACGCGAATCTGCGCCAGCCCGCGACTTGCTATTTCTGCTCACGATCTCTTAATCTACACATCGAAAGGTGTGCGATGGCCATGACAACTCGCGAACTCATCAACGATTTTCTCAGCCAGAAACGCATTGCGATGGTCGGCGTGTCGCGCAACCCCAAGGATTTCTCGCGCGCGCTTTTCCGTGAACTGCTTAAACAGGGTTACGATGTGGCGCCGGTCAATCCCCTGGCGAGGGAAGTGGAGGGCCGCCCCTGCTTTACGCGCGTGGAGGATATCGCGCCGGCGGTCGATGGCGCCCTCTTGATGACTCCCCCGGAGATAACGGACCGGGTAGTACGTGATTGCGCCGCAGCGGGGATCAGCCGTGTCTGGATGTACCGAGCCCTGGGCGCAGGCGCCATTCATCCTGCCGCCGTGGCTTTTTGCCAGGAGAACGGCATGCGCATGATTGCAGGCTATTGCCCCTTCATGTTCCTTCCCAACGCAGGTTTCGTGCACGGGCTGCACGGGTTCTTCATGAAACTTGTGGGCAGCTACCCCAAATAGAACGCCTCTAGCGCCGGCATCTTGCCGGCTTCCCCTCAACTACTGGCCGCCGGGACCCACGGCGCGCCGGGGTCAGCGAATGGGTTCAACAGTCTTGATCTTAAAGGGTTCAACAATGGTCCGGATGGGCAAGGTCGCTCCTGGCAGCGGAAATAGAATCGTTCGTACGTTGCCACGATTGTAGCGCAGAGGCGCTTTCTGACTCTGCGGTACCTGTCTTTCAGAATAGTTGCCGACCAATAGGTTCGCACCATTTCCGTTTCTTGACGCTCCCGCACCCTTCCCCTAGAATCTAAAAGGTGTAGCCATGCATCAAGTTGTGGTGTATTCGAAGCCGGATTGTTGCTTATGTGATGAAGTGAAAGCGCAGCTCCGGAAATTGCAGAGGAGTCATCCTTTTGAATGGCGCGAAGTGAACATCCTCGACGACCCGGCTGCTTACGAAACATTCAAAGAAGAGATTCCCGTCGTGTTCATCGATGGCAGGAAGGCGTTCAAGTATCATCTGGACGAAGACAAATTCCTGAGACGAATTAGAGGCACAGCAAACCATGGAACTTGACGTTCTCTCGATTGTGGCGCATCCCGACGACACCGAGCTCACCTGCGGCGGGACGGTGATCAAGATGGCGGAGGCCGGCTACAAGGTGGGCGTGCTCGACCTCACGGCGGGCGAATCGGGCACGCGCGGTAACTCGACCCTGCGCGCGAAGGAAGCGCGCAAGGCGGCGCGGGTAATGGGCCTTGCGCACCGGGAAAACCTCTTCTTTCCCGACGCCGGCATCGAGGACCTGCGGGAGTATAAGCTGAAGATCGCGCAGCGCCTGCGGGCCCTCCGGCCCCGTACGCTCATCCTCCCTTACTGGGAGGGCCGCCACCCGGACCATTACACCACCGGGCGAATCGGCTATGAAGCCTGCTTCCTGGCGGGACTGGCGCGGTTACCACTCGAAGGCCGGCCGCACCGCCCGCACAAAATCATTTACGCCAGCCAATACGTGCCCTCGGTCCGGCCCAGCTTTGTGGTGGACATCACCACGCAGTTTGAGAAGAAGCTGAAAGCCATCCTCTGCTACTCCTCGCAGTTTTCCCCCCGCAAAGATATGCAAAACCTCTTTCCCTCCCGCGCCGACCTGCGCGAGCGGGTCGCTTCCTTGGCGCGGCACTTCGGGCTGATGATCGGGGTGCGTTACGGCGAGCCCTTCGTCACGCGCGAGGTCGCCGCCGTGGAGGATATCGTCACCATACCGGTAAAGTCCGTGTAAGCGCAGCCCTTGTGGGCCAGCTCCCTACAAAGCGCTCGACCCGACGTCATCCTCGAGGACAGTCTTCCCAGTTCGCCAGAAGGACGCCGCCCATTCGCGCCCGAGGCCTCAGGCAATGATGATAACGATTGGGTCGAGAACCGTCCCATCCGCCAGCACAGTGTACTTGTACTGTTTCTGAGAGTCGGGATCGACCGTCGGAGGGCCTGATCTATTCTTCCCCGGGTAGAAGTACCACTCCTTGAACGGTGTCTCCTTTGTGAAGGCCACTACGAAGTTCTTTTTACCCGCACATTTCCACTCGACGTAGTCGCCTTTGCCCTGGCTGACCTTGACTTTTTCCTTATCAACTGAGGCCTTGCAACCCAGCCTGCGCGCCGGGCTAATCGTTACAGTTATCTTGGGCATAGTTTTCTCCTTCCTCCGGAATTACTGCTTCGGAAGCAGCTCCTGAAATCGCTTCGCAGAATGCAGGTTGTCAAGGAAAGGTGTGTCGCGGACCGTGGTCGGGGAGAAACCCGCGGCCAGCGCCTTCTCCAGCCAACTTAGGGCTCGATCCGCCTGCCCTAGCTGGTTGTACACCAGCGTTGCTCGGAACCGCAGGTCCGGATCGCCGGGGGCCAGGGTGAGCGCCTGCTGAATGGTGGTCAACGCGGACTCCTTCTCCCCTGCCAGGGCATGAGCCCAGGCCAAATGGCCGAGCGTCGTCGCATCGCGCGGGTTCACCTTGAGTCTTTCCTTCGCGAGCAAGATTGCCTTCTGGCAGGCTGCTGCAACCTGGGGGTGCCTCGCAGGAACCCAGTAGTCTGCTTCCGCTACGTTCACCCACACGGCATAGTTGTTGCCATCGATCTTCAGGGCCTCCTCGTATGTATGGGCGGCCTCATCGAAACGCCGCAGGTAGTAGTGGCACGTGCCCAGGTTGGAAAAAGCATAGGCCGTAGGCCGGATGGCGATGGAACGTTCGAATACCGGAATCGCCTCGGCGTATCGGCCTTGATAAATATAGGTGCCGCCAAGGTTGCTGTAAGCACGGAAGCTATCGGGCGCCAACCGCACTACCCGCTGGAACATCTCGCTCGCTTCGCGGTAGCGGGCCTGGCGGTAACAAAACACGCCCAGCCAGCTATACCCGGCCCAGTACTGCGGGCGCAGGCTGATCGCTCGACGGTACGTTTTCTCGGCTTCCTCCAACCTGCCCAATTGTTCGTAGGCGGAGGCCAGACCGCGATAGGCGTCATCCCGAGTTGGCTCCCCTTCCAATGAACGTTGGAACTCCGAGACTGCCTTTTCATACTGGCCCGTGCCGTTGTAGAGCGTCCCCAAGCAGACGTGAGCGTCCACGAGTTTCGCGTCCAAGGATGCGGCGCGGTCGCAGGCCTGACGTGCTGCCTCAACCAAGGGGAGTTCTTTCCTGATTTCATATTTCTTGAAATAAGCTTCGCCCAAACCAGCAGAGGCAAGCGCAAAATGCGGGTCAAGACTCAACGCTTGCTGGAAGTCGCTTATCGCACTTTCAATACTCTCCGGCTTATCGTAGTTGAGAAGGAACCCGCGGCCCTGCGTGTAAAGGTCGAAGGCGCCGGCCACCTGAGTTCCGTGCGTCGCAAGAGCTTGACGCTCCTGCGGCTTAACTTCCAGGTCCAGCATCCGTACCACACCCTCCACCACCTGATCCTCAACAGCAAAGGGATCGGAGGCCGCGGCGGTGATGGTATCCGCGCGGATTGGCCGGCGTGTCTGGGCATCCACCAAAGTGAAATTGACGCGCACCCACTCTCCCGCCCGGTGCAGGCTACCCTCCAGGACCAGATTGACGCCTAATCCTCGGCGCGCCTGCTCAATCGAGGTTACCCCCTGGGCTCGGACCTCACTGGCGGGGACAACTTGCAGGGGATACCGGTCAGTAAGTTGGGTGAGCTTCGTAGTCAAGGTTTCAGTGAGGCCATCGCCGAATGCCGCAGCCCTTGCGTCTTCACCCACAGGAGTGAAACGCAGCACGGCCAGGTTCTTTTCCCGAGGTACCGCCACGCCGCTCAACCAATTGTTGAGTTGCCTTCGGACGGGCGTCAGCACCACTAACAGCAGAAACGCCACTACTGCCAGGACTGCCACGGCGACCTTCCGCCACTTCGCCCGGTAGGGGGTTGGTAAAGACGGGAGGGCCGGGTAAGGCAAGGCTCGCAGGTCCGCCAGGAGGTCGCGCACGGTGGCGTATCGCTCCGCAGGGTCCTTGGCCAGCATCTTGGCGACAATCCTCTCCAGCTCAGCTGGCACCTCCGGCTTGAATCGGGTCAACGGCGCCGGCACCTCGTGCAGAGTCCGATGCTTGGTATCTACGAAAGTCGGCGCCAAAAAAGGATGACGCCCCGCAAGGCTCTCGTAAAACACCACGCCCAGCGAGAAGATGTCGGCGCGCGCGTCGGGTTCTTTTTCTAGCAAGACTTCCGGCGGCATATAGGCCGGAGTACCACTGAGGGCGCCGCTCGGAGTCGGGAGGCTCTCCGTAACAGAGCTCTCCTCGGGAATTCGCAGGCGCTTGGCGATGCCGAAGTCGAGCATCTTCACTTGGCCCGCAGGGGTGAGCATGATGTTCTCAGGCTTGATGTCGCGGTGGCAGATGCCTTTCTCGTGTGCCGCCACCAGCGCTTCCGCGCACTGGATGGCCATCTCTAGCAATTCCTCAATGCTGACGTGTTCCCGCAGGCGTTGGCGCAGCGTCTTGCCCTCTACGTATTCCATCACCAGAAAGATCTCGTTCTTGTCCTCCACGATGTCGTGGATGGCGGCAATGTGAGGGTCGCTCAGGGAGGAGGCTCGCTCGGCCTCCTTCAGGAAGCGCCGACGGTATTGTTCGTCGTTCTGCAGCTGGGGCGCGATG
>Ga0315282_10005461_pt1 | contig 21660 bp, 16 predicted proteins | sample YL17G07_20_MG_FD_203693 | JGI IMG/M metagenome (GOLD analysis project Ga0315282, IMG submission 203693) | Sediment microbial communities from Yellowstone Lake, YNP, Wyoming, USA - YL17G07_20 | ecosystem: Environmental > Aquatic > Freshwater > Lake > Sediment | place: USA: Wyoming | collected... | reverse complement strand
GGGAACCCTTTTTGACCAAAAAAGGTTCCCTCAACCTGGCCGGCTGCCGAAGTTTTGCAAGGGTTTCAAAAAAGGCTCATCTGGTCGGACTTCGGCCGAAACTTGCGCTCGATTTCCGCCTTCTCCCGAAGCTGGGCGGATATCTCCTCCCAGAACGGGGACGGTCCGGGCGCACGCCTTCGGCCGAACAGGGTGCGCTTCAGGGAGCGGGTCAGGAAGAGCTGTTGCCGGGCCCGGGTCATGGCCACGTAAAACAGGCGCCGTTCCTCTTCGAGCGAGGCCGGCCGTCCTCCGGGCGGCTCATAGGGCAGCAGGCCCTCCTCCACCCCGACGATGAACACCACTTCGAATTCCAGGCCCTTGGCCGCGTGCATGGTCAAGAGATTGATCTTCTCCGCCTTGAAATCCAGCCCGTCGGTCTCGTGCAGGGTCTCGTCGCCGGCCTGCTGGAAGGGCAGGGCTGCGCGGTTCAAGGCCTCGGCCAGGGGTTCGGCCTGGGCGTGCAGGCGGTACAGAATAGCGATATCCCCCAGGCTGAGCTCCGAAGAGGCGTCCGCCTCGGCCCGGCCGCTGTCCAGGGCATAGTGGCTGGTCCCGCCCAGCAGGCGCTCGATCTGGGAGGAGACGTACACGGCCTCCTCCTGGGGGGTGCGGGCCGTGGCCGTGTGCAGCCGGGCCGGGCCGGCCAAGCCGGAGACCAGCCGGGCCCGGCCGGGCGAGGGGTTGTGCCGGATGACCTGGGCCGAGGCTTCGAGAATGGTGTCCGTGCTGCGGTAGTTTTGCGTGAGCCGGACCTCGCGGCAGGAGGGATAGTCCTGGCGAAATCGCTGGAAATAGGCCGCGTCCGCCCCGCGGAAACCGTAGATGGCCTGGTCCGGGTCGCCGATCACGGTCACGCTGGGCTTGGGGCCCGGCATCAGCAGGCGCGTCAGGTCATATTGGGCCAGGTTGATATCCTGAAACTCGTCCACCAGCAAATAGGAGAAACGATGGCCCCAGTCTTCGGCCAGGGGACCGCCCGCGCTCAGCAGGAGCGCGGCCTTGGCCACCAGGTCATCGAAATCGAGCCGGTCCCGTTCCGCCAGCCGGCGTTCATAGGCGGCGTACAGGCGGCCGAGTTCCAGGTCGTCCACTTTGTCCGGAGAGAGAAGGTGCTGCTTGGCCAGCGAGATGCGGTCCAGCAGCTCCCGCGGCGAAAACGAGGACCCTCGGGCCAGTTCCCGGGCTGCAGAGAGCCCTTCCTCCTCGGGGAGAATCTGTCTCTCCCGGCCGGCCTGGGCGGCCAGAATCCGGGCGCCCAGGGCATGAAAGGTCAAGACCGGCACGCCCGCCCCGGCCCGGTCAAAGGGTAGAAACGACAAGAGACGCGCGGACATCTCCCCGGCCGCCTGGCGGGTGAAGGTCACCCCCAGGATGCACCCGGCCTCGGCCCGCCTTTCCCGGACCAGCCAGGCCGCCCGCCGGGTCAGCACCAGAGTCTTGCCCGTGCCCGGCCCGGCCAGGATGGACAGCGGCCCGGCGCCGTGGGTGACCGCCTCTTGCTGGGGCGGGTTGAGGTCGTCCAGTAGCGGATCGTCCGGGAAAAGGACACCGCGGCCCGGCGAGGGAGATGGGGACGGCTTACGAGAGCGTTGGACCTCGGCCGGACCCGGCCGGTCGGCGGCCCGTTTTCGATCCCTTTTCCGGTCAGCCATCGGCAGGTCAAACAACCCGTCCTGTCCGGTCAGGGCAGCCTTTTCAGCCGCATCGAACAGGGTCACCCGGCCGAACTCGCCGTCATACCCGCCCTTCACGTGAACCTGGCCGCTACGCATCCGTTCGATGCCGCGAGATAGAAGCTCGCCGCCGGCCTGCCGGACATCGGCAAGCGGGGCGTCCTTCAGGACATACAGCTCCGGACCGAGGGCGGCCAACAGGTTGTCGTAGATGTGCTCCACCTGCCGGGACTGCGGCCCGACGCCTAGAACCTCCCCCAGGACCTCGGCCAGGGGGATGAGGCTGTGAAAGCGACGCGCCCGCTCCGCCTCGGTGCCGGCCGGGCGGTCGGCCAGTTCCAGCACCCGGTACATCACCCCCAGCGTCACCGGTTTCCCGCAGACCGGGCAGAGGCCCTTCAGCCGAAGGGTCTCCTCGGGATCGAGGCGCGTGCCGCACTTGCGGTGGCCGTCCAGGTGGTACTTGCCCTCCTCTGGAAAAAACTCGATGGTGCCTTCGAAACCCCCCAGCCCGCTCATGGCTCGGATCATGCCCGAGTAGGAAAAATCGGTCTCGAAGAGATTGGCCTCGCGGCCCACCTTGGCCGCGGAATGGGCGTCCGAGTTCGAGACGAGAACAAAGCGGTCCAGGGCCGACAGCCGCGCGTTCATGGCCGGGTCCGAGGACAGGCCCGTCTCGAGGGCGTGGATGTGCCCGCTCAGGTCCTCGAAACATTCCTCGACCGCGTCGAACCCGCTCTTGGAGCCGAACAGGGAGAACCACGGAGTCCAGACGTGGGCCGGGATGAAAAAGATATCCGGGGAGATGGACAAGCAGAGTTCCAGCAGGTCTCTAGCGTCCAGGCCCAGGATGGGTCGGCCGTCCGAGGTGATATTTCCCAGTCGCCCGAGCCGTTCGTTCAGCCGCCGGGCGGTCTCGATGTTCGGCAGGAGCAAAACGCTGTGGTTCTTGCGCACGCGGCCGCCCTTTTTATAAATACAGCTCACCTCGGCGCTGAGGACGAAACGGGTCCGGCCCCGGACCCCAACCCCTTTTCCATCTTTCGCCGCATCGGACTTCAAACGGTAAAACCCGGGCTCGGCCGGGATCAGATTCTCCTCGATCTCGTTCAGCCAGGCCGGGTGGGTGGCGTCGCCGGTGCCCAAGACCTCGATGCCCTTTCGCGCCGCCCACAGGTCCAGCGTGGGCAGGTTCAGGCCCTGGGAGGTGGCCCGGGAAAAACGCGAGTGGATGTGCAGGTCCGCGATGTATTTCACAACAGTCCCCGCAGAGAAAAATCAGTGCGGCCATCATACGGCAAGAGGGCGCAAAAAAAAAGCCCGGACGGCCCGAAGACCATTTCCCGGCCTTGCCCACGTCTCGATTCTTTGGCTATACTTGTATCGCCCGGAGAACCCAAATTAAAGGGGGCGGAAAGGACCATGATCATCCGCCGGACCGGAAAAATTGCGGACGGTTTTTATCAACTGGGGCACAGCGACGCGCCGGTCTACCTGTTGGACGCGGAGAGGCCGGCCCTGTTCGACGCCGGGTATGCCTTCATGGCCCGGTTGTATGAAAAAGAGATCCAACAGGTCCTGGACCTTCGGCCCCCGGCCTTTCTCTTCCTGACCCACAGCCATTTCGATCACATTGGCTCGGCCGGCTTTCTCAAACGGGTCTGGCCCGGGCTCAAGATCGCGGCCTCTGCCGGCGTCGCGGACGTTCTTAGCCGGCCCCGCACCGTGGAGACGATCCGGCGCTATAACGACGAGACCGGGAAGGTCTATAGGGAACAGGGCCTGGGGCTTGACCCGGCCTTGTTCACCGAGGACCCGTTCGAGCCGATCACGGTGGACCTGCCGCTCGCGGACGGAGCGCGGATCGGGCTTGGGACCGGGCGGAGCGTAGAGGTTTTGGAGACGCCGGGGCACACTCGGGATCACCTCTGCTTCTACGTGCCGGAAAAAGGAATCCTGCTGGCCGGCGAGGCGGTGGGCATCGAGACCGAACGCGGCGTGCTTCTGACCGACTTCCTGGTAGATTACGAGGCCTTTTGTCGGGCCATGATCCGGCTCTCCAGGCTGGAGATCGCCATTTTGTGCGAGGGGCACACCGGGATTTTCACCGGTCCGGATGCGGCGGCGCGTCTTGAGGCGGGGCAGGAGGCCTGCGGCCGCTTTGCCGCGCTTTTGGATTTCATCGTGCGCGAGGAGGGAAACGACCTCGAGCGGGCCGCGGCTCGGGTGGCGGCGGAAAGACTGGACCCCGGCCCCTTTCCCCACCAGCCCGAGGAGGCGTATCTTCAGAACGTGCGGGCCAAGGTGCGGGCCATTCTTAAATGGCGGGCGGACCTTCCGCCGGCCTCCAAGCCCTGACTCAGGCGCTCCCGACGCCTCCGGCGGCAGCCTCGGACTTCTGGTGCCACTGGGTGAAAAGCCGGTCGAAATACCCGGCGTCCTCCACCATCTCCCGCGTGATGGTATAGGGTCCGGAAACGTTCATGTAGTTTAGGGCGTTGACCGACCCCAGACACTGCTTGATGGCGTCCGAGACCTGAACCCCCTTGGATGCGGCGAATTCCTCGATGTACTGCTGGGCATCCTCCCGGAGAATGAGCTCCAGCCCGTATTCCCGGCGGAAAGCCTCTTCGAAATCCGCGAAAGGCGATTTTTCCAGCATCTTCAGCAGGGCGTCCCGCGGCCGCTCGCACAGGTCCCGGTTCACGGTCAGGCGGGTGAAGCTGGAGCCGGGGAGCTCGAACTGGAAATCGGTCAGGATGGTCTCCCAGACGCTGACCAGGGCGCGGGCGCCGGTGCGCTTGTTTTCCGAGATTTCGGCCACGTAGTCCACGGCCGAGGGTTCGATCACCAAGTCGATGCCGTACAGGAGGAATTCCATCCGGTACTGGTTCAGAATGGAATCCTCGGTGGCGGTCATGATGCGGATCAGGTCGTTTTTCGACAGGAGGTTGACAAAGGTGCGGATGGGCGAGCGGCCGACAAGCTCAGGAATGAGGCCGAAACGGATAAAATCGTCGGCCGTGGCCTCCGGGTAGTAGTTGCGGTATCTCTCCGGCCGGCCGTCATCCTCGGCCGTGGAGGCAAAGCCCTGGATGACCGGGGAGCCGTCGTCGGTGAGCCGCCCGCCGCGGCTGGCCAACCGCTTCTTGACGATGGCCTCCAAGTTTTCCTGGGGCCGTTCGAAGGAGCCACCCAGGATAAAGAGGATCTTCTCGGTGCTGATCATGTTTTCCGATTTCTGGGATTCCAGGCCGCGCTGCCGATCCATGGCCTCCTGGATCTGGGAGGCCGGGGAGTACGGGTTGTCCACCGGCACCTGTTTTCGTTCGATCAGCTTGAGCACGGCCCGTTGAAAACCCTCGCGGGAGATGTCGTGGCCGATGAGGCCGCTCTCCTTGGCCTTCTTGTCGATTTCGTCGATGAAAATCAGGCCGCCGTGGGTGGCGACAAAATTGGCCTGCTCTTTGCGACTCGCGCCCGGGGCCAGATCGATGAGCTCCCGGATCATGTCGTCCGCGCTCTTCCCCACGTAGCCCGCCTCGGTGTAGTCCGTGGCGTCCACGATCAGGGTCGGCACCTCGAGCAGGTCCCCCAGCACCTCGATGCAGTAGGTCTTGCCGCTGCCCGAGGGACCGGCGGTGATGGTGTTCTTCTTGCGAAAGCGGTTGACCGTGGTCTGTTCGGGATGCTCATGCAGAAACTTGAGCATGGCGAAGTGATACGCCGCGGCGATGGAGACGCGTTTCTTGTATTCCTCCTGGCCGATGACGTACTTGTCCAGGTGTTCCTTGATCTGACGGGGTGTATGTACGGGAACCTTGAACCGCCCCGACGCGGGCTTGACCTCTTCCCGCCGGCCGAAACGCTCGCCGAGCGCCCGATGAAAGCTCTCGGTGGCCTGATCCTGCGCGTCGAGGAAGGCCCGGCTGGCCGCGGCCTCGTCCACGCCGTAGGTCTTCATGATCTGTTCGAGGGCTTCGCGGGGAATACTGACTCTGACCAAAATAACATCCTCCCGAAAATCCGGTAATATCCTAGAGAAAAATAATACTCCGCCCGGCCTCTGTCAACCGCGGTTCTTGCATCCTGATGAAATAAAAACAATTATACCGTGCACCCCCCGGTCGGAAGGCCCGGCGGGCCGGGGGGAAGAAAGCCCCCATTTGCGCTGCCCCGGCGCCTTGTGATAAAGTTAATATAACCGCCGATGCGCCCGCCGCTTCGGGCAAGGAGGCCAATGCGTTGATCAATCTGAAGACCCCGACCGAGATCGAACTCATCCGCGCCAGCGGCCGTATCGCCTCTCAGACCCTGGACCATCTGGCCGGATATCTCAGGCCCGGCATCACCACCGAGGAACTGGACCGGTTAGGGCACGAGTTCATCGTGGGTCAGGACGCGGCGCCTTCCACCCTGGGATACCGCGGGTATCCCAAGAGCATGTGCATCTCCATCAACGAGGTCGTGGTGCACGGCATCCCGGGCCCGCGGAAGCTGAAGGAGGGGGACATCGTCACCATTGACGTGACCGTGTACAAGAACGGCTTTCACGGCGACACGGCGCGGACCTTTTTCGTGGGGCAGGTCTCGCCGCGAGCCCGGCGGCTGGTGGAGACGACCCGGGAGGCCATGGACCTGGCCATCCAATCATGCCTGGTGGGGGGACATCTGGGGGACATTGGGGCGGTGGTCCAGTCGCACGTGGAGGCGGAGGGGTTTTCGGTGGTGCGGGCCTTTGTGGGGCACGGCATCGGCCGGAACTTTCACGAGGACCCGCAAGTGCCCTATTACGGCCGCAGCGGCACCGGAGTGCGACTCAAAGAAGGAATGGTCCTGACCATCGAGCCGATGATCAACGAAGGGACTTGGGACGTGATCATCCAGGAAGACGGCTGGACCGCGGTGACCAATGACGGCCTCCTTTCCGCCCAGTTCGAGCACACCGTGGCCATCACCGAGAACGGCCCGGACATCCTGACTCTGAGCTGAGTCAGGAAGCTTTCCCCAACCGCTGATGACACGCCGCCCTTACTCCCGGAACATTCAATCGGCCCATTGCGGCCGGGAGACGGCCGGATGAAGCCGGATCGGGGCAAAGGCCGGCGGCCGTTCGGCCGGAGCGCGCGGGGCAAGGCCGCGTCGTCTCCATCCGGCTTTCATCTTAGACCCGAGCGTCCCTTCACCCCGCGGGTGAATCCCCATCTCAGACCCATCCTTCAGACCATCGGCACGCCCGAGGAAGAACCCTTTGTCCCGGACCCCTTCCAGGTCGAGGCCCTGGAGCGGCTGGCCGAAGGGGACGTGGTCGTGTCCGCGCCCACCGGCTCGGGCAAGACCTACATCGCCGCGGAGGCCATGGCCGGTCTCCTGGCCCAGGGCAAACGGTCCTGGTATGCCTCGCCGCTCAAGGCCCTGTCCAACAGCAAGTACCTCGAGTTCGGCCGGCGCTTCGGCCCGGACCAGGTCGGCCTGCTGACCGGAGACCACAAGGTCAACGCGAACGCGCCCCTGATCGTGGGCACGACCGAGATTTTGCGCAACCAGCTTTACGACGCCATGCACCAGGGACACGACCTCCCAGCCGACCTGGTGGTCATGGACGAGGCTCATTACCTGGGCGACCCGGAACGAGGCGTGGTCTGGGAGGAGGTCATCATCTACCTCTCTCCCCGCACCCGGCTCCTGCTCCTCTCGGCCACCGTGGCCAACGCCGAAGAGATCGCCGAGTGGCTCCGCTTCATCCGCGGCCGGCCGGCGGCCGCGGTCATCTCGGAAGAACGGCCGGTGCCTCTGGAACCCGTCTTCCTCTTCCCGGACGGCGAGCTCGCCCCCCTGGCGCGGGAAGGACACCTCTTCCCCAAAATCCGGCACTTCCTGACGCACGCGGAAGAACGCCGCCTGGCCCGCGGCCCACGTCTCCCGCACTTCGGCCGCATCCTGCGAGCCCTAGCCGAGACGAACCTGGTCCCGGCCATCTTCTTTCTCAAATCCCGGGTCGATTGCGACCGGGCCCTGCTTTCTTGCCTGCGTCCGTCCGCGGCTTGGCCTCTCGAGCGGAGACGTCTGCTGGAAGCACGGCTCGATCAATTGTTGGACCAGTATCCCTTTCTGCGGAGCCACCCCCAGCGGAAATACCTTGTCCAGGCCGGCGTGGCCGCCCACCATGCCGGTCAATTGCCGCACTGGAAATTGGTCATCGAGCGGCTCATGCAGGAGGGGCTCCTCTCGGCCATCTTCTCCACCTCGACCGTGGCCGCCGGCGTTAACTTTCCGGCCCGGACCGTGGTTCTCACCCAGAGCGACCGGTTCGACGGCCGGGTCTTCGTGGACCTTCGGGCCACGGACCTGCACCAGATGACCGGCCGCGCCGGCCGGCGGGGCATGGACCGCATCGGGTTCGCCGTGGTGGTACCCGGTCCGTTTCTGGACACGACCCTGATCCACGCTCTGTTCGGCGCCACGCCCGAGCCGGTGGAAAGCCAGATCCAAATCAATTTCTCCATGGTGCTCAACCTGCTGCTCTCGCACCGGCCCGAGGACGTCCGTCACCTGCTCGGCCTGTCCCTGGCCGCCTTTCAGCAGCAAGGGGACGCGGGCTTTGTCGACGAGGTCCGCCGCATCCATCGCCGTCTGGAAGAGCTCATCGCGGAAGGCGCCTGCCGCGACCCGGACCACGCCCTGTTCCTCGTCCAGCAGGCGAATCGGCTGGAAGAGGAGGTGCGTCGCCTTGGCCGCGACCGGCCGGCCATACAGCGGGACCAGGTGTTGGAAAAACTGCTCTTGCCCGGCCGGCTATTCGTGCGGCAGGACGGCCGGCGATACATGGTCCTCGAACCCATGCAGCGCCGGGGCCGGCACGGCCTGGTGGCCGTCCCGCTCCGCCCGGACCGGCTGTTGAAAAAAGGAAAACTGCGAACCCGGTGGGTGCCCCGCGATGCGGTCGAGCTCCTGCTGGATGAACGCGCTCCCCTGACCCCGGACACCGCCCCGGACCAGACAGCCGAACTCGTCCGCCGCCTCGCAGCTCAGACCCTCCATCCCCTCGACCTCTCCCAGCTCGAACAGGAAGCCCTTGCCGAAACCGCCTCGAGTCTGGAAGCGCGGCTGGCCGACCTGAACGAGGCGCTGGCCCGCCTGCCCTGCCACGCCTGCCCATTACGAGACGATTGCGTCCGGAACCGCCGCGGGAGCATCCGCCGGCTGCTCAGCCGCCTCGGGGCCCTATACGCCGAGGCCGAGCAGTCCAGCCACCGGCTATGGGCCGATTTTCTTCGGCACCTGGATTTCCTGCGGGAGGAAGGTTTTGTCAAGGCCAAGGACGAGCTGACCGAGGACGGGCAATGGGCGGCCCAGCTCAGGCTGGACTATCCCATGATCGTGGCCGCGGCCATCCGGGCCCGGGCTTGGCCCGACAAGGACCCGGTCCTTTTGGCCGCGCTCATCGCGCCCTTTGTCGTGGACAAGGAACGCCCTCAGGAGCCGGACGCGACCAGGCGCGCGGCGCCGCCGGCCCTGCTGCCGGCTTGGCTCAAGCTGGAAGCGGTGGTGGAGCCGCTGAACGAGCGGCTTCAGGCTCAAGGATTTCCCACACCCTCGCTCAGCCTCAAGCCGGCCCTGGCCATCCACCTCTGGGCCTCGGGCGGCGACTGGGACGCCGCGGTCGCGGCCCTGGGCCTGGACGAAGGCGATATGGCCATGCTCGCCTTCCGCACCGCGGACAACCTGCGCCAGATCGCCGGCCTGACCGAGACGCACCCCGCCCTGGCCGCCGCAGCCCGGCAGGCCATGGGCCTGGTCCTCCGGGAACCGGTGACCGTGCCTCTCTGATCACCGCCGTAGACCGGACGGTTGACGCACCGGCGATCCATCCGGTATGCTTCGAGCGCGGCCTCAGTTCATGAACGAAAAAGGAGACAATCCATGGCCAAGGTGCTGGTGACCTACTTTTCCCGCACAGGGCATACCGAGAAGATGGCCGAGATCATCGCCGAGACGGTACGCGCACGGGGCCACGAGGTTACCCTGAAGCGGGTGGCGGACACCACGCTGGAAGACCTACGGGAAGCGGACGGCGTGCTCATCGGGTCGCCCACTTACTACGGGCAGATGGCCGGCGAGGTCAAGTCGCTCTTTGACCGAAGCGTCAAATACCACGGCAAGCTGGACGGCAAGGTCGGCGGGGCCTTTACCAGCTCCGGTCTGATCGGGGGGGGCAACGAGACCACCGTCATGGGGATTCTGGCCTGCCTGCTGGTGCACGGGTTCATCGTGCAGGGCAACCCCTCCGGCGACCACTACGGACCGGTGTCCATCGGCAAGCCGGACGAGCGGGCGGAAAAAGGCTGCCAGCGGTATGGGGAACGTTTCGCCGATCTGCTCGATCGGATGAGGGTCTGAGCGGCCGGGCCGGGCGCGGCCGGTCTAGAGGGTCAGGGGCATGCCTTCTCTCAGGAAGAAGACCTCGGGGATCGGTTTTGAGAGCCGGCGGTTGTATCGGCGGGCCTGGGATTCCATCTTGTCCAGGGTGCGGTCGTCATGGTCCGGGTCGTGGTGGGTGATGCCCAGCCGTTTTGCGCCGCAGGCCGCGGCTTCCCGGATGCAGGACCGGGGCGTGCCGTGTCCCCAGCCCAGTTTGGCGCCGGAGTGGGCCGGGCCTTGCCCGGCGTACTCCGCCTCGCTGTACTGCCCGTCCAGGACGATCAGGTCGGCGTCGCGTCCCAGGTTCTGGACGTTGGGATTGATCTCGGCGTAGTGCTCGGTGTCCGTGCCGATCCCCAGCACGGCGCCGGAGTAAGTGCCGTCCGGGGCGCGTTCCTGGAAGCGCCAGCCGGCGCAGCCGGAGGGGTGGTTGAGTTCGTAGACGTGCAGGCTGAAAGTCGCGAACTCGAGCACATCCCAGAACTTCACATCATGGATGGCCTTCTCATTTTGGTCGAGGCTGGCGATGGAGGGCAACTGGTCCAGATGGCGCGGGAACTGGATGCCGTCGATCAGCGAGGCGAGCTGGTTGTTGAGGTCCCGGAAGGCGGAAGGCATCTGCAGGGCGTAAAACTCGATCCTTTGGCCGGTGATGAACAAGGGGACGAAGAACCCCATGCCAAAGGTATGATCCAAGTGGATGTGCGTTATAAAGACGCGGGCCTGCACCTGGGAGATTTGCCCCGACTTGAGCCGGCGGAGGAGGTCGATTCCCAGAGGCCGGATGCCGGTCCCCATATCCACGATGGACAGTTCGGTCAAGCCGCTGTAGCTGGTTTGAATCTCATAGCAGGTCGTATGGCCCCCGAACCTGCGCGTGTCAAAGTCCAGGGTCGCCGGCGCAGGGATGCTTCCCCTGCAGCCCCAAACCTTGAAATACATACCAGAACCTCCCCGGTTGTCTAGGCACGCCATTTCATAGCACTAGACCTAACACCGGGTCAACATGAGATTTTTACTCCGCTGCCGGTCTGAAACGGCCTCTCTGCCAGACGGTTCTTTAAGCTGAGGCCCACCTTGACGCCGGACCGACAAATTTAAATGGATAAACTTGCTGAGAAACGCTTAAGTTGATTCCTTCAAGGCCCATGGAATGGAACCCAACGCCCCGGAAGAAATTGTCTCCGCGCGCCGGGATAAAGGATGGCTTGTGATCTTCACGCGTCTAAAAAAACTCTACCATTTGATTGGCTTCGTGTTCATGGCCGCCTGCTTCGTCTTTGTTGGGTACCAGATCGCCACACATCGCCTCTGGGAGACCGCGCACCTCCCTTGGCGTCTGACCCTCCCGCTGCTCGGAGTCGGGGCGCTCGTTTATGTCGGGAACTGCTTCTGCCTCTCCCTGGCCTGGAGGAGGACGGTCGCCTTTCTCAGCGACCGCCAGCTGCCAGGCTGGCCGGTGCATACCGTTTACGGCCGGACATGGCTGGCGCGGTTCCTGCCCGGCAAGATGTTTCACTTTGCCGGACGCCAGGTGCTCGGTTCGCGGATCGGCCTAGGTCAGCCCGAGATGGCAGCCGCCAGCTTCTTCGAGATCTCCGGCCAGTTATGGGCGGGCGGCGTGTTCATGGTCTGGGGGCTGGCCGTATACGGTCTGAGCCTCTCGGCGCTTTCCCTGCCTTTGTTCGCGGTGCTTTTGCTGACCGTGCCGCTGGCCTGGGTGATCCTAAACCGCCTTTCGCAACACCCCTGGCTCAAAACACGCGAGAACCTTCCGGCCCGCAAGACCTCTCGGTTTGTCCAGGGCGTCTGGCCGCTATCGATCTTCTATCTGCTCTATTTCCTGGTGCAGGGGCTGATGGCCTGGGGATTGATCGCCATCGTCACCGGAAACCCAGACACACTCTCGCTCGGACGAGCCGTTTCCATCCAAACCGGCGCCTGGCTGGCCGGATCTGTCACGCCCGGTGCGCCGTCCGGTCTTGGGGTCCGGGAAGCGGTGCTGATGCTCGGGCTGAAACCTTATCTGGGTGAAGCCATGAGCCTCTGGGCGGCCCTGATGCTTCGTCTCATGGCCCTCATCGGTGACGTGCTCTTCTTTCTCATCTTCGTCCTACCGCTCCGCCGACCGGGCACGGCCGAAGGCGGCCCGACTTCAGGCCCCGCCTCGAATGGATAACCGACACGCGCCCATACGCCTCTCCCTGCCCCAATGACGGCCGGTCGAAGAGGCCGGGAAGCTTTTTCATTGACAAGCACAGGGCGCAAGGATATAAGGGGACACAGTTTTTTCGCGGGGGCAGGCCGAATGGCTTTCGGATGGAACCACAGCGCTTATGCTTATGGACGGGGAGCCGCGCCCAGGGTCTAGTTCCATCCATCGACATGGTAACGGGCCGTGGGCAGAAGCTGCCGGCGGCCTTTTTTTTGATGGAAGGCGGCTTGGGCCCGGCAGCCGCGCGGCCTCACGCGGGAGGTGAACCGTCTCGATGAAAAACCTGTACGACATCTACGCGGAACGCGGCTTCCTGTACCAATCCACCGGCGAACAGGCGCTGCGGGACCTGTTTGACGGGGAAAAGGTCCGGGCCTACATCGGGTTCGACCCAACGGCGGACAGCCTGCATGTGGGCTCGATGGTGCCTATCATGAGCCTGGCCTGGGCCCAGCGCGCCGGCCACGTGCCCATCGTCATTGTGGGCGGGGGCACGGCCATGGTCGGCGACCCCAGCGGCAAGACCGAGATGCGCCAAATGCTCACCCTCGAGCAGATCCAGCACAACCAGGAAGGCCTGAAGCGCCAGCTCTCCCGCTACTTCACTTTCGGCCCGGACCAAGCCCTGATGATCAACAATGCGGACTGGCTGCTTCAGCTGAAGTATGTCGATTTTTTACGCGATATCGGCCGTCATTTCTCGGTCAACCGCATGTTGTCCGCCGAATCCTACCGCCAGCGGCTGGACCAGGGCCTGAGTTTCATCGAGTTCAACTACATGCTTTTGCAGGCTTACGACTTCTATATCCTTTACAAGGAGCAGGGTTGCCGGGTGCAGATGGGGGGACAGGACCAGTGGGGTAACATCGTGGCCGGGGTGGACCTGATCCGGCGGCTGACCGGCGAAACGGCCCATGGCATCACTTTCCCGCTGCTCATGGCCTCGTCCGGGGAGAAATTCGGCAAGACGAATGCCGGCGCGGTCTGGCTGGACCGGGAAAAAACCTCGCCCTACGATTTTTATCAATTCTGGCGGAACACCGAGGACGCGGACGTGGGTCGTTTTCTGGGGCTTTTCACCTTTCTGCCCATGGAGGAGGTGCGGGCCCTGGGCGCGCTTTCGGGCGAACGGATCAATCGGGCCAAAGAAATCCTGGCCTATGAAGCCACGGCCGTCACCCACGGCCATGAGGAAGCCCGAAAGGCCTTTCTCACCTCCACCCAGACTTTTGGCCAAGCCGACCCCCAGGGCGGGGTGCCGACCTCCTCGCGCGTGGCTCAGGCGGCCGAGGCACCGGCCGACGACCTGCCGACCACCCCGCTCCCACGAGGAGAGCTTGAGGCCGGCCTGACCGCGGCCGACCTGTTTGTCATGGCCGGCCTGGTGAGGAGCAAGGGCGAGGCCCGGCGGTTGATCCGCGGCGGCGGAGGGACCATCGACGGACAGGCCGTGCAGCAGGAGGATCAGGTCTTCACTCCGGCCAACCTTACGGACGGCGCCCTGATCCTTCGGGCAGGCAAGAAACGCTACCACCGACTCCTGTTTGAATAAAGCGGGTTTTCAGGCATGAAAAAGCCCCTGGGACAAATCCCAGGGGCCGAAGCCGCCGGCCCTAACGCATCTACCGCAGAGCGCGGCACACCGCCCTCACACAACCCGGTCGATCACGGTTCCCCGCACAAGCCAGGCCTCTTCGCCCTGGGTCTGCTCCAAGCCTCGCAGGCCCACCGCGCGGGTGCGGGCTGCGCCTTCCATCAGCATGTCCTCGAAGTGCTCCCGCAATGCCGGGGTCCAGTGGGCCCACTCCCAGGAGCGGAGGCCGGCCTGGGTCTGCTTCTGGACCACGGACTTCGCCGTTTTCGTTCGCTCCTTCGAGGCGCGGTCCATCCGCTCCCGGATCATCCGGGCGATGGTGAGGGCGTTCTCCAACCGGGCCCGGATCTGGGCGTTTTCCAGGCCGCCGATATCCCGCTTGTTCTGAATCTGGGTGCTGACGTTCGAGGCGATCACGGTCTCACCCCTCCCAAGAATCCGGCGCTCTTATTTTCCATTTCTAAATCAAGCGTTAACTTTGTCGGCTGCGCTGCGCGGCTCCTCGCCGTACTCCATGTGTACTGTCTCGTCGCTGCTCGCTTGCCTTCGCGTTCCCATCTTGATTTAGAAATGGAATTATTCCACTAGCCGGTCCAGAACATGAAGCGCGGCCTTCCGCAAATGCTCGCCCGGCACGATGAGCGGCCGCGATCCAGTCGCGAGGCGGCCCCCAAACGCGGCGTTCACCGGGAACCGAACGCCTCAAACTTCTTCCTGCGGCAAGTTCCCAAGACCGCGCTTCAAGCCAAGCTCGGGTCTTTCTCAAGATATCTTAATAAAACCCTAAAGGATTGGCAAGAAGAAACCGGTGCGGCGGGCCTGGAAAGACGAACCCCCCGGCGGCCCTTGCTGCCGGGGCCGGCCGGGGTGGGAAAGAAGCCGAACCGACCTCAGTCCGAGGTCAGGACACCTACAATCCGGTCGATCTGATCGTTGGACAGGTACGGGTGCATGGGCAGGCTGAAGATCTCGGCGGCCATCTTCTCGGAAACCGGAAAATCTCCCGCTTGGTGGCCGAGGCCGGCAAAGGCCCGCTGCAAATGCAAGGGGATAGGGTAGTAGATGGCCGTGGGAATGCCGGTTTTTTGGAGGCGCAGGATGTCAGCCTCCCGATGGGGCGAGAGAATGGAATACTGGGCCCAGGCGCTGGTTAGGCCTTGGGGCACGGCCGGCGTGACGTAGAGGCCGGACAGGCCGGCCGTATAGCGGCGGGCGACGCGCTGGCGTTCTTCGAGTTCGCCGGGCAAGGCGGCCAGCTTGACCAGGAGCACCGCGGCCTGGAGGGTGTCCAGGCGGCCGGTGAGGCCGATGCGCACGTTCTCGTAACCGTGCGCGCCCTGGCCGTGCTGCCGGATGGAGCGCAGCGTGTCGGCCAGGGCGTCGTCGTCGGTCAGGACGGCCCCGCCGTCGCCATAGGCTCCCAGGGGCTTGGTCGGGTAGAAGCTCGTGGCCGCCACATGGCCCAGGCTGCCCACCCGGCGGCCCTTGTAGACCCCGCCAAAGGCCTGGGCCGCGTCCTCGAGCACGAACAGACCGTAATTGTCGGCGATGGTCCGGATGGCGTCATAATCGGCTGGCAGGCCGAAGAGGTCCACCGGAATAATGCCCCGGGGCCTCAGCCGGCCCTGCCGGGCCACGCGGGCCACCGCAACTTCCAGCCGCGCCGGATCGAGATTGAAGGTGGCCGCGTCGATGTCCACGAAAACGGGCGTGGCGCCCAGAAAGGCGATGACCTCGGCCGTGGCGATGAAAGTGAAGGGCGTGGTGAAGGCCGCATCTCCTGGGCCGAGGCCGTAAGCCATGAGCGGCATGAGCAAGGCGTCGGTGCCGCTGGAGCAGGCGACGGCGTGCTTCACGCCGACATGTTTGGCCAGGGCCTCTTCCAGGAGGATCACTTCCGGCCCATTGAGGAACAGGCCATGTTCGAGCACGCGGTCGATGGCGGCTTTGAGGTCGTCCTTCAGGGCCGCATACTGGTCCTTCAAACCAAGGAAGGGAATGGACATGATCTCTCTTCAGCCGATCTTGAGGAACCGGGTCGCCATGTCCGGCTCGGGTCCCTCGTCAATGCGGCGGTAGGCCGAACCGCAGGCCGGGGAGTAAAGGTTTTCATCCAGCCGCTGGCCGCAGGCGCAAATCCAGCCGGCCTGGCGGGCCGGCCTGCTGACCATCAGCGCATAGTCGGGCACGTCGTGCGTGACCACCGAGCCGGCGCCGATCACGGACGCGTTCGTCGTCTGGCTGTCCACGGCCCTGGTCTCACTTTGAAACAGACCTTCATCCGATACATGATCCAACAGGACTTCTGCCCCGAAGGGTGCAATTTCAATTCCAACGGGGAACGCGGCCGTAGCGTTCGGCCAATCGCTCATGTAACTGAATGAAAAAAAACGAATATCCTGGAGAAAGCACACCCGGCCCCGGCGTGGCCGCGCTGGAAAGTGGAGAAAATTTGCCCCGCCCTGGCGTGGCCGGCCGGAAACACACCTACCCTGCCCCGGCCTCAGCCAAAACCGAGGTCAGGGCCCGGACCAGGGCCCGGCCGATCGGCTCCAAAAGCTCGGGGCCAGTGGTCTCCGGCCCGTCCGAGGGCGCGTGGAAGAAGTAATGGCCGCCGAAGAAGCCGAAGGCGCGGTAGCCTCTTTCCAGCACTCCGGAAAGTTCACCGGCCGTGTCGCCGGCGCGGGGGGTGATGAAGAGCACGTCCGCGAAGGCGTGCTCGAGCCCGGGCAAAAGGTCCGGCACGGCCACCAGGTTCGTCTGACTCGAGGGGCCGTCTCGCTCCAGGAACCGGCCGTTGTGCCGCCAGGCATAGACGGCCATGGACGCGCCCAAATGCAGCCAGCAAAGCACATCCTCTGGCAACGGGACCCGGCCGCTTTCCAAGAGATGGTGCATGCCCATGTTGTCCAGCTCATGACCGGTGTTGGAGAGAAAAAGCCAGCTCGGCCCCGAGGACAGCGACGCGGCCCAGCGGGCCAGGGCCAGAAAAAGGGCCACGCCCGTGCCGCGCTCGCCCGCGCCTCTAAACCAGCCGCTCTGCGGCGTCGAGACCACGACAAAGGACCGGCCGCGGGTGAGGCGTCCCAGGACGTTGACCGCCTCGGCCTGGGGATCGTCCCGGCCTTCAACGCGCAGGAAGGCCTCTGCCTCCCGTCCGGCCGCCTCGATCAAGCTGAGCCTTTCCCGGGCCCCGACCTGGACCACCGGCAAGGGCCAGGGCGTTTGGTTGAAGGGGGAGGACACGTTGCTGGCAAAGATTTCGCCTGAAAAGCTGGCGTTGAAGCCGATCACGGCTCGGGCTCCGTGCCGGGCCAAGCCCTCGATGATCCGGGCGTGGCCGCTGCCGGGTCGGACCGCGCCCTGGTCGAATTTGACCAGGGCTGCCCGGCCTTTGGCGCGGGGAACATCCTGCTCGTCCCGGATAAGAAGCAGCGGGGCCCGGACCGGCTCCGGCCCGGTTGGCCTGGGGAACCACAGGGGCAGGCACTCGCGGCCGCGCGCCTCCACCACCAGCTCGGCCCGCTCGAGAAAAAACTGCCGAAGCCTCCAATTCAGGAAGGAGACCTTGAGGCCGGCTTCTTCGAGACGGCGGCCGATCCAGGCCGAGGTTTCCTGATCTACAGCCGTGGCCGTGCGGTGGTCGCCTAGGACGGCATAGGCCACCACATCCCGGAACAGGTCCTGGCCGGAGGAGAACACGTTAGGGTTTCCTTTTTACCGCGGCCCGCTCGGCTCAAGATTGGGGGTTCATGACCGAGAGAAAGGAGAGGTCCGGCTGGCCCAGGAGAATCTGGTCAATATGCTCGGCGATCTCCTCGACCGTGGGCAGGCCGCCCAACTTGGCGAAGCCCGAGGCCACGTTCATTTTGAACTCATACACCCGGCTGCCGCCCGTGCCTCCGTGGCTGCCGATGACGCGGCCGCTTAGATTCTTGGCCAGGTCCGAGGCCAGGAAGACGACCACGGGGGACATGGCGTCCGGGGAGAGCATGTCCTCGGTCACGTTTTTGAAGCCGGGCAGGCTGGCGGTCATGCGCGTATAGGCGTTGGGGCAGACGGCATGGACGCGGATGCCGTACCGGGCCAACTCCATGGCCGCGATCTTGGTGAAGGCGTAGATGCCGGCCTTGGCCAGGCCGTAGTTGATCTGGCCGAAATTGCCCACCAGACCGGACATGGAAGTGGTGTTGATGATGACGCCGCCGGAGCCCTGGGTCTTCATGATCCGGGCCGCGGCGCGGCTGCACAGGAAGGTGCCCTTGGCGTGGACATTGAGCACCTTGTCCCAGTCCGCCTCGCTCATATTGAGCAGGGTCCGGTCCCGGACGATGCCCGCGTTATTGACCAGGACGTCCGCCCGGCCGTACTTATGCACGGCCGTCCAGAGCAGGGTGTCGGCCCCGTCCAAGGTGCCGATGTCCGAGTAATCGGCCACGGCCGAGCCTCCCTTGGCCTCGATCTCCTTCACCACCTGGTCGGCGACCATGGCCTCGGCGCCCGTTCCGTCCAGGGCCCCGCCCAGGTCGTTGATCACGAGCTTAGCCCCGGCCGCGGCCAAGGCCAGGGCCTCGGACCGGCCGATGCCCCGCCCGGCGCCGGTGACGATCACGATCTTCCCATCCAACAGTCCCATAACCTTTCTCCTTTCCACCAGAAATTTCAAAAAGCCGCGGCTCGCGGGATCACGACGCCTTCCATGTCCTTAGGATAAACGCCCGAGCCCGCTCCATCTCGGACGGTGCGAGCTCCAGCGTGGCCGTGCCGTCATAGCCGCGCTCCTTGAGGAGCTGAAACACCGAACCGAACGGCACCACGCCTTCGCCCGGCACGAGGTGCAGGTCGTCCCTGGGACTTTTCCCGCCGCGGTTGTCATGCAGATGCAGATGGCCGATACGACTATAAAATCTTCGCACGATCTCCGGCGCGGTACTGGTTTCATGGAGAAGCATGGCGTGGCCCAGGTCCAGGGTCAGCTTGAGGTCCGGGATGCGGGCGAGGGCCTCGGCCAACGCGACGTGATCTTCACTCAAGTTCTCCAGGTGCACGGACACGCCCTGGGCCAAGCCCCAGGCCACGGCCTTCTCCAGGAACCCGATCTTGGCCAGGATCACCTCGCCGGGGAGAAAGCGGGGTTCCAGCCAAAGGTGAAGGGTCAACACGCGGACGTGCAAGCGACAGGAGGCCTCGAGGGCGGCCTGAATCTTGGGCAGGTATATCTCTTCCAAGTGGGACAGATCCCTGGGATTTCCTTCCTCGGGTCCGTGGGCCAGAAAGGCCAGATCCTGTTCCCGACCCAGGGCCGACCACTCCCGCTCCTCCTTCGGCCCGCCCGGACAGGGCAGGGTGATCTCCAGGCGGTCGAACCCCTGAGCCATCACCGCCCGGCCGTCCTCGACCGACTTGGCGCGCGCGCAGAGCTGCAGCATTGTCCCTTCTCCGATCCGCCGGTGCATCCTTGGCCGGTGCGTCATCCTTACAAAAGAACCGGAAGTCGGTCAAGAAAGAACGCCGGGACGTTACCCGCAGAAGGCGGTTCTTTTTGTGTAGATGCAACTGTTGGCAATTTGTGCATAACACCTTAATTTCAATGTAATTTCGAGCAAAAAGCCGAGGCTGTTCCCCGAGCCCCGTTTCAACCCTTGAATAATTTTTTAATTATTTTAAATGGTTATTAATAAGGGCTGGAAATGACCGCGTTTTTCCCGCGCGTTGGAAATCCCTGAATAAGTTATTCACAATTTCAGGAAGACCTTGTGCAAATCACGGGCCATCTCCCTTGAAAAAAGGTCCGCTCTCTTTAAAAAATTTTGGCCGATGAGGCGGTTAAGGAACCCATGCCCGGACCGCCGGTTCCCCGGCGCCGAGGACCACCTTCCATGGCTTGTCCGTAGCCTTCAATCGGCCTCTATACGGCCGCTAATCGGCCTCTAGACCGCCGGCATCCTGCCTTCAAACGACGCCCAGATCGTCCCAGATGGCCGCGATCTCCGCCAGGTCCACGTCAAAGACGTGACCGGCCGGGGCCAGGGGTTCGGTGCGGAGGAACTCGGGGTCAGGCTCGTTGGCCGTCAGGAAGGAAGTGCCTTTATTGAAGGCCAGCTCGTCCTTGATCGTGTCCGTGCCGATCTGGAACAAATCCTTGTCCTCGAAGGCGATCCCGTAGCGACCCTTGATCAGCTCCTTGATGACCGTGCGCAGGGCCTTGCTGTCGCCGGGCTGGGCCAGGAGGCAGTACCCGAGGGAATCGATGGCCGCGATCCAGACCTGCATACGCTGGGACCGCCGCACCTGGCCGGTCTTGGAGAGAGGTTCGTCGTAGGACACGCCGGCCGTGTGGTCCGCGCCCATGGGGCTCGTGGCGTAGGTGACGCCCGTGGCCTTGGTGGCGCGCGGGTCATGGGCCGGAATGGCCTGGCCCTTGAAGGCCGGGATGCGGGTGACGCCCAAGGCCTTGCAGGTGGCCACCACGCCGTCGGCCAGAATCCGGCCGAACTCGGTGCCGCGCTCCACCTCGTCCAGCAGGGCCAGGGCCGAGTCCACGTCGCCAAAGGTCATCTTTCCGGCGCTGGCGGCCACGCCCAGGGCGCTGCCCAGCTCGATGGTGTCCATCCCCAGATCGTCGGCGATGCGGTCGAACCGGGCCACCGCGTCCGGATCGGCGATGCCCAGGTTGGTGCCCAGCAGGGCTATGGTCTCATACTCGAGGGCCGAGGTCAGGTGTTTGCCCTCCTTATCCATGTACACCACCGAGCAGCGCACCAGGCAGCCGGGCATGCAACCATGGATGCCCCCGCCCCGAGCCCGGTTGGCCTCGTCAAAAGCCGGCCCGGAGAGGTTCTTGTACCCCTCGGTCTGCTCGCTGCTGTAATTCTTCGAGGGCGCGCTGCCTATCTTGCGCATGGCCAGGATGCCGGCCGTGGTGCCGTACTTGGACATGCTCTGGATGCGGGGGTCGGCCGCCAGCACCTCGGCCCAGGGCTTTAGCGCGGCCCGGAAGGCCTCCCGGTCGGCATATTCGATAGCCGGCGCCTGGCGGTCGTCGATGATGACGGCCTTGAGGCCCTTGGCGGCCATGACCGCGCCCAGGCCGCCGCGCCCGGCATGCCGGCTGGGGTACCCGTCCAGGTCGGTCGAGGCCACGCTGGAATTCTTGGAGCGCCGCTCGCCGGCCGGCCCCACGGACAGGATGGTCGCCCCCTTGTCCACGACTTTATACAACGCCTCGGCCAGGGCATAATTCTTCATGCCCCGATAAGCCTCGGCGCTTTCCAGCCTGGCCCCATCCTTGTCCAGGCGAAGCAGGTAAAGGCCGCCGCCAGCCGGCGCGCCCTGCACCACCATGGCCCGGATGCCCAGCCGGTCCAGCTTCTGGGCCGCCGGACCGCCCGCGTTCGTCTCCTTGATCCCGCCGGTGAGCGGGCTTTTGGCTCCCACGGACAGCCGCCCGAACGAGGGCGCCAGGGTGCCGGCCAGGGGTCCGCCGGCCACGATGAACCGAGCCTCCGGACTGAGCGGCTCCGCGGCCGGCGGCATCTCGCCCAGAAGAATTTTGGCCGTTAGCCCCCGCCCACCCAAAAGCCGCCACGCCTCGGGCAAATCCTCGAAAGACACTGTCAGGTCGCTCATGCTTACGCGCAAAATCTTCATGTCACCCTCCCTGATCCATTTTTGAGCGAGTTTTGGGGGAACCCTTTTTCGTTAAAAAGGGTTCC
>Ga0315282_10005460_pt1 | contig 21661 bp, 22 predicted proteins | sample YL17G07_20_MG_FD_203693 | JGI IMG/M metagenome (GOLD analysis project Ga0315282, IMG submission 203693) | Sediment microbial communities from Yellowstone Lake, YNP, Wyoming, USA - YL17G07_20 | ecosystem: Environmental > Aquatic > Freshwater > Lake > Sediment | place: USA: Wyoming | collected... | reverse complement strand
CAGGTTACAAGCTTGGAGATTTGACTATGGAGGTAGCACTCCCCTATGAAAGCGACTTTTTCAAACCTTTATTGACACTTGGCAAGCATATAGACATTGTTTTAGGTTTTGTCGAAAGAGGGAAGGACAAGAATTCTTACAATTCGGCTATGTACATTAGCGAAGGAAGAGTAAAATCTGTCTACGAAAAATTGTATCCCCCTACTCATGGTATGTTCGATGAGCTTCGTTTTGTGGCAAGAGGGAAAGAAATTAAAACTTTTGATACAAAGATTGGTAGAGTATCTATGCTTATATGTCGAGATATTTTTCATCCTTCACTTATGTTTCTCGCGTATGCAGCAAAAACTGACATTGTTCTCGCCCTTAGTAATATGCCCCTTCGTGGTTTAAAAGGCGAGAAACCTGCTATACAGGAAACAGTAGAAAAAGCAATAGATACTTACACTAATTTTCTTGGTATGTTTGTAGCGTATGTAAATAGAGTTGGTTTTGATGACGGTCTTGGTTTTTTTGGAGGTTCTTTTGTGGGCACCCCTTCAGGGCGAAAGCTTGCTTATGCTGGTCTTTTTGACGAAGCTCTGACTTTTGCTGAGATCGACTCAGAAGAAATATTCAAAAAGAGACAGACGTTCCCGTTATTAAGGGAAGAGGATATGAATATCGTTAAGTTAAACTTTGATAAAATTTTGGAGGATTCGTATGAGTGATCTTTCGCTTAATTATGAAGTTCTAAGTAAATTTCTCGTCTATTTTATTAAAGAAGAAGTACAAAGTAATAAATTTAATAAAGTTGTTTTGGGTTTGTCAGGGGGTATAGATTCGGCTGTTGTTGCTTACCTTTCAGCTGAGGCATTAGGAAAAGAAAATGTTATAGGGATCCTTATGCCCTATAAATTGAGCTCGCCTGATTCTTTAAATGACGCACTTCTTATTGCCAAAAAGATCGGCATAAAATACGAAACTTTTGAGATAACAGATATTGTAGATCAATATTTTAAGAAAATTAATACAACTGACAAAATAAGAATTGGTAATTTCTTATCGCGTGTAAGGATGTCTATTCTTTTTGACAGGGCAAGGGAATACGATGCAATTGTTATGGGTACAGGCAACAAGAGTGAAATAATGCTGGGCTATACAACCTGGTACGGAGATATGGCCGCTGGCTTGTACCCTATTGGTGACCTGTATAAGACACAGATATTTAAGCTCGCAAAGTTTATGAAAATACCTGAAAAGATCTTAAACAAACCGCCTTCAGCTGACCTCTGGCCGGGACAGAAGGATGAGGATGAACTCGGTGCACTATATACTGAACTTGATTCTGTTCTTTATCTTTATATAGATGAAAGAAAGTCAATGGAGGAGATTATATCGCTTGGTCATAGTAAAAAACTCGTACAGAATGTTATTAGAAGAGTTAATTCAACCCAGTTTAAAAGAACTATACCACCAGTTGCAAAGTTTTCTGCAAGAACCCTTGGTATTGATTTTCTATACCCCCATGATATGAGAAGGTAACCTTACTATTTCTCCCCGGATATTTCCAGAATCTATATAAAGTTCCCAAAACCAGAAACTGTTCCTGGATTAAAAAATAACTTACCATTAATAATCAACTACCTCATCACATGTAAAATCTCCAGTTGCGAAAATTAAATCAGATTTTTCAATAAATGATGATAAGTCAGGAATATCTGCTCTTCTATCCGGGTAATGTATGTCTCACACCACAAGTATTTTTAGAATTGCTTCTCCTTTAAATAAAGGGTTTGCTCAAAAGCAAACCCTTTTAAACCTACCACCAATATGCCAGGGAGCTAAACAGGTGCACCTAATTCTTCTGCTTCTTTCTCCAGCCCTAATTTAAATAAATGCATCCTTGTTGGTTTCCCGTCTTTTGACCAGCCTCTTGCCTGGTAGTATTCATCAAGCATGTGCTGGAGTTCTTCCTCTTTTACATAGCTACCTTTGCTAACACCATTTGAAATCGGGTCGTGAGTAACTCTATATGGTAAATAATCATCCTTTCTTGTAAGCCCTTCTCTAATGTTAAATAGTCTGTCAAGATTATAAATTCTTTCGCCGATTGTCAAAAGCCTGCTAACATCAAAATTAACACCAGTAACAGCTCTTATTCCATCAAGCATCCCCTCTACCCAGAACAGGCCCCTGGAAAATTTGCACATTCCAAGTGTATCGTAAAGTGTCATAAAATCTTCGCCTGTTTTTACCTCATATCCTTTCCAATCTGCATTAAGTCTATCAACATTGCTCAACTTCCAGAATTTTCCAGTGAGTTCAGGTGCATAAATACCGCCTGTAAGGTGGCATGCACCTCTTACAGACACTGCAAGTGCAAGTGCCATTCCTTTCAAGCCTCTTACATCATAGGCAGGAGGCTCTAACCCTTTTACCTCTAAAGCAAATTTTTCTGATCCCTTGCCTAATTTTTGAGCGGCAATTTTTACTCCATCGCTTAGTAATTCTCCAAGATAACCTTCTTTTTTGGTTATTTTCTCCATAGCTTGAATTGCTGCATCGCCATTTCCAAATCGAAGGTCAATACCGTCTGTATCTTCTTTCGTCAAAAGTCCTTTTTCATAGGCTTCCATTGCAAAACCAAGGATCACGCCAGCAGAAATCCCATCTATACCTGCTCTATCACATATTTCATTGAGTTTTGCCGTTACCTCGATATCCTCGATACCTAATTCTCCACCAAGGGAATAAAGAATTTCATATTCTACTCCTTCAACCCTTGTTCCTGCATATTTGCCCTCTTTTATTGAAATGTACCTTCCACAGGGTTTATTACAATTTGGACATGGATGCATCTTTTCTGTGTATTTTGGCGACCAATAGTAAGGATCAAGATGAGATTTGTCATCCTTGTGCATTTCAAAACTTTCTTCAAAGTAGCTTTCTTGCCAGTTCTTAACCGGGAATACACCAATTTCTTTATTTACCCAGGCATAAAATTCCCCTGAGCCGTATGCCATATCAAGCTTTTGATCTTCTGAACCAATAATTCTCTTATTCCAATTTTTAATAGCTTCTTTTAAAAATTCCGAATCTCCATATTCAACGCCTTTTGTTCCTCTTACGGCAATAGCTTTGAGCATCTTGCTACCCATTACTGCTCCGCCGCCGGCTCTTGCCGATTGCCTTTCTTCAAAGTCGATGTCAGCAATTTTTATCAGTTTTTCTCCCGAATATCCAATTGCACAGGTTCTAAAATCTTTGCCAAGTTTTTCCCTTAATTCCTCTTGTGTTTCTATTGCGTCTTTACCCCATAGCCAGTCTGCATCTCTTATTTCAACAATATCATTGTCTATGAACAGATAAACAGGATATTCGCTTTTTCCTTTTATCACTATTCCATCAAATCCTGCATTTTTTACAGCAACACCAAGGTATGCACCGCTTATACTTCTTCCAAAAGCATTTGTTTCAGGGGATTTAAAAGTTACAGCAGTTTTAGAAGCCGTTGGAAGCCCGGAACCTACAAGCAATCCTGGTACAATTATAATGACATTATCAGCAGATAGTGGGTCAATTTGAGGTTTCACATAATCAAATAGAAGTCTTGAAGCTAATCCTAACCCGCCAAGGTAATCAAAATAAGTTTTCTGGTCGATTTCCACGGTTTTAATAGATTTTGTCGAAAGATTAACTTCCAGAATTTTTCCATTAACACCCTTCATTCAACCCCTCCTTTATTTTTCTATGAAATTTTTCAAAAGATTTACCGCATTTTCAACATCGCCAAGGTCAGCTACTTCTCCTCCGGTGTGGATATATCTTGTTGAAATTGAAATAGAGCCAGAAAGCACACCAGCTTTGGTTGTTTGCATTGCATAAGCATCAGTAGTTCCTTTCGAAATCACCTCGAGCTGATAAGGAATGTTTTCCTTTTTTGCAACTTTGACGAGTTCGTCCCTTACATATTTTGACGAAATCATTCCTCCATCCATTACTTTTATTGTCGGCCCTTCGCCAAGGTTCAAAGAGACAGGATAAGTTTCTGGCGTATCTCCTGCATCGGTCACATCAAGTGAAATGCCAATATCCGGATAAATTTCATATGATGAGGTTCTTGAGCCTTTAACACCGACTTCTTCCTGAACAGTAAACACAAAGTAAGTATTATATTTTATTTTTTTCTTTTTTAGATTTTTAATAGTCTGGATGGCTACTGCGCAGCCAATTCTATCGTCAAGTGAAGGTGCAATTATCCTTCTGTCAGATTTGTAAAAATTTGGTTTATAGATTCCCTCTGTGCCAATTTGCACAAGTTCCTTTGCTTTTGCCTTAGAATACGCTCCGATATCTACAAAGAATTTCTCTATTTTTTGATCTTTAACTTCCCAGTTGGATTCTTTATCTTCATAGTAAACAAAACCTTCGATGCCATTTTCAAATAATATTCTTTGTCCAACAAGAAAAGATTTCCTCAAACCGCCAATTTCACCAATTCTCAAGAAACCATTTTTATCAATATCGGTTACAATAACTCCAATTGAATCCATGTGAGCTGCAACAAGAAGTTTTTCACCGCTTCCTTCAACATGCGCAACAAGGTTACCAAATTTGTCTTCTTTGATTTCGTCAACTTTCTGCTCTAGTTCAGATTTGATTAATTCCTTCACAGCTTCTTCCTTAGAAGAAGGTCCGAAAGCATTAATCAACTTTTCAATTAACTGTTCCATAATACTCCTCCTTTAAGGAATTAAGGAACTCATAAAGAAGTTTTAGGGTGTTTTCATAGTCATCCTGGTAGAAAAGTGATACTGGAGAATGAATATATCTTACAGGAACTGCGACCGTCAGCACTCTTACACCGCTTTTTGTTAGTTGAATCTTCGAAGAATCCGTACCCCCTGCAATAACTTGCTTAAATTGATAGGGGATATTTTGTTTTTTTGCAGTATAAATTAATTTTTCTCTCAACTTATGGTCAGTGATTAAAGTCCTATCTTTTATTGTAATAACAGGTCCCTGGCCAATCTTACTGCATTTAAGATGTTCTTTAACCTCTGGAATATCAGCTGAGATGGTTCCTTCAACTGTAATTGACATGTCGGGAGTATATTGATAAGCACCTGTTATCGCGCCTCTTAATCCAATCTCTTCCTGTGTTGAAAACAATGCAATAACAGGGAAGTTAAAGCTATATTTTAAGAGGCTTGCCACAATGCTACATCCAAGTCTGTCGTCAAAAGCTTTTCCTATGTAATACTTCTCATTCAATTTTTCGAACTTTGTATCAAATGCAACAAGGCTGCCAAGTGGAGCAAATTTCTCTGCTTCTTCTTTATTTTTTGCTCCGATATCAATTGTCATGATATCGGATTCAACCGTTTTTTCGACTTCGTCCTTTTTTTTCTGGAGATGTATTGCCTTTGCTCCAATAACTCCCTTCATTTTGCTTTCACCTACGATTACTCTTTTGCCCAAAAGTACTCTGTCATCGATTCCTCCAACCTTCTTGAATGACAGGAATCCTTTTTCGTCTATAGATGTCACTATCAGGCCTACTTCGTCCATATGTGCATTTAACATCACCTTAAAGCCACTTTTATCTAAGCCTTTCAGTGCAATTAGGTTACCCATTGCATCAGATTTTATTTTTTCAACATCCCCTTTTATTTCCTCTCTCAGAATCTCGGCAACTTCCCTTTCGTCTCCAGAAACTCCAAATGCATTGCTTAATTTTTGAATAAGCTCAATATTCTCCATATAATGCCTCCAGAAAAGAAGCGTCAACTTCCTGAATGAACAAAGAGAGCAAATTTATTGTTTTTTCTACATCCTGAGGATCAACAACTTCAACAGGAGTATGCATATACCTTAGAGGGATGCTCACTACGCCCACAGGTATACCTTTCTCTACTATTTGTATGTAAGTTGCATCTGTTCCAGAAAGTATACCAACCTCTTTTTGAAATGGTATGCCATATTTTTGTGCAGTATCAATAATTTTTTTGTTTAGCACCCTGTCAACAGAAGGTCCTATAAAAACTGTTGGTCCTTTGCCTAATTCAGAGCTGTGTTTCTGTGAAACATTTGGAGAAGAAGCATGAGTTACATCAATGGCAATAGCAAAATCTGGCTTTAAAACATACGTTGATGTTATCGCTCCGAGTGCCGAGAATTCTTCCTGACAAGCAAAATGGCCAATAACATTTATAATATGGTTAATCCTCTTTAGCCTTTTAAATACTTCGATTATCACATATGCTCCTATTCTATCATCCAATGCCTTATTTGAAACAAGTTCATTTATCTTTGAAAATGATGGAGAAAAAGTGATACTATCTCCTATTGAGACAATTTCTTCTATTTCTTTTTTGTTTAATCCGCAATCCACGAACAGCTCTTGAATACGGAAAGCCTTCTCGAGGTCCTCCTGGCTTGTGAGATGAAATGGCTTTATCCCTATTACTCCTTTAATTTCTTTTTTCCCGTGAACCACAATGACTGAACCGGGTAATATTTTGGGATCAATGAAATTTGATTGAATTCTCAAAAATCCCTCTTCGGTGATGCCTGAAACAATGGCACCTACTTCATCAATATGTGCATCGAGCATTATTGAACATTTTCCAGGTGAGCCAGTTTTTATTGCAAACATTGAGCCGGTTTTTAATGAGTTTATCTTGTCGGCATACTTTAAAATTTCTCTTTTAATCAAATCATGAACGTTACTTTCCTCTCCGGGAAAAGCTGACATGTTAGTCAATTCCTCGAGGAGATTGTAGTCTACCACTCTTGTCACCGCCTCTTTATTATATTTTAGAGAATAAAGCTAAATTTCAAAGAAAATTGCGAGCTCTTTCTTTGCTTCCTCCTGGGTAGATGATGCATGAACTACATTTTCAGTAAGATAAGGAGAAAAATCGCCTCGTACTGTCCCCGCCGTTCTTTTTTCGGGTTGTGTTTCTCCTATAATAAGTCTGCAGTTCATTACGGCTTCCTCTCCTCTTAGTCTTATAACTACGACAGGGCCAGATATTGAGTATTTAATAAGTTTTTCGAAAAAGTCTTTGCCTTTATGCATTTCATAAAGTTTTTCGGCTTCTTCTTTTCTAAGCGTTAACATTTTCATATCGATTACCTTCATCAGCTTCTTTTCGAAACGAGAGATTACTTCTCCAATAAGGCCTCTTTCTACCCCATCGGGTTTTATCATTATAAAAGTCTCTTCAATCATTGTTCATCTAACATATCAAGGTATACGTCTTTGTCTTCAGGATTGTAGCCAATTAACTCTGCATATCTTCCCAGTTCTATTAAACTTTTTAAAGTTTCACTGGCCTCATCCTCGGACATTTCCTCTGAAAGAATCGAAAGCAATCTGCTCTTCTGAATGGTTTTATCCTCTGATTTTAAAAGGATTTTGATGATTTTTTCGAATACTGGAAGCTTTTTAAGGGCTTTTTTGAATATAATCTTTCTTTTGTTTTCGTCACCATAGACAAGATCTTTTCCTGTCTTGGTAATATAAAGGTCTCCTTCTAATACCGTTACAAAACCAAGCAATTCAGATATTTTGATGAGATTAACGAGTTCATCCATTTCAAGGCTTAAATCAGAAGAAAGCACATATACATCAGTTTTCCCATCCAGATCTTCCAGATAAACTAACATTCCAATCATTTTGCCTACTTCAATGTACGGCAACGGCGATACATCTTCCATTAAATTCCCTAAACGGGTTTCACCTCCCTTTTTGTTACTGTCGAATTTATTACCATAGAATATATTTTATCATAAAGTTTGTTAAAATCCTCACTTTCTCTATCTCTTGGTCTCGGCAGGTCAATTTTTGCCTCTCCAATAATTTCTCCAGGGTGTACAGACATTATAACTATCCTGTCGGAAAGGAAAATTGCTTCTTCAATATTATGCGTTACCATGAAAATCGACTTAAGTGATAATTTACCAGAAATCCAGAGTTTGATTATTTCTCCCCTGAGGTTTTCTGCCGTAAAAACATCAAGAGCAGTAAAAGGCTCATCCATAAGCAAAAGCGCGGGTTCCATAACAAGTGCTCTTGCAATACCAACTCTTTGTTTCATACCACCTGAAAGTTCCCTTGGGTATGCTTCTTCAAAACCTTCAAGACCAACAAGATCAATGTACTTAAATGCTTTTCTCAATCTTTCTTTTAAAGAAGTCTGTCTTGCTTCGAGTCCCAGAGTTATGTTTTCTGTAACATCAAGCCACGGCAAGAGTCCAAAGGTCTGAAAAATAAAGCTTGTATATGGGTTAATTTTTTGTATTTTTTCTCCATTGAACCATACTTCACCAGAAGTCGGCCTTATGAGTCCTGCAACAATGCGTAATAAGGTGCTTTTCCCACATCCCGAAGGCCCAACAAGCGAGACGTATTCACCTTCAGAAATGTTTAGATTAATATTATTCAGTACCACAATTTCTTTATCTTTCAAAGGAAAAGTTTGGTAAATGCTTTTTAGCTCTAAAAGTTCCATCAACTTTCCATCCTATACCTATTAATGATTTTATCATAAAGAGGACGATAAACAAAATGATTCATAGAAAATACAGTAGCAACCATTACAAAAAGAGAGATAATGAAAAGAGATTGGTTGTTTGAAGCAATTGAACTATTCAATACGCTCCCAATGCCTGTTACAGAATAAACCTTATTGTTCAAAGTTGTGTATTCTGCAACAACAAGTGCGTTCCATGCCCCTCCTACTGCCGTAATTGTCCCGGTCATTATTGAGGGAAGTGCTGCAGGCAAAAGCAACCTTTTAAGCCTTGTTATCCCTTTTACTCCAAATGAATCTGTAAATTCTTGTAAGTCATCTGGAATTGCTTTTAATCCCCCATAAACTGTAAACAAAAGATACCACTGCATGCCCGAGAGGATTATAATAATAGCAGTGATATTAAGGCCATCCTTGAAGGGTAGCAAAAAATAAAGAATTAAAGGGAAGAATGCAATTGCAGGGATCGATGGAAGAATTTGAATAACAGGGGAAATAAACCTTGCGGCTTTAGGGTGCCTGAACAGAAATATTGCAAAAGGAAAAGTCCATGAGAAAGCAATTATATAGGAAACAAGAATCCTTAAAAACGAGTATAGCAAAGCTTTTATAGAGACCAAGAAATCGCCAAACTTTAATTGAATAACTATCGAAGGGATTGCCTTCACAACTATGAATGATAAGTAACCAACAAGCCCCAACAGGATGACGAGGGCAGCTTTTCTAAAAATATTAGCAATTTTTCCATGCCAGAATCTTTTTAAAAAATTGAAATTAATAGCTGGTCTTAGATTAATTTTCTTGATAAACCTGAATATATACTTGAAAAAGTTGCCCGCTGTTTCCCAGAAAATAATTACAACATCCCATACTTCTTTTGTTTCTTCTTCACCCGGGGAAACGCTATATGTATATTTTCTTGACCATTGCGAAATGGGTTTCCATATAAAAAGATCGAGAAATACAATTATCACTGCAAGGACAAGAACACCGAGAAACATCAACGATATTTTATTTTGAGATGCAGCTTCCATAATAAAACTACCAATGCCAGGCAATCTGTAGGACTCAGAGCCAATTGCAAAAATTTCTGAAGCGACAAGGAAGAACCAACCATTTGTCCAGCTCAAAATACTGTTATAAACAAGTTTTGGAATTGTTGCAGGAATGTAGAGCCTCACGAGTTTTAAATTTCCTTCAGGATCGAAGAGATTATATGCTTCTTCGATATCTTTTGGAATCATTGAAATACTTTCATATACACTAAACGCAATGTTCCAGGCCTGTGATGTAAAAATCAAGAAGATTGCTGCAAATTCTGCGCCAAGCATTTTTGTAGGCGAAATGGATACAAAGAAATAAATTGCTGCTGGGAAAAATCCAAGTATTGGTATTGATTGCAGTATGTCAAGGATAGGAAGCATTATCGCCTCTCTTCTTTTGCTTGTTGCAGCAAGAAATCCATAAATAAATGAGAACAAAAGAGATAGTAGGTACGCTGAAACCATTCTTATCAGGGAGCGCATCGCATAAAAAGGAAGCTGCTTTACTGTGAGTGTGGATATATATCCCTGGATTGTAATCTGCCTCTTGTAAAATGTGTAAACTAAACCTAATATTAATATGATTGAAAAAATTTGTATTGTAAGGTTTAGTGCCCTGTTGGTCCCTTTCATAATCAATTAAAAGGGAGAATTTGGTTTATCTGGATCAAGTTTGTCTTCTTTTCTTGATATTTCAAAAACAACTGTTGTTTCAGGGTCAGGGCAGGATACATAAGCTTTAGTAGGGTCTTTTTCCCATGGGAGAGAGCCCCCGTAACGCAAGGGAGTAATAAATGGCCATAAAGTAGTAAAAGCCCATCCACAAAAATTGATAGGCACCGGTTGTCCGTTTTCGTTTATCTCAAAAGTGTCTCCCACCTTTAAACCAGCTGAACATTTGCCTGTTCCTCTTATTTCAACAACCTTAACTGTAATTTTGTAGATTTTCTGTTCCATCGCTCTATTTTAACAAAAATTATCTTTATATACAATGAATTTTATATAAAATTCATTGTATATATAATTCATTGTATTCAGGAAAAATAATGGCGAAAAGAAACGAAAAGAATATTATATTTTACCTTTTAATTGGTCTACTTCTAAGCATTGTCCTCATAATATATGGTTATATTTTTGGCGCATTGAATAAAAACACAGTACAGAATACCCAATTTAACTCGCTCACGAATGTTCATCTCTTTGTTGAACCAGAGTCTTCCAGAGAACCATTGCTTCAAACAATCGAAAAAGCAAAAGCTTCAATTGACCTTGAAGTTTATATAATGTCAGACGATAGCATCGTAAGTGAATTAATAAATGCAAAGAGGCGAGGAGTTTACGTTCGAGTTATTCTTGAAGAAAACCCATACCAGGGCTATGGAGCAAATAAAGATGTCAAAGATAAACTCTCCCACTATGGGATAGATACGAAGTGGTCAAACAGAGCCTATCAATATACTCATTCCAAGTTCCTTGTCATTGATAAAACAACAGGTTACATAATGACGCTTAACTTATCAAAGAGTGCTTTTACCAAAAATAGAGAGTTCGGCGTGATTGTAGCCGATCCAGGCACGGTTAATGAACTTTTGAACATTTTTAGTGCTGACTGGAACAGGAAACCATATGTAGCGGTAAATTCTCCACTTGTTGTAAGTCCTGAAAATTCAAGAACAAAGATAATTGACCTGCTGAACTCTGCTCAAAGCGAAATTGACGTTTATGCCGAGGAAATAGAAGACCAACAGTTTATGAACACTCTTGAAAAAATAGCTGTAAGTGGAGTTAAGGTTTACGTGATAGTTGCTGACCCTTCTTCAATAGATGTTAATAAAGCCGCGATTGATGAACTTAAAAAGAGTATGGTTAAAATTAAATCAGTGACATCTCCATTTATTCACGCAAAAGCAATAATTATTGATAGCAATTTAGCCTATGTTGGGTCGATTAATTTTTCATCTACTTCTTTTGACAAAAATCGTGAAGTAGGCGTGATTATATCATCTAAAAATGCTGTAACACAATTAAGCGATACTTTTTTCCAGGATTTTAATAAAGGACGTTAAATAAATCAGCCTCTTTTTGTCTTCTTGGAACTGTTTTCAGAACAGCTTACTTTATAGCGATCCTTCTTTATGTACCATCTTTTGTTAGGCAAAAGTTCCTGGCGTCGCCAGATTATGCTTCTACAATATTGCTTGTAGGAGCCATTTTCTATACTCTTGGAAGTTTAGCATCTGCCTGGTTTGTAAACAGGTTTGGAAGAAAGAGTTCAACAGTTCTTATCCTCCTTTTATCGGACATATTCATAATTTTATAACCTTATTTTTCAAGCTTATTGCTGATCTTATTTTTTATGTTCTTGGCCTGTTGGTTTTCGGGTACAGCTACTACAGCTGCTGTTAGTTTGACTTTAGAGCAAGTTCCAGGATACGCAGGTACAATGATGTCTTTAAACGCAGTAGCTGTAAATATAGGTTCTGCCGTTGGTTCAGGAATAGGGGGCTCATTCTTATTTCCTTTGGCTATAAAGGTTTGGGAAACATTCTTGGCTCGTTAGGAGTTTTGGGGGCATTTATTTATTACTTTCTAACAAAAGATATCCTGCCTGTTAAAAATTTGACCCCCTATATTTTAGAAATTTGCAAAAAATATTTTTTAAATAAAATAAAGTCACAATGGAAAAAGTAATAGAGGCAAAAAACATCACATATTCTTATAACAAAAAACTTGCCGTAGATCATATTTCATTCGACATAGGAAAAGGCGAAATACTCGGTTTTCTTGGTCCAAATGGAGCAGGTAAAACAACTACATTAAAAATGTTAACAGGTCAACTTTTGCCTCAGAATGGTGAAATTTCTGTCCTTGGTATCGATGTTCAAAAAGACGTAAGAAAAATTAAATCTCAAATAGGGGTATGTTTTGAAGAGAAAAATCTTTATGAAGATATGTCTGCAGTTGAAAACTTAACCTTTTTTGCTTCTCTTTTTGGTATAAAAAATTTTGATGTGAAGTTCCTGCTTAAAAGAGTTGGACTCTCAGTTGATAGAAAGGATAGAGTCTTAAACTATTCAAAAGGTATGAAACAAAGGTTGATGGTTGCGAGGGCTCTTGTTAATGAGCCTCGAGTTCTATTTCTTGATGAGCCGACAGACGGTCTTGACCCTGTATCGGCAGAAGATATTCGTAATGTAATCCTCGAGGAAAAAAGAAAAGGTGTTACTGTTTTTCTTACGACTCATGATATGATGGAGGCCGATAAACTATCCGATAGAGTTGCCTTTATTAATGAAGGTAAAATTGCCGCATTAGATACACCTGATAACCTCAAGCATCAGTATGGAAAGAGGGTTATCAAGATCAGGTATCTTGAAAATAAAGATGTTAAAGAAAAAGAGTTTAATCTTGAATTGAAAGGAATTGGTCAGGATATACAGAATATGCTCACAAAGTATAATGTACTGGATATGCACACTGAAGAAGCAACACTTGAGGATATTTTTAAATTATTAACCGGACGAAAATTAGAATGAGTCGCATCCTTTCGATTGTCAAGAAGGATATTACGCAGATCTTTCGCAACCGCTTTTTAGCAGTTATCACATTTTTAGTAATTTTTGCCTATGCTTTAATCTATGTTCTGCTTCCTTCAAAGGTTGATGAAACATTTAAAATTGGCATTTATCTCCAATATGGAAGGGACGCTATAAAACAAAGTCTATCCCAGGAGCAAGGGATAGAGGTAAAATGGGCAAGCTCAATAGACGAACTAAAAAAGATAGTAGCTTCAAAGGACGTCGGGATAGGTTTTGCTTTTACAAACGTAAATAATAAACCTGGTGTCCAATTCTATTTTGCCTCAGATACACCAGATGAAATAAAAGAGGCTGGAGAAGTTATTGGCAAGGAACTTGCATACAATGTGCTGGGATATCAGTTGCCAATAGAAACGCAAGAACAAGTTATTGGAGCTGATATGCTCGGCCAGCAAATTCCTTCAAGGGATAAACTCAGGATACTTTTTATAGTGATGGTCCTTTTGGTTGAGCTTTACAGTCTTGCAAATATTCTTATGGAAGAAATTCAAAAAAAGACAATTGACGCCCTTCTTATAACACCTGTTAATTTGAAAGAGTATATAACTGCAAAAGCAGTAACTGGAATATCTCTGGCTTTTTTGGAGGGATTGCTTGTCGCGGTACTTCTTGGAGTTTTGAAATGGTCCACATTGTCTGCATTAATAATTTTTCTTCTTCTTGGATCAATTTTAGTTACCTCCATAGCTTTTATGATCGGCTCTATAAGCAAGAACTTTGTTTCTCTTATAATGAATGGAATATTGCCTTTGCTTGTCCTTATATTACCAGGAGCGTTACTTATTTTTCCGTCTGCATATTCTCCAATTATAAATGTAATACCAACTTATCATCTTATTAATCCTCTCGATGGAATATTAAATTATCATTTCTCCCTTTTCCAATATTTGCCGCAAATAATTTATCTTATGCTTTTTGATATCTCATTCTTTATTATGGGTTTTACCTTTCTTAAAAGGAAGGTAACGTGAATTTACACAACATAATTGTTATTATAAAAAAGGAAGTTCGAGGAGGTATAAAAGATCCTCTTTTCCTTATGGTGTTTATAGTTCCACTATTATTTACTCTTATTTTTCAACTCGTTTTCGGGAGATTATGGGTTCAAAAAACAGTTATTGCAATATTCCAGGAAGGTGGAGGATCAAGAATCATACAGGAATTCGAACAAAATGATGCCATTAGAATTATTGAACTTCTCTCTGTTAATGCAGTCTACACAGAAGTAAAAGATAAAAAGGCAGATGTTGGAGTTATTTTTCCTGAAAATTTAGAAGATAAATTAAAAAATGCAGAAAAGGTTATATTGAAAGTTTATATTAATGGCGAAAGTTTAGCAAAGAATAGGACTATTGCAGGCACCGCAATAGCAAGTGCTCTTAGAAATCTTTCTCCGAACTCACCTCCTGTAAATTTTGAAGAAATTCAAATAGGGGAAGAAAAATCCTTAAATTTGATTCAACAGGCTTTACCAATTATTGTTCTTGTAGCAATTTTGTTTGGTGCTTTTATGCTTTCATCCACTTTTCTGGTCAAGGAGAAGGAGAAAAGAACACTTTCAGCTCTTCTAGTTACTCCCATTTCAATTTCTGAACTCCTCTTTGCATATGGTCTATTGAGCGTTACACTATCACTATTCATGGCATTGGTGATTTTGTTTTTAAATGTAGGATTTAACTTACCTATAATAATCTTAATCCCACTTATTCTGGGCTCGATATTTGGAGTGGAGCTCGGTTTGATGTTAGGTATTTTTGCTAAAGATATGGCGACTATTTTTGCAGCTATAAAATCTTTAGGTATATTTTTGTATGCTCCGGCTATTGTCTTGATTTTTCCCAACTGGCCGCAGTGGATAGCCAGAATATTCCCCACTTATTACATCATCTATCCTGTTTTCCGTATCAGTATTTTCCGTGATAGTTTCAGCAAGGTAAGTTTGGATCTTGCTATACTTTCAGGCTTGGTTGTTCTATTTTATGTTTTGCTTGTGCCATTGATCAAAAGATTAAAAATTAATCAATAGGGAAATCTGATTAAACTATCTATTTTGAATATCATAATTTTTATTTTATATCGAACAATCCTTAATTTCATTGATATTAAATAGCAAAGGGTTCTATAAAATAAAAATTGGCTCCCCGTGTAGGACTCGAACCCACAACCTTGTGGTTAACAGCCACCAGCTCTGCCAATTGAGCTAACGGGGAACCCGCGCACCTAATAATATACTCAAATTGAATTTGTTGTCAAGAGTCAAAAATGGGTATTTTAAAATTCTTGCAATGGAAGTGACTTTTCTCTCTCCATTACTTCGAGCCTGTGTTTCTTGTGGGCATGGAATCTCGTACGTGTTCTAAGGTTTTAGCAATTATTTCAGACTTTTGATGTTCCCACCTGATAGAATACCACAAAAAAGAATCATTATTTTAAGCCACTTCTTTAAATTAGAACCTTAAAAGTACTAATTAAGGAAACCGCATTGTACTGTAGAGCTCTGATGAATACTTATCTAAATGTCCTTAATCCAATGCATTTTAAGGCACAAAATCAGGGCACCCTGGCCAAAATACCTTACCCCTCCCAAATTCTTCACCAACCCCCCTTAGATTCGAAATAACAAAAAATATAGATTTTTAAAGGGTTTCTTGGATATAAATTGGGCATGAAACAAATTAGACTTTATTGGAACGCTTACCATCTGATAAAGATTTTTACAAGTGCAAAAGCTATTTTGACAGGAATTCTTTTAGTATTTTCAACTCTATTAAAAATTTTTTCGTAGGAAAGATAACCACTCTGAGCCAATTCAAGTAAATAATTTATAAACCCAGTTTGTAAAATCGCTCTGTTGGTCAGTGACAGAAATGGAAAAAACATATTCGAAAGAGTATGTGCATATCGAAACTCACTATATAATTTGTCTTCTAAAAGTTCATTATAATGTGTAAGATCTGCCAAGTTTAATTTAAGGTTTTTATCAATCACTTCGGAAAGAAGCATCGAAGAGAGAATAGCAGGATATATACCGGCTGCAGTGAATGGGTCAACGAGATTACCGGCTTCACCTACAAGAGCAACTCTTCCTTTTGCAAGCGTCTCGACGCCATCCCATAAGGAGATAGGGAAAACTTTTATCGGAGCATCGCCTCTGTTAAATTTATTTACTGTTCCTTTTTGAAAATGTCCTTTCAATGCACCACTTCCCGAAGAGACAAAACCATCTTTAGGAAGTGCCCAACCATAACCAAGGAAATTATATCCAAGAAAGACGCTCAGGATACTTCTGTCCCTTGCTTCTTCCTGGACTTCCTTTTCTTCTGCAACGATAAATCTCTTTTTCTTTGCAAGCCCTGATTGAAGAGAAACAAGGCTGCCTACACCATCAGCTCCGATGAGAAATTTACACGAATATTTTAATTTATTTGTGTAAACAACTATTCCATTATTGTCCTCTTCATATTTAATAAAGTGCTCATCATAATGGACGTTGGTTCCTTCTCTGAGGAATTGGTCAAATTTTGGCCTCACGACTCCATATAAAAAAGGCTTTTCGGCCTTTGCAGATATGCTGTAGGCATTTCTATAATCTATAGAAATTTTGTCATAGACATTTCTTTCAAAATTTCTTAAATTTGAAGGAAGAATTTTTTCAAGGACAACAGGCAAACCGCCTGCACAAACTTTATCTCTGAATGGCATCCCTTTCTCAATAATAAGACTATTAATACTTTTTTCTTTGAGGTATTGAGCAAGGGCTGTTCCTGAAGGCCCCGCTCCTATTATTAATACATCGTACTCTTCCATGACTCATTGCTCCTTTTTATCCTAAAATGCAACGAAGCTATCCAAGAAATTATAATTTAAGTAGAAAATAATTAAAATTATTCAAAAATTCAATTGTGTCATAAATTCTCGTTTCTTGAAAGATCTTCTCTAATTCCAATATGTCCCCAGAAATCTTCAATTTCTCTTCCATCAATGTCCCCGTTACGCTTTCCTTCAATAAGAATTCTCACCATTTTAATTTCGGGAAATTCAGTAAGAGTATTTGCAATGCTCCCAAGAGCAAGGGCCTCAGTAGTTGAAGAAACACCAACTTGATTTGCATTAAGAATAATCTCTTTAGAAAAATTTACTATTAAAAGAGAGTCTTCTTTTTTAGTTGAAAGAACCTTAACAGTATTTGGAAGAACTGCATTTCCCTCGTCAGTATTTTCTGGACCCTTAATTAATGCCTCAAGAGTTGCCTTATACACATCACTTCCTGTTACTTCTCTTTTAATAGGAACTAAGTAAAAATCAGTATCTGTCATTTTTGAAAAATAAATAGTAACGCTCTTTTTTGGAGTGCAGGAAAGTGTTAAACAGAAAAGAAATAAAAGAATAAATAATTTTTTCACAAACCCTCCCCTTTTATGCATTATAATACCAGTTTTCCCAACTGGCGGTGTGCGTTCGAAAAAATTCGAACTGACTTCGCCCGCAGAAGCGACCCTTTCGGATTGGACGATTTCAAGTTTTTCTTTGGCGGCAAATTATTATGTAAAAAAAGATGAAGATTAAGGCTTAAGAAGTCTCACCGTGGAGGACCCACCCCAACTCCTAGTGCAAAGCCTATTGCCTGGACGGTGCGCATCCAAGCGAGCCCGCCCAAAGTCTCTATTCCACCACCCAGTCGGCACAAGCTCAGCATATTTTATTTTTAAATACTGACCAAGACACCATAAGGAATTGTTATCATATCTATCATTACTTACTTCATTCGTTGTTTCGAGGTGGGTAAGAAATCTTATAATAAAATCTTCAAGTGTTTTTCCTGTTTCTCCTTGATAAGCTTGCGTCTGTAATGTTCGTAAGTAATCACGAGGAGAAAAGCCTATTTCTAATTGTCTTCTGCCTCCTAATGTCTTTCCTCGGCTTTGTTGAGGCATAATGGGTAAACTTTCAACTAATCCCACAGACCAGCCTGGAACGGCACAAATACGTCCATTATTGACTACTTCTAATTTGGTCTGTCCCCGATGATTGCTTGAATAATCTTCCGGAAAATATACAAGCTCGTCTGTATCTAATGCCTGTCTTAAGGTATCCCATATCCAGACAGTTTTTTCGGTATTGACACGAACAGGTATTAAAGGATCAGAAGGAGAACGTCTGGTTTGGTAAATTTTACCTTCTGCTGCGTGTTTAAGAATAGCTGCTTTCATTCGGTCAATAAGAAGGGGTGTTGGCATTGCCATGGGTGTTAATTCTAAACGATCAAACCCTTGTGGAACTTTTCTGCCTACAAGCTCTCTATTATGAGCAAATAGTTCTACAACCTGTTCCTGGGTTGGTACAGGATATTCTCTTCCATCTATTCCAATCACCCCAATGCTTTCTGATTTCGGAAGAAGCGTGAGAATGCCGGTGCGGTTTAAGGCGGTAACGCAACAAGCATATTCCCTTTCAACAGGAAATAACTGTTCTAATTGAGTTTTTTTCTTTTGCATAATTTATTTCATTAATTCATCAAGGCTAATTCCCAAACCTTTAGTAATCTTCATAACCGTTTGGATAGAGGGCTTGGTAATAACATTTGTTTCAATCTTGGTTAGCATTGTGTAGGAAAGATTGGATTTCCTCGCTAATTCGTCTTGTGTCAATCCCTGCTTATTTCTAAGCTGTTTTATCTTATTCCCAATTGTTTCGCTATTGTTTTGGCTTTTCATAGTTTCCTAAGTATGCTAGTATTAGTATGGGTGCTTATTTAACCCTTCATAAATATACTAACAAATTTTATGAAATTAATCAAATTAAAAAATGAGGAAGGCCTGCTTTTGGCTAGCCCCACAGTAGTGGGGCAAAGATAAAAAATTCCAATTTGAGCTGAAAATCGGCTGGCGAGCCAACAAAGACATTTCCCAACTGGCGGAGAGAGTGGGATTTGAACCCACGAGAAGGTCAACCCTCCTACCTGATTTCGAGTCAGGCGCTTTCAACCGCTCAGCCATCTCTCCTTTTACTATTATATTTATTCCTTATTTTATTGAAAAAGCCTTTTAAAATTTGACTGCATTCGTTTTCGAGAACTCCACCTTTTATTTCAAGAAGCGGATTAACAGATGGAAAAATCTCTTTCAGATTTATTTTACTTCCAAAGGCGCCATATTCTTTATCATAAGCTCCGAAAACAGCTCTTTTAATTCGCGACAGAATAATCGCAGATGCACACATTGGGCAGGGCTCAAGCGTTACATAAATTTCGCAGTTATTTAGCCTCCAGTCACCAATTTTCTTTGAAGCTTTTCTTATTGCAAGGATTTCTGCGTGAGCAGTTGAATCTTTTAATAATTCAGTTTTATTGTGTGCTTTGGCGATAACTTTTCCATCGCAAACAATCACAGCACCGACAGGTATTTCACCAGCTGATTCACCTTTTAAGGCTTCTTTAATTGCAACCTTCATAAATTCTTTCTTCACATTTATATTATACAATATTGAGTGTTTAAGTTCAGAAATTTTAAATATATTTCAAACTCCACTTAATTAGTTCGGAAAAGTCTGCAAATTGATATAATAATTTTTAGTGATATGCATGATTTACGAATACCAGAAGAAAGATTTTGAATTTTCAAAGAAACTAATAGGTGAAACTAATGGAATAAAACAATTCAGGGTTGAATTTAACAGTTTTGTTACGACACCGTATGATGAGGCGAATAAGGTGGTCGGGTTTCTCTTTGTGCCTCCGCAAGTTAAATCAAGAAAGCCGCTGATCTTTTTGCATGGAATGGGTAATAGAAATCTTTCGCCTTTAAGCTGGTTTCCTCAGGAATTTGCAAGAAATGGTATAATATCATACCTTCTTATCCTACCTTATCATTTTGAAAGAACTCCAAGAGGATTTGAAAGTGGCAAAAAATATCTCATTGATGATATGGATGATTCAATTGAGGACTTCAGACACGCAGTAATCGATATAAGGACCTCGATGGATTTTCTTGAGAAAGAAGGCTTTTCAGATGAAAAATTCTCAATTATGGGTTTTAGTTTTGGTGGAATGATCGGGACAATTGCAATGGGAGTTGATAACAGGATCAATGAAGGCGTATTTGTTGTTACAGGAGGAAATTACCGCTATATTACTTGGAAGAGTTTTGCTACAAGACTTATCAGAAAGAAGTATGAAACTGAAAGTAACTTCGGTCTTTATGGTTGTACAGAAAAGAAGTGTGTCGAGATACATAAAAATTTTTATGAATATATTAAAAATCTAAAAAAGCCAATGGATTTAGATAAAGTACCTTACGCCAAAGGATGTTTCCTTTTCGATCCGCTTACTTTTGCTCATTTTATTAAGGGAAGAAAGGTTGTTCTTTACAATGCTGTTTTTGATGAGGTTATCCCGAGGAAAGCTGCAAATGAACTATGGCAAGAAATGGGGAGCCCTGAAAGTCACTGGCTGCTTGCTGACCATGTTACAATTATACTTTACAGGAAACAGATACTCAATCGAGCATTAAAACTTTTCATTAATAGTGTTTAAGTAATGAAAACAAATATAAGCATCAAGCAACTCAAAAAGAGTAAACTCTATTCAGAAGAACTTGGCATTAATTTAAAATCAAAAAATGACAAAGAAATTTTTAAGTGGTTTCTTGCAAGCATTCTTTTTGGCGCAAGGATTTCAGAGACAAATGCAAAGAACACCTACAAAGCTTTTGAGAGGTATAACCTACTTGAGCCCGAAAAGATCCTGAATGCAAGCTGGGATTTTCTTGTGAATCCCGTAATGAGAGAAGGTGGGTATGTTCGCTATGATTTCAAAACGTCGACAAAAATATTGCAAATCTGTGAGAAGCTTGTCAAGGAATATCAAAGTAGTCTTAATAAATTACATAAGGAAGCAAAAAATTCAAAAGATCTTGAAAAGAGATTAAATGAGTTTTATGGAATTGGACCAACTACGCTCAATATTTTCTTACGTGAAATGCGCCCTTACTGGCAAAAGGCAGACCCAGCCCCCCTTACTATTGTGAAAGCATTTGCTGAGAAGGTTAATCTCGATCTTAAAAAATATAATAGAAAAAGCCTAACTTTTGTTAGAATAGAATCGGGATTGATAAGGCTAAGAAGAGCATTTAAAGAATAAGATATGGTAGAAATTATTTTAAATATAAATTAACTTTTGGCCATGCAAAATGTAAAAACTCCCAATATTTTCGAAAGCGAGGATATTATTGCTTTTCAATCTGTACGAAGTTGTAGATAGATGTTATGAGGTCTCTCGCGAACCTCTATTTTGTCACCCTGCCCTGAATCAAGTTCAGGGTATTTCAAGTTCAGGGTATTTCAGGGTCTAATCTAATTTGAGGAGGTGGGAGAAACCCCACGCCTGCAAAAGGCAAAAAGCGCAGGCTCTGAGTGATAGACTATGAGGTAATTTAATGTATTTCCTTTTTTAATATTGTTTAATATAATAATTTATGATGAAAATTTATGGGTTGATTGA
>Ga0315282_10005459_pt1 | contig 21672 bp, 27 predicted proteins | sample YL17G07_20_MG_FD_203693 | JGI IMG/M metagenome (GOLD analysis project Ga0315282, IMG submission 203693) | Sediment microbial communities from Yellowstone Lake, YNP, Wyoming, USA - YL17G07_20 | ecosystem: Environmental > Aquatic > Freshwater > Lake > Sediment | place: USA: Wyoming | collected... | reverse complement strand
GGTGAATTCCTATGCAAACTCAGATATTTTACTTTCGATTCTGACGATTTAAACAGGAAGTGAAAGATTAAACCTGATGAAAAAGATTACAGGTTCCAGAGGAATAAAAGGAGGCATAAATAATGAAACAGATAAACACGATTGAGACTGAATGTAACGCCTGGATGGAAGAAAGGGAAAGGACTTTAAAGAAGTTAATGTATTATGCAAAGCCCATTGACAGGATAAAGTACCAGGCACAGATAGACTTCTTGAGCATCGTAAGAATAAACATGTCAAAGATATTGCGGGAGGTGAAGCAGTGAAAACAAAAAAAGCAAAGCCAGCTGTAATAAACACAGTGATTTTAAATTTGAGCACAAGCATTGAAGACTGCGAAAGAGTCATAAAGGCATTCAAGAAATTGGGCTATACAACATACTACGATAGCAAAACAAAAACACTGAAAACAACTGCACCCAAAACAAGGATAAAAGAGTTTTCAAAACTCTTTAAGTGCATCCAGAGTTACAGCTTTAATGAAGTTAACTCGAATAAAACATACAGAATTTTCAATATTGTAACGAAAAGATGGTGGGAGGGAGAAGCCTCTTCTCCAGAGGAAGCTTTGAAAAAGGCAGAAGAGACTCGTGAGGACTGCTGGATAAGAGAATATACGGATAGAGGCGGTTGGAAAGAATGCCCTGGTGCTAAACCTCAACAATGAAATCCTGGAAGAAACTTGAGCAAAAGGTTGCAAGGTTAAGAGGAACAGAGCGCACGCCTTTGAGTGGTGGAAACTCAAAACAAACCCGGAGCGATACATTAGACGATACATTTTTTATAGAGTGCAAGCTCCGCAAAGATCCTGCAATATGGAACCTATACGAACAAGTTGAAGAACTTGCAAAGAAAGAGAACAAAATCCCCGTGCTAGTGATAAAAAAGAAAGGCAAACACGGAGAACTGTTTATCGTAAATGATAGATACTTGAAAGCATTCATAAAAAATTGGGAGGCAAAGGATGAAGAAAACAAAAGTAATAATTAAAACCAATGACCCGAAGGAAGCGGAGTATCTTGCAAAGATACTCATAAACGATGCAACTGAAAGAAAGCTAAGCGTTGCCTGCACAAAGTTATTCAACGGGCTTTTTGGCACTGATTATAAAAAAGAAGTAAAGATAAAAGGCAAGCAGTGAATGACCCTTGAAGAACTCTATTTGAAGGAGAAAGACAGGATTGCAAAACTATCCAGGCGCTATGCAAGGATGTTCCGCACAGAAAAAGAAGATCTCTTTCAGGAAGGCGTACTTGCTCTTGTTCAAGCTTACGCAAAGTATGCATATAAACTCCAAGACTCCGAGCTTCTTAAAATATCCCACAGGATAGTAAATAGGAAGATCTACAGGTATGCAAGGAATGAATACAGGCAGAAGATACAAAACAAATACAGGCAAATATAAAATGTATAATGCAATGCTCGAACTTGATAAAGAGGACTATGAAATCCTTTACGAGTTGTATTTCAAGCATACTTCAGTCCATCAGTTATCAAAACAACTCGGTATCCCCCGCTCAACAGTTAGATACAGAAGAGACAAAGCTCTCAAACAATTAAAGAAAATAATTCTGAAAAAACAAACGAAAAAACACAAAATAAATGATGAAAAAAATAATATCTATATATAATAAGGTTAATATGATAAGATTGTTGAATATACCATTATTTTTGAAAACAAGTAAGATAAAAAATTCACTTAATATATTAAATCTTTTAAGCTTAAAGGAAAGAGATATATATAATTAAAGAGAGGAAGAAATGATTAAGAACACTGAACAAAAAAAACAAACAGCAAGACAGAGTACCATGTTTGGTACCTATGAGTTTCCATCTTATGAAGAGATAATGGAAGCTTATGCTAAGGAATTCGCAAATTATATTCTCCCCAAAGGAGACACTATATTTGGCTTCTGGATGCAGACCTTAGCCGATTTGGAATTTTTAGATTTAGAATTACAGGGTTTAACCGAGAAATATTCTATTGATCCGGTACATAGAGTAGTTAATTTAAAAGGCGATGATGATTTTATAAGACTAAGAATAGCCCACCTTGAAAAAGTCAAAGGTAAAGCAACCCTTTATACTGAGTTAGTGGATAAATTTGGAGATACTAATGCTTATGCGTTTCATAATCTTTATCCATACAAAGGTAAATTTTATCCACGTATCGTTCGGACTTTAATTAATACTTTCAAGTTAGATCAGAGTTCACTTCTATTAGACCCTTTCAATGGTTCTGGAACTACCACACATGAAGCTTTACTTATGGGAATTAAAAGTGTAGGCATAGATGTTACTCCAATGGGAATTATTTTATCTGAATTAAAAAATGGTTTACTTTTTATTGAAGAGCAGAAATTGAATTTTACACCAACGGAACTAAAAGATATTTTACAGGCAATAGAAAATAGAAAGTGGGATCATTCTGATCCTTTAATTCAAAAGCTCATGTTAGTTGTATATTTTGATACGATTGACGCCTTTGTAAGGACTTCAAGATATAACAGAAAAGGGAAAGTAGGTCTCTTTATTGAAAAATTAAATTACATAAGAGATTGCTATAGAAAGACTATAGAGATTAAAGAGAAATATGGGCTTAAATTTGAACCTGCTAAAATCATAGAAGGGGATATACTTGAACTTAAAAATATGAGTGAAATGGAAGAAAAGTTTGATGCATGCATTACAAGTCCACCTTATTATTTTTCAATAGATTATGTGGGGAAAGATAAAATTGCTTACGATTACTTAGGTGCAGATATGAAAAAAATTGAATCAAAATATTTGGGAATGAAAAATAATGGATCCCCTCAAAATAATTACAACGGATTACCGCTAAGGGTTGCTATGTATTATGAAGACTTGAAAGAATCCATTAAAAATATCTACTGGTCATTAAAACGTGGAGGTAAGTTGGCAATTATAATAGGGGATAGCACTGTTAATGGCAAGAAAATCCCGACAACTATGACAACTAAAAAGTTTTGTGAAGAGGCAGGATTTAAGTTTGAAAAGCTAATATTTAACCCTCTCTTAGGAGCTCGAAATCGGGCAATAAGGGGGGAAAGTGTGATATTCTGTGAGAAGGTGAAATAAATATGATTATAAAAAGAAATCTTCTCTGTGTCAAGGCGAAAGAAAAATTAGATCTTGGACGGATATTACTCTATGAACCATATAAAAATATATTGGTAAACTTTAAGGAGTTATGTATTGATGTTAATGCTAAGGAGTTCGACCCTGTAGCTAAAGTATATGATGGGCTATTGAGCGTTCCCTCTGAAATTAGAGAATATTATGAGGCTTTATTAGGTGTTACATCATTCTATCAGCATAGTGTAGGGGGTAGAGGAAAGTATATTGAAAAGAAAATAGCCTCGTCATTTGAAACTTGTTCCCTTGACATAGAACTTAGTAAATTTCCATTTTGGTTGGAATATCCATCTCTTCATAAAAAGAAAGGAATCTTCACTCAGCAAGGATTGTCATCAGACGAAAAGAAAATTTTAAGAACAATTGAGTGGGATTGGTTAGGTGATAGGGATGTAAGTACTGATGTAGGAAGCATTATACAAGATGAAAAAGCGATGGTATTGGTCGAACTTAAAAATAGAGTGGATACTGGTGGAACGGCTGGAAGGCGAGAAATCTGGACATCTGAAAAGTTTGGAATTTTTGTAGAGTATTTTAAGTCCAATAAAAAGTTGTTTAGAAAAGGTGGCAAAGAATTTTCTTTGGCAGAGTTACTTGAGAGTTTTGGAATTAAAACTTTCGAGATTTATATTGGCGTTTTATTTGACACGGGTGATAGACCTGCGACAGTAGAAGGTGATAAAACTAATGGATTTTATTCTTCAAGCAAACAAGGCTTTCAATACCTGCAAAATCTGGTAAAACAAAGTTCAACGATAAAGATAATTAACGAAGACCCTGAGAGCTTACAGATGGAACTTGGTTTGAATTATTCAAGTCTAAAAGTAAAGGTAGGTGCTTTATATGGAAATGATATTACATTAAAGCTTTTTAGAAAAAATTTTCCAGTATCAGATTTACTTTTATTGAGATATGATGATATCTGGCTATCCCAACTAATAACTATTGATGAAAGAGCCATATTACTCAAGCATCAGAAGAATTTCGCCACAACCTTTTTGGATTTATTGAAAAGAGATAGAGATTTGAGAATAAAGTACGATGCCATAATAAATTCAGAGTGCGGAGAAACCGAACTTAATACGATTGTAAGTTATCTGCTTAATAAATATGCTCCCGTTTTTGAAGATAAAATATTACCTGTTGGGAAAGATAAAGCTGAGTATTTAGCAGATATAATTCAAGTTTTATGCGCTGCGGAGGCATAATGTTTTTAAAAGCAATGATTTTGCCAATAACAAAGTGTACCCAACAGCTAATTGCATTGCTCCTTTCGGTCGCAACGTCGTAAACACACAGAACGTTATCTGCAATGCACAAAGGAGAGAATTTGAATGATTAAACAAGGAGACGTAATTCCATATATTGAAATGTGCAGAGAAGAATGCGTTAATCTTCAAAGAGGGATGAACTTTAGATTAAGAGGCGGTTTTAGTGTCATCTTGATGAGCATTCGGCCAGGAGCACCTTATGCTGATCGTGTCGAGGATGAAGGGAAGATATTGATTTATGAAGGGCATGATATTCCTCTAAGAAAGGGTAGCGCAAATCCCAAAATGATTGACCAACCCCTAAAGAATCCTGGGGGAAGTCTTACTCAAAATGGATTGTTTTTTGAAGCTGCTAACAAGTATCAATCTAATAAACAAAAGTTTGAACCTGAAATTGTTAAAGTTTATGAAAAAATCAAATCTGGTATTTGGGTTTATAACGGAATTTTTAAACTCGTCGACGCTTGGCAGGAAAAAATCAATACTCGAATTGTTTTCAAATTCAAGCTTGAATTACTGAATGAAGAAATTGTTGCTTCAAGCCAGGGACAACAGGATATTGAACATAACCGTATTATTCCCACATCGGTCAAATTAGAGGTATGGCGACGTGATAAAGGAAGGTGTGTAAAATGTGGGAGTCAAGATAATCTTCATTTTGACCACATTATTCCATACTCAAAAGGAGGATCATCGCTCGTTGCGGAAAACATTCAAATTCTCTGTGCGCGGCATAATTTACAAAAGAGGGATAAAATAGAATGAATGACATATGCACAGCAGATAACAAGCGGGTATCTGGCTCACTTCGTCCTTCGGGCTCGTTCGGCCCAAATCCTCGCTTCACTCGGAACTTCAGATATACTCAGAACGTTAGGCAAAAGGCAGAGCACTATCTGTATCAAGGAGGAATAATTTATGGAAGCAAATGCAAAAGGTTTTCAATTCTTAAGTCCTGAAGGTAAGGTCAAAATACCTTTTTTCCAAAGAAGCTATGTATGGGATAAAGATAATTGGGAAGACCTGTTATCCGAACTTTTTAATACGACTAAGAGCCATTTCTTAGGTTCAATAATATTGAAACAACTACTATCCTCATCTGGAGAGCCTAAACAACTCGAAGTTGTTGATGGGCAACAAAGACTCACAACGCTAAGTGTTTTATTAAAAGCTCTATATGATATATTTCCACCAGAATTAAAAGAAAACTGCAAAGGTGTTGTTTGGCAACTCCTCTTTTACAGAAAGGATTTTGTCGGCGCGAACTATGAGATTAAGATTGACCACTCACAAGTTGATGTAGATGCGTACCGAAAGGTTATATATGCAAATGTTAACAACAATCCTCCAATAGAACTAGAATCTATTAATAAGAATAGCCACAAGATACTGCAATGCTATAAATTTTTTTTAAACGAATTACAAAATAAATCTGAAGACGAAAGAAGAACTCTTTTCAATAGAATGCTTGACCCTGAGAATAAGATGCTGGTAGTAATTGATTTAGTAGAAGGAAGTGATGATGAACAGACAATTTTTGATACATTAAATACCGCAGGGATTAGATTAAGTCTTGCAGAAATCATTAAGAATGCCCTTTTCCAGAAAATTATCAAAGTATCCGGAAGCAAAGAATCAGCAATTGACTTTTATAGAGAGACGTGGGAGAAAACCTTCTTAGCTGATGAAGACACTGTAAAATATTGGGAAACCGAGAGACTAACTGGCAGGTTAATGAGAGACAACATAGAAATATTACTACATTGTATTGCTATAATAAAAGGATTCTATGACCCTGATAAGCACACATTATCTGATTTGTCTAAACTATATAAAAAGGAGATCGCAGGAAAAAATTCAAAAAATGAGTTGGAAGTATTCATAGATGAGATTATAAAATATGCTGATATTTACAGAAATAAAATTCCTACTTTTGATAACAGCACATTGTTCTCATTCGACGACGCTATTAAGCGGCTTCTTCACATCCTTGAAGTTTTACAGATATCAACGTTTCACCCTTTTATGCTCTTTATTTTTAAAGAATATCAAAATGATGAGTCCTATATTCAACAGATTTTATCTAATTTGGAGAAGTTTGTTGTCAGAAGAATGATCGCAAATCAAGAAACTAAGAGCTATAACAAACTTTGCAAAGATTTTATCAACAAGCCAGATTTAATAGTAAATAAATTAGGAGAAACTACTGATGAACAAATATCAAATGGCCTCAAGTCAATTTCTAATAAGAACGCTACTCTGTTATTGTTTTGGGTAGAGCTAAATAGAAGAAATAAGGATAGAAAATATGACACAAATGAATTGAAATATAACTACTCACTTGAGCATATAATGCCACAAAAGTGGGAGGAATATTGGAAGGACATTCCTAAGAAATATAATGCCGACGGTTCAGAAATGACTGATGAGGAAGCAAAGAAGGACAGATACAACAAGGTTTATTGGATAGGTAATATGACGCTTCTTACTTCTTCCTTGAATTCTGCACTGCGTAACTATATTTTTGAAAAGAAAGTGAATGGCGAAGGTCGGAAAAAGGGAATAAAGGCATATGCGGACCTTTCTATTACGAAAGAGGACATTGTTATCCTATTTGAGAACGGTGATACTGTCTGGGACGAAAGCAAGATAATAGCGCGCACGGCTAATATTGAAAAAGAAATCAATCAAATTTTGGGAAATACATGAAACATATTTTTCTTTGCTTTCTAAATTTTCGGCACAATGAATTACGCCTTGCGAGAAGAATTGGTATAAAAATACAACAAAATAGAGGGTGCTCTGCCCATCGCCTAGCACAGCATAAAAGGTTTGTACCTTTGGTACCTACCCACCAAAATTTTTGCTTTGCAAAAACTTCTTTTATGCTGGGAACGTTATCTTAAATTCCGAACCTTGCTTTTAAAAGAAAAAAATTATGCCACAAAGAGATAAATGAATTAAAGACTAAAAACCCCTCCCTCCCACCCTATTAAAGAAAGTTACTACAAGCCGTATGCAAAAAGAACGCATACCGCTTGAATAATTATATTAAGATGATATGCAGGTCAAGCAGTGCAAATGGACTTTTCACAGACGACGTTCAAAGACCATTTAAGAGTGCACTGCAAACCGGCATATCAAAGACAAAACAAAGATCACTATAAAGACAATTTACTTACAGTTATGCAGGTGTTTAGCAATGCAAACGGACTTTTCATTCGCAAGCTCATTTCAAAAACCGTTTAAGAAGCATTGCACACCAGCATATCTGTGAAATGTTTTAAAATGATTGTTTTTAAATGATTTAACAACAAAAGAATTTTAGTTGGTGTTACGCAAGTCAGACTATTCGCAAGCTCATAGCCTGATAGAGGCCTTGCACACCGTAATCACACCGTAATAATAGTTTGATAAAAGAAAAGGACACAGAGTAAGTGATAAGAGGAGAAGATTAGGAGAAGATAGGGAAAAGATTTAACTTGCCTGCAACAAAATTGAGATTTATAAACCGTATCCGAATACAAAAATATGATTTATAAAACTCAATTTTAATATCGTTGCATAAGCAAAAGATGATGAAAGAAACATTACTTACTTGCGGAAACTCAAAAGTGATTGTTTGAATAAAACAAAATCACAAACAAGCACCTTTGAGTTTAAAACCCCCGCAAGTGATATAAAATCAAAATAAACATCGAATCCTGTATAGCAAGGTTTGCAAAGTGAAATGGCCTTGATATAAATTCCTACCCTGCTGAAAAAGAAAAAGAGGAGAAGATTTGGAAAAGATTGGGAGATGATTTGGAGATACAAAATAACAGCCAGGAATAAACCTGTTGAAAAAATTACAGGTTACAGAAGATTAGGAAAAAGAAAGAGAAAGAGAAGCTAATCTACCAAAAGAATGTATAAAAGGATTTGTTTGAACGCCGTGCGATTGTAATATTAGGGGCAGGCTGACCGCCTGCTTTTTTTATTTAGAGGGCACGGCTCAAAAGACTACGCGGTAGGTTAAAAAAGTGCTCACACAAAGAATGTTTGTTAAAATCGTTCGCAGACCATCAATTTGCTTTCCTGCGCTGAGTTGCTAATATCGTGCCTGACCTGCCTCCTTCGGACTTGGCAGGCACAGCAATGGCTCGGAAAGTGACGGCCATAAAAGAATGAAAGCAACTCTTTAAAAGGCAAAGATAAAAGATTTATTTTTTTCTCTTACTGGCTCAACAGTTTACGCAGGTTCAAGGGACTCCTTTGACAAGGTCGTATTCCTATTTGTAGAACGAATTTTTTCGAATTTCAGTTACGAAAACAAATACATTCTCAAACTCTCAAAAATTCTAAATTTTCTTTTAGTTAGAAGACCATGATCCTGAAATGAATTCAGGACAAGTTGTTAGTTAAAAGAAAATTATCTTCAAATAGTCATCTCCACCTTGCAAAGCACCCTGAACTGCATTATCGAGCAGTAATAAGAGAGAAATCTCTTGAGTGCAGAATGTTTTGCACAAGGAGGTGCTGATATGGCACTAAAGGAAAGCAGTTCACAGACGAACGGCTCAGTAAAGACTGAGGGCGAAAGGTTAGTAATCGCTAAGGAAGTTATCATCAAGGCATTGCTGCCCGTTGTATTTGGAGGTGTTGGAAGAGACGAGAGAGAGCAGACATTTGACAGATGGTACGGAAAACTCCTCAACCTCATCACAGGCGAAGAAGGACAATCTCAACTTGCAAAGGTCGTTGACTCTCCAAAGGAAGTTGTTGACAGTTCAAAGAAGGCTCCCAAGGCAGAGGTTCGCACTGACAGTCCCGTTGAGAATAAAGCTACCGACAAGCAGATCAAGAAAATCTTTGCAATGGGTCACAATCTCAATCTGGGGAAAGAAGAACTTGAAGAGGAAGCTTTCAAGGTTTCAGGAATCGACAGCTTGAGCAAGCTTTCTAAATCACAGGCAAGCGACCTCATCGATGACCTTTCCGCAATGGAAGGAATCCAGGAGGTCTATGGATAGGGGGGCAACCCCCTTCCATAGGAAGTGGAAGATGAAAGAGATAAAGGAAATGAAAGAAGAAGATTTGATGAAGACGCTCAAGGCCGTAAGAGAAGAGATAGACAGGCGTAGATTTGAGGCCTGGGAAAAATACACAGGTTTCAAGTACCCTTTGAAGAAAACTTTGAAGAAGGAGGCAGACGATGGAGAGAAATCAAGATAACGACGAAGAAAGAGACACTTTCATCCAGGCAGTTGAAAGGATGGTCCTTCAGTACCAGTGCAGGGACTTCAACAGGTGGCACTACTACAGGAACATGCTTCAGGAAGTTGATCCGCATAATCCTCTTCTTGAAGTTGGTTTTCACGGCTTGCCTTATTTTGGTGGTTTAAAAGATTAATCTGCTGAAAAGGAGTGCGGATTACAAAGGAGTAAGGGGGAGAAATCCCCCTCTTTTTTTGTTCGATTGATGATCCTGGCTTTTGCTAGGCCGTTTCGATGTAAAGAGAAATCTATTCATTCTCCCCAGTCATTCTGATGAATCTTTTTGTTATGGTTCCTTTTGCTCGCTCGGTTTCACTCCACCTCGCCTTGCTCAGTTTTGTTTCACCTCGCTCGCCGGGTAAGAGCAAATACCCACCCACCCTTTTATTTCTTGGAAAAAGGTTTTTAAATTTCATATAATGTTCCGGGTATTAACGAAGGTGGGGTGTTTCAGCATTACCGTTGATTAAAGTTATAAAAGTGTGATTTAGCAATTCGCTGTCATAGAAGCACGTTATCTCGTTCTTGGCAATATCTTGTTATGCCCAGTGCCTCTTTCTGTTGTCATTTTCTCATCTTGAATGATTTGATTAAATAAAAGATTGCTGGTATAAAAATCAGTCCAAGCGCCAATGGTAAAAACCAAGTTCCAAGTCCACCTGATTTTCCTGTCGCTGTCTGTAAGGTTTTAAAAACTTTCAATGAGAAAATCAAAGCAATTGCAAACTTTAAATATCTAATCATTCGGGTTGCATTTGTATATTGTTGTCGTGCATTGTCTGCTGTTATGTTTGTCGGATAATTAAAAATATGCGGATACTTGTTGAGTATACTCATACCTACAAATAAAATTGTTCCAATCACCGGTAACATAAAAATTGTTGTCTTGTTGCCGTAGCTATCAACCTGCCCTAAACCATTATAGTGGGTAGGGATTGTTTCTGGCAAATTTGAGTAGTTCAAAACTATCAATCCCCACAATGTAATTAAAGCCAACCAACCTAAAACTTCAATTACTTTATCGGTTGTTGAAAGTTCAATTTTAATCTTTGGTCTCTCTTCCATATTAATTTTTAAATGTCTTTTAGCATTGGGTTTAACTTAAGTACAAGCGAACAAGTTTGAATATACCTCCGATTTAGGATAATATACGAAGTATTTCGGTTATGAATCTTTTTATTTAAGACATTCACACCACTTCTCCTTTTGCCTATATAATACAGTATTCTCTAAGTTGGGTAAATGCAACAAAATCTATTCTCAATATTAATTATTGTTAAATAAGAATTTTTGTCAATGAGAATCTCTTGCTAAAATCCAAAATTTTATATAATATTGTATGCAGTATAGAACGATAAAATCATGCAATTAAAAAAGGATAATGCAGCAAAAACATTTTTTATATTAGTTTTTTTCGTGCTTTTTCTTTTAAACACGGTTCCAGTGAAAGCCTCTTATGAGAAGTATGCACTCATTAGGCTTGAGGATGTAAGTCCTTGGTATGCAACAAATCCCACTCAACTTGATAATCTTTATCATATTGCTGATTACCTGTATTCGAAGCATGTGCCGTTTTCAGTTTCTATGATTCCATGCTACGTTAATCTGCAGGAAAAAGTATTTTTAAGCATTGGAGATTTGGATAACCCAACTATTCAAAAATTCGTCGAGGCTATTAAGTATATGCAGTCAAAAGGTGGCGTGATTGGGCTACATGGGTACACTCACCAAAATGGCGAAGGCGTTACTGCCGTTGATTATGAGTTTTCAAAAGACCCTAAATCACCAATAGGCACAGTTTCGTATATGAAAGACCATGTTGAAAAAGCAATTTCAGCAGCACAAAAAGCAGGCATTCCTATAAGCTACTGGGAAACACCACACTACACTGCTTCTCTTGAGCAATACAAATACCTTGAAGGAAAGTTTTCGATTTTATACGAACCAGACCATTACAAGTTTTCAAAAAAACCTTATCTTGTAAAAAGTGAAAATCCTAAAATAGGAAAGGTTCTTTATATCCCAACTCCACTTGATTGGGTAAGAGGACAGCCTGATGTAGATAGACTTGTTAGTTTTGCATCCCATCCAAACGATAATGTTTTGGCAAGTTTTTTTTTCCATCCTAAAGTAAATATGGACGCAAGTCATGATCCATTCTTAGAAGAAATTATTCCTGCTTTTCAAAAAAATGGCTTCACTTTTATCACACCAATTGAGTTGAGAAATCTTATGATTACTACGATAATACTCAATATCGGCAATCCTAATATCACAGTAAACGGTACTTCAAAGAAGATAGATGCTCAGGGAAGCAAACCTATCATACAGAATGGAAGGACAATATTACCAATACGAACACTTATTGAATCCCTTGGCGGTACAGTAGATTGGAATGCAAAAGAACAGAAAGTAACCATAACATTAAACGGACATTCTATCATCCTCTGTATAGGCAAGACTACTGCACTTGTTGACGGCTCTAAAGCTATCCTTGATGTAGCACCACAAATCATTAACGGCAGAACATATATACCTCTACGATTTGTATCAGAACATCTTGGTGCTTCAGTTAACTGGGATGGAACTACTCAAACAATAACAATCTATTACTGGCCGTAAGATATCTTTAACAAAATGATAGCAATAGGGCAGGTCTCAAATCCTGCCCTATTTATTTTCTCAAAACCTTTAAGAGCCGATAAATCATCAACATTGCCTCTTCCCGTGTGATGAAGTCGTGGGGTTTGAGGTAGCCGAAGCCGTCGCCTTTCACAATCCCGAGTTGTTTGAGTGTCTTTACTTCATTGATGTACGGATAATCCTCTCCGATATCAAAGAATGGTCCGCCGTCTCTCAGGGCGTCAAGCAGCTGAATATAAGGGAAGTTTTTGCCGGGACACTCTGTTGAGTTTGCAGTATGAGAAATATCAGATACTACATCTCTATGCCTCAGAATATTCGTTAGTGGTATGTTATATTCTTTCATAAGAGTCTTTATAAGCTTTACTCCAGCATTAAACTGTTCAGTAGGCATTTCAATATTCTCAAAGTTCCCAAGAAAACATATTCCTACACTTACAAGGTTTGCCTGGTAGTTCGTGCAGTGCCAGGCAGGTTGTTCAATGGGTTGTGCCTTGAAAACTTCTCCAGTGTATCCTATGATAAAGTGATAATCACATTTGTAATCAGGAAATTCCTTTTTCCACTTCTCCTGTGCTCTGTCGCAAATAGTTCTTCCGATAAGTTTGCCGTCAATGTCATCTTTATTTGCCTGATAATCGGTTGCTGAGTGGTGGAGTATGATGTATTTTATGTTTCTCATTTTGCTCAAATCCCTTCTATAAGCCAGGGGGAGAGTCTCTCTTACCCAATCCTTCAACGTATCTTGAGAGTTTCTCAACGGCATCGGAAAGTCTGTCAAGTTTACCACCGAAGACCATAAGGAGATAAATGGCAATAACAATTGGAAATCCTACATCTGCAACTGCTCTTAATATATCGTTCATCGTATCCTTTATTTATTGAATAAGTCCTTGAATACCTGGTCATAGAATACCTGAGAGATAGAGAAAGCAACTGCGATTGATTTTAATATTGTTGAAGCACCAAACTGCCCTGAAAGAAACGCCGAAGCAAATCCTATCACAGAAGATACAAGTATCGCAATTATACTTTTCCATCTTCTTGAAAGATTTGCGCCTGTAATAAAGCGTATAATTAAAGGAGCGATCACTCCTATAAGTCCTGACAGCCATTCTGGTTGTATGTTCATTTTCAATCACCTCTTTTGATAAATTTTAATTATAAATTTAACTATCGATAAATTGTCGACGGTTCAAATCCAAACGGGCACGAAGCCCCCATTTTTAAGTTTTCAGTTATTTAATAAAAAAATCATCTCCTATAAGGCACCGCCATTGCAAAAGTGAGACCTCGAAGGTAAAATAATATACCCCCAGATTCAGCGAGCTAACTCATTCAGAGAGTTTTAAGCGGGGGGATAAACCCCCCGCATTTAAAGAAAGAGGAGCTAAATTAAAAAAACAGGAGGGCTATTTTATGGAACTAAATCACTCTTAATCTGGAATTAAATCAGTGAAGGTTCTTGTTACAATACCGCCATCAACAATCGATGTGAGAGCACCGTTTTTAGTGTTTACAACATTCTTTGTTATGATTAGGTTCATCAAAGCCTCTATCTGTGCCTGTGTTACATCTGCCTTTGGGTTATTAAACTCCATTGAAGCAGTCTTGCCTTCTACCTCTGTTCCAAAAACTAACCTTAAAACTGTTGAACTTGTATCTGCCATCATTCACCTCCTTATGCAGCGTAAACTTTAGTTATAGTGTGCCTTATGTCAGACAATGCGTCGGTTATGAGGTTAGCGATAGCAAGTCCAATATCATACAAGTCCTGGTCAGCTGCAGTGGGTCTAATGTTCATAATACTTTCGCTCCTTGTCTTGTCGCCAGGCATGGCGAAAATCATTCCCAGACTTCCTGGATTTTCTACTACAATCATCTATGCACCTCCAAGTGTTAGATTTTTTTGAGGTTGGGAAACGTGCACATTGAAGCTCTTCACCTTCCTCATATATAAATATGCATGGGGGGTATAGAGAATTTTGCGAGAACGTGAGGTATAATGCGATAAAAAGATTTTTAAACGAAAAACTTGAACAATTTGAAAGGGAAAATAAGTTCAAAGATTTTTATTAAATGATTTGAATTTTTAGAATAGGTTTTTATGTGAGGCAACGATACTGTTTCATATAAGTTTTTGGTGAAGCAATTCCGAAAATTATGAAATTAGATAAAATTGATATAGATAAAAAATGAAGAGAGTGGAAGAGATTGATGTAAATAGTTGGCATATGTTTCTGGACGAGTCTGGAACAGAAGGGTACAAAAGATTGCGTAAATTAAAGCTAAAAAATAATTGGCCAGAATTTCAGCCAGATCCCGATCCTCAAAATGCTAACTTTTTTTCACTCATCGGCTTATTGATCGATGGTAAAAACCTGGTAAATTCACTAATCCCTGCAGTAAGAAAGTTCAAGTGCAATGTTTATAAAGATGAAGAAATAGTACTTCACCTTTCCGAAATGCTAGCTGGAGATAAACAATTTGCAATGTACAAGAATAATCCACAATTATTTAACAAAGACCTCAACCGTTTTATTGATGATATAAAAGATATAAAATTCCGTATTATTTTCGTACACATTGATAAAGTAAGAATGTTAAAACAGTATGTAGTAAGCCCTGCAGAGCCATACGAATTAGCACCAACTATCATAATGGAAAGAGCAGCTGGATATATCTGCAATACGAATGCAAGTTACATAAATAAAACCGTTAGGGTTTGGTTTGAAGCTCGTACAAAAGAAGATGATAAGAAACTTAAGAAATATATGATAGATGAATTAAAATTGTCAATAGAAAAATTAATAGAAAGCAGCAAATTTCCAAGATATTCTGAGGCTGTCAAAAATATCAGGTCTATCGAATGGCACTTTCATGGTTTACCAAAAAATCCAATTAAACTTAACATAAATGAATATTACAAATCTAATTACTTGTATGAAGTAGGCGCAGGTTTAATTCAAGGGATCCATGTAGCCGATATGATGGTATTTGCCTTAAGGCGTTTTCGAGAGAATGAAGTCTACCATACAATCAAGTATCTTGAGGTAGAACCCATAATAAACTTTGTATTATTTTCAGGTAAGTTGATTGAAGAAAAATTTTTCCCTAAAGAGCACTAAGATTAACTATGGGGGGATTTCTCCCCCCATCGGCTTCACGCCCTCTTACTGTTTAAAGTTTAACATATTTTTATATTTTGTCAAGACGGTGTATGCGTTACATAGATATGAGACTCTGGATAATATTTTAGCAAGAAGTTTGTTGAGTTTCTATAATTTTCTCCTTCAGAAACAGTTTAAATTTCAACGAAAAATATTAAGGTATTAATAAATTGACCCATTCACTCTACCTTGCAGATTAGTAGTGTTTCTATGCACCTGTTGAATTATAAAGAAAATAATAGAGAAATTTCCAAATTCCTTTAAAAATATATAATTATGTTAAGGCGGGTTTGAGATAGAGGTAAATGATAGAAAGGTATGCAAAGTACTAAAGATATGAACAAGGTCGGTAAAATATCCTCTATCTTCTAATTGGTTATGAAAAAAGTTAATCCAATAAAAAAAATTGGGGAGATCACCAGTATGGATGATAAATATTACCTTTTTAAGTCTTTACTATATTTTTTGAGTCAAAGAGAGACAATTGGAATATTAGATTTAGACTTTAAGCAAGATGTTTTCAAAATAAAATTAATTTTGGAGAAAATCCAAAGTGATCTTAAACTAGGTATATTAAAAGAGCACCGTGTATTTTTTGGAACATTATTAAAAGTAATTTCAAAATTAGACTATCACAAAAATCAAAAAGTTGCAGAATTTCTCTTTGAAATCAGTCTTTTTATGGAACCAAAACAACAAAAGGAGTTAATTAACTATTTTTTAAATTCAAAATATGTAAATAATTATAAAAGGGCATTTGATTTTTTACTGGGAAAATGGGATGATAGCTTTTCAGAACTACTTATACAATCTTGGGAAAAATTTGAAAATGAAGATGCTCTCGAAGTAATAGTTAAAAAACTACCTGAGGAATATCTGGATAAAATATTGGAAAGTTTATGTCCGTATTTTAGTGAAGAAGAAATCAATAATGATTTTGAATTGAAAATTTTAAGAAATTTGTTATACGCTAGGAAATCTAAAACTTTTTCCTCTGAAATTAAAAAACTGAAAAAAGACGATCCAATCTCTTACCTCTATATAAAGAAAGAGCTGAAAGAAAAGGTTGAAAAAGATTTTGCAATTCAAGTTTATAATAAATATCTTCGCTCACGAAGATATTTACCAAAATGGTATGCTGAGATGGGTATGTGGGACGTTCTAAGCGATATTGTAAAAAATGAAGAACACATCAGTTGACAACATATATATGGTTTCGTTTTTTCTAATGTCAGCACTTCGTCTATATTTGATTCTTACAGTTACAATATCGGATACGCACAATCTGTTATATTCAATTTCGATTCTAAATGTGTTTTCATTTTCTGGTAAAATTAATCACGAAAAATTAAAATGATTTCTGAAAATGTATTAAATATATATACTGATGGCTCTTCATATTCGAAACCAAGAGTTGGTGGCCTTGGAATTATATTTATTTATACTAATGCTCTTGGAGAAGATGAAGTAATTAAAGGCTTTGAATTTCCAGGATATAAAGGCGCCACTAATAATCAAATGGAACTTGAAGCATGTATTGTTGCTTTAAAAGAAGCCTCACAACTTGACGATGTTTTAAATAGAGTTAATAAAATAATCATACATACTGATTCAATGTATATAGTAAGCAACTATAAAAAAGCAATGTTTCAATGGTCAAGAAATAAATGGCTCAAACGTGCTGGTAGCCCTGTTCTGAACGCAGATTTATGGAAGGAACTTATTAAGTATATGAAAAAAGTTAAGAAAAAAGTATATTTTGTTTGGGTGAAAGGCCATTCTAAAGATATATACAACAAAGAGGTTGATAAATTGGCAAAAAAATCTGCGAAAAATCCATCAAAAAACCACTTAACTATTGTTGATGTTAGAAGAAAACAATCACGGAATACTGTTGAAATTAGTAGTGTTAAAATGCGCGGCCAGAGAATAGCAATTAGAATAATCACAAGTGAATTTTTAAAAGTACAGAAAATTTATAAATACAAATATGAAGTAATCTCAAAAAGAAGTAAGTACTTTGATAATGTTGATCTTATTTTTTATAAAGAACTATTAAAAGCTGGTCATAGTTATTTGGTAAGTTTTAATAAAAATTGTAAAAATCCAATGATATCAAAGGTAATTAGCGAGCTATCAGATAATAAATAAAATATATTTTGTTAATTTTGAATCATAAATATTATGTTTAATATTTACTTATTGAGTTATTATGAGAAAGGGGGAAAAGATAGAATACAAGTAAGCATATAAAGGATACTTGCTTCCAGTTCTATTTTATTTTGGATTAATCTGTGCAAAAGTTTCCATCCAATAAAATTATTGTTTGAGATTGTAATTCAATAAGGTAGATAGGTTTTTCCATTTCTTATTCTGAAAGTATCTTTTCCATTTCATCAATAAAGGAAGAAAGCGAGACTCTGGCACCATATATACGAACTCGAGGGAGAGATGAAGTAATCACAGAATTAAAACTGGAATGATGAAATTTTTAACAGAAGGTATTATGAGGAAAAGGTATATGATAATCCTCCGGAGCATGGGCTAAGAAAAGAATGGAAATATAGAGAAGAATAAGAATAAATTTTTTAGTATATTTAAAAACTTGACTGATATCTAATTTTAACTTTTCAAAATTTGTAATAAAATATGTGGAGGAGGCATTTATAAAGTATGACTTTAAAGGAACTTCGTGATAAATGTAAGGAACTTGGTATCAAAGGATCCTCAAAGATGAGCAAAGAAGAGTTAATTAATACAATAAATAAAAAAGAAAATGAAATCGCTGAAATCAATGAGTATATTAAATTCATCTTAAAAAATGGAGAGAAGAAGTATAAAATTGAGAGAAGATGTGCAATCCATGTAGATGATTGTCCAATAAATGCTAGGTTGTACAATGAAAAATCTTACGCTAATATTACAGATGATTGTATTGGTTGTGAGTATTTATTAGCTGTTTCTGAAAATTTAGGAAATTATAATTATCCTGAACAATATATCGTTTGTGGTGGTAGAAATGGGATTAAGAAGAAATTTGATCGTGTTGAGATAAAGTTTAAAGATAATAATATTTGAGAAACTTATTGTAGTTTAAAGGATTTGTGATGAAATAATAATGATAGGGAGACTTAGAATGGCAAAGGTAGGTAAAAAGCAGTGGATATAGTAAAGAAGGAGATATAATCCAGCTATGATCAAACTAGAAAGAGATTATTATGGATGATCTATTAAAAGACTGGGGTGATATATTAAAGGGATGCTCAGAAGTTGTCCCTTTGAAAAATGGGGGACAAAAAAAGGTAATTAAGTGTAGACACCCGAAATATGGAGAAGTGGTAATTAAGACATGCAAATTTTCGTCAGATCCATCGCCAGAAAGAACTAAAAGAGAAATTAATTTTATGAAAACTGTTAATTCAAAATTCTTCCCCCGGAATTTTGAGAGTCATATTGACGAGTCCAGCAATAAATTTTTAATAATTGAGGAATTTATTGATTGTATCCCATTTGAAGAAGTGAAAAGATATTATAATGAGGAAAAAAAATTAATTGAACTCCTAAAAGTATTAATAGAAGCTTTGAATACGTTGTGGAACAATAATATTGTTCATAGAGATTTAAAACCAGAAAACATATTGTTTAGAAAGGATTTTACTCCTGTAATTATTGATTTAGGTATTGCCCGCTTTTTAGATGCTGAATCTTTAACAAGAACAATGGACCTTAGTGGGCCTTGCACTCCGGATTATGCATCTCCTGAACAACTATTAAATAGAAAGGAGTTAATTGGTATAAGGACAGATATCTTTCTATTAGGTATTTTTATGTTGGAATTATATCTTGGATTTCATCCATTTTCGCCAGATAAGGTAGTCAATAATAAAACAATTCCAGATAATATTGTTAGCGGGACTTATGTTCGTGCTTCCACTAGACCCGGCACTTCAGAAAAGTTTTGCATTCTAATTGATAAAATGCTAAAAATATATCCATATGAGCGATTCAGAAATGCAGAAATTTTAAATAAATATTTAGAAGATAACTGGAGGGAATTATGAAATTGTATCATCAATGTGGATATAATTATATCTGGAATATAGATAGTTTTGTGGATGACAAAGCAGGTGACGGCTTGATAATATCACCAGTTAATGTTTCAAAGGAAAAGTTGATTAGTTTGCCTCAAGAGATTAAAAGTCAAAGTTTTTTTGATCCTCAATTTTATATTATGGATGATAACAAGGGCGAATTGGGCACATTTGACTTTTTTCCTGGAAACATTCATGAAGGATTTAATACTGAAGATCTTAAAAAGCATTCTCGTGAGTTAGCTGAGAAATGTATTTCATTTCAAATTGAAAATGGCTTTAATTACATAGTTATACCTGCAAGACATTATGAACCCTGGCCTACAGGATATTATGAAGAATTTACTGATTTAATAATTACTCCTTTTTTAGATTTTTCTACAGAGAAGGATATCAAAAACAAATTACTGTTGACTGTAATAGTAAAACAATACCAATTGATGGATGAAGAAGATAGAAACTATCTTTTGAGTTGGATTACTCAATTTCAAGAGATAGGGGGAGTTTACTTAATATTTGAAAATAACTTTACAAGCAAACAAATTAAGGATACTGGTTATTTGTTTAATGCCTTATTATTTATTGATGCATTAAAAGAAAATAATTTAGAAGTTCATATTGGTTATACAAATACTGAAGCCATTCTATTTTCGGTTGCAAATCCCGATTCAGTAACGATTGGCGCTTATGCAAATCTAAGAAATTTTTCTATTGATAGATTCATTACCCTTGAAGAGAGACCAATAATGCAGCAGCCACGACCAAGAATATATTCGGGTAAATTATATCAATGGATAGATTATGCTTATATCGAAGCATTGCAAATGTTATATAAAAATATGGATCTTATATTTGAAGATACTAAATATAAACCATCGTTTTCTGAACCTTCAGATAGTTGGCATTTTACTAGGCCAGAATTATGCAAGCACTATTTTATGGTTTTTTCACAACAAATAAAGTCGTTGCCTGATAATATTGAAGACAGAACAGTAGGTTTAGTAGACAATTTTACTAATGCATTGGAGATCTTTGATAAAATTAAGAATTGTGGTATACCGTTAGACTCCGATAGTGATGGCTCGCATCTTCACTTCTGGATTTCAGTAATTAACATGTATAAAGAATATATAAAAGGAAAATAATATGAAATTCAATTCAGAAGAAGAATTGGTTTTACATTTCAAAAATTACTTCTATAAACGTATTAATAAAGACTTTATTTATTTAGAAGAGGTTAAAGGACTTTTTGGCATTCCAGACGGTGTGCTCATTGAGAAAAACGAAAATAATATATGCATTATTTCAATCGAATTTAAATTAAATAACTGGAAAAGGGCTATTCAACAAGCATTTAAATATAAAAGTTTCTCAACACATTCATTTGTCATATTTGATGGCTATTATTCCAAAAGCATACTAAAAAACATTGAAGATTTTAAACAATTTAACATAGGCCTTGGATTTTTTTATAAAGGCCAGGGATTTAATATTGTTTATTTTCCAAAATTTGAGCGACCATTTTCAGAGCATTATGTAAATAAAATGTTAAATATATTGGGGGAAAACATTGAATCTAATAATGTCATAACAAGGGATAAAGTAAGTATTGTCAATTCAGAAGATATTTTTTTCCAAAGGTATATTCAAAATAATTACACTGTTTGACGCATTCTTACTAATTGTTATGTGACATAAGATATAACTGAACTAAAAATGTTGTTTATTAATTTTCACGTCAAAAATCTTTCCTCATTCAACCTACACATTGATTATATTTGCTATTTCTTTAATCTCTTTATATATTGGATAATTTCCGTTTAGGTGGAGAGGCAAATGCCCCTTTTATTACCACAAATTCGGGTTATTTAATTAAACTCCTTTTCAAGTCCTTCAAAAATTGAGTGAGTAAAATGCGAGACTCCCCCCTTCCGCACCATACTTACCGAATTTGCCTTTAAAACCTTTTTGTGCCTTGTTTTCTTTCCGTTGTTCTAATCAATTTTGATATAATCATCGTAAATTGCTATTCTCTGAATCACTATG
>Ga0315282_10005458_pt1 | contig 21673 bp, 14 predicted proteins | sample YL17G07_20_MG_FD_203693 | JGI IMG/M metagenome (GOLD analysis project Ga0315282, IMG submission 203693) | Sediment microbial communities from Yellowstone Lake, YNP, Wyoming, USA - YL17G07_20 | ecosystem: Environmental > Aquatic > Freshwater > Lake > Sediment | place: USA: Wyoming | collected... | reverse complement strand
ACGGTGCGGCCTCTCGCAGGAAGCAGGACGGACCACGACATCGGGTTGAGCAAACATAAAGCCATAAAAAGCCGTTGAGCAAAAACTGACAGTTTTCACGCAGGTTTCAGGTTAACGAGATTCACTCAGCCGAATGACAGGGGCCTGTCCCTAGGTATTCGCAGTTGTCGATGTACTTGTAGATGCGCGGTCCGAGGCCCCCAAAACTCATCGAATTTCCTTACCCGCGATGGCCGCCGTGGCCCTGATTTTCTCCCTCAGGAAGAGCATGTCCGGGTGCACCCAGTGAAACCACCCCTCAAAGGTATGACGAGGGAAAAACCGGACCTTTCTTCCGAATCGTGTGGGCTCTTTGAATGTCACCTTGATGACCGGGTTCGCCGCCCGCATGAACCACCACTCATAACGAACCTCCGCGATCTGAGAGTACGGCACAGTGATCCTTTTGGTGAACCCCCGAACATACAACTCCTGGTCGCCGCCCCAGACGATTTTCAGGTTTAGAAGATAAAAACCGAAAAGGGGGAAAAAAACGAGGTCCATGATGAGGCACCAGAGAGGTTGCCCCGGAAAATCCACAAGATAGGAGATCCCACCTGCTATTCCCCCAGCGAGCAATATCACCCCAAGCACCCACAAGAGGGGGGTAAAAATGAGACTGAGCCTTCGACCAGCAACGCTTTCCAGGGTTTTCATCTGTTTCTTTTCCCTCCCCTGGCGGAGACAGAAATCGGGCATTCTGTTTCTTGTCTCCTCCCCGTGATAGAGGCAACTCTATCTGCGCCGATAGGTGGATGCAAGGGAAAAGAGGCGGCTGGAGACTAGAAACTGAAGACTAGAGACTGGCAACTGGAATTGCTCGGAGGGAGCGGGTGGGTGGAAGTCCAGCAAGAAAAAGACACTGGCGGCAAGGCGCCAGGGTTACAAAGGATGGGGAGAAGAATCCGCCCCTCACCCTACCCTCTCCCCCCGTTGGAGGGAGAGGGGAAAAGAAGCGAGTGCCGCCGAATCCTCATTCCTTCGGGCTTCGGAATTCGGGCTTGATTCGCCATTCGGGTTTCTGGTTTCGCATTTCGGGCTTCTCATCTTGCCCCTCACCGACCTTCGCAAAGCCCAGGCGGACAGGCTCCGTTCACTCGGCGCCGTCCCAGCAGTAGGTGCAGAGCTTCTCCTTGGGGAGTCCGATGGCGGCCACCAGGTCTTCGAGTCTCTGGTAGCGGAGGGTGGTGAGGCCGAGGCGTCGTCGGATGCGCTCGACCATCTCGGCGTACTTCTCCGAAGTCGCGTCGGAATACTCGTTCGAGACCTTGTCGAAGAGTCCTTCGAGCTCACGGATGGCGCGTCGGCCGGCGAGGTCGTATTCCGAGCGCGAACGGGAGAAGTTGAGGAACTTGCAGCCGTGGATGAGCGGCGGACACGCCGGCCGCATGTGCACCTCGCGCGCCCCGAAGTCGAAGAGTCTCCGGATCGTGTCCTTGAGCTGTGTCCCGCGGACGATCGAGTCCTCGCAGAAGAGGAGCCGCTTCCCCAGGATCAGCTCGCGGATGGGGATGAGTTTCATCCGAGCGACGAGGTCGCGGACCTCCTGGACCTGGGGCATGAAGCTGCGAGGCCAGGTCGGGGTGTACTTGACGAACGGCAGGCGATAGGGTTTCCCGGCCTCGGTGGCGTAGCCGATGGCGTGACCGGTCCCGGAATCGGGAATCCCGGAGACGAGGTCGATCTCGACGTCGTCCCTGCGTGCGAGCGCCGCCCCGCACCGGTTCCGCGTCGCCTCCACGTTGATCCCCTCGTAGTGCGACGCAGGAAAGCCGTAATAGACCCAGAGGAACGCGCAGATCTGCATCCGCTCGCCGGGGGGCTTTTTCTGCTCCACGCCCTCCGGCGTCATGAGGACGATCTCGCCCGGACCCAGGTAGCTCTTGATCTCGTAGCCTCGGTTCGGGAAGGCACAGGTCTCGGAGGTCGCCGCAAACGCGTGGCGCTTCTCGCCGATGACGATGGGCGTCCTCCCGAGCTTGTCCCGGGCGGCGTAGACGCCCTTCTCCGTGAGGAGCAGCATCGAGCAGGACCCGACGATGGCCTCCTGGGCGCTCTGGATTCCCTCCTCGAAGGAGCCCGCCTGGCTGATGAGCGCGGCGACGAGTTCCGTCTGGTTGATTTCCCTCCCGCTCATCTCCGAGAAATGGGCCGACCTTTTCTCGAACGCCCTCCTGGCGAGCTCGTCCAGGTTGACGACCCTGCCCACCGTCGCGATGCCGTAGACGCCGAGGTGACTCCCGATGATGAGCGGCTGGTCCTCGTAGTCGCTGATGATGCCGATGCCGCTCTTCCCCTGCATCTTGCCGATGTCCTCGGCGAACTTCGACCGGAACTGTGCCGCACTGATGTCGTGAATGAAGCGCGTGAACCCGCTCGAACTCGCGACCGCTAGTCCCCCTCGCCGCGTCCCGAGGTGCGAATGATAGTCCGTCCCGTAGAAGAGGTCCTCGACACAGTCCTCTTTCGAGACCACGCCGAATACACCGCCCATATCGAACTCCCCTCCCTGTGCGAAGTGGTCAAGAAATCCCGCTCACAAGAGACCCGTGATGTATTATAGTCGGCTTCTCCGGCGGTGCAAGGGATTCCCTTCGGAAGCTGCTGGCAAGTCGGCCCGGCCGGCGGTATAATTGAGGTAAGCATTCACGAAGAGGGGGCGAGAATGACGGATCCGTCCGGCAAGGGTCCTGTGCGCGGTGAACCGGTGCGTCTTCCGGCTCGTCGGCGTCGCTGGCGGTCCCGATTGATCGTCGCGGCGGCTCTGGTGATTCTCCTCGTCTTGCTGATTCCCTACGTCGGTTCGACCGGCCCGGTTCGGCGCTACGTCGTCTCGAAGGTCAATGGCCAGCTCGCGGGACGCTTCCAGGCGGAGGGTCTCTCACTCTCGTGGTTGGGGCCGTGCGAAGTCCGCGGGGTCAAGCTCTCGGACAAGGACGGAAGAGAGGTCCTGACGGCGGAGAAGGTGACGCTGGCGCCGGGACTCTGGCACATGCTCACGTCGTGGCAGGACCTGGAGTCCGTGGACGTCACCTCGGCGCACGTGCTGGTGTCCGTGGGGCCGGACTGGCGGATTTCACTGGTCGAGGCACTGGGGCGGCCGAAGCCGGCCGCGCCGCCGCCTCCCGTTGTGACGCTGCCGCCCACGATCCCGACACCCACGCTGCCGACCAGACCTCCCGAGGTCCCGCCGACGGTTCCGGCGCCCGTTCCCAAACCGACGCCTCCGGAGCCCCCCAAACCTCTGCCTGAGCTCCGCGGAACCGTCCGACTCAAAGACGCGTCCGTCCGGCTCATCCTCCCCAACGGCCGGACGTACGATATCGCGAAGCTCGACGCGGAAGTGACCCTCAACACGCTGAGTGAAATCCACGCGCGTCTAGCGGCCAAACTGGCCGGCGCGGAGGGGGTCACGGCGAGTCTCGATGCCACGGAACTCTTCCGCCAGGGCGAGCTGCGCCCGCTCGACGCCGTGCTCAAGCTCGACGTCTCCACCGACGGGAGCATCCAGGTCGGCCCGATCGTGAACTTTGCCGCGGGCCGCACCGACGTGAGCGGCAAGGTGAAACTCCGGCTCCACGGTGAACTCTCCAACCGCAAAGCCGAGGGGACACTCCAGGTGGAACTAGCGGACTTCCGGTCGGCGGAACTGGAAGCCGCCGACGTGAGACCCGTCTCTTGCGCGCTCGACGGGACCTTCACCGCAAAACCCGACGAGCTCGCCGCGGTGCTGAAGCTCACGGGCGAGCCCGGCCGGTTCGACACGAAGATCACGTACCGCCCGCCGAAGGAGCCGCCGGATGTTTCACTCGGCGAGCTGCTGTCCGCGGCGCTCGGCGGTCATACGCATGCTCTTCCCGACTTCACGCTGACGATGCACGGGGGGATCGACCTCGGGGCGCTCGGGCGGGCCGTGCCCGCGCTCCTCCGCGTCCGGCCCGACGTGACCATCACCTCGGGACGACTCGATGTCACGGAACTCTCGATCCAGGGCGGGCTGAGTCCGACGGCGAAGGGTGTCATCGAGCTGACGGAACTCGCCGCGGTGCGGGGCGGGACCGCCATCCGGTTCGACCCGCTCCACGTGGACTTCGATGCGCTCGTGGCGCCCGAGAAAGGTCTCGAAGTGCGCAGCGCCGGTCTGAAATCGGGCTTCATGCAGATCGAGGGGGCCGGCGGACTCGACAAGCTCGAGGTCTCCTTCCAGGCGGACCTCGCCGCACTCTACCAGCAGGTGAGCCGGGTGTTCGACATGGGTTCGCTCGAACTGGCCGGAAAGACGCGCGGCAGGCTCCAGAGGAGCCGTGTCGCCGACCGCGTCAACGTCGAACTCACCCTCGCCGCCGAGGACTTCCGCTATAAGCAGGCGAAGCGACTCCTCCAGTTCCGAACCGCCGCCGCTAGCGTGGTCGGAAACGTCCAGCTCGAAGGACATTCCGCCGTCCGATACACCGTCGAGAAGGCGTCGCTCGACCTCGACGGCGAGACCTCGGCGAATCTGTCCGGATGGATGGACCGGAAGGGCGGGGGACTCCACGCGGAGCTGGGCCTGGCACGCGGGGAGCTGGCGACGCTGGTAGGATTGGTGCGGGCGCTGGGGAGCGAACCTGCGGCACTCGCGTCCTGGGGCGGCGCACTCCAGGCCGACGTGAAACTCGACCGGGCCGGCGCCGACGCCCCATTCGTCTCGGCAGGCGCCGCCACGCTGGTGAACCCCACCTTCGCTGGCCAGCCGACGCCCGCGAAAAAAATCGCACTCGAGTGGAACGGCGTCCAACTCGACCCCAAAGCCGCCGCCCTTGCTCTCAACTGGTTCAAGGTGGACGCCTCGGACGCGACGACCGCCAAGCTCGTCACCGCTTCCGCCTCGGGACTCCGCGTCGGATGGGGCAAGACGCCCACCCTCAGCGGCAAGACCTACGTGCTAGCCAACCTCGGACAACTGCTCCCGACGGTCCGGCGCGCCCTCGGCAGGGAAAGTCTCCCGGCTCTCGCCGGGACCGTCACCTGCTCCGCCGAATTCACCTCGACGGCGATCGCTCCGGAAGCGGGAGTGCAGCTTTCCGTCAAGAGCACGGGCACGGCGGCCGAGCTCGTAATTCCCACGGGAAAGACCTCAAGACGCATTCCCGCAGCGACGTTCATCCTGAACGGGCACGTGGAGCTGAAGGATGGAAAACCGGCTCGCGTCGCCGCAAGCGAAGCAACGGTCAACATGCCGGAGAAGCTCCACGCCTCCGCTTTCGGATGGTATGACAGGTCGGCCGACACCCTCCAGGCCGACGTCGACGTCAAGTATGCGGACATCGCCGTGCTCGCCGACTGGCTCTCGGCGTTCGACCTCGCCCAGCTCAAGCGGTACGCCGGCACGCTGAAGCTGCACGCGGGACTGAAGCGGGACCGTGCCGACGGACCCTTCCTCACTTCGGGCGCCGCGACACTGCTCAATCCCATAATCGACGGCGCTCCGACCCCCGCGAAAACCGTCGCCATCGAGTGGAACGGGACCGAGGTGAACCCGAAGACGCAGCGACTGGCGCTCAAGTGGATCAAGATGGAGACGCTGGACGCGACGGGCGGAAAACTCGCGAGCGCCTCCGCGGCGGACGCCGGGGCCGCCTGGGGCAGTGCATTCAGCGTCAGCGGCCGGGCCTACGTCGGCGCCAACCTCGGACAGACGCTCGTCATCCTCCGACAGCTCACCGGCATGGAAAAGCTTCCGACGCTCGCCGGGAGTCTCGGCTGGTCCGTGGAACTGACCCCGAGTCCGGACGCGAAGGCCGTCGCCTTCAAGAGCTCCGGACAGGTGGGCGAGCTCTACATGGGCGCGGGAAACACCCTCAAGCGCGTCGGCACCGGCACCTTCAGCCAGACGGGACGGATCGAACTCAAGGACCGCAAGCCCTCGAGGGTCGTCGCCACCGAGACCACCACGAGCTTCCCCGGAACGCTCGTCGCTTCCGCCTCCGGATGGTATGACCTCTCCTCGGGAACCTTCCAGGCCGACATCGATGCACGGGAGATGGACATCGCGACGCTATCCGACTGGGCGGAGGCGTTCGGGATAAAGCATCTCAAGGGTCTGGGCGGCGCACTCCAGGCGAAAGGCGGGGTGAAGCGCGGACCAGGCGATGCGGTGACGCTGGGAGCGGGCACTGCGAACATCCGCGAACTCACTCTCGACGGCCGGCCGACGACGATGAAAAACGTCGCGGTCCAATGGAACGGGGTGGCGCTGTCGCCATCGGCGGGGCAAGTGGCGGCCAAGTCGGTGAAGCTGGACGCGACGGACGCCGCGGCGGCGTCGGTGGCGACGGCTTCCGCCTCGGACGCCGCCGTGAGCTGGCTCAAGGCGCTCGCCGTCAACGGCAAGACCTACGTCGCCGCCGACCTGGGACAGGTGTCACCGGTGCTCCGGAGGCTGGTCGGAGAGGACAAGCTCCCGGCGCTGGAGGGGAAGCTGACGTGGTCGGTGTCCGCCGCCCCCGACGCCGGCGCCATTGCCCTTGTGGGCAACGGGGCCGTCAACAACACCCAGGTCGGGACGGGCGAGCGGGCATTCCGCGACCGTCACGTCGAGTTCGCACACGACCTCCGCGTGAACCCGCGGGAAAACTCCGTCACCCTCCAGAGGGTCGCCTTCGTCTCGACGCCTCTGTCGACCAACATCGTCGGCACCATCCGCCAGTGGACGACCACGCGCGAGGTGAACATCCAGGGAACCTACCAGGGGACGTGGGAGCAGATTCTGCCTCTGATCTACCAGTTCAGTCCGGGGCTCGCCGATCACTTCGTGCTGGCCGGGCCGGCGACGGGACGGTTCACCCTGCTGGGTCCGGCCAACGACCCCAAGGTCCGTCCCCCGTGGCGTGGACTCGTCGGGAGCCTCCAGGCCGGGTGGACCTCGGGAAATGTCTACGGCGTCCCGGTCGGCCAGGCGGTCCTCTCGCCCACCCTGGGCGACGGACAGGTGATGCTCCCGGTGACGGAGATCGCGTCGGGGGACGGGAAGATCCGCCTCGGCTTCGTACTGGACCTCCGGACGCCCCCGGCGACGTTCCGCATGACCCCCAGACTCCAGGCCGTTGAGAACCTCTACGTCAGTCACGACTTCAAGTGGGGAATGCTCGCCAAACTCAACCCCATCCTGGTCGGAGACGTTGAGGGACGCGTGTCGCTGATGCTGGACGATCTGGTGTGTCCGCTGGGCGAACACGCACTCCAGCAGATGACCGGGCACGGACGACTGGACCTCGCGCAGTTCAAGATGAAGTCCGACGAGCCCACGGGACTGGCGGGGAAACTCTTCTCCATCGTGGACCTCGGGGAGGGGCAGGTGCACGACGTCGCCCCGACCAGCACGGTCTTCACGATCCGGAACGGCCGCATCGAGTACGAGGACTTCTCCCTGGTGCTCGACAACAAGTTCGAGATGAGATTCTCGGGCTGGGTCGGACTCGACGACTCGATCGACATGACCGTCACCGTGCCCGCGTCGGTCAACTTCCTGAGCAAGATGGGCCTGAAGATCCCGTTCGTGGACATGGTCAACCTCCGCGTGCCGATCCACCTGACCGGCAAGCGGTCGAGTCCCAAGGTCACGATGGGGAAGGTCCTCGGGGCGAAATTCGACGGCAGCTCGCTCACGGGACCGCTGGACAGCTTCCTCAACCTCGTGAAACCGAAGTGAAGCGTCCCCTCCCCCCTCCGAGGGGGAGGGCCAGGGTGAGGGGGATTCGGGCGGAGGGAGCGCCTGTTCCGCCCGTTCCAAGAACCCCTCACCGTAACCCTCTCCAAGGGGAGAGGGGGAACCAGTTCCATTGGCCGCACGAGACTCAATAAGAGTGCTCCATACAAACGGAAGAAGGACCATGAAGATCATCGACCGGTTCCGCAAACGTATCACGAGTGTCCTGACCGCCCCGCTCGACGAGCTCACGCGGTGGACGCGCCTCCTGCGCTACCAGATCCAGCTCTGGCGGTTCTGCGCCGAGCGACTGAAGAAAGACAACGCCATGGCGATGAGCTCGGCCCTCTCGTTCCGCACCATCTTCGCACTCATCCCGGCACTCGTGCTCGCCGTCATCATCCTGAAGCCGTTCGGACTCGTCGAAAGCACGAAGATCGGCATCGAGAACGTCCTGTCGGCCGTCGGCGTCTCGCAGATCGCCGTCCGCGAGGAAAGCGTCATGCCGATGGACGGCGGCCCCTGGCCGAACATCGAGCCGTCGAGGAAGGTCGTCAACCTGGCCGAGACCATCCAGCGGCTGGTCGGACAGGTCGAGCAGAAGCTGACCTTCGGCCGCGTGGGACCCGTGGGCGTGGTGGTCCTCATCTGGACGGTGCTCACGCTACTCACGACGATGGAGCGGTCGCTCAACCGCATCTTCAGCGCCCGGCGCGTCCGGCCCCTCGCAAGGAGAATCCTCCTCTACTGGTCGGTCATCACGCTGTGTCCGCTGCTCCTGGTGACGGCGATCTACCTGGGACGCCTGGCCACCCGGGGTCTCGAGAACACCCCGGTCCTCTCGTGGGTCCTGGGCGCCGTCGGGGAAGTCGCCCCCATCCTGGTCGGAATCTTCCTCCTCGCCATGGTCTACGCACTCATGCCGAACACGAAGGTGAACTTCGTCTGGGCGCTTGGAGGCGCGACCTTGGCCGTCCCCCTGTGGCTCGTCGCCAAGTGGGCCTTCTCCCTCTACGTCACGAAGCTGGTCGCCGTGGGCAGTCTCTACGGAACCCTCGGACTCCTGCCGCTCTTTCTCCTGTGGCTCAACCTGTCGTGGCTGCTCTTTCTTTTCGGCGCCGAGATCGCCCACACGGGTGCCAACCTCGCACAGATGCAGCTTGCCGAAGACGCGGAGAAGTTCATCCCGACTCCCTCGTCGATCCTCGCCGCCGCGGTCGCCGTCGCAAAACCCTATCTCGCCGGTCTCGGCCCCGCTACGACGGCCGAGATCGCCGGGAAGCTCAAGCTCCCGGTCGAGGCGGCGGAAGGGCTGCTGGAGCGGCTCACCGGGATGAGAGTGGTGACGCGGGTCGATGCGTCCGGGGGACCGGCCTACGTCCTCGCCCGCCCGCCCGAAAAGATCCCGATGACGGAGATCCTCCAGATCGACCACGTCGAGGAGCCGACCGTGGCCGCGGCCCTCTACGACCCGGAGATCGCCGAGACGGTCGCGTCCTTCCGGGGACGGGCGCGCGGAGTGCTCGGAAACGTCTCCCTCGCCGAGGTCATCGCCGGGGAATAAAAGGACTTGACTGGACGCCCGCGGCGGCGAAAATAAACTGTACGAAGCGAGTCTCGAACGTCTTCTTCCTTTTCGGGGGGGCCGAACCATGAAGACCCGTATGTGCCTCATCGCGATGTTGATCCTCGTCACCGGACTTTTCGCGACGGGCTGCGTCACGAACCCGGCCACCAAGGAAAAGGAATTGATATTCCTCAGCTCGGACCAGGAGATCGCGCTCGGGAAGGAGGCCGCCCCGCAGTTCGAAAAGGAGTTCGACGGAAAGGTGGAGAACGAGGCCCTCCAGCAGTACGTGAGGAGCGTCGGGGCGAAGCTAGCGGCGGCGTCCGACCGGCTGATGCCCTACGAGTATACGCTGCTGGCGTCGAAGGTGCCGAACGCCTTCGCGCTTCCGGGAGGAAAGGTCTACGTCACGGCCGGACTGATGAAGATGATGGAGAACGAACGCGGACTCGCCGCCGTGCTGGGACACGAGACGGGTCACATCGCGGCGCTCCACAACGTAAAGGGCCTCCAGCGGCAGATGGGCGCGGCGGTCCTCGTCGAGATCGCCGACTACGCCATGGGCGCCCAAGTGCCGGACGCCACCAAAGTCACCGAACTCGTCAGTGGCATCATCAACCTGAAGTACAGCCGTGACGACGAATACCAGGCCGACCAGTTCGGCATCCTCTACATGACGCGTGCCGGATACAACCCTTGGGGAATGGTGGAGCTGCTGACGGCTCTCGACAGTTTGGACAAGTCGAACCCGGGACTCTTCGACGAGATGTTCATGACGCATCCCTTGACCCCGAAGCGGATCGAGGAGGCCCGCACCACCGTCCAGGGCCAGTATCCGACGGCGGTCCGCACCGCACCCGATGTCGCCGCTCCCCACTTCCTCCAGATGAAGGCACTGTTGAAATAAATCCGAAATCCGAAACCAGAATGCCGAATCAATGTCGAATGACGAGTGCCGAATGGCGCTCGCCACGGTGGTCCATTCGTCATTGATTCATTCGGATTTGAATCGGAATTCGGGCTTCGGATTTCGGGTTTCTTCGCCCACTCCTCCCCTGTTTTTCCTTGCATCCGGAGTTGAGCCCGACTAAGATAACGGGTTTGATGAGGCACTGTTTTTTCACACCACTCTTACGGCGCACACAGGTGTGAGGGTTCGTATGGAAAAGTTCATCTCCGTCCGCGGGGCGGCCGAGCACAACCTCAAGAACATCAACATCGACATCCCCCGCGACAAGCTCATCGTCATCACGGGACTGTCGGGGTCGGGGAAGTCGTCCCTGGCGTTCGACACGCTCTACGCCGAGGGACAGAGACGGTACGTCGAGAGCCTGTCGGCCTACGCGCGTCAGTTCCTCCAGCAGATGCAGAAGCCCGAGGTGGAATACATCGAGGGACTCCCCCCCACGATCAGCATCGAGCAGCGGAGCGGCGGGGGGACGCCGCGCTCGACCGTCGCGACCACGACGGAGATTTCCGACTACCTGCGGCTCCTGTTCGCGCGCGTCGGGGAGCCCCACTGCCCCGGATGCGGAAAGCCCATCACCCGGCAGACCCCGGCCCAGATGGTTGCGGAGGTGCTGAAGCTGGCGGAAGGGACGCGCATCATGGTGATGAGTCCCCTCATCCGCGGGCGAAAGGGCGAGCACCGCGAGGTCTTCCAGCGCATCCGGCGGGAAGGGTTCGTCCGCGCACGCGTCGACGGCCAACTCACCGACGTCAAGCAAGTCAAACCCCTCGACAAGAACTCGAGACACACCATCGAGGCCGTCGTCGACCGGCTCGTCATCAAGGAGGGGATCCGTTCGCGTCTGGCCGATTCCATCGAGACCGCACTCACCCTCGGCGAGGGACTCGCCGTGCTCTCCGTCGAGCAGCCGGGCTCCCGGGCCGACTCCGCCAAAGCGGCTACGACGGCTGGATGGGAAGACCACGTCTTCAGCGAGCTCTACGCCTGTCCCGACTGCAACATCAGCATCGAGGAGCTGAGTCCACGGCTCTTCAGCTTCAACAGTCCCTACGGCGCCTGCCGGACGTGCGACGGGCTGGGGACGCGGCTGGAGTTCGACCCGGACCTCATCGTCCCGGACCCGGGTCTGAGTCTCGCCGAGGGTGCGATCGACGCCTGGCGGCGCGGGGGCAAGCGCATGGCGATCTACTACAGTCACGTCCTGCGCGACTTCTGCTACGAGTTCGGCGTCTCCCGCGACACCCCCTTCGCGGAGCTCTCCAAGGAGGTCCGTCAGGTTCTGCTCCACGGCACCAAGCACAAGCAGGTCGAGAGATTCGGCGCGGAATTCGAGGGGGTCATCCCGAACCTGGAGCGTCGGTTCGAGCGGACGACGAGCGAGTATGTGAAGCAGCGGCTGCACGGGTACATGAGCGAGCTAGCGTGTCCGGCGTGCGGCGGGGCGCGTCTGAAACCCGAGGCGCTCGCCGTCCGCGTGGACGGCCACGACATCCACCAGGTTTCGCAGATGTCCATCACGCAGGCGCTCGCGTATTTCGAGAACCTCCGGCTGAACCCGGAGCGCCGGATCATCGCACACCAGGTCCTCAAGGAGATCCGCTCGAGACTCACCTTCCTCGTGGACGTCGGACTCGAGTACCTCACGCTCGACCGGATGAGCCGGACGCTGGCCGGGGGCGAAGCCCAGCGCATCCGCCTCGCCACCCAGGTCGGCTCCGGTCTCGTCGGCGTCTGCTACGTCCTCGACGAACCCTCCATCGGCCTCCACCAGCGGGACAACCGCCGGCTCTTGAACACGCTCCTCAGGCTCCGCGACCTCGGAAACACCGTCATCGTGGTCGAGCACGACGAGCAGACGATCCGGAGTGCGGACCACATCATCGACCTGGGTCCCGGCGCGGGGGCACACGGGGGCGAGGTGGTGGCCGAGGGGCCCCTCGATGCGATCCTCCGCGAGGAGCGCTCGACCACCGGCGCCTATCTCAAGGGAAGCCTAGAGATCGAGGTCCCCGACCGCCGCCGGAAAGTCCTCAAGGGAAACGCCATCACCATCTACGGCGCCCGCGAGCACAACCTCAAGAACATCAACGTGAAGATCCCGCTCGGGGTCTTCGTCTGCGTCACGGGCGTCTCCGGCTCGGGCAAAAGCACTCTCGTCAGCGAGATCCTCCACCGGGCGCTCATGCGCCGACTCTACGGCTCCAAGGAGAAGCCCGGCGACCACGACCGCGTCAGCGGCACCGAAAAGATCGACAAGGTCATCGAGATCGACCAGTCCCCCATCGGCCGCACCCCGCGCTCGAACCCCGCCACCTACACGAACCTCCTCGACCTCATCCGTCAGCTCTTCGCACGCATCCGTGAGGCGAAGATCCGCGGCTACAAGCCCGGACGGTTCTCCTTCAACGTCAAGGGCGGACGGTGCGAGGCCTGCCAGGGCCAGGGGACCAAGAAGATCGAGATGCACTTCCTCCCCGACATCTACGTCATCTGCGAGGAGTGTAAGGGCAAACGCTTCAACCGTGAGACCCTGGAAATCCGCTACAAGGCGAGGAACATCGCCGAGGTGCTCGACATGACGGTCGAGGAGGCGCTCAAGTTCTTCGAAAATTTCCCGAAGATCAAGCACATCCTCGAGACGCTCAACGACGTCGGACTCGGCTATATCCAGCTCGGGCAGTCGTCGACGACGCTCTCGGGCGGCGAGGCCCAGCGCATCAAGCTCGCCGCGGAACTCGGCAAGGCGTCCACCGGAAACACCTTCTACATCCTCGACGAGCCGACGACCGGTCTCCACTTCGCCGACATCCACCGGCTCCTCCACGTCCTCAACCGCCTGACCGACCTCGGCAACACCGTGCTCGTCATCGAGCACAACCTGGACGTCATCAAGTGCGCCGACTGGATCATCGACCTGGGTCCCGAGGGCGGCGACCGGGGCGGCGAAATCGTCGTCGAGGGCACCCCGGAAGACGTCACTCGGCACCCCACGAGCTATACAGGGCAATTCCTCGCGAAGCACCTCAAATAATGTCCCCCTCTCCCTCCAGCGGGGGGAGAGGGTTCGGGTGAGGGGCAAGTTCCCCCCCTCTCCCCCTGAGGGAGAGGGCCGGGGTGAGGGGTAAGACGAGAAACCCGAAATCCGAATGACCCCTCTGAAGGAGGAAGAACATGGCGATTCAGCTTCGATGTGTCGAACGGGCGCTCAAGGACCAGGTGTGGACCCTCGAACTGGGCGAGGAAAAGGCACTGCTGAAAAATGCCACAGGCGCCACCGTCGGAGAGTTCACGCCCGCCGACGTCCTCGAACGCCTCCAGTTGCCGAGTTTCTCGAAGAGCATCAAGTATCTCATCATCCCCGTCGGTCAAGACAAGATACAATTCGACGTGGGCAAGAACGAACTCCAACAGGTCAAGGATTTCATGAACCGCAGCGTCGTGAAGGCGGGTCCCGAGGCCGTCCGATCCGTCAGGAACAAGGCCATCAGGGATACGCTCATCGGCGCGGCATGCACCGTCGGTGGGATTCTCGCGACGATCCTGGGCTACCTGTCCGCCACCAGGAATCCCGGCGGGGGAAGCTACTACATATTCTACGGGGTGGTTCTCTTCGGGCTGGTGGAGGTGGGCCGCGGACTCTACGGCTTCCACCGATACGCGACGCTGAAGCGAATGCAGGGATAAGCGATGTGACTGCCGTGAGAAGGTCCGTCAACGCCTCGTCCAGAGGAGAAGGGCGGACACACGGGTCCGCCCTTTTTCCTTCTCCCCTCTCCCTCCACCGGGGGGAGAGGGCCAAGGTGAGGGGTGGCTGCGGGAAATCCGAAACCCGAAACCAGAATTCCGATTCAAGTCCGAAGTCCGGAACTTGCCCGCCAATCCGTCTGGCGGGCGCGAATGACCGAAATCCCAAACAGTGTGCCACTGGCGGCTGGTCCGCCAGTGCTCTGCGTAATCCGAGGAAGAACACGCAGGACGGGCAATCGGCTGAATCCTACAAGATCATTCTTCCCATGTCTCTCGTGGAGAACCGCCAGTGGCACAAAGAACATTCGGACTTCGGGTTTCCTTCGGCCTTGGTGTGGGCGCCATTTCTGAGGAATGACATGCGACGGATTGGGATAGGGTTATCGCTTCTCATCGTCCTGGCGGCGGGGTGCACGAAAGGGACGGCGTCCGACTCGCCTCAGCGGGTGCTCTACTATCAATGGTCGGGCACGAGTGCGGGAGGCGAGTTCACGTTCACAAGTCTCGCGGCGTTCGAGCTCGACATCGAGCACGGACAGATTCGGCGGCTCTCGATCAGCCGGAAGGAGCCGGATCCGATGCTTTCCGCGGGCGAAGCGGAAATCCAGGAGATCATCGAATCCAAGCCCTGGGCCAAACTGAACGGTGACCAGAGAACCGCATTCCGCGAAGCCCTGGACCGCTGGCTTCGCACGAATCCCCCCGAGGGTTACCTTGAGGAGCACGCACTCGGCAGAGAAGACGGTTATGTCGAAGTGCTTACCGTGTTCTTCACGAAGGGAAAGCGAGTCACGAAGATCGACCCCCGCGGCAACACGTACACCCGACAGCCGCCGGGCGAATGGAAGGCCCTGATCACCTTCGGACTCGGGATCAATTCCTCGCCTCCGGACCTGCTCGAGAAACGCCGGTGAGAGAGGACGGACGGACACGCGGGTCCGCCCCTACGAACCGCCAACGCTCCCAAGACGCACCACCGGGCAAGTCCCCGATAGCACAAAGGATGAGCGGATTCGGGTTTCGGACATCGGGCTTGAATCGGGCTTCGGGTTTCGGACTTCGGATTTCTCGGAGCCACCCCTCACCCCAACCCTCTCCCCCCGTTGGAGGGAGAGGGAGAAAGAAGAGACCGCCGTCGATTCCTCATTACTTCGGATTTCGGGCTTCGGATTTCTCGGAGCCACCCCTCACCCCAACCCTCTCCCCCCAGAGGAGGGAGAGGGAGAAAGGACTGCCGCCGGACAGGCTTTCCCCTCGGCCTTGGGCCTTGGACCTTCGGCTTTCTCCCCCTCACACCGTCTTCGCGTAGTCCCGAATGGTTCGCTTCATGGAAATCAGCCAGCCTTCGAGGTCGAGTCGCTCCTCATCGAGGATGAGGTAACGCATGTCGGGGGTGCGGTTGGCGAAGTGCCGCGCGCGGTCGCGGTGGTGGACGAACCTTTTCCTCTTCGTGCTCATCCCCTTGCGCAGTCGCGTGCGCTCCCACACCTTCACGAGCGTCTTGAACACGGTGCGTCTCTGGTCGAGGTGTTCGGCGACGACCCAGGCCGCGCGCCGGAGCGACCCGAGCGCCTGACGACGGTCCACGAAGTGCAGTCGGCTCGCATCGGCCACCGCCGCCTCCACCTCCTCCATCCGCGTGAAAAACCGCGCGTTCAGGCGGCACAACTCGATGATCGTCAGGATCGCCTCAAGGTCGTAGAGGTGACGCAGCGGCCTCCTCACGTTCTCGTGGACGATCGCCGCCGCACGGTCGAGCAGCACCAGTTCCTCCTTCGCCTGCTGGAGCACCTCTGCGTTGTGCTTCCGCCAGAACGGGTCGTACTCGAGGTCCCACCGGGGCAGGTCGGGCAGCTGCATCTTCCCCACGTCGCCGTAGTGCCACACCTGTCTCTGGAGCGTGCGGTAGAAGAAGAGCGTGCGCTTCTGGAGCGAGCGGAAGAGTTCCTCGAGGTCCATCGCCTCGGGACCGAAGTAACTCGTGAAGAACTTGGCGGTGAACTCGTCCACGGAGCACGCTTCGGCGTTCCACGAATACTCCGCCGCACAGACCACCCTCATGCTGAACATCTGGTTGTGCAGGCCCGAGTCGTCCCACGTGCAGAGGACGATCCCGTCGTAGCATCCGACCGCCTTGCCCCGGCTCAACGCCTCGGCGGTCGCGCGGAGCGACCCCGGGTTCTCGCCCCGATACTCCTCGTCGTCCCACGGGAAGAGCATCACGAAGAGCGGCGGAATCGAGCAGTTGGGACAGAAGATCCAGTTGCGGTACCCCCCCTTCGCGGGCGCGGCGCCCTCGTGGAGGTCCTTGTATAGATACGTGAACGTGATGAGATCTTTCGGGGGCGGCTCGGGAGCACCCGGGACGTACCCTCCGCCCCAGCTGAGCACCCGGCGGCCCCTCGACGTCACGTGCTCCTCGGAGCGGCGGATGAACATCTGCATCAGGTGTTCCTTCCCACGCTCGTCCGCGAGTTTCCGGCAGCCGCAGGCCTCCCCGCGTCCGAGTTCGTAGCACTCGTCGGTCCCGATGTGGAGGAACTCGCTCTCGGGGGTCGCCTCGATGGCCTCGTCCCAGAGGTCGAAGAGCAGGCGGTAGGTCCCCTCGCGGCGCGGACAGAACTCCCAGGCACTCGCCGGGACCTCGCGCAGCCACCGGTGCTTCTCGTGCTTCAGGATGTAACTGACGTGTCCCAGTCCCTGGACGAGGGGGACGATCTGGACGTGGTGCCGGCGTGCGAAGGCGCTGAGCCGACGCATCTCCGCCGGCGTGAACGCCCCCGGGGCCCCGATCTCAGGGTGCTTCCGATAGGCGAATTTGTCCTCCCACTCCCACACGAGGAGGTTCACCTTGTAGGACGCGAGCATCCGGATGAACGATTGGACGTATTCGAACGTGTCCTGATGGTGCTTCGTGTCGTAGTGGACGGCGCGCCAGCGGTAGTCGGGCCGGTCCTCGATGCGAAGACACGGCGCCGAGAGCCGCCCGTCCCTCGGGGTGATGAGTTGGAGGAGCGTTTGCACCGTGTAGTAGATGCCTGCGGACGTGGCGGCGCCGAGGACGACGGCTTCGGGCGTCACGTCGAGCGTGTATCCTTCGTCGCCGAACTTCGTCGGGAGCGGCCCGCGCACCAGCCGGACGACCCCCGTGGAGGACGTGGAAGAGCACCCCACGCGGAGCCGGAGCCCATGTCGCTCGCGGAGTTCTTCCGCTAGGAGTCTCGCCGTGAATTCGTCTTCCGCGTCCGTCTTCCCCGAAAGCGCCACGACCACCTCGGGCGTGAGGATGAACCTTCCCTCGCCCGGTTCGACCCGCTGGGGTGTCGGGATGACCGCGATCCCTTGCTTCCACAGTCCCGTGGGTTCCAGTTGTATCGACATCACGTCCTCCTATTGGCCATTCGGATTTCCGGTTTCAATCCGCTCTGCAGAAAACACCCTTTGTGACCGCTGCCGTCTTGTTTCCTCTCCCCCCAGAGGAGGGAGAGGATTAAAGCCTGCCCTGAGCGAAGTCGAAGGGGTGAGGGGTGGCTACGGAAAATCCGAAACCCGAAACCCGAATTCCGATTCAAGCCCGAAACCCGAAACTTGCCCGCCAATCCGTCCGGCGGGCGCGAATGACCGAAATCCCAAACAGTATGCCACTGGCGGCTTGTCCGCCAGTGCTCTGCGTAATCCAAGGAAGAACACGCAGGACGGGCAATCGGCTGAATCCTACAAGATCATTCTTCCCATGTCTCTCGTGGAGAACCGCAAATGCCGAGTCAATCCCGTCTGCATTTCCCCATCAACCATTTGGAAGGCACTGGCGGACAAGCCGCCAGTGGCACAAAGAACATTCGGACTGCGGGTTTTCCTTCGGCCTTGGACCTTCCGGGAAAAGGGCGGACACACGGGTCCGCCCCTACGATGCCTCGGTCGGACCCGCCGCAAGCGGGTTAATTCCAGGCCTCCGTCGCCGTTTCGGGTTTCAATCGGGCTTATGGTTTCGGGTTTCGGGCTTTCCTACTCGACTCCCCCCGCCTCGTCGCCTTCGATGGAGCCGACGGAGATCTCGAGGTCCTCGCGCTTCTCGATGCGGTCGATGCGCCCGTCACGGATCCACACCACGCGGTCGCTGACCGAGAGCATCTTCATGTCGTGCGTGGCGGAGATGATGGTGACGCGGCGCTCCTTGTTGAGAGCACGGAGGAGCTCGATAATCTCGCGTCCGGTGGCGAGGTCGAGGTTCCCGGTGGGCTCGTCGGCGAGGATGATGGCGGGGTCGTTGGCCATGGCACGGGCGATGGCGACGCGCTGCTGCTGCCCGCCCGAGAGCTCGAACGGCTTGTGGTTCGCCCGGTCGGCAAGTCCGACCTTCCCGAGGAGTCCCATCCCCTTGTCCCGGGATTCGTCGGTGGTGAGCCCGGCGAAGGTCATCGGAAGCGTCACGTTCTCCAGCGCCGTCATCACCGGGATGATGTTGAAGGTCTGGAAGATGTAGCCGATCTTGCGACAGCGGAGCCAGGCGAGCTCGTAGGCGTCCAGCTGTGCGACGTCCACCTCCTCGATGTAGACCTTCCCCTCGGTGGGCTTGTCGAGTCCCCCGATCATGTTGAAGAGGGTGGACTTGCCCGAGCCCGAGGGACCCATGATGGAGATGTATTCCCCGGTGCGGATCTCGAGGTCCACGCCCCGGAGCGCCTCCACCTTCACCTTCCCCATCGTGTAGACCTTGCGGACGCCCTTGGTCCGCACGACGTTTTCCACCGCCGTCTGCGTCGACATCGCTGGAACTCCTATTCCTGAAGCCGGTGATGTTCTACCCGGTACGACATCGGAATGCCAGATGAAACCCGACATCCGCGAATCAAAGGCGAAACGGAGAATCCGAACCACTCCCGCCCGGGGTCTTTCCTTCTTCCTTCTTCCTTCTTCCTTCGACCTTCGACCTTGCTTTCGCTTCCGGTTTCACTCTTCCACTCTCATCGCCTCCACCGGGGCCATGTGCGCCGCCCGGAGTGCCGGGAAGACCGCGCCGACAATGGAAAGCCCCGAGCCGATGAGCAGTCCCGAGACGACGATCGTCACGATCTGGAAAGCGGGGAAATAATCGAACGCGGCGCGTCCGAAGGCCCAGAGGCCCGCCACGCTCATCACGACGAACCCGCCGAGGACCCCGATTGCGGTCCCCACCACGCCCTGGAACGTGCTCTCCAGGAGGAAGAGCTTCACGATGAACCCGTCGAGTGCCCCGAGACACTTCATGGTTCCGATCTCGCGGAAGCGCTCGGAGACCGACATCAGCATGGCGTTGGTGATGCCGACCCCGCAGACCAGCAGCGAGATGACGATGAGCCAGACCGCGGTCGGTGAGATCGTTTCGAGCTGCGTCACGGGCGTATCCGGCTGGACGCCCCGACGCTGGAGTGCGAGTTGGATGGCGCTCAAGCGCGTCAGCTCGGCCTGGACGACGGCCTTGATGCCGGCCAGGCGAAGTGCGTCCCGCGACCAGCCGTCCAGGTCGGGCTCGAGTCCGACGGAGCGGACCTTCTCGGCCAGCTCGTCCACGGTCCGGGGGTCGTCGGGGAGACCCGCAAGGCTGATCCTTCGAGCGGGGTCCGGGTCGTTCTCGACCTCACGGCAGAAGTTCTTGAGCGAGCGGACGTCCCCGGCAAGGAACTGCTTCATCACGTTCTGGTAGTCGCGGCGGTTCTGGAGGAGGTCCGCCAGTTCGCGCTCGAACGGCTTCCAGGAGTCGTCCACCGTGCGGCTCACCTCCACCACCTTCGCCGCGTCCGGACGGATTCCCAGGGCCACCGCACTCTCGAGGCGGCTCGACCCCCAGACGAACGTCAGGAAGGCGATGGCCAGGATGATCGAGCTTACGGTCAGCATGCTCCGCCAGAAGCGGACCTTGAGACTCTTCAGGCTGATTTCCACGGCCTTCGAGAGCGGGAGCTGAATCTGCTTCCCGATCCGCCCGCGCGACTGCAGGACCGTGATTTTCGGTTCACTCATGAGCGAGTTCCTTGCTCTCGACGGCGAGTGCGACGACGCCCCGCTGTGCGAGCTGTCTCAGGTAGCTCACCATGCTGAGCTCGGCCTCCTTGCGCGAGAGTTTGTGCTCCGAAGCCAGGAGCGAAATCAGGTCCCTCACGGTGTGCTCGCCGTCGCACAACTCCCAGACGGAACTCCCGACCCGGTCGAGGGTGAGAATGCGGTATTCGGGGACTCCGCCGAGCCTGGCGAGGAGATTGATCCACCAGACGCGTCGTCGGGGGAGCTTGAGCGACACCTCCCCGTTCTCGGCGTGCGTGACCTCGATCGCGGGATTCCGGATGGGTCGGGTGTTCATCACCTGTTCTCGGGTGATGCGCGGCGCCGACTTGCGTCTGAAGATGCCCATCGTTCCCTACCGGTGGCACACCAACCCCTCGAGGGCCGTCTCGACGACTTTGTCCACGTCGCCGGAGCCGTCGGCGGCCACGACGAAAATCTTGTCCATCGGCTCACAGTAGAACAAGCGCACGGAGAGCTTCCGGGTGCTCCGAAAGACGCTCATCAGCCTGTACCTCGTCCGCACCTCGCCTACTCCCGCGTGGCCGATGTGGAAGCGGAACGGACGCTCGCTCCACGTCACGACGAACGGTTTCAGGAGCTGGCTAGCGACACTCTCGTACCACGCGACCATCTTCTGCCTTTCGAGGATCGCACGGCCCAGACTGACCCGCATGACGTGCAGCTCGGTCCGCCGGTCGCTGAACACCAGCTCGCACATCCCGGTCCGCAGCGAACTCCCCTCGAGCTCGAACCCGGCCGGGACCTTCACGTCCAGGCCGAAGGTCCCCCATCGCTCGAACTCCTTGCCGGAGTAACACGTGAGCGACGCAAACACGCGCCGCGCCTCCTCCATCGGCGGGCGGTCCTTGTCGCCCACGACCCGCAGGAGGATCACCCGGCCGCAGTCCCGGCAGCGGGCGACGAGTTCGCACGAGCCGACGTCGGGAGCCCCCAAACGCGATTCAGGGGACCCCAAACCCACTTCATCGGGTTTGGGGACCCCGCGTTTGGGAACCCCGGTCTGCCAGGTGAAGCACTCGTACTGGAACCCGGCGAGACGCCGGATGCCCTGCCGGCGCCGAATCCGGACGTCGAGTTTGCGGCCCCTCGCCGCCAGTTCGACCGCCTTCACCTGCTTCTCGACGAGTTTTTCGAGCGGGAGCTTCCGCCGGACCGGCTTCCAGCTCATCTCGAGTCGGATGCGCTCGCCGTCGTCCAGTGCCAGGTAGCTCTCCCGGCGGCTTCCGCGGACCCGGGTCAGTTCCCAATCGGCCGGGTGCTCAAGTCCCCACCCCTGCCAGCCGAGAAAGGCATATCCAGTCGATCCGCTCACCATAAGGCACCACGGTTGAGACCATGGACGACGAAAACGGAACGCGGCAAAAAGCCCGAAATCCGAAACCCTTCGGGGAATGACTAAATCCTAATGACTAATGACCAAAAACCCCCGTGCGCGTGTGCTGCCTAGGGTCCTTATTCTTTAGTCATTAGACATTATTGAGTCCCGTATAGTTAATGGCACTGCTCATAGTCTCAGTTGAGCAAACTCAAAGAAGGACCGCAGCAGGTGCGGGCGGCCGCGTTGCTTGCGGATCGACCGGCGGACTTCCCCGCACAGGTG
>Ga0315282_10005457_pt1 | contig 21676 bp, 18 predicted proteins | sample YL17G07_20_MG_FD_203693 | JGI IMG/M metagenome (GOLD analysis project Ga0315282, IMG submission 203693) | Sediment microbial communities from Yellowstone Lake, YNP, Wyoming, USA - YL17G07_20 | ecosystem: Environmental > Aquatic > Freshwater > Lake > Sediment | place: USA: Wyoming | collected... | reverse complement strand
TACAAACAAGCTCCAGCACCTCCTCCCAGCTCGCCGCAACAAAACCTCCGTCTTTCTTGATAAGCGGCGCCTTTAACCTATCACGGTGATGAACGAATTCAATAATACCAAAGCGACCCTTAACACATAGGCAGCCGTTATTGACGGTGCCATCCCTCCTGCCACGAACGCTCACTACCTGCCCATTGCAAATGCCCAAATAAATTCCGCAGCCAACACCACAGTAGGGGCAGGTGGTAGCCACCTCCTCTGTCGGCGGCTCGGCTTTTTTAGGCATAAGGGCAGCCACCGGACAATGGGCAACGCACTCCCCGCAGGAGACGCAATCTGAATCTATTATCAGCTTATCGCCAAAGGTAGCGACCTTGCTTGTGTAGCCACGATAAGTTAAGGCGATAGCGTCTACCCCGACGACCTCATCACACACCCGCACGCACTTCCCACAAAGGATGCACTTATTCAGGTCACGGTCGAAGAAGGGGTTGCTGGTATCAATAGGGAGCGACCTAGTTGTCCTGCGGAAGGGCAACTCAGTAATCCCCAGGTAGTCAACGATTTCCTGCAACTCACATTGCCCGTTCTTAGGGCAGATTACGCAGCGTTCAGTTACTGCCACATTGCGCAAACAAATATCAAAGGGTTGGCACCGCTCTTTTCTATCGCACACCAGGCATTCGCTGGGATGGTCAGCTAAGAGCAACTCGACGGTGGTACGGCGCACCTCACTTACCGCTGGGGTATTGGTGTGCACTATCATCCCATCGGTGGCAGGGGTAGTGCAGGCTGTGGGCAAACCGCGCATCTTCTCGATTTCCACAACGCAAAGGCGGCACGCTCCATACGGTTTCAGGTCAGGGTCAGAACAAAGGGTAGGAACATAGATACCAGCTAGCTGGGCTGCCTCGAGCACAGTCATCCCCTGCTTCGCCTCAACCTCCTGACCATCTATGGTTAGCCTTATTGCATCCAAGGTGCCCTCCTCACTCCCGCTCCTCAAGGTCGCACCTCAAGCACCGCTTTGCCTCTCTGATCGCTATCTCTTCACTCAGCCCAAGCTCTACCTGGCTAAAGCCTTTAAGCCGCTCAGCCACGGGAAGGGTGGGCATTTCAACTCGCCTCCCTCCCTCAGCTTCCTCAAGCGGTGCCACTGCCCCTTCAGGTGGTGCCAGTGTCTCCTCAATTTCACCCTTGCCCCCCAGATATTTATCTATAGAGATTGCCGCTTGTCTTCCGTGGGCAATGGCTTCAATTACCGAAGCCGGTCCGCTTACGACATCGCCACCGGCAAAAACACCCTCCCTGCTGCTAGCCAGGGTATCAGGGTCAACCTGAATAGTATTCCCCCCACCGATGGATAGATTAAACCGACCGGGAACCTCGGGACGCTGACCGATAGCGGCTATAATACTGTCAAACTTCGTGACGAACTCACTGCCTTCTATTGGCTCGGGCCGGGGTCTGCCACTAGCATCTACTGCCCCCAACCTCAGGCTAATGCACTCTAACTCCAGCTTCCCATTCTGGCTGATTATCCTTGATGGCGCCGCCAGAAAGTGAACCTTTACCCCCTCAGCAATAGCGCCATCAATCTCCTCAGCGCTGGCTGGCATCTCGGTCCGAGTCCGACGGTAGATGATAGTTACCTCTTTAGCCCCAAGGCGAAGCGCAGTTCGTGCCGAGTCTATAGCGGCATTACCACCACCGATAACCGCCACCCTATCTCCCAGTTTTACCTCCCTGCCCAAACTCACGTCCTGCAAGAAGCCGACACATTCTCTCACTCCGGGGCTATCCTCCCCCTCAACCCCCAGCCTGATGCCCTGGTGGGCTCCGACAGCGAGGAAGATGGCATTATAACCCTGTTTGAAGAGTCCATCCAGCGAATCCACCCGTGTCTTTGTCCTTATCTCAACGCCAATGCTTTCTATCTCCTTAATTTCAGCCCTAAGTACATCCTTGGGCAGCCGATAGTCAGGAATACCAACCCGCATCATGCCACCTGGCTCAGGCAAGGCTTCAAAAACAGTCACTGAGTGCCCAAGCTTAGCCAGGTAATAAGCAGCGGTAAGTCCCGCTGGTCCAGAGCCAACGATGGCAACCCGCTTACCGGTGGCAGGAGCGACCGTGGAGTTTACTTTCCATAGCCCGGTATCATGCTCGGCGGCAAACCGCTTAAGCACCCGAATAGCGATAGCCTCGTCGAGCAGACCACGCCGGCACTTAGCCTCGCAGGGATGGACACAAACATAGCCACAGACCGAGGGGAAGGGGAGCTTCTCTCGGACGACAGCGGCTGCCTCAGCAAACTTACCCTCGCCGATAAAGCGGATATAGCGAGGCACATCAACACCAGCCGGGCAGGTATGGCTACACGGTGCCGTGACTAACCCCGGGCACACCGCTGCTCGGCAGTGGTGGCGCCTGATATGCTCCTCATATTCATCACGGAAATAGCGAATGGTGGTAAGGACTGGGTTAGGCGCCGTCTGCCCTAAACCACAAAGCGAGCCGGCTTTAACCTGTTCCCCCAGATTCTGGAGCAGGTCAATGTCTTCTAGCTTGCCTTTACCACTGGCGATATCATTGAGGATATCCAGCATTTGCTTTGTTCCCAGACGGCAGGGAACACACTTACCACAGGACTCGGACTGAGTGAAGGAAAGGAAGTAACGGGCAATATCAACCATGCAGGTATCCTCATCCATCACCACCATACCACCTGAACCCATAATGGAACCGGCTTTGGTTAGCGACTCATAGTCAACAGGCGAATTTAACAGGCTTGCCGGGAGGCAGCCACCAGAGGGACCACCGGTCTGGACTGCTTTGAAGCGCTTGTCTTTCAGAACTCCTTCCCCAATCCCGTAGATAATCTCCTGCAGGGGGATACCCAGTGGCACCTCAATAAGCCCGGTGCGTTTAATCTTGCCGACTAAGGAAAAGGTCTTGGTTCCCTTGCTCCTCTCCGAGCCATAGCCGGCATACCAGTCAGCGCCCTTTTGCAGGATTGCCGATACACTACCCCAGGTCTCCACGTTATTGATATTAGTTGGCTTGCCCCAAAGTCCGGCTTGAGCCGGGAACGGAGGCCGGGAGCGAGGCATGCCTCGCTTGCCCTCAATAGATGCCATCAGCGCTGTCTCCTCGCCACAGACAAAAGCCCCCGCCCCCTGTTTAATCTTTATTTGAAAGCTGAAATTGGAACCCAGAATATTGTCGCCCACCAATCCATAATCTGCCATCTGGCTGAGAGCTAGTTTTAGACGGTCAATGGCAAGAGGATACTCAGCCCTGATATAGATATAGCCCTCGCCGGCACCAATAGCATAAGCACCAATGAGTATCCCCTCAAGAACAGCGTGGGGGTCACCCTCCAAAAGAGACCGATTCATAAAGGCACCAGGGTCACCCTCATCAGCGTTGCAAATGACATACTTTATCGTGCCCGGGGACTTCCGACAGAATCCCCACTTTACACCGGTGGGGAAGCCAGCACCACCACGACCGCGTAAGCCCGACTTCTTTACCTCTTCAATCACCTTTTCTGGCGCCATCCCCAGCGCCTTAATCAGACCACTATAACCACCCCTGGCAATATAGTGGTTAATGTTCTCAGGGTCGATAAACCCGCAGTTGCGCAGAGCAATGCGCACCTGGGGCTTAAGCATCGGTAGCTCGAAAAGCTTAGGGATACCCTCAACCCCATCTTCACCTATGGTGCCCAGAGCCAGGTCAGGTCGAGGGTTATCATTAATGATATAGTCGCCTATAATTTGGGCGACGATTTCCGGGGTAACATTGGCGTAGCAGATGCGAGGACGGTTGGGCTTAATTATGTCTACCAAGGGCTCAGCGTAGCAAAGCCCGATGCAGCCAACCTGGGTGATAATTGCCTCAATATTATGCCCGGCCAATTCCCGATTAATAACCTCAAGCACAGACATGGCACCTGCCGCTCGACCGCAGGTTGCTGTCCCGATAAGGATGCGAGGTCTATCGCTGCGCTCTAAGGCTTCCCACTCTGATATTGCCCGACTTCGAATGTCGTCAAAGGTCATTATCACACCCCCATCATACCCCCTATTTTACCTCAGCCAGGATTTGCCCCACCTTGGTAGTTGTCATTCGCCCGTAGACGGTCTTATCAATCACCATGACCGGGGCTAAGGCACACGAGCCGAAGCAAGCAATTGTTTCTAAACTATACCCCAGGTCTGCGGCAGTCTCTCCCGGCTTAATACCCAACTGCTTTTCTGTCTCCCGGAGGATGCGCGTCGCCCCCCGCACATGGCAGGCAGTCCCCCGACATACCTTAATTAACCTCTTACCGGTGGGGGTAAATTTAAACTGGGCATAGAAGGTAGCTACTCCAAAAACGGTGCTTTGTGGCAACCGCAGAAACTTAGCAACCCTCTGCATCGCCTGTTCAGGCAAGTAACCAAACCTCTCCTGGACTTCCTGGAGTATAGGGATAAGGTCGCTCTTCTCCCCGCTATACCGTGATAGGATTTCATCTAATTGTTCAGCGCTCTTAACTCCCACCGGATTTGACACTCCCTTCCCTCAACAATTTTACCAGCTTCCAGGTGATAGTTTCACAAAGCACAATTATATCATAAGTAGACAGGTAATCAGAGATGGTGGCATCAAACAGTATATTGCCTCGGGGAGGAAACTCCTCGTCACCCCGCCACAAGACTAGAGTTACCGGTACCCGACTGAAGGCGCTAATAGTTACCGCGGCATCACCATAGTCAACCTTATGACCACCTAATTTCCCAGCAGCATCTATCAGCAGATAAGGCTGTTTGCCAAAATGGTTTATTAGAGGCTCTATTGACCTCTTGGAAAATGTGGGAAAATAGTTCGCCCCCTCAGGAAGTTCCTTGAAAGCAATTAATCTATTGGTGATGGGGACACCTTTGGCTAAGGTTAAATAGTGAAGAATCAGAATCTTATCCTTTATCGGAACCTCCACCTCACTGCCCACCACCGAAATCTCAATATCGGGGAGGGTGATTTGATATGACTGGTTTAGATACTCAACGATGATTAGCTTCTGAGAATCTATTACCAGGTATCTAGCACCACTTTTGAGGCATTGTTTCTCTACATCATCAACCTTGCCTAGCTGCTCACAGGCAAGGTTATAGGCAAGCTTATAGCCATATTCATAATTCTTTTGATTGGGCAATGGCAACGGACTACTTTTCATCCTGCCACCAGATTAACCGTGCCTTTTGGCGGTTGCACCTAAAGCCCGGCAGCATCCAAAACCGCAGGCACCTTTTTCTCCCAGCCGATAGCCATAATATGCACCCCTTGGCACATATCCTTCAGTTCCTTGACTAGGTTAGCCGCAATTTCTACCCCCATCTGGGCTTTATCCTTAGCCGCAGCCATTTTTTCAATCAGTTCCTCAGGCACAAAAACTCCAGCCACGTTCTTATTCATAAATCGGGCCATACCAACGGATTTTAAGGGTATTATTCCAGCTAAGATGGGAACGTTAAATTCCTCCACCCTTCTCATAAATTTGGCGAAGACATCGGGCTGGTAGATAGCCTGGGTTTGAAAGAAACTAGCCCCAGCCTTAATCTTTTTCTCCATCTTTATAAGCTGAAGTTCAAAGGCAGCCCGAGTACTTGCCCCAGGGTTGACCACTGCCCCGGGGAAGAAATTCGTCTTCCCCTTAAGCTCATTGCCAGCCATATCATAACCTTCATTCAGCCTCTTTATCACCTCAAGAAGCTGAACCGAGTCAAGGTCATAAACTGGTTTGGCTTGGGGGTGGTCACCGAGCACAGGTAAATCGCCGGTGATAGCGAGGACGTTTTCAATGCCAAGAACCCAGGCACTTAACAAATCTGACTGTAACGCCAATCGGTTTCTATCCCGGCAGGTTATCTGGAATACGGGGTCAAGCCCCTTTTCCTTTAGCAGATGGCAGGTTGCCAGTGAACCTAACCTCATCACTGAGCTTTGCTGGTCGGTAACATTGGTACCATCTACCCTCCCCCGCAGAAGCTCAGCCACCTCCTTTATCTCAGTGACGTCGGTTCCTTTCAGTGGACCAATTTCTGCCGTCACCACAAACTTCCCTGCCGCAAAAAGTGGTTGTAAGCTCATCTGTCTTTCCCCCAGAATGTAGTTAATCGGTGGATGGTTAAATTCAATTATATCTCAAGCCAGGAATGAGAATAGAGGGTTTCACCCATAAGAACCTTGACCGTCTTGACATACTTCACCTCTTCCTCAGTCAAAGAGGAGAGGGCAGGTTTTTCGCCATCCATTAACTGATGCACCAGTTTAACCAATTCCGGTCTCTTACCCCTGGCAATGGCTATTAACTCAGAATCAAAGGCATCAACTATTGCCGAATAAAGTCCATACTTCATAAGCATAATCAAACAAGTCCGATTAAGATAAGGTCTGAGGTGTTGCGGGGTGCCGTTAGAGATGTTGGATAGCCCTATGGTAGATTTACAATCAAGGGCAATATCTTTCAACATGCTCATAAATTCAAAACAGGACTTCACTTGGTTTATCTCCACAGACACCGGGGTAAGGATAGGGTCTATCCAGATATCCTCATTGGGGATACCCGCCTCGCCAGCTTTATATAAGAACTCAGCAACGAGGATACCCCTTTCCGCAGCATCGCGGGGCATCCCTTCCACCCCCCACAACAGCCCAATCATGGCGGCATTGTATCTCCTAACCAAGGGTAATTCCTGCTCCAGTCGCTCCGGTTGCAAAGAGATAGAATTAATCAATGCCTTACCCTTACACACCTTCAGCCCCGCCTCCATAGCCACCGGGTTGGTAGTATCCAAGGATAATAACTTATCAGTAACCTCCTGCACTGTTTTAACTACCCATTGCATCAACTCATCCCCCGCCTTCCGGGCAGGGCCAATGTTAAGGTCAATATAATCAACACCAGCCTCAGCCTCAGCCTTAGCCAGTTCCTGAATCGGCTTAGGGTTCCTTTCCCTCAGTGCCGGACCGATGGTTTTTGACATTACATTTAAGTTTTCGCCAATAAGGATCATCCTTCTCCCTCCTACGGTTTCCATGTCTTAAGATAGGCGGGGATGTGAGACCCCTCTCTGGGACCAACCAGAATCTCCCAGCCAGGTAACTCCTCTTCCAAGCCTCCACTCTCGGCGGCAGCATGTCCAGGAATCACCAATTTGTGATGTTTGACCTTATCAGCAATGCCACACTTCTTAACGAAGGGGGCAATAGCATCGGCAACAAATTTTCCTGCTGCCCAAGCAGTGACAACCGAAAGCCCCTCGGTGTCCTTGACCAGAAGCCAGCTGGGAACCCTGCTGGTTTCTATTTCGCCGGAGACGATGAAATAGGTGAGGGAAAAGTTAGAGGTGATAAGCACCGGTGAGTTTTCATCAGGTCCGCCAATGGCGTAGATTCCCTCAGTGGTTGCCAGCGGTCGCTGCGGGTCAGTATAGATATTCAGCCTTTCCACCAGCAAGGGGAAAAGGCTTTCCCCCTGAAAATCGGAGAGAACAATAATGCTGCCATACTTAGCCACAAAAATAGAGGCAATTACCGCCTCCTTCATCGGGTCATCGGTCATCTCACAGGGGAAAACGATGGTGGGGAAGCCCAAGGGGCGAAACTTCTTGGTTAAGGCGGCGCTCCTGATGATTATCTGGTCCTCAAATGCCCGGCGTAAAGTTCTTGAGCCGGAATCAATGACCATATCCTTAACCCCGGCGCTGGTTAGCTTAGTAGTTAACTCGGCCAGCTTCTCCACGCCGGAGGCTTTCACCGCTATGGAGCAGGAACTTTCCTTAGCCAAATCTGCCACACGGTTAAAATTCTCCTCAGTAGCCGCATAGAGCAGCGGCTTACGGTCAGCGCAGACCTTCAAACCTGCAGCCAGGATATCAGGGTTGCTGCTCATCAGGATAATGCCAGCATCGGTATTCTGCTTTACTTTACTCGCCACAGCGGCAAATCTGGCGGCGTCACCTGAGTCAGCCCTTACTGCGACCAAATTGCCACGAAGGATAAGACCTATTCGCTCATATTTAAGACTGTTGAACCTCTCCAGCCTACGGTCAATCTCAGCCTCATCCATAGTATCGCTGATGAGAAGGGCAAAACCAGGGGGATTCTCAAACCTTTTCTCATGGCGAAACATAACCGTCTCACCGCCAACCTTTAATGCCCTGTCGCCAACGCCAATAGTAACCGGCAGGATGGGAGGGGCTGCTGCCTCGCTCAGTTTGGCTTTCGTCTCTTCAGAGACATAGGGACAGGCAGAAAGTTCCGCCCTACCCGCAGCTAACTTCATGGCAAAGGCAAGGCAGGTAGGCTCACCACACTCCTTACAGTTAGTCTTAGGGAGAAGCTTGAATATCTCAATCCCGGTAAGCGGCATATTTTGTACACTCCTTTCCCAGCCTATATCATATCAGCAGTAAGAGCGGCATATCACCCGTCATCGCTGTAACGCTAGTTGTTTGCTCCTTTCCTAGCCCAGTATCGGCTCCATAGTCACAGCGGGATGCCCTTTCTCCTGGAGAAAGGGGAGAATCTCCTCCTCGGTTACGCCAATTGTCTCATCGGCAATCATATCAGGCAGGTCAGGAATGCCAACCTCCTCAGCCCTTGCCTTAAGCCGTTCGGCAATCTCCTCCTTCAGCATCTTGGGCATCCAGACCATTCTTTTTATACCCCCGTCGGCTACAAGGAATTTCCTCTGGCAGATATTATATTTGCCGTGTCCGACAAAGCCGGGGGTGCTCAAGCCACCGCCAATAGTCCCAGCCAAGGTGGTGAACTTCATTCCGCAAGGGGTATCTCCAGTATATTCCCGGTTTACCGTCATTACCCCGTTACACAGGGGAAGGACAGCGGCAATGCACTCACAGCAGCCGCAGGTGGTCATCGGGTCGTACACTATACTGTAGAGGTTATAATGGTCAATCTTCCCACGGGAGGCTTTATAGACAAACTCATTTACCCCCTTCCACTGCCCGAGCTTGGGGTCTATAATCTCCCCCTTGGGAACCGGTTGATTGGGTCCGGTGGGGTTAATCTCGTAGGAGGCTTTACAGTCCATCCAGTTATAGGAGCCACAAAGACCAGTTCTCTCTGGACTAATGCAACAAACATGGCCTGGGGCAAAGGACTGGCACAGGGTGCATGAATAGTATATATCAACACCTTCATCGGTCATGCCTTCAATTCGGGCATCCCTAGTCCCATATACTGCTCTCGCCTTTTCAATTACCCCCTTTACTTTATCCTCCTCGGTATAGAGCTTTACCTGTACTTTATCAAATATCCGACCAAAATCCTGGTGTAGTTTAGCATGGAGGATATCGCCGATGTGGTGTAGCCTGAAGCCTTTCTCCACCGCCTGTTTAGCCACGCGTAGCCAGGCAATATCCCTCTGCCCTATATGCATCAACCCCTGGGCATAGTTCACCAGGTGGTGAATCTGCCTCTCCAGGATAGGCTCAAAGTCCTCCTGCATCTCCCTCCCGGCAACCTCAACCGCTATCGCCAGGGGTAACCTGGAACCAGCCGGGACATCGGTTATTTCAGGACCAATAACCTCAATCTTCCCATCCTCAATCTCCTCCATCCGCTTGGTGGTAACCCATTCCACCATCGGTGTTCTTCCACCACCACACTCAAGATAGATATCCTCCCCTCGCACCCGCTCGCCCTCAAAGGCAGGACCATAGGCTACTGGAACTGGCACCTCAGCCACAGTAACCTTCAGCCCCCTTACCTCTATCGCTTTGGCTACTATCTTATCGTGAGGGATGTTGGAGACAACATGCTCATAGGTGCAGATGCCGGTAGGCAAAACCTCGGGTATCGGGGTATCGGCAATGGTAGGGAACCCCCAATTGACTGCCCCAGCAGCATTAGCATACCACTCATCGGTAACATAGCCCAGGGGCAGAACGAAGGCAAAAACGCGGTCTTTGTTATAGATAAGTATTTTCCGGTAATTACCAGGCTCAATGCCACCAAAGGACATAGCTGCTCTGGTAGCAAAGCCCATAGCGAAGACAGCAGCGGTAATATCAGGACCAAAGGAGACCAGCCGGGTCGGCCAGCCAATCTGTACCCCTGCCTCCACCAACTGCTCGGCGAACTTCTTCCCATTATACTCGGCACACATAAAGACATACTGGTTGACCTTTTGAAGCTCACGGGCAATATTTACTGCTATCTCATTAGTCGGGGCAGCACCAACAATGGCGGCAAAACCAGGGGCAGTGCCATCAACAAATTCAATCCCCCTCTTCCTCAGGATGACATCATCGGCAGCACCCAACCAGATATTATTTTCGGTTGGCTCTTCCTGCTTGATGTAAAAATCAGGCTGCTCTAGGTACCTTATGGCTTCTAGTAACTCCTCGGCGAAGAAGGTTGCCATACCAGCATCAAGGGCTGGTGCCAGATAAGGCAGAGGGCATGTCTCCCTCACCGGGGGTGGGAGAAGCGCTCTACACCTTTTCAGTACCTGCTCCATATCACCCATTTTTTCGACCTTGATTCCTAAAATTCCATAAATCACCGGTAGATAATAGGCAGTATTGGGAAAGCCCACTAGCTCATTTGGTCCCCATCTACCCATCGCCTCCTGCCACTTCTTCTCAGCCTGCCCTACAATCTTGTAAGCCCCTCTAATTGCTGCTGATGCAATAATCTTAGACATCTTGTGCCCTCCAATATCTTCTTATAGATGCTTAGACGGCTTCAAGCTCCCGTCTCATCTCCATATCGTAGAGTATTCGCTCTCTAGCCTTATCAATGCCCAAAGCCTTGCGCTTCTTATCAATATGGGCAATCATAAGATGGGCAGCCTTAATCGGGTCAGGTTCAAAAGCCCACATCCCGCCATACATATCCTCAAAATCCTTGAACAGGAAGTTGGTTACTTCATCGCTGCCTAAGGTTGGCCAGGTAACACCAAAAACAGTGAATACCCCGGAAGCAACGAAGTACTGACCGATAGATATTGCCTTCTCACTCATCCACTCCGGGGCAGCCCCAGCTACCGGCAGGTCGCTGATGTCATCGCCCAAACCACCGTCTTTTACCATGGCAGTAGCTGCTATCAGGATACGGCTGTTATCAACACAAGAACCGACGTGCAGCACTGGGGGGATACCAACTGCTTCGCATACTGAAGCCAGCCCCTCACCAGCATATTGGGCTGCCTCCGGCGTCATCAGCCCTGCTTTAGCCGCTGCCATGGCACTACAGCCAGTCTGAATCACCAGAACGTCGTTCTTTATCAGTTCTTTAATCATTGTAACGTGAATCGCATCATGCGTAACCCTAGGGTTATTGCAACCAACAACACCAGCTACTCCCCTTATCCTGCCATTGATGATATTGTCATTTAATGGTCGGTAGGAAGCCCTAAATAGACCACCAAGGAGGTAGTTGATAGTTTCATGGCTGAATCCAGCCACCAGGTCTTTTTGCTCCTCAGGGATGTCAATATTGCTCCCCCGTTTGGGGAAATTCTCAATGGCAGTCTTGACTATAGCCCGGGCTGACTCTATAGCGTTGTGCTCATCAAACTCAATATGGAGTGCACCCGGGATTTTAGCCTTAGGTGAAGTCGTAATAATCTTGGTATGGTAGCACTGGGCAATATCGGGCAGAGACTGCATGATACACTGCACATCCACCACCATAGCATCCACAGCTCCAGTGACCAGAGCCAGCTCCTGTTGCAGAAAATTCCCGGCTAGCGGTATGCCGTGGCGCATCAGTATCTCATTAGCCGTGCAGCATATCCCAGCCAGGTTTATCCCGTTAGCCCCTTTTGACTTAGCCAACTCTATCATCTGGGGCTCTCGAGACACGGCGACAATCATCTCGGAAAGCAGGGGTTCGTGACCATGAATAATGATATTTACCTCGTCCTTTTTGAGTACACCAAGGTTTACTCTACCCAGGACTGGTGCCGGGGTGCCAAACAGGATGTCCTGGAGTTCGGTGGCAATCATACTGCCGCCCCAGCCATCGGCTAGAGCTGCCCTAGTCCCCTGTTTGAGCAGGTTTTTATAATCCTGGTCAACCCCCATATGGGTGCGGTGCATTATCTCCACAATTTCTCTATCTATGCCCCTAGGGGCAACCCCAAACTTCCGCCACAATTCCTGACGCTTTAGCGGTGCCCGTCTCAGGAACAGGACTTCGCCCTCCTGCTTACCAAACTCAGCCAGAGCTATATTCCCGATGTCAACGGCTATCTCCTGGTTGCTGCGGTTACCGATTTCAACCCCCCAGTCCAAGGCTACCTGCAATAGTTTCTGCTCATCTTTTATCTCATAGCCTGGAGCCTCCCCCTTGGCTACAGCAAGGAAGAGTTCAGCTACACCCCGACCGTGGTCGGAGTGGGCAGCCGCTCCACCGGCTATCATCCGGATGAAATTACGAGCCGCAATCGTCTCCACAGTAGCACCACAGACACCCCTTCTTTTCTGTTTTTCATCGGGTGTCTCCTTCTTCCCCTTGGGCAGGGGCACCCGACATGGTCCCATACCGCAGTTCTTGCAGCAACTACCATCCGAGCCTATGGGACAGGGCTTCATTGTCTCAGCCCTATCAAAAGCGGTATTCACCCCATCCCTAGCCGCTTTCTCTATCATCTTAATACTGGCGCTATCAATGCTCTTGGTCTCTGCTTCTGCCATCCTGCTTATCTCCTTTCCAATCTCAATTATTTTAGGAAGCTGTCAATTCAGCTATCATCTCCCGAACCAACCTTATCGCCTCAGGGTGCCTCATAATGAGCACATCCCCCCCTGTCAGAAGCAGAACCATGGCTGACATTGCCTCCAGCAAGACTCCTCGTTTCCTGGCATCCCCGAGCTTGAGGTCTTCCTCGGTTGGAATATGTACCTCCTTGGTCTTCCACACCTCTTTAGATATATTGCAAATGAGAGGGAACTGTAGCTTTTCATCCTGCTGAGTTAGCCCCGCCATCCTCATTCTCTCCATTACCGAGTAGCAATACTCAATACCGTAGCCGATGCAACTGACGGTAGGGTCCATTATAATCAGTTCATCAGGAACACCGAGGTTGCCCAGCAAAATATTAAGCTGCTTTGCCAGGTTTATGTCTATTGGCGTTGATGCAATCACCGTGTGGTGGTAACCGATAGCCGCAGCACCAATTTTTTTATAGTTGCCTTCGGCAATCGGTCCGATAATCAGATTTTTTCCCTGGCAAACCTCGCATACCTTCCTTAGCACCTCAGCATCTTTGTCAGCATTAGCCGTCCCCCAGACGATTAAGGGAACATCAATAGCATCAGCTACCTTCTTGACCACCTCGGCGGCTTCATCAGCTCCCCGGTTAAGCCCATTGGGGTCAGTGCTGACCAACTGAAGGGCAATCATCTCCGCCCCGTAATCGTTAACGCATTTCTTTGCCCAGGCTACAGGGTCATCAGTTACCCCAGCGAATGGTTCCAGGGCAGCCTTAGCCCACTCCTCAGGTGGCATATCCCAGACCTCCATAGCAATTCTAGGTAAGCGGGACATCTCCCCCTCAAAGAGATAAAACGGGTAGCTTGTCTCCCCACCAACCATCACCGCTTTCTCACCGCTGCCCAGCTTTATCTCCCTAACCTTGCCGCTATACGCTGTCTTAGGGATTTCAAACGCCATTCTCATGTCTCCTTACTCAAGCCGGTTTCTTCCTCTTCTCACTGCCATACCACTCTTTGCCATACCAATATCGCTCACCGGTTTGTAGATATTGGAGCTTCTCCTCACGGCTCTGTAGTTTCTGCCTCCACTTACCCAACTCCTCACCCTCGGGTTTGCCCTCCTCAAAGGTGGCTCCCAGCACTTCTACCTCCTCCCTGCCCGGTGCCTTCTTTTTCTCAGTCTTATATTTCATCCCTTGACTACCTCCTAGGCTATGCCGGCGGCTAATTTTGCCGCTCTTACTGTATTTAGCATGAGCATGGTTATGGTCATAGGTCCAACCCCACCTGGAACTGGGGTGATGGCTTTGGCCTTCTCCTTAACCGCATCAAAGTCGACGTCACCAACAAGGATTCTCTTGCCGTCTGGTGTCTTGCCGACTTCGTTCACACCGACATCAATTACTACCACCCCTTCCTTAACCATATCAGCGGTAATAGCCTTGGGTCTTCCTGCGGCTACAATCAGTATATCAGCCCTCTTGGTATGGAAGGCTAAGTCCCTTGTTCCAGTGTGGCAGATAGTTACGGTAGCGTTAGCCCCTTTCTTTTTCTGGAGCAGAATATTGGCTATAGGTTTGCCCACAATGTTGCTTCTGCCGACAACTACCACCTCTGCCCCCTCAATCTTAACCCCAGACCTGATTAGAAGCTGCTGGATGCCGGCAGGGGTGCAGGGCAGGTAGTCCGGTTCCCCTATCATCAGTTTGCCCACGTTCACCGGGTGGAAACCGTCAACATCCTTCTTCGGGTCAATAGCATAGAGGACTTCCTCCTCATTTAGGTGCTTGGGCAGGGGTAGCTGGACTAAAATCCCGTGAATCTTGGGGTCTTTATTGAGCTTTTTTATCAGGGCGATGAGTTCTTTCTGGGTGGTCTTCTCCGGGAGGTCATATCTTTCCGAGTAGATAACCAGTTCTTTTGAGGTCTTCTCTTTTGCACCAACGTAGACCTGTGAGGCGGGGTCGGCACCAACGAGTACAGTAGCCAGGCCGGGCACGACGTTATGCTTCGCCTTGAGTTCGGCAATCTCCCTTTTCAGTTCTTCGCGAATCTGCTTGGCAACCTCAGTGCCGCTAATAATCTGTGCTGGCATTTTACACCCCCTTTTACCGAGCTAAACTTTCTGATTCTCTACTAATAATCTTAGCCATCAAGTCGCTAACTGCCCTCACTGCCTTAGAGGTATCAGGCAGGTCAAGAAGTGGCTTTAGCTTGAGGTCATACTGATAAACTTCTTCATCTAAGGGAATGGTGGCTATGGGCTTGATTCCCCATCGGTTCATTTCCTCAACGACGAGAGGGTCTAGCCTAGCGGGGACAAAATTGATGAGCACCGATTGCCTCTTCACTGACAGTTTGAGTTCAACGACCAAGTCCCTTATCCGCGCCACGGTTCGAATGCCCTTCACCGAATGGTCTGAGATTATAAGCAGCTCATCAACATCCTGCGTTGTTCCCCGTGACAGATGCTCCATCCCCGCCTCGTTATCCATAACCATATAGGCGTAGTTTCCCGACAGATTGTCTACAAATTTTCTCAGGATAACATTGGGGTAGCAGTAGCAATCCGCACCCTCACCCCTACCCATAGTCAAAAGGTCAAGCCCTTTAGTCTCCACTATAGCCTCGTTTAATTTATACTCCAGATAAACCTCCTTGGTCATCCCGGGAGGAATTTTTATTTTATCCCGCTGAAAATCATAGAGTATCCTGCCAACTGTTTGTTTTATGTCAAGTCCTAAACTCTCCCCAAGATTGGCATTAGGGTCAGCATCAACGGCTAGAATCGGCCTCAAGCCAGTATTTTTCAAGTAGCGAATAACAAGGCTAGCTATAGACGTCTTCCCGCTACCGCCCTTCCCGGCTACAGCGATATTAAAACTCAAATAACTATCCCTCAGCCTTTCTTCTTGTAACCCTATCCCCTGTTTCCCCTTCCCCTTAACAAGGGGAAGGGGAGTTAGTTATGTAAGAGAGGCTCCGCCTCTCTTTAACTCTCCTCTTATTAATCTACCTCGTGAAGTCCCTTGACCTTCCCCGTTTTCACATCAACATCAACCTTCCTGAAAGCTGGGTCTGAACCGGTTCCCGGCATCAGGCTGATGGTCCCAGCGCAGGGACAGAGGAATTTGGCCCCGGAATAGATCAATATATCACGGATAGGTAGTGTCCACCCCTTGGGAGTACCCTTAATACTTGGGTCATGGGTAAGAGACAGGTGGGTCTTGACCATCATAGTAGCATACTCATCATACTTGGGGTCGGCCTCAAAAGCTTTAGCCTTAGCTTCTGCTTCCGGAGTCCAGGACACGCCATCGGCGCCGTAGACCACCTTGGCAACCTTGTCAACTCTTTCTCTCAACTTCATTTCCATGGGATAGAGGAACTTGAAATTGTTCTTCTCCTCGCAGGCTTCCTTGACGGCATCAGCTAGCTCCTGAGCACCATCGCCACCGTTAGCAAAATGAGTCGACACGGCACAGCGGGCTCCCGCTGCCTCGGCTGCCTTCCGAACCACGGCGACTTCTTCCTTTGTGTCGGTGGGGAAGCTATTGATGCACACCACTGGATTGATGCCAGAAGTTCTAATGATGTTGATATGGTGCAGCATATTGGTGCAGCCCTTCTCTACCAGTCCTACATTGGGTTTCTTATAGGCATCAGGTAGGGCTACACCGGCAACTACCTTGGGCCCGCCACCATGCATCTTCAGTGACCGGATTGAGGTAGTGAGTACTGACACATGAGGCTTGAGACCACTTAAGCGGCACTTGACATTCCAGAACTTCTCAAAGCCAATATCGGCAGCAAAGCCACTCTCGGTAACATGATAGTCAAACATCTTTAAGCCAAGGCGGTCAGCGATGATGGAAGACTGCCCAACAGCAATATTGGCAAATGGCCCGGCATGAACCATACACGGTTGATACTCTGCTGTGCAGCAAAGCGTGGGGTTAATGGTATTGCGCATCCAGGCGGTCATGGCGCCGGCTACCTCCAGGTCTGCCGTAGTAATAGGGTTACCCTTCTTATCGAAAGCCACGGTAATGTTATTCATTCTTTCCCGCAGGTCAGCCAAATCCCGGACAATGGATAACATGGCCATCAGCTCGGAACTAACGGTGATGGCGAAGCTAGACTGCATCATGAAGCCATCCATACGCCCGCCGAGGCCAATAACGATATTACGCAGACTCTGGGCACAGAAGTCTATAACCCAGCGGAACTCTACCCGGGTGGGGTCAACATCCAGGCGGCGCATCCGGCTGAGCCTAGCTAGTTGCGCATCATCATAGTTACGCTCGTGCATCATTCTAGCAGTAAGAGCAACCATAGCTAGGTTATGGGCGTTTGTGATGTCATTGATATCACCGGTAAGACCCATAGAAAATTCGGTATGGGGAATAAGTATGGCGTTACCCCCACCGGCAGCGGTGCCTTTGACATTCATGGTCGGACCACCTGAGGGCTGGCGGATGCAGCCACCGACATTCACCCCCTGCTTGCCCAAACCCTCCATAAGACCCATGGTGGTCGTTGTCTTCCCTTCGCCCAGCGGGGTGGGGGTAACCGCAGTCACCTCAATATACTTGCCGTCTGGCTTTTTCTTGAGGCGCTCCATTATCTTCAAGAAATCAAGCTTGGCTACTTTCCCATAAGCCAGTACTTCATCCTTTTTTAGACCCAGTTTGGCTCGCCACTCATCTGGAGTTGGCATGTGTTCTTCCGCTGCTTCAGCAATCTGCCAATCTGCCATTTTTGACACGTCGTAAGCCACAGAAACCTCCTTTGTTTTAATAGCTTTAATCTACGCTGCCTGCAGTAAGGCACGGTAGATTTTTCTCACTTCATTAATAACCTTCTGACTGGCATCAAGAACAGGACGATTGTTAACGTCAGCTTCAACTATTGCCTGGTCATAGGGGATAAAACCGAGGAATTCAAAACCTTGTAGGCTAGAAGTTAGAAATTCCCTCTCAGATTGGCTCCGGACTTTGTTCCCCACTATTGTGATATTAAGTAAACCGATGTCTCGTGCCAGTTTATTGATTCTATAGGCTGTCTCAACACTTTGTCTACCTGGTTCCACAACTATAATCAGTTTATCTACTGCCCTGGCTGTGGCTCGTCCCAGGTGTTCTACCCCAGCCTCCATATCCAGAATAACTACTTCATCCCGTTCCAGGAGAAGATGGGTAATCAGGGCTTGCAACAAGGTGTTTTCTGGACAATAGCAACCAGTGCCGCCCTTTTTAATCCGCCCCATCACCATTAATCTAATCCCATTATATTCGTAATAGTACTTCTCGGGCAAATCATCAACCTTAGGATTTAGCTTAAAAAAGCCCCCAGCCTGACCGGGTGGTGCTCCTGTCCGTTCCTCAATAAGAGCGCGCATCTCAGAGATAGGGGTTATCTCCTCAGGATGGGGGAAACCAAGGGTGGCAGCTAGGTTAGAATTGGGGTCAGCGTCTATAGCTAGAACAGAGTAGCCCGCCTCAGCGAATATCCGGGAAAGGAGAGAGGCTAATATGGTTTTCCCTACCCCGCCTTTACCGCTAATAGCAATCTTCATTGAAATCTTGCTTTTTAGGCACAATTAAAGCTAAGACTTCAGGGAGAAAACTCTCAAGCTTAGCTCAGCCCGGTTGCCCGCTAGTTATTAACAAGGACTATATCTCGGGTAATAAACCGTAATTAGTATATCCTACAGTGAATGAGAAGTCAAGAGATTGCGGCAGTAGCCTAGCCTGCGGTCTAACTCTTCCTCACCGGATACCTGATAATAGTCTTTACCACTTTGGCGTCAGGTTTGGTGAGGTATTCCTCTTCATGGACGCCAGCTATCTGGTAGCCACTGCCTTCAATGAACTTATGTAGGCGGTTAACAGTAGCATACTCCTGGTCATAAGGTCCGAGGTGGATAATCTGGGCTACGGTGCCATACTCCCAGGTCTCGAGCTTGACCTCTATGCCAGGGACTTTCTGAGGGAGAGAGGTGGTGTCTTCAGGGATGGGCAGACCAATAATATGTGTCCATTTATCCATAGGGACAAGGTGGGCGTCAGGATAGCGAGCACGGAGTCCGCTGACTTTGAAGGTAGGCAGTCCCTTCTTCTTGAGGTCAAACTTTAGAGTGTAAACTGAACCGTAGAGAGCAGGCATAAGCTGGGGAAAAACCTTATCCGGGGCACCCTTGCCATAGACCACCGCCATCTTTTGCGATGGCAATTCCAGTATTTGGGGCTCTGTCTTAGACGATTTTCGTTGCGCCATGATACCTCATTTGATTTAAGGCAAGCTCCTAGTGTCTAAAGTGGCGAAGACGCTGCCCTAGGTTACTTCTCCTCGGTAGCCATTACCTGGTAGATGGTGACTTTGGGGTTTTCTACCAAAAGCGGCTCAATTTTCTTATATAGCTTAATTCGCGGCTCTGTTTTTTCCCACGCCTTCCAATCCTGCAGGCCTCGCCACGTGCTTAGCGTTGAGATGATAGAGGGGTCTTCAGTGCTCGCCATGGTCTCCCCGGTGACATAGCCTGGCTGATGCATAGCCGCGGCTCTAAGCTCCCTGAGCAACGGCATGAGGTCTCCCTTCTTACCCTCCTTCAGGTGGCGCTCTATTACTACTCTTATCATTGTTGCCCTCCTTTCATATAGTGCTTTATTTGCTTTATAAACCTGTCCTCTGCTCCTCAATAAGCATCTCCCCATATTTGAGCAAAAGCTTGGCTCGTTCTGAAGCTACCTTCTTTGATTCAAGATAGGCTTTCAGGGCGTCAAGAGGGGTTATTTCCTCAGCCGTCCATTTGCCCAGTCTGAGGCGGGTCTCCCGCTTAATATCCTTGGCAATAGTAAAGTAGTGAGCCTCTTTCATAGCATCCCTGATGTCACTGTCCCTGAGTTGACCTTCGGACTCCGACGGCAGGCTAATGCTGAGCCGCACTATGGCACTCTTGACCTTGTCGTGCTGCTCAGCGATAGCCTTGAGCACTATCGCTGTTGGTTCAGTATCTTGTGGCTCAATATTAATGTTAATAGTGAGGAAACGGCGCCCAGTCACTTTGTGGAAGTCAAAGGAAACCAGTCTTTTGCCTGTTTCCCTATCTGGGTCAAATTCCACCAGATAGAAACCCTTGTCATCTCCCTCCTCACTGAAATCCAGCCGCTCCAGGCTACCGGAATAAACAACCGGGGGATTATTGATTAAAACCTGGTGTTTATGAATATGGCCTAAGGCAATATAATCAAAGGCAGGATTGGCAACATTGCTTGGTAGCAGGGCATGCTCCTGCCCGATGGTCATTGACCTCTCCGAGCCTACCTGGGCGCCAGAGACCCAGACATGGGCAGCCAGTATGGCGGGTAATCCCGGGTCAAGCTTTGAGATACTGGCAGCGATGACATTGGTTAATGCCTGCTGTAACCTTTGGTTTATCTGGTCAAAGGTAAGGTTTTTAGTCTCTTCTTTAGTTAAAAGGGCACTGCGCCTTGGCCAGGGTAAGGAGACTATTTGAATAGCGCCGCTGTTTGTTGGAATACGGTAAACTTCAGGGCGGTTAGAGACATAAACGTTTTTCACCGCCAGAGTATCAAAGATTTCAGTGGTAGTAGCCCGACCAATGGCATTAGGCAGGTCATGGTTACCAACTAAGAGGAAGATAGGGATGCTACTAGTGGAGAGACGATTGATTCTTTTGGCAAATTCCCGTTGCTGAGTCTGGGTTGGCTCACGGCTCCTATAGGCATCACCGCAGAAAAGGACAAGGTCAACCCTGTTCTCCAGCGCATAATCTACAACCTGGTCAAGGGCGTTTAGAAAATCAAGCAGGCGTGAAGACAAGCCAGTAGCTGGGTCAAGACGACCGTAGCTTTCAACGCCAAGGTGAAGGTCGGCGAAGTGGAGGATTCTCAACCTCATCCCCCTTTGTCCCCCTCTCCTTCCCTTAATAAGGGCTTTGCTCCAAAAGTACCACTTGCCCTAAAAGTCCGACAGTTGCCTAAAAAGTGCCTGTGGCTTTAGAGCATGGCTATCAAGGGTGTTCGTCCTTATCAAAAATTCGATGCTACCAAGCAGATTGTGCATTCGCAACAGGCTTTGTCCCATAATATTCAGCAAAAGCACACAGTAATTCATTTTCTAACGTATCAGGGTCTTTCGAGATTATCCATCCAACATTGCATCCGTGGTGAGCAGCATATTCGTATCTTGGCCAGTAATACCCAGGGTCAGGGTCGGTTAGTCTTTTCTTACATAATCTCTTATGAACTCGCAAACGTTCTCTTAGATTGTCAGCGCTCCCAATATAATACACTTGCGAATTACCCCTCGATTTGGATTCACTCCAAGGATAGATATATTCCGTATGGTCTGATAGCATAATATAAACACCCGGCTCTTCAGGAACATCTTCCAATTCCAATGTCTCAATGTTCATCAATGGAGTTATTTTCCGTTTTAGCCAAGGCAGCTGCTTGCTCATTTTATACCTCCTTTGCCGTTTTTGAGCTTAGGCACTTTCTCCTTGTTTCCATATCTTACCGCCGGGGGGCAGGACAAACAGGTCTTCGCCGGCGAGTTTGGCTTGCAGGGTATTTCTCAGCACGGCGATGGGGATTCGTATCTGGTTTAGGCTATCGCGCTCCCTGATGGTGACCTGCTTATCCTCAAGCGACTGGAAGTCAACAGTAACACAGAAAGGGGTGCCAATCTCGTCCTGGCGCCGGTAACGACGCCCGATGCTTTGAGCATCGTCGTACTGCACCATTAAATTTCGGCGCAGGTCAGCGTAAATCTGCTTAGCCAGAGAAACCAGGTTCTCCCGCCGACTCAAGGGCAATACCGCTACCTTGATAGGTGCTAGGTCAGGGTGGAGATGGAGCAGCACCCGTGTTTCGCCTTCAGCTATATCTTCATCATAAGCATCACAAAGGAAAGCGAGG